>JAEEGI010001236.1_pt1 | contig 64661 bp, 49 predicted proteins | sample 8958751 | NCBI WGS metagenome assembly JAEEGI01 (sample SAMN16246545, study PRJNA631951) | gut metagenome | biome: gut microbiome; feature: rumen; material: KS-attached | host: Bos | place: Iran: Karaj | collected 2018-10
TAGAAAGGAAACAAGATATGGCAGAGAATGTAACACCAGTAGTATTGGAGATTAAGGATTTCGAACCGCGTGAAGTGATGATGGTAGACTACAAGTTCGATCAGGCTACCGATCGTGAAGGACAGATTGCCGGTATTCCCCGTGGCGGCAGAGTGAGTATTCGCGTAAAGGCCATGAACGACGGCAACAACCAGTTGATCCAGTGGATGCTCGACCCGACGAGCCCGAAGGACTTCTCCGTGAAGTTTGTGAACACCGTCGACGGTGCAGCCATGAAGGAACTGAAGGGCACCAACTGCTACTGCATCAACTACGTCGAGAAGTGGGAGGACGGCCAGCAGCACTTTGAGGAGATTGAGATCGTGTGCCAAAAACTCGAGAACGGTCCTGTCAGTTACGAAAATCCTTGGAAGTAATCATCCACTCCCTCATAAAGAATAAGGTGGCGCTTTTGATGTGCCACCTTATTTATTTATGTTTGTGTTTCTCCGTCTTGTTTATCACCAGGATTATCACTTGTATTCTCTTCGGTCTCCTTTTCTGGTTCTTCCGGTTCTGGCTCAGGGATATCAACGACCACATTGACTGTATCAGAATACTTTCCATCAGCAGATCTCACGATAATCTTTGTCTTGCCGTTGGCAACTGGTTTTACTGTGTATTTCTCATTTGTGGTGCTGACAATTGTTGCCACATTGGGATTGGATGATGTCCATGTGACAGTCTTTGACTGCGAGTTGGTATAGTCGAATTCCTTCTGCCCATCCTCAGTAAGCAAAATGGATGTGTCCTTGATGAAAAGGGTCCTGTTCTGCGTGACGGCAACTGTCACAGCCTGGTTGGTAGTGGGATAGAGGAATTTTACACTACCCGTGCGTTGGGCGACCTTGTCGGTGAGTGGCGACACGACAATCTGCTGTGTCCAGTAGCCATCGCCGACATCGGTCTTGCTGCCGATGCTTATCCAGTCGTTCAGCGACTGGACACTGACGGTAACGTTGGCGGCCACACTGACACCAAGGGTTCCTCCACGCTCGTCGATCTCCAGAGGCGTGGCATCGACGTTGAAGTTTGCCGTGAAGGGCTGTGTGATGGTCAGACCAGCGCTGACGCCTATCGTCGCATTGCCGATGGTGATTGTTGTACTGCGGTTGCGACCGGTTGTGTTGGCTGCCACACGGAACATGACCACGGAGGTCTTGACTGCACGGGTCCTGCTACCGTTGCTGGCCAAGGTCACCCAGTCGCAGTCGGCAGGAATCTTCACGTCGTAACTGACATTGCTCTCCACACTGGCTGTCACGGTGCCTCCTTCCATAGGGACTTCCGCATCCGTCTTATCGACCTTAAAGGTGGGAGTGAATGGTTGGTGAATATAGATTTTGATTTCTGCTCCTGCCTCTTTGTTGCTGATTGTAATGACGGCCTCGCGATCCTTATAGGTTGTATTCTCGGTGGCACGGAATACAATCGGAGTGGTGGTGGCGGCGCGTGTACGTCTTCGGGTGCTTGTAGGCATGGTGAGCCAATTACAGTCGGATGGGATGCTCACGTTGTAACTGATGTTACTCTCCAGATTCACTATCACAGTGCCTCCCTCCATGGGTACGTCGAAGGCCGTCTTGTCGACCTTGAAGACGGTGGTGAAGGGTTGAGTGATGGTGATCTTGGTCTCAGCCCCAGCCTCTTTGTTGCTGATGACGACAACGGCCTCGCGATTCTTGTAACTCTTGTTCTCCGCTACTTTCAGTTCAACGGTGGAGGGCTGGACACCTCTCGTCTTGCCAGCAGAGGGGCGTGTTATCCAGTCGCAGCCATCAGGAATTCTAACGTCGTATGTGATGTTGCTCTCCATGTTGATGGTGACGGATCCACCTTCCATTGGTACTTCAAAGGCCTTCTTGTCGGCTTTTAGCACGGCCGTAAAGGGTTGGTGGACTGTAATGTTGATGCTGACGCCTGCCTCCTTGTTACTAAGGATGATGACACCGTTGCGTTCATGGTAGCCCGTATTTTCCTTGGTATGGAAGGTGAGGGCCTTGGTCTCTGTGGCTCTGGTCTTGCCTGCGTTGGTCTGAGTGATCCATTTGCAGGTATCGGGAATGGTGACCTCGTAAGAGATGTTACTCTCGATGTTGACAATGAAGTCTCGGCCTTCCATCGGTACTTCGAAGGCGGTGGAGTCGGCCTTGAATACCATGTTGAACGGCTGGTGGATGGTAATCTTGTCTGTCAAACCTTCATCCTTGCTGACAACATTGATGACTGCCTCTCGTTCTTTGTACGTATTGTTCTTACTGACGATTAAGGTGATGACTGACGGCTCCAGACCTCTTGTCTTCGCGATGGGTTTAGGTAGGGTCACCCAGTCACAGTCTTTCGGAATCTGTACCTCATAACTGACGTTACTCTTCAGGTTGGCCTTGATGGTATCACCATCCATCGACGGTTCAAAGAACGTCTTGTCAATGAACAGTCCCGTTCTTCGGGCTTGTGTGACGGTAATGTAACGTGTTGCCTGATTCTTGGTATCTGTGAGTGTGACGGTGTCTGTGCGGGCATCGTAGGTGTCGTTGGCAGTCACGGTGACAACCAGTTTGCAATTATTGATATCCAGACGGGGAGTGCACCAGGTGGTCTTGCACGCTACGGTATAGGCAGACAGATCCTCATGGCGGAAGATTTGTTCTTGTGTGCCCTGCTCGCAGGTGAACGTCATATCCTCCAAGAGCAACTCTCTCAGCCGACTCTGATACCCGTCGTCACTACTACAGGAGAATAAGAGGTAAGAGGTGAGAGGTAAGAGGTAAGAGAAGACGATGGTGAGAACCAATCGGCCTCTTGCCACGGAAAACTTACCCATAAATATATCGTTTATCTTAGTAATCATCTATAAACTATAAACTTTAAACTATAAACTTTAAACTATAAACAAAAAAACTACAAACTAAATATCTTTTTCTATATAGGTGAATGTCGTGTTGCCGATGGTGAAACTCTTGCCTTGATAGAGCCACATGCTCTTGCCGACTTCCAAGGGCTTACCGTTTTTGACAGTGACACCATCCTCCAATGCCTTGAGGCGAAGCGCACCATAGGTGCGACTGATTTCAGCGTGCATCGGGGCCACCTGGCCGTTGATGTCCCATGACAGTTGAATGTTGCAGTCGACAGATTTTCCGATGGTAATGGTCTGATTGGGCGAAGCCTTGTACCACTTGTATAATGCAATGTCCATCTCCTTTATGGCACCTTCAATGTGCAGGAAGAATCTCTCTGACTTTGGCGTTGAGTAGGCAACACACATGGCAATGGCTACTGCGTAGAAGATGAATCCTAACAGCAGTGACAGTCGGTAGTCCATGAACGAGTTATAGTAAATGAATGCCCACATGAACATGGTCAATATGGCAATCAGAAACGATGCTATCAGGAACGAGCGGCGAACTGGAGTGCGCGTCTTGTAGGTGATAGCCAGCATGATGAAGGCGCTCAGCAATGCCCAAGGTATCCATTCTGTCAGGAATGTACTGTAATTGAAATGAAGAAGGAGGGAGATCATGCATCCTAACAAGCATAAGATAAACCCTACTATACTAGCCACAATGGATCGGAATAAGACTTCTCTTAAACGGAGGAACCATTTTGCTTTCCTGGAGGTAAAGTTGGATAGGAAAAGTGTCAGTATGAAGCCTACGGTATGTCCGAACGCCGGCAGGTCGTTCAGACCAGATCCTGTGCCAAATGCGTTGGTGCCGTTGTTGCTTGAATTGTAACCGAATAATGATTCCATCTTCTCAATGATCATGGTTGATGTGGTATGATCTCTGGAAACGAATAAACACCATGATGTAAAACCTGCCAGGATGGCAATGAGTATCCATTTCATATAGAACGATGCATTACGTATATCCAACAATTGATGTGGATTATAATAATGTGAACCTTCCTTGCAATGGCGCCCATGCTCAGGACAGTGATATTCGTTGTCGTCCCAGCATTCCTTGTGCATCGTATGTCTGCATTTTACCACAATTTCGTCACCCGTCTTAAATGGACCTTTGCAGAGATAGCATGACTCAGATACAGACTGACCTTGGAAACTCATCATATTGCCGGCGTAGTGGATGACATACTTATGTTTAAATATGCGATATCGGATATAGGGTATCAGGAACTGGAACGTCAGCCAAGTTATGAGGAGGATGGTAAGGGTAAGTACAATACCATTGATGATGAATGTGATCATTTTGCCGTCGCGAACGATGACGGGATTGTAGACTGAGCCAAGTGAGAACTCTGTCTGCCCTTTGGCAATCAGGTCTCCGCTTTTCTTGTCGTGGAACTCGATATTCATGATGTGGAGATCTCCACGGAAAACTTTTCGGTCTGGCTGTTCTACGATAATCTTATAATTAGAGAGGTCGATATGGTAGTCTTTCAAAATGTCTTCCTCTATCTCCAACCAATTGAATGAAGACTGATACAGACCGTCCAAAGACTTGCAGAAGTATTGAAGGATGTTGGTATCGTTGGTATTATCTGAAAGGGCGAATATTTCCTGATCTTCGGTGGTGCTAGGGGAGAAATTAGCATAGTATGCTTGCATAAGCCCCTTGCATGACTGCACTTTGTCTTTCAGCACTTGCTGAAGATCAAAGTGCTTGGGGTCGACAGGCTGCTCATCTTCGTATGTCTTTCCACCCGACATAATTACTATAATCTTGTGTTTTGCCGCACCGATAGTGGTGCTCTCATCCTGCATCTCATTCAGTTTCGTCAGTACAGAGCGATATAGGTAGATGGTCGATGGGTCCTGATGTATGAAATAGTTGCCGATGATATAGTCTGTTGCTTCATAGGTCTCCGAGATGTTGTTATCCGACATAAAGGCTACAAAGAGACTCTGTTCGCCAAATAGCGTCCTCATTTCCTTGACAGCGTTACACTCGTCATCAATCTGCTGCTGGGGGAGGCTTAGGTCGACCAGGACGAGTAGTTTCATATCCAATTGTTTGAATATCTCCCTGCTACTATTGCTCACTTTGGTGATAACAGGCTGGTTTTCACCGCCCAATTGATTGATCAGCCTTTTGATATGCTGTCTGACTGTGGCGACAACGGTCGAGGAATCTGTCAAGTCATATCCTCCTACATTGTGTGCAAGAATTGCAGACAACTCCATGACCTTATAATCGTCAGAAAACTTAATATCCTTAATCTGCAAAGCATCACCAGTTTTCTCTACCTGCTCGTTAGACGACAGGATGTCATCTATATCTGGAAATTGCTGCTCATCACAAGAAGAAACTAAAAGTGAAAAGGCGAAAAGGTGAAGAATTAAAAGACTCATCACCAACCTTCTCTTTCTTTTATGATTATACTGTTTCATATTCTTACACTTTTTTACCTTTAAATGGTGGGATAATTATGTTGTCCGTTCATCATTCCCTTCATCTTCTGTGCCTGTTCGCGAGCCTGCTTGAGTAACTTAATCTTAGAGTTCAGCAGGTTCAGGCACATCAATATGATGGCAACAGCCGCCAGCCCTAGCAGGTAGTCTTTGATTCTCTGAATAAAAGGTTTATAAGCCATCTCCTGTATCTTCGCTGATACCGTCTGTAACTCAAAAACTTTCTTCTCCATCGCCTTCATACGAAGTTGGAGCCCAGGGAATGCCTCTGCAGCCTCTTTGGCTTGTCCATAATATTTTTGGATGTCGCCAGTCAGTGTCTGTTCCTCAGCCTTGACTTTCTCTAGTTTAGCCGCCAATTTTGGTGATACGGAATAAGCAAGCGCCTGTTGGTAGAGTTCACGATAGTTTTTATCATGACCCCAAATGAATTTTTCGGCAGTAGAGAAGGCTACCAAATGGTCGCGCTGCTGCTGGCGAGCAGCCAAAGTGTCGGCAACAGTCTGCCGCATCTGCTGGATGATAGCCACTTGGTTCAGCAGACTGTCGTTGTCGGCGATATAAACCTGTTGGGCGGCTGAGTATGTGTCCCAACGGGTGGAGAAAGAGTTCAGGGCTGCAGTCAGTGACTTGAGCCGTCCGGAAACGGCATCGAGGAGAGGCTCTGTCAAGGGCATCTCCATGTCAATGTCCATGCGGAATCTGCTGAGGGCATTCAACTGTATCAGTTCTTCCTGGAACAGTTGCATGTGGTCCTCGATGGCTGTATAGGTGGAGTCGAGTTCCTCTTCAACAGACATATCCTCCTGTGCCTCTGCTGCCGATGGCAGCACGAGCACAAAGATGATGATTAGCCACAGATTCCTTATATATTTCATTGCCTGCCGCAGTTGTTCTTAAAGTATCGTTCAGCCTCGCGGAATATCGTCAGAGCCTGGCGTTGCTCGGTGGTGTAGACACCTTGGCTTTCGATAATCGTATGGACATTGTTGATTGTCTTTTCTGTTTGGATGATGATGTCGCGACGTTCTATAGGGTCTGTCGACAGTAAGAAGCGTGATACAGCCGCGTCAATCTGACGGGCTCTTGCTAATAGTATCTTGGCGCTGACACCGTCACCTTCTGTTCTGCTTGTGCTAGATGGGACATACCGACATTTGATCTGGGCAATCGAGTCGGTGTACTCATTATAGGCATCCCATGCCATTTGTATATCAGAACAGGGACTTTGCATGTCCTTATGGGGGTATTGACCTAAGATCTGTTCTTTCAGATTCTCAAATGCCGTAAGACTCTCTTGACTGTCAACCACACCATTACCAAAACTCTTGCGTAGGTTCTTATAACTCTTGCGAACGCCATCTAAGGCAGCCTTTGCTGATGCAATGTCCTCTTCCATACCGAAACAGGGATTGCGCTGGATGTCCACCTGATACTCAGTGTACAGATCACGGCCGAATGGAATCTCAAATCTCCGTTTATTCAGATGCTTGCTGACATCGTTCATCAGCATGACATCACGAAGACGGACGACTACCGAGTTCCGTTTCTTCAGGATGTCGAAGGTCTGGCTGATGTAGTCGTTCACCATCGCATACTCCTGAGGTGCAGGCTGTAATCCTTCATAATCAAGCCAGCGATGGAAGACATATTGCTTACGAGGCTTTGGTACCGTAGACTTAAAGAGTTTGGAGATACGAAACTGATCCGATGGGTCGTAATTGACGACGTACGGAAGTTGATCAGGACGGATTCTCCTTCCTTTGATAAGGGGCTTAAAGCGTATGTCCTCCCTGAATACAAAAATCATGCGATAGGAAATCAGACTGACCGTCAGTTGGTTGGCAGCCTCGTCGAAAACGAACTTCACCATGATGTCCTTATCGGTCGCATCTCCTTCCAAACTTATGTGGTCAGTATATGCTTGATCCTGGCTGACTGTGATATGCTTCACGGTCTGGGCCATAGAAGAAGAGGTGAAAAGGTGAAAGGGTGAAAAGGTGAAGACGGTTGTCATCACGCTTACCAGCCACTTGATTCTCACTTCTGTTATACTCATTGTCATTCTCTATAAATTGTAAACTATAAACTAAAACACCGTCCATTCGTTTGGCTCTCCCTGTCGGATTACCCATGCTGCTACTTTAAGATCTTCGGGGTAGGGCGGCTCGGAGATGGCATGATAGATGTCATAGTGCAGGTATTGAGCCACTCGTTCTACGCCCCAGGCTAAGTCGGTATAAGTGTCAGGCATGTTGATGCACACCCTTCCTGCAAAGTCGCCGAAATATCGGATGTTTGGATGCCATGGGTGGGAAATGGGCTGCCCGTGTTCATCGTGTGTCAAGAAACGGAATACAGGAACTGCGTCGACCGACGGATAACCGTCTGGCAAGTCTATCCGCATGAGAAAATCTGTAGCAAAGATCGGCGGATTCTCTGTACCGGGTTCTCCCAAGTGTTCCATATTCTCCACACCGCAAATACTTCTTAATCGATAGTCGACCAGATAAGCCGTTGGCAATCCATGCTGATTGCGAAGGATGGGCTTACACACAATGTCATGACGATGCGCCAGCCGTTGCTCTAACTGCTGCCACTCATACAACAGACGCCTGTTGCGCCCCTTGTACAGGCTTAACTCATATCGGTCGCTCTCTCTCATCCAGGAAAGGGATCTGGCACTAAGAAAACTTTGTCGCCACTCTGCACGCCGTAGTCGAGCAAGGTCTGGTCTGTACGACCGATTCTCGGACGGAGAACACGTATTTCGTGTACATCGGGATCCTCACGCCCAAAGAAATAGTCAAGGGGCGCTCCTGTCTCATCGATTGACGGGAAGTCGAAAATCAGTTTGCCGTCTTCACCAATGGCGTGTGTCAGGTTGGTCATCAGCGTACTCAATGGCGCCTCAGGATTTACCACCCTGAAACGAACCATCTTATTCTTATACACAATGTCTAGAAAGAAATCTTCCATTTAATATATTATTACTCAATGTTTAATGTTACGATTACCGGATAAATGTTGGTGCTCCTTACTTCAATCATTTTCTGCATGAGAATCTCCACTCGTGAGGCTTTCTCTGCAAAACTGCGTCTGACAAAAGGATTATCGACCAGTACAATCTCCACCACAATCTCATACCCACAGCCACGACGTTCCAATTGCTGGCGGCGGTTGACCGTCAGACTTTTGACCATATCGCGAACAATACCATAGCGGGTCAGCAGTTCGTTGTAGCAGAACAGTTTTATGTCAGCCGGTGTCACAATGCGGTCGTTGGTGGCGATATAGTAGCGTGTGAGACTTGCCAAGGCCGCCTCTTCCGTCGTCTCGTCTCTTCCCATCACGGGACTGGCTATCTGTTTGGTCTTGGAGGCACTCATACCACCAGGTACTGAGAATGTACTGTCGGCGTGAAGTGAGGCGTTGATGCCGGCACCGGATGTCGTGAGGTAGTTTACATCCAGACTCCCTTTCCCGTTTTCAATAATCTTTTGGTTGCGCAGTAACAAGTATACACCAGGTATCTGTTGTAACTGATTTTTCTTGGCGATGTCCACCAGTTTCATCAACGTTTCCTGCAATGTTTGCATGGTCTTATCGCCAGAGAACCCCTGTAATCCTTGGAAAGCATAGAAGTCAGAGTGGTATCTGGCAATGATGGTGTTAAGCAGACGCACGAGCCGTCCCTGGTTGAAACGGTCGGCAGCCACTTTGCGGACTTCTATAAGACTGTTACCGTAGAGTTGTTCCTCAGGAGGACGTACAGCATGAAGAAACTGTAAGTTCAAAGATTCATCATTCTTGTCATAACCTGCCACACGGACGATCGGTGTTTGTGCGCTCAACGTTGTTTGGTGCAGTTGGGCATTTACAAGTACAATCGGATTCAGATAGAAGTGCTGCCTGTCGAAGACGAAGTTTTCTGAGATTCCTGAGAATTCGAAGATGAGGTCTATAGCATCTGTTTCTGAAGACAGGAAACGTGTAGGCGTGTGGTCCCTGATGATGAACAGGCGGACGTTCTGACGGGCAAACAGATCAAGACTGGTTGCAGAGGCCTCGAAGGTCTGACTGCGGTTGTAGAGGATGGTATCGAGTCCGAAACAGTCCTGCAGAGGGAGTTCAGAATAGTCCCATGGCTTTATAAGGGGTATTTGCTGGTTTTTAATGCTGACACTGAGATCTTGAAAATCCAAATTGTTTACTATAAAGGCAAATCTGGACAGGTCTTTGATGGGTGAACTGAAATGGATGCTACACTTGAAACGCCGACCATCCATCCGGACGATGGAATCCACATGGGCATTCAGCAGTCTCGTCCTCAGTAGCGGTAAGAATGTATAGTTGCTGCCGTTGAGCATAAATGTGTTTTGGACTCCTACTTCCAGTTCTGTCACAGAGTCCTGGAGGGCTGTTTCCACGACAGTAGTGGCAGGTACGGCATGGCCAACCTCATAGGGCGTTAGCAGTTGGGCGAAATCCTCCATCACCTCAGCCTTCATGGCTTCCAGGTCACTGGTGCTCTCATTGGCCTGATAGGCCAGAGCCGTGATCATTAACTTAAGAACGGGATCGTTCTCAAGTCCTTCAAGTTTGTCGTTGTCATCACTCTGCCTCCATATGTTTAAGGCTTCGTGCAACAACTCTTCAGCCCTTTGCCTGGTCTCAAATATGGTCTGTTTCATTTACTCCTTACTTTCCTTTCTATTCTCAGTTCCAAACTTTCAGAATATGTTCGTATATATAGTCTTCATTGGTGGTTGCTATGACACCTTTTACCGTGATGTAGATTCTTCGCTCCTCCCTGATGTATGTCATCGAAACGGAGATCTTTTCCAACCGTTCTTCATATTTGCTGATGGAAGCCTTCAGTTCTGCAGCGAAGGTGTTGACACTCTTTGATGTACCAGATATCTTTTTATCGTAGGCACCTTGGATATTGCTCATCGTCTCAGTGTCGCCAGAGTCGAATACTACCCCCTCATTCTCATTGAACATCTCGAACCGCAGGTTATTGAACACGAATCCAAACAGAGGATCGGCAGGGGTACTGAACCGTTCAGTTGTAATGATGAGGTACAGATTTGAGTCGATCGACCTTTTCATACTGTTTTCATGCTGTAACCCCTTGGGGTTGAGTTGGAGTGGTATGCTGATATTTGTCATTCAGATTTCGATTATATCAGTGGAACGAACTTTTCTTCTTCCGGTTCAGGCACATAGAGCGCTTTGAACAGGTTCTCAAACAGATCAAAGTACAACTTCTCGTATAGGGACTCATTAAGTTGCTTGCCGAGTTCGTCGAACTTCTCTGTCAGCATCACGCTTAGTTTATTCTGACGGTCGTTGATCTCTGTCGTAAGTTGTTCGAGGATGGCGTTTTTCAGCGTCTCGTTGATATAGGTGGTCAGTTGTTCTGTCTGCTGCCTCATCTCTTCGCGAAGTTCCTCCTTCATGTCTGCCAACAGTTTTTCAATCAGTTCCGGGTGCAACTTGTCGTACAATTCTTTCTTGGCCTGAGCGAGTAGTGCTTCATAGTCGATCGTGTTGTCTTCGAGAACTACCCCGTCGAGGATGATTGCTGCCCCCTTCATATAGTCTTCAAGCCATTGCAGCCATGCCTGAATATCAATCTGTTGAGGTTGTGGTATATCGATGGGTTGTTCTCTGTTAGGCGTTACGATATAATAGTCTATAGCCTGGGCCATCTCCTGAGTAAACAGGATGAAGTTCTGCATGGAGTTCCTCAGATTATAACTCTTGAGCAAGAACACATAGCGTAAGAAAGCCCGTTTACCTTCTCCGTCAGCCATGTTAGCATGGGTAGCCAATATGTTCATCTGTTCCGTATAACTGTCGATGTACTCTTTAAAGCGAGGATTATCTGTCAGAAGCAGACATGGCACCATGTAGGTGGTGTCTGCGGAGAAGATGCCCTCGGCTACGTGGAATCGTAACAACGGGAACAGGTCACCAGCCTCCACCTCCTCCATGGTATGGATTCCATAGGTGTACTGTGGCCTGACGAAAGGTACGCCCATCTTCTCGAACTCCACCTGGTCGTTACTGAATCCTACCGTCAGATAGTATCTCTCGCCGAAGAGCATGGGGATGGTTACCTCTATATCCTCGTCGGCATCAATAACTCTTCCTGATGGTAATAAAGCCATACACCGGAAACCTGATACCTCAAAGCGGTTCTTCACGAAGATACCATTACAACTGAAAGGGAAACCAGGCACCAGTCCCATGCGGTTATTACCAACAGCCGCACGGATGGCCAACTGCTGACGGAAGTCCCATTGCTCTCCTATCCCGGAGAACGTGTCTGCCGTCAGTTCCATGCCTGGTATCCAGTTGATTCTTGAATTAATATCCACCATGTATATATGCGATTTATGAATTTACGATTTACTTACCTCTGTATTGTATCCTAACGTCAAACGGGTATTGGTCTGTTGCGGGACATCATATTCTTTGATGACGATCTGACACCATACTTCAACAGGAATAAGCCACTCGCACAGAAATTCCCGTAGCGGCTCTAGGTCTTTGTCTTTCTCCTTAAACTCTTCAGGAGTCAGGCCAGGGATAATCAGTTCATATCTGACCATTGGCAGCCAACTCCGTGTGGTGTCACTATGGCTGTAGCGGCCAGTCGACATGTTTACCTCGCATTTGATAAGTGTTCGAAGCAAATTGGCAATGAAGCCAAAATCTCCTCTGCGACGGTTGACATACGGGAGTAGGATGGCTGCCTCGCGGACATAGTGGTTCTCTATCTTATCAAGGTCGACGCCAAAGTAGGTGTTTAAGATATAGAACAACTTGTCTTGTAGCAGTTTGTCAATCTGATGCTCTAAATGGATACTTTCACGGAAGTGGAAAGTGTCGATGGGCTTGAAGGCCTCACGCAGGAACCTAAGCCTTTGTCCCAACTTCTTATATTTCTCGGCCGAATCCTCTCCTTTGAGGTCCGTCTCTTGTGTAAGTAGTCCCTGTGGCAACAGTCTAATGAAACTGTCGCGTGCAGTCTGTGCCACCATCTTCTCTTCGTCAATGGCGAGCAGATCACTATTGTAGTTGCGGAAAAAGAGTCCCTCATTCTGGACAATCCAATGATTGGACTCCTCTGGGTAGAGGTAGTTCAACAGCATTTCTGCACGGATTTCGGGTATGTTATTTACCTTTATCATTTTCCACTCTTCATTTCTAAATAATAATCTTTTCCGTCCGCTATCACATACACAATATCATGCTGCGGGACGCCAATCTGCGCTAAGGTCAGTGCCGGATAAGGGAAACTGGCGTCGATATGACGATACTCATGTTGGTAAAGGGAACTTAAAGGCAGCCCGTCAAAGAACTTCTCGCTAGTCACTTTGTCAGCCACCTTCCGGCCAGGAAGCAATACAGAGAACCGCTCATCATTATCGCGCCTCGACACATAGTCGACGAAACAGTCATTCATCAGGCAGAATGTTACCTCCTGGGCATTCAGTTCTTTCATCCAGTTCTGGATGGCTTCACCCACAGGTGTGGCATCACTGACAACAGTCTGGCGGACTGGTGTCCACATCTCATGTTCGGGACAGTCTTCGTCGTATGCCTGAAATTTGGCGATGCGGACGGTGGTATGCTCTCCGTCATAATACAACATCTGTCCACAAAGCGACGTGCCGAAGTCCTGTTGTATCAGTTTCAAGGCTTCCTGTACCTCTATGGCACCGATGATAGAGGCAATGATAGAGGTTGTAGGGGCTGAGCCTGTCTGTTCCTGTCGCCTGATGATACCGGAGCAAGGCAATCGCTTGGCTAAATCTTTCAGTCCTTCGGGACCAAGGTTACAAGCATAGCAATTTTTCCCTGGTGCGAAAACGCGCACAGTTCCCTCCAGGCTATTGATGCCACCGTCTACCCAAGGAATGCCTGCCCTCATGCAAAGACGGTTGATGCAGAACCGTGCCCACCGACTGTCTACACATCCGATGACAACGTCCATCTGGCGGATAAGTCCCAAGCCGACGTCATAGGCAATGTCACCGTAGACAGTTGTTATCTCGGCGTCAGGGTTCATCTGTTTCAAGCGTTCTGCTACCACTTCTACTTTCAGCCGTTTCTCTTTGGCATCGTTTTTTGTGAAGAGCACGGAACGGGTGAGGTTACCCATTTCCACTATGTCGAAGTCGACGGCCACGATATGAGTGACACCCATCAGCACCAGATTCTTGAGCACCTCGTTACCCAAGGCGCCACAGCCAACCACCATCACATGGGCGGCACTTACCTGTTGCTGTCTGATGTCAGTACTCATCTTTTCTTCAATTTCATTTTAACGTGTGTCAGGTCATTCCCGACCACTTTTACGATCTCTTTAGCCTCAAAGAAACCTGCTTTTTCCAGTCTCACCTCGCAGTTGCTGCCAGCAGGCAGGTCTTTCACCACAATAGGCGTCGTGCCGGTAAGCCTGCCATTGATATAGACGTCTGCTCCAATCTCGTTACTCTGTATGTTGAGCATTCCGAAACTGCCCTTTGGGGCGATGAGTTCTACGTGCTGAGGTGTCGCATCGTTGACCCACAGGGCTGTTGATCTCGACTCCAGACCGTCTTTCTCCGTGTTGATCAGGTAAAAACCTGCCTCCAGTTCTCCTTCCCAACTGCCAAAGCCTTTCAGTTCGCGATTGACCCAGATACTTGTGAAGTCATCCAGAGCCTTAATGGTCACCGGTGCCTTGATGGTCGTCATAGTGTCTCGCACCACCGAGTCATTGGCCGCCACGGCACTGATGGTTGTTATGGGCAAATGGATATCCCTTATATGCAGGTCTTCTGCTGTCAGTTCTATCGTCTTTTTCTCTTTCCATCCGATATTAAAAGTGGCATCGTAGTAGCACAGACTGTCTTTCTTGACGAAGAGGCGGTGAGTGCCTTCCCGCAGATGACCACTTGTTCCTCGTGTCTTCCCGATTAACTGACCGTCGACCAAAATGTCGCAGCCTTCCAGTGCAGTTTTAACGGTCAGGTAGGAGTAGATGGGTTGTAAGGCTATCTTCACAATCTGCCGACCTTCGTCCGTCAGTTCAACGGTGTCTTTCTCTGCTTGGTGGAAGGGCGCCTCTGCCAACCATCCATGTTTTCCGACGGGCAAATAAAATTGCTTCCGCCCATTGTGGATCGTCGTTCTGGTGCTGTCAATAGTCAGGATGGCATCCTGAGGCTGTATTTCAAAGATCACCCACTGCTCTTGCAGTTTATATTCCTTGTCCGGACTGAATGTCTCCAACGTCGCGGTGTAATGCTTCTTCCTGCGCAGTCCTTTCTTTTTAGGGACTTTCCATGTCAGTTGACCATAGTCGGCATGCTTCACCACAATGAAGGTGGTCTTGTCTGGTGTCTTGAGCGTCAACAGGCCCTCCCCTTCTTCTGCCGCGATGCCTTGTTTGCCATTGGCAAGAAACGAGAATCCTTTCTCACTGGTCTTTAAGTCTAGAATTGCCTCCTGCTTGCTGCTCACCACATGGTTCATGTTCAGCGGGCCTTTCTTGAGTTTCTTGAACTCAACGATATGCATCTCCTGAGCCGTAGAAGTGCAAAGGTAAAAAGGTGAGAATGTGAATAACAGCGGCAGCAATCGTCGCCACCACCTTCCATGTCCTACTGACGTATAGCCATCATTCCTCACTTTTTCACCTTTCCACCTTTTCACTTCCCTTGGGTCATCATGCTGCCGCTGGGGTTGACGATAGAGATGTTGCCGCCCCAGGAACACATACACTTGGCGTTGTTGATAAGTGCAGGCATATTCATGACTTTTACCTGCCCGCCAGGACTCCACGGCGCTGTTATCACAGGGATGCAGGGCATCGGTGTGAGTACACCCATCGCAGCCGATGTCGCTGAGGCCACTTGTGGGTTCGCTAACGATTGGCACATGCCAAAAGGCATGATGTTTACCATAGGGGCGAAGTCTGTGATGTTGGCCATAAGCATATTGCCACATTTGGGACGTAAGGGCACAATCACATTCAGTGTAGAAGGTGCCATGCCGAAACTACATTGGAGCATTGCTCCTTGACATACAAAATTTCCCATCTCTCTAGTTAAAATATTGTTTTTGCGAATCTGACACTTAATACCGGATATACTTTCAGGGCCTTGATGATTCCGACATAGTTGCCAAAGGTTCCAGGGATGTTTGTGATGTCCTTGGACAGATTGGTACCGTCGTGTAATCGTTGTGTGGGAGTTCCTCCCCATATCATGGCTCCTAGTTCTGCCGATACTTTCCAATCATCTCGAGTTTTTACTAAACGCCCGGTGTAGCCGAATCCAAGATAAGGCTTGACTGCGTTCGACGTGACACTAATCTTTACAGAACCGTCAGTAGCAGGTTCTGCCAGATAGGGCTTCCCTCCAGAGTCTCCCGGGTAAAGCGTGAGTCGTCCGTAGCCCTTGATGACATCGCTGGATTCGGCTGCCTCATAAGTCTTATTATATTCCTCCATCAGGACGATGGTCTGTTCAGAATCAGCGGTGTTTTCTGTTTGGGCAAATTCCCCTGGTCCCCAATAGACTCCAGCCGTGAAATGCCAGTGCATATTGTATTTGAAAGGGTAGATGTCTACCAGCAGTTTGGCATTATGCATGTTCATCTTTCCTGTCATCATGATATGGTCGTCTATCTCCATTCCGGTCTGTTCTAACAAGTATTGCTGGATATTGTCAAACGGCGTTCTGATACGGTTGCCCTGAGCGTTATATTGACGAGCAGCCTGACCGTTGCCTGCCAGGTTCATGCTGAAAGATTTCTTGAACTGTGGCATGTAGTCATATCCCAGCCTGACTTGTATGAATCTGCAGAGTGGAACTGCGACATCAAGTCCTACTCCAGATGTCCCGGCAGTCAGGGAAACCTCCAGATGCTTCAGCGTATTCCCTTTGCTCCAGTATTCAGTACCAGGGTCTTTCTTGATGACGGCATGCTCATGGAAGGCCGGTATATACTGGGCTTTTACAGCAATGGCAAGACTGGATATCAGACAGACGAAGATGAATTTTCTCATATAGTGGTATTTACACGGCAAATCAATTGATCCAGCTTCTTAAGGCTGAATCAATTGATTATGAAGCCTACGGAATGTTACTTCCAAGGATTTTCGTAACAGACAGGACCGTTCTCGAGTTTCTGGCACACGATCTCAATCTCCTCAAAGTGCTGCTGGCCATCCTCCCACTTCTCAACGTAGTTGACGCAGTAGCAGTTGGTGCCCTTCAACTCCTTCATGGCTGCACCGTCGACGGTGTTCACGAACTTCACTGAGAAGTCCTTCGGGCTCGTCGGATCGAGCATCCACTGGATCAACTGGTTGTTGCCGTCGTTCATGGCCTTTACGCGGATCGTTACTTTGCCGCCACGGGGGATACCTGCAATCTGGCCTTCACGGTCTGTGGCCTGATCGAACTTGTAGTCAACCATCATCACTTCACGCGGTTCGAAATCCTTGATTTCCAATACCACTGGCGTTACATTCTCTGCCATAATATTCAATTCTTTTATGGTTCAACTTGTTATTAACTGAAATCGGACTTAAGCCCAGTCGTTCGTGAATTTCACGTTGCCGAACTCGATCTCCTTACAGGTGATTTCGATCTCCTCGAAGTGTCCCATCTTATCTTCCCACTTCTCCTCGTAGTTGATGCAGTAGCCGTTGGTGAACTTGATGCTCTTCATCTCCTTGTTCGTCTTGGTCTCAAGGAACTTGATCACACCGTTCTTCGGCAGGCTGCGCTCCGTCATCCACGCCAGCAGGTCGGGAGTTCCGTCGTTCAGGGCCTTTACACGAACACGGATCTTACCACCGCGGGGAATACCGGCCATCTGGCCCTCTACGTCTGTTGCCTGATTGAACTCATATGTTACCATCAGAACTTCTCTTTCCTTGTATCCGTCAATAGCGATACTTACAGGTGTCTTAGCCATAATTGTTTGCTTTAATTAATAAAATATGTATAGTTCTTTATTCACTTAAGCGCTTGCCATTGCTGCTTCCTTGTCCTTCTTGTCAGCAGCCACCTTGATGACAAAGTTCTTGGCGGCATAGAATGGCGTCAGCGTGATATCGCAGGTAATCTGCTTGGTGACAGGATCCTGGCGTGGCTCACCGATCTCGTAGTTCTGGAACAGATTGCCGTAGCCCTTATATTGGTTGAGGAACTCCTGGATCTTAGCCTTCAGGTTCTTCGGGCTGTTATACGGATCCCAGTTCTCAAGTGCTACTTCATGTACGAAGTTCATCAGCACCTTCTTCACCCAGTCGAACACACGGACGATAGGATACTCCTTCATGGCGTCGAGGTCACCATTGTAGAGCGTGGTGTTGTTGAATGCCATTACGCGGCCTTCGCTATATACCATTGGGATGACCTGGTTGTCCATGAGGGCGGCAATCTCCGACTTCAGGAGGTCACTCTTCACACCCTTCACACCGTCGAGCGTACCGTACTTCTTACCACCGGCACCCTGAGCCATGTTTGCGGTTTCGTCGTAGAGTTTTCCGCAGAGAGCAGCAGAAGGTGCGATGTAGAATGCCTTCTGGTCTTCTTCGTCGCTAGACATCTTCTCTGCCTCACGACCTACAATCCAGTTGGCAGTCATCACCACGTTCATCAGTTCCTGGTCGCTGTCGCGATAGCCCTCGGTATTGGCCTGCAGGTCGTCGAACGAATACTCGTCGGCATGGTCGGTGATGAGCATCACCTTGTACTTGAATGCCATCTTGGCCCACTGGAGCAGGTCGACCTTGTCTGTGAATACGCCACCAGGCACACAAACGAGGCTGTAGGCATCTTTCAGGCTCAGACGGTCGAAGCCGTTGCGCAGGATGTTCTCCACCTCGCCAGCGAAGCCGGAATCAGCATCAGCGATGTCTTCCTTCAGCACATTGATGATACGCAGGTTCTTCACCTTGTCAGAACCGCAAGTCTTAAAGAAGGAGTCGAGTTCGCGATAACTGCGCTCCAGGTTCTGTGTGGCATAGAGTGCGTCGGTGATACCTTGCTTCAGCACGTTGGTATATTTCTCTTCTTCTTTCTTGCAGGAGTCAGCGTAGCCGGTAGCGCCCTCGATGCCTTCTTGGTCGAGCAGTTCTATCCAACGGCTGATCTCTCGCTTCAGATTCTCTCTCTTCTCCTTGAAACGCTTGTCTTTCAGGAATACATCCTTAGCAGCCTTACGGGTGGGGTTCATGTTGTCTGCATCGGGCATAAAGCCGCGGACAGCGTTGAATCCACCAAAAGCCGACAATAATTTGCTGACGTCTTTACCTTTCTCTTGAAGCTCGGCACCGGCCTGCTGGGCCTCTTGAGCTTTCTTCATTTCTACATCTGCCATATCTTAATAAATACTTAACTTCAATTGTCCAAATAATCAGTTTTCCAATTCTCTTTTATTCTGCGCCATTGAGTTCGTCGAGCATAGACTGGAGCATGGTCTTCAACTCATCGCGGCTGCCGGCTTCCTTGAGGATGTCGCGCAGTTTGCGGTTCTGCTCAATGCTCTTGCGAATCTTGGTGTTGGTGTCAATCTTCATCTTCACGCCAGAGAGGAACGGGCTGTTCTCTACCAGACGGCCCTTTCCGCCATTGGCCTCGAAGTCGCGCAACTCACCAAACTTCAGGGTCTCCTCAACGGCACCGCCTTCTTCGTCGGTGAAGGTGACGTCTACCTTCGGCTTGAAGTGCTCAAAGGCATCGTTAATGTTCTGGATGTCTTCCACAAACTCAGGATTGCCTGCTTCGACATCTGTTGTGTACTGGTCGATCATCAGTGTCTTGTTCTGATCGATCAAACTGACTTTCGCACTGCTCTCCTCATCGGGAGCCATCGAAATGAAATTCTCTTTCATTGCCATAGTCGTAATGGATTAAATTAATAATTGCTATATTTTTAATACTCACTTTTTATTCCTTTACCTTTATATCAGGATTACCCTCCTTGTCGAGGTCTACGATGATGTGGTCGCCAGGCTTCACCTTGCCAGAGATCATCATCTTCGAGATCGGGTGGCGCAACTCCTTACGGATGATACCGAGTATGGGGCGTGCTCCATACTGCTGGTTGTAGCCTCTGAGAGCGATGGTCTGCCGGGCCTCTGGTGTCAGTTCCAGTGTGATGTTCTGCTCGTCCAGCAACTTCAGCAGGCCCTTCATGTGGATGTCGAAGATCTGTGCCACCGTCTTGTCCGTGATGGGTGAGAAGGGCACGATCTCTGTCAGACGGGCGAGGAACTCAGGGCGGAAGTAGCCTTGCATGATGTCCATCAACTCGTTGTTCTCTGGGATGATGCCGCTGTTGAACTTCTCCACGATGGTCTGCGCACCAATATTGGATGTGAACAGGATGAGGGCATTCGAGAAGTCGCCCACTCGTCCGAGACGGTCGTGCAACTTTCCCTCGTCGAGAATCTGCAGGAACAGGTCGAAGACCGACTTGTGTGCTTTCTCAATCTCGTCGAACAATACGACGCTATAAGGTGACTGGCGTATCTTGTTCACCAGCAGACCACCTTCCTCATAGCCCACATATCCCGGAGGTGCTCCATAGAGGAGGGCCACGGAGTGCTCTTCCTTAAACTCCGACATGTCGAATCGGATCAGGGCGCTCTCGTCGCCGAAGAGGAACTCGGCGAGGGCTTTCGACAGTTCCGTCTTACCGGTACCGGTGGGGCCGAGGAAGAAGAACGAGCCCATGGGCTGACCCTTCTTGCTGAGTCCGGAGCGTGCCTCGTAGACGGCGTCCAGCACCTTCTTCACGGCATGGTCCTGGCCTACGACGCGCTTCTTCAGTGTCTCCTCGCCGCTCATCAGACGGTCACGCTCCTGTGTCTGGACCTTTCCGAGGGGAATGCCCGTCTGACGGGCCACCGTTCCGCTGAGGTCTTCGCTCAGCAGGGCGTCTGTCTTCTCGTCGCTCAGGTCTTTCTCGATCTTGACATGCGACATCGTGCGGTCCAGAAGGTCGATGGCCGAGGCTGGCAGGCACTTCTCCGTCAGGTAGCGCTTGGCCAGACGGATGGCCTCGTCGAGCACGGTCTCGTCAACCGTCAGGTGGTGATAGGCCTCGTAGGCTGGCATGATGCCCTGGAGGATGCTCAGGGTGACGGCCGTGTCAGGCTCGTCGATGGAGATCTTCTCGATATTCGAGGTCATCTCCTTGTCTGTCTCGATGTTCTTCGTATATCCGTCGATGCTCGATGTGCAGAGCAGTTGCAGACGGCCTTTGCTCAGTTCGTTCTTCAGGAGCGTAGAGCAGCCGAAGAGGGCGCCCTGTTTGTCGAACAGTTTGTCGATCTGCTCGATGATCAGCACGGCGTTGGGCAGTGCCTCCACCTCGTTGATGATATTCTTGAAGCGGTCTTCCACTTCGCCCTTGTACTGGGCGTCGCCACCCAGGGCGGCCGTGTCGAGTTCGTAGGCGATGGCGCCGTTGAGGAAACTGGGCGCCTCGTCGGCTGCCAGTCGGCTGACGAAACCGTTCACCAGCGAAGTCTTTCCCACGCCGCTCTCACCCGTAATCAGCAGGTTGGCCTTCGTCTTCCGGCCCAGGATCTCGTAGATGACTGCGATCTCCTTGTCGAAGCCGATCACCTTGTCCAGGTTGCCTGCTCTGGCGACGGCCGTCTTGTCGATGCAGTATTTGGCCAGGTTGCCCTTGCCTTTCGCCGGCGTGCTCTTCTTCAGTTCCGCGCCCTCCATGTAGGGTGCTTCTACACTGGCTCCCTTGGCCATCTTGGCGCTGATGTCTGATGGTGTCAGCGGGAGCGTCTTCAACTGGTCGAACGAGAACCCTACGCCGGGGGTCACCAGCGAAGCCAGGACGCAGACGGGCGTCGCCTCGTCGAGGTCGAACTTCACCTTGTAGTTCTCTGCCTCTTCCATCACGGCCACAGACTCGTCGCTGAGGTCGAGGTCGCGCATCGGGCGGACGGCTCTTGGGGCGAGTTGCATCTGCACGTCGGCCCAGTCTTGAAGATAGTAATAATCCTTGTCGAGTTCGGTCTCGATGAAATGGATAAGCTCCATGTCTTTATGGAGAATAGCCTTAAACAGGTGGGCAGGGTAGATGGCGTCGCTGCAATACTCCTCTGCGAAACTGTTGGCTATAGTTTTCAGTTGGTCTGTCATGTTAGTTAATTGTTTTATGCCTATTTGATTGCAAAGTTAAAGAGAAAATGTCATAAAACAAACCGAAAGGTTGATATTTTGGGGCTTTGAGGGCTTTTTTTAACAATAATTTGCTATTCGTCTTATTTTTAGAGGTGCGGCGGGACTGTCTCAGGGCTTTAGTGGCATCGGAAGGGCGTAGCGCAAGGCCTTTGAGGGGTAGGGGCGGGGATGTTGCTCATGCCTGTCAGGAGATGCCTATGGACAAAGCCATCACTTGCCACTAGTGGAAGCATGGAGTTATTGCGGTGTTCTAGTGGCTTGAGGATGCTGATAATATTTTACATTATTTGTCTGTTTTTTTTGCGGATGGACGATGGATAGCCTAACTTCTTTAGAGGGATGTGTTAATTTGCGCTAATATCGCCTATTCGTTGTTTTTCCGTATTATTTATACTCTTGCTTTTATTCGTTTCTGCTGCTTCTACAAGGGCTGTCTGAATAGGATATGGGTCTAGACTTTGATAATAAAAGTCTACAAAAGGCTAAAGGAATGATGATACGAAACCTTTGCATCATGTCACCTCATCTTGGCTGTCAGCGGTGGTGTGGCGGCGACAGGTGGTGAAGGAGGATGCCTTGGGGAAAATGGGTAAATCCTTATTGTAGATAAAACAACTCACGGGATTGCCCCGTGAGTTGCTTTATATCAGTTTTCTTCTGACTCTCCGATAGGTCTGACGACGAAACCACCACCTTCAGAATCAAACAAAGCCTCGTATTTTGGCACATCGTCGAAACTGATGATGATCTTGGTTCCAGTGACAGCCCAGAAATTTTTGACAAAGTCCGTGTTCTCGCCAGTGAAATCTGCACCTCCAAGTTTACAGTTCTTGAAGTTGACATAGCCAGTATACTGGATGTCATCACCTTCAAACTCCATTTTGACGATACGATCATAGAAATACCCCATAAACTTAGTGCCGGCACTGAACTCACATCCGTCAAAGGTGATGCCGTTGGAGTCTTTCGACGGATTGTAGGGTATCCTGAATTCAACCTGATCATTATTGATGGGAATCACATTCAGGTCATGGTCTACGTGTACGAATTTACAGTCCTTGACCAGAGGACAACTGAGAGAATTCTCTTGGCAGATGAACACATGGTTGTAGTTAAAAGTACAGCCCTCTATTTCTGTGTCCACGTCCAGGTTCAGACGAGGCTCATTCATTCTGTATCCCTCGGCTTCCTTTTCATTCAGTTCCTGTTTGAAGTATTCATCCGTAGCGATCTCGGGCTGGGAGAAAGTGATGCCTTTCACACGCTTTACACCCACCATGTCACTATTGTATTCATAGAATTTGTTTCCTCCATACTCCGTGTCATCAGTATAACCGGTAGGAGGCCCAGTAAAGCGGTACTTGATGCTGGCCGTCCCTTCGCCCTCGATGTTCTCCATAGCAATATAGTTGGTTTGTAAGACGGCACCGTCGCCGATAGCGACGGTCTTCAAGGGAATGGCCTCGTAAGACGGGTTCCCAAACCAAACTATGGCATAGTCAGCAGCCCCCTTCACGATCTTCAGACTATTAGCGTAGTAGGGATTCCCGTCCTCACTGGCAATCTGCCACTGCTCGATGGGATTGTCATCATTGTCAGTACCGGTATTCACTTTAATGGGCTCAATGCCGCCGTCTTCCTTGACATTCACCAGATCGCCATTTTTCTCTGCCGAGAAGGACCATGACTCAAGGATGCCACCTTCGTTGACCTGTACGGTGCCGCCTTGAACCTCCACGTTGTTCACCAGGACATCGTCTTCGACAATCAACGTGTTATTGGCTGTACGTGCAACGACCTCCTTATAGGTAGATTTTGCGCCATTGGCAGACAGCAGGGTTACGGTGCTGGTCGGTGCGTCGATAGTCAGATTCGTGCCAATGCTGCTTTCGGGGACTATAACAGATATTTTGTTGATTGCTGCACTTGATGGATTGCCGGCCTGGTCTGTCTTGATAACAAGGGATCCGCCAGTCTCTGAAGGAACACGTTTGAAGACCAGATTCACATCAATGGCTTCCCCTGTGTTGTTCTTGGTGGGGATGACGATTTCTGTATCGCCAGACTTTGTGGTGATAGTCTCTTTTAATATGATGTTGACAGGTTCCCCTGGTTTAGCCGACTGAATAATGCTCTTGATGGCTGCAGTCACACCTGAAGGCGAAGTGGCATCCTCCCCTTCCTCTTCTAGATCAATAATGAGATTCACAAGTTTGACCATATCAACCACATTCACTTTGTGGTCGCCGTTCAGGTCGGCATTGGGGGTTGCTGCCGTTTGGTCTTTCTGTTTCACAATAATCTCCGACATGGATTTGATGTCTTCTTCATCCACATTGCCTTCGCCATTGACGTCGCCGGGAATCAACTCCACGATGTTGCTGAATTTTTTCCACCCTTCAGTGTTTTTGTATACATCAGCCTTCCCGTAGGGGACATACAGGGTGGCATTGGCATAATGGTCGTCAGAAAATAGAGTCGAGATGCTAAAGGGTTCTTCCATTTTCGCAATCACCTTTCTCAGTGCCATATTTCTGAAAGGACTGTCATAATCTCCTTTATTGATAGTCCTGAGTGTGGATGGCAACTCTAATGTGGCTTCACGAAAGAAATCCCTGTCAAAGCAACCATTAAACACATATTGGCCCAAACCTAAAATGGTTACACCCTCAGGTATTATTATTGTCGTCAGGTTATGGCAACGCATAAAAGCGCCTTCATATAAATCTACATTTGTATTGGTCGGAAGGGTGATAGTGTTGATACCATCATCTTCAAAGAATGCCCTATTGTTAACTCCGATGACTGTGAATACCAGTCCATCGCTGTCGGTCACTTTGCTTGGAAAGGTCCCATCCCAGTTCTTTCCGCCGCTTACAAAGGCATCACCTCTCTTGCCGGAACCCACTACACAAGTCTTGAATAAGGGATTGATGACTTTCATGTTGAACGCTGTTCCGTTTACTGTCGCAGTAAATGTGTCACCACTTTTCAATTCCTTTGTTTCGGCATTTGATAATAGCGGCATCAATGTCAAAAACAAAATTGTAATTAGTTTCTTTCTCATAAATTATAATAATTAGTTATCGATAAATATAATAATTCTGCAAAGGTAGGCATTATTTTTTTAATAAACAAGTAATCATGGAAGTATTTTTGTAATATTTCTATGAACTCACGCGGTCCACATCACGTGAGCTGACTTCTGTACGCTTCTGGCAAAAGAGAGATGGCTCCTTTTGTTGGATTCTCCAAATAATTATCCAAAATAGATTATCCGATTTGGATAATTGTGTTGTCAAAGGGCTACCAGAGCCAATCTTCCTCCTCGACGTCGTAGACGAAGGGACTGTTCCAGCCGTGGGAGCGGCAGACGTTGACGATGACCTCTTGGTCTTCGAGAGTCATGATATAGATTCAATTATTCAAATTATTTTTAATTTTATTTTATGCCTCCATATATTTAACTAAATATTTGAAAACCAATATGATATTCTATGGAGGTTACTTATTTTAACCCCCATATAACCTCCATAAATGCTGTGTTTTGATAAAATATATAGGCAAAAATGATGTCAAATATTCTATAAATTATTGATAACAAGGTGGTTGGGTAATCACACAAATAGTCTGGACTGTCAGTTTTTACTGTCTGAACTAACAGTTTATATGGTCTAAACTAATAGCTTACCCTGTCTGAACTACAATAAACTAGTATCTTCATTGGGAGTCAAAAGGAAATACATGTGATTAATATCCCAATTGATGGAGGCTTTATGTATATCTAAGTAATAAGCCTCCATATTATAAGTATCTGAATATCAGTAATAAATATACTATTATGGAGGTCTATACCATATTTGGAAAGAATTTCTTTATCAAATTTGCTTGCACAATTCGAATATATTTCGTACCTTTGCAGCAGATTAAAACTATAGGATTATGGCATCAAGAATCACGCTCATCAAGAACTATCGTAACAGGGAAACCCTGCGGCTGCTGGAGTTGCAGGAAGTGGCAGAACTCATCAGCCAGGGTGAGTACGACGCCGAAGTCAGCACGTTCCGCAGGGAACTGCCGATGATGCAGTACGTCGAAGTCAGTAACAACGGCACACTCGAGGGCTATGACAACTGGCCCAAGGACCTGCCCCGTATCTGTTTCGCTCTGGAACAGGAGAATCGCAACCATGAGTTAGTGACGCGAGGCTATACGGGTTTGGTCTTATTGGAGGTGAACAACCTGACGAGTTACGATGAGGCCGTCGCCATCCGTCGTGGTGCCGGCGAGATGCCCCAGACGCTGATGGCCTTCGTCGGGGCCGACGGGCTGTCGGTGAAGATCGTATGCCGGGGGGAATTATTAGAGGAAAGGGGACGGTTTTCCTCGAAAATATCCCTCACCGCAGAAGAGATCCCCCTCTTCCACGAGAACCTCTACGAGCGGGCCCGGCTCATCTACAACGGCCAGTTGGGCGTCACCATCGAGAAACTCGAGCCGCTGACACAGCGCATCTGCTACATGAGCAGCGACCCTCTGCTAGTGTATAATCCGTTGGCGACGCCTATCTACGCCAAGGCCGAGAAGCCTACGGCCGCCATCTCCCATCAGACTGCCTATAACCAGAGGGCTGAGGTTACAGACCGAGACCTCTACCGCAGTCAGCAGGTCATCTTCGAGTTCAACCTCACGAAGGCCTACGACGATACGGAAGGCATTGCCGACAAGGAGGAACGTCGTCACGCCGCGCTGACGAGACTGGCGCAGTACTGCATGGAGACGGGCATCCCGATGGCCGTCGCCCAGCGGCAGACCATCCGGCTGTCGGCCTACTGGGGCGAGGAACTGCTGGTGAAGAAGGCGTTTGAGAATGCCTATCGGGAAGAACATGTCAGGAGGTATATGGAGAAGAAAGGTATCCAGCGCACGAAGACCATCCCGCCCGAGACGCTGCTGACGATGAAGATCAACATCTTCCTCAACGCGAACTATGAGTTGCGGAAGAACGTGATGCGGGGCGTCGCCGAATACCGGATGAGGACGGGCGTCGGCTTCTCCTATCAGGACCTGACGGAGGAGGCCCGCAACTCCATCACGATGAGGGCGCTCGAGCAGGGCATCCGCTGCTGGGACAAGGACATCCGACGCTATGTGAATTCAGATGATATTGAGCGTTACGACCCTGTGAATGACTACCTGGAGCATCTGCCGAAGTGGGACGGCATGGACCGTGTGACGGCGATGGCCGAGCGGGTGCCGACGGAGTGGGAGGACTGGACGCACCTCTTCCATATCTGGATGCGCTCGATGGTGGCGATGTGGCTGGGCAAAGGACAGTTGACGGGCAACGCCCTCGTACCTTTATTAATAGGAAGGCAAGGCTGCGGCAAGTCAAGTTTCTGCCGTATCCTGCTGCCTCGCGACCTGATGGACTACTATAACGACCGCATCAACTTCAAGAACGAGCAGGACCTGAACCTCGGCCTCACGTCGTTTGCGCTGATCAACCTCGATGAGTTCGACCGTGTGACCCAGCGCCAGCAGATTGTCCTGAAATATCTCGTCTCGACGGCCGACCTGAAATACCGTCCGCCCTACGGCAAGGCCTACACTTCGAACCGCCGCTATGCCTCATTCATCGGCACCACCAACGAGCAGATGCCGCTGACAGACCCCACGGGCTCACGTCGTTTCGTCTGTGTCGGCATCGACGGCGACATCGACTTCCTGTCGCCTGTGCAGCACGACCAACTCTATGCCCAGTTGATGCAGGAGATCCGTCAGGGTGAGCGCTACTGGCTGACGAAGGAAGAGGAGCGCAGTCTGATGGAGCACAACCTGCAGTATCAGCGGCTGAACGGCCTCGGCGAGATGCTGATGGCCGTCGTGCAGAGACCGCGCAGCAACGAGGAAGGCGAGTGGATGTCTGTCAAAGACCTCTCCGCCCTGCTCAAATCCCACTTCAAGGGCTACAAGGAAGAGGTCTCTTCATTCCAGAAGATCGGCAGTTACCTCAGCCGTCCGGAATACAAGTTCCAGAACAAACGCACCACCTCAGACACCCTCTACTGGGTGAAGCGGAAGGTTTGAGTTGGACAATGGATGAAACTGAAGGCAAAGTCGTAATTTATAATAATTAATCCCCGCCAAGTGGTGGGGATTAGTTTGTTAGTAGGTCACCTTCGGCTCCAGTTCCTTGGCCTGGTCGATCATCTTCTGGACCTCAGAGACTGCGGGCACTCGGCCACAGATGTGGAACTCGGCGTTGACCTCCTCCAACTTCGGCTGCAGGTTCTCGGCCACACGGTGACGGAACTCCTTGACGGTGTCGACGCCAGCCTTCTCCAGCAGTTCTGCGAACTGGGGGCCTACGCCGTTGATACGGAACAGGTCGGCATGATTGGTCCAGCGCAGAATCAGTTTGTCGCTGATGCCTGTAGCCTCGGCCAGTTCCTGGCGGCCCTTGGGGGCTGCGCACTTCTCGAGCAGTTCGCTCACCTTGTTGATACCTGCGGCGGTCAGTTTCTCTGCATACACGTCGCCTACTCCCTCGATGTCAATAATCTTGTAATCCATAATCTTAAAGTTTTTGAGTTAATGAATGATTCTGTTTGTTGGTTTATTAGGCAAAGTTATTAAAAAAATTGAACACAGAGACTCAGAGACATAAAGTTTTTTGATTTTTTAATAATAATCTCTGTGTCTTTGTGTCTCTGTGTTAAAAAAAAATTGTATTTTTGCATCCATTATGATGATAGTGCTATATATTATAATAGGTGTGGCCGTGGGGGCTGTGGTGCTCTATCTGCTGATGGACCGAAGGATGGATGTGCTGCGCATCGAGGGCGGAAAGAAGGATATCGAACTCTCGATGAAGGGTGAGCAACTGTCTGAGGCCACGAGCCGGGTGAGGCATCTGGAGGCTGAGAACAAGTCGCTCAATGCCAAGGCGGAGAGCCAGTCGAGGGAACTCGAACTGGTACGCCAGCAGATGGGGGAGGAGTTGAAGCGTCATGAGGAGCGTTTCAAGAACATGGCCCAGCAGTTGCTGGAGACGAGCGCTGCCAAGTTGAAGGAGCAGAACGCCGAGACGATGATGGGCATCACCCAGCCGCTGCGCGACTCGATGGAGCAGGTACGCAAGGCCATCCATGAGAATGACGAGAAGTCGGCTGGATATTCTGCCAGTTTCGCTGAGCAGATCAAACAGATGCTGGCGCAGACACAGCAGTTGGGCGAGAAGACGGAGAGCCTGACGAACGTGCTCAGACGCGACAACAAGATTTCGGGCAATATGGGTGAGATTATCCTTGGCGACCTGTTGGCCTCGCAGGGACTGACGGAAGGTATCCACTATGAGGTGCAGGCACGGCTGAGAGACGAGTTGGGACGTCCGCTGAAGAACGACGAGACGGGTAAGGAGATGCAGCCTGACGTCATCCTGCACTATCCGCAGGGCCAGGACGCCATCGTCGACTCGAAGGTGTCACTCGTGGCCTATGAGAAGTACGTGAATGCGGAGTCGGCGGAGGATAAGGAGCGCTATCTGCAGGAGCATATCAAGAGTGTGCGTCAGCATGTGAACGAACTGGCCCGCAAAGACTATTCGAAGTATATCAAGAATGGGCGCGAGACGGTCGACTTCGTCATCATGTTCGTGCCCTTCGAGTCGTCGCTGCAGTTGGCACTCGCTAACGATCCCACCCTCTGGCGTGATGCCTTTGAGAAGAAAGTGTTCGTGACAGGCGAGCAGAACCTGTTGGGCATCCTCCACATGATCCATATCGCCTGGGTGCAGAACCAGCAGGCGGAGAACCAGCAGAAGGTGTTCGGCCTCGCAGAGCAGTTGCTCGACCGCTTGGGAGACTTCATCCAGCGCTATAACGACCTCGGTGAGAAGATCCATAAGGTGCAGGAGGCCTACGACAGCACGAACAACAAACTGATTACGGGCCGTCAGAGTGTGGTGCAGAAGGGGCGTGAACTTGTCGACCTCGGCGCAAAGGAAAATGCGAACAGGAAGATTCCCATGCCGGAGGTGGGGCTGGAGTAGTAATAATCATGTTTACGGTTTACAGTTTACGGTTTACAGATGAAATGATTCAAGGCTGTAATACCCGTAAAAGTAATCAACTGTAAACCGTAAACTGTAAACTGTAAACAATATGAAGATATATGTGAGTGAGCACATCTGGGACTTTGACCTCAGAGAGGCGCTGGAAGAGATATCGGCACAGCGGAGGGAACAGGCACTCAGGTTTAAGTATGAGTTGGGTCAGAGGCAGAATGTTTTGGCATACCAGTTGCTGAAACAAGGCCTGCGCGAAGGATACGGCATCACAGAGAATCCTCTTTTTGAGTACAACGGGCATGGTAAGCCCGCCATCGTGGGCCATCCGGAAATATGCTTTAACCTCAGCCATTGCAAAGAGGCCGTGGCCTGCGTCATCAGCGATACTCCTGTGGGCGTCGATGTGGAGTCTGTTCGTTCGTATAAGGATGGACTGGCTCACTATACGATGAACGATGAAGAACTTCAGGTCATTCAGGCGGCTCCGAACCCAGACGTGGCGTTTATCCGCCTCTGGACGATGAAGGAGGCCGCCCTCAAACTGATAGGCACTGGTATCAGCGACGATCTGAAGACGGTGCTGCAGTTGAATCCGCATCTCCATTTCACGACTCACGAAACTTCCACTTATGTCTACACGGTCTGTGAATAAGTAAATCAATTTTTTGCAGGTATTTGCGAAGAAAAAGCAAAAATGCTTTGTTGATTATTGTTTTTTTCGTACCTTTGCACCCGAGCCATCACAATGATTTAAATTTGTATAGATTTTGAAGCGATTAGTTAGTATTTCGGTAGTTGCAGGTATGCTTATTGGCGGTTTGATGACAATAGGCTATCAGATGTTGCGTGAGCAATTCGTAGAGGAAGAGCAGGTAGAAGAAGTGCAGACAACCCTGGCTGGCTTGTCTGACTCCGTCAAGACAGAGATGGCGCTTAAACTGGAGCGTGAGGCTGTGCTGGAGCGGGTAAGGACCATCTACAGGGTCGTGAAGCAGGAGTGCATGTATATGGGAGGATCTGTGGATAGTGATCTGCTCGACTTGTCTTTCTGTTCCAAGTCTTGGAACAAGTTGCTGATGGCTGTCCGCAGTAAAGAGCATAACACAGGTACGCTGTTCTTTGAGGTGAACAAATGGACGATGGCTTACGAATCGGGCTTGGTTGATTTCGATGAGTTTGAGGTCAGTGACCTTACTATTGGTCCTGATAATGAGCGTACTGCTACCGTCACGTTTATGGTCTATGACTCTGATTCTTATACACCAGCCCGTATAGAATTGGTGTATGAGGATGGGAATTGGAAGATTGACAATTTCTATCACCTTAAATACATGCTGAACATGCGTTTGATGATGTCGCAGTATTTGGGTAATGATATGCCCTATCTTATTTGATGGTGAGTTTAGTCGTGAACTCAAACGTGAAGGGGCGGATGAACGTGCCTGCCATCACATAGTCTTTGTATTTAGAGGGATCAGTTATTAAGTCGGCAGCGGGGATGGAACCGCTGGCGCCTTTTTGGTTGAGAATGTTCACCACGTTTGCCGAAAAACTCAGATAGCGGTTCAAACGATAATCCACGCCTCCGAAGGTTTCCCAGCGTCCGTTGAAATATAAGGAGTTAGTCTTGTTGATGTATTGCTTGCTGAAATAGCGGGCACTCAGCCACATGCGCCAGTTGCCAAACTTGTAGGAGGGCTCAATCTCCAGTTCCGTCTTCGAGAGGGCGGTGATGGTCTTGTCTGTGAAGTCATACTCTTCTGTCACGCCGTCGCTGAAGGTGGGCGTAATCTTGAATTTCTTATATCTTGGGTCTCGGATGGTGAACATCACGTGGATGTTCAGACCGTCGACGGGAGTAATCATGGCGTCGGTAAGCCATCCCAGAGTTGCCATGTCGTAGAAGAACGGTGTTGTGAACGATTCGCTCATGCCGGCTTTCATGTCGCCGACGTCTTTCGTCAGCACATGACTCAGGTTGGGACGCTCTTGTGAGTTCTTCATGCTGATGTAGGTAATTTGCGAGGTGAGGTCTATCCATCTGTTCTTCCAGTAGATGCCGCCACGGACATAGTGGGTGGGCATGCTCTCCTGGGTGGGGTAGTTGTGGGTGCCGTAGTGGAACAACTGCGAGTGGATGGTGGCGGTGGAGTATTCCGCCTGCAGGCCGAATCCCCGTATCAGGGCATAGCGCGCACTACCGATGATGGCGTAGTTGAAGTGGCTGTTGCTGAAATGGTTCCTCACGACGCCTTCGTCAGCAAGGCTGAAGCCGACGTGACGGACATTACCTTCGTACATGTCGTTGGCAGCGTAGCCACGTACGTTCAGATATTCCAGTCTGGCACCTGCATAGAGCCAAATACGCTCGTTGACGTTCCACTCATCGGAGGCCAGAGCGAAGAGTTTGTGCTCATGACCATCGTAGAATTCGGCGTAAGAGTTATAGGAGTAACTGGAACTGCCGTTGAGCAACAACTGTTTCGGGTCTTTCTTTACCTCGTGGCCAAGGAGATACATCGAGGTGTTGGTGCCTGCGGCGTTGAGCCAGTAGTCAACCTCTGCGCGCCAACTGTGGCGCCGGTCTTTGGAATTGCCCGTCAGTTCCGCATTGGTCATCCAGGAATGTTCGAAGCCGTCGAAATGCAGCATGCGTCGTGTCTGTACCTTGCCAGTATAGACCGTGCCGTCTTCGTAAGTATATCCGCTTTCGGCCGTGACGTCGCTCACACCCATGACGGTGGGAATGGAACGGAAAGAGTGACCATGTTTGAACTTGCTGTGGACGGACAGTTTGAGGCCGCTGTCCCATCGGTAGTCGAGCAGGAAGTTCACGTTGTGTATCTTGTTGATGTTCGCATCGTCGATATCCTGTTCCTCCATCAGGCCTGTCGCCACATCCAGGTATTTCACCTTGTCGTAGGCAGGGCGGTATTGGTCGATACCCAGCCTGAAGCCGTCATACGGCTCCACACTGCCGTCACCCACGAAGACGAAGGGACCGTAAATCTCGTTGATCTCCTTGAACTGCGAGTACTGGTAGATGAGGCCTGCCTTGCCACGACCTTCGTTCCATGTCTTCGAGAGTGCCGCCTTATAGAAGTGGACGTTCTCCTGCAGGGCTGTCATGTCGAGGTGGTTGCTTCCGGGATCCATATTATGATAGGTACTAATGCTGAGGCCCCAGCCTTTTCCGACGGGCGTGGATACATTGGCATCTATCGCATGACGGCCAAAGTGATTAAACGTGTAATTGATTTTGCCTTCTAAGGAGTCGCCGGCGAGTTTTGAATAACTGTCGACACTATAAGTGATGACACCGTATTTCAGCGCCATGTCCTGTGGCCCCGTGGTCCGCACAGACTCATGACTGACGCCGCTGTGCCACGATTTGTAGGGATAGACCTGGTAATTATAATAGGACACGGGAAGGCCGTCCTCATAGAGATAGGCGTGTCCGGAAATGGGCAGGCCTAAGGATATCTGGCGTGGCTGTGAGACGGATGCTGCATTCATCAGCACATTCCGGTTGTTGTCACCGGAAGTGCTGACAACACTGTCGACTACAACTTCCTGGGCCGTTGCGCAGATAAATGCCGCGATACCAAGAATGGCTGTAGTTACCGTTCTTACGAACCTCATAAACCAGCCTTATTTGACAAGGTTGCCGAGGATGTCGCGCGTCAGTTCTTTGGTGATGGAACGGGTGGCGGCACTGGTGGCATTCTTCACCACACGGCCTGTGGCTGAAGTCTTCGACTTCGTCTTTTTGCCCGTCACCTTGTCGCTGATGTAGGTGCCGAGGATGGTGGCCAACGTGCCAGTGACTGCGGTGATAATGGCTTTCCACACCTTACTCATCATACCGGGCTTCTGCTTGCCCTTGGCCTTCTCCTCTTCCTTGGCGGCTGCCTCTTCTTCCTGAGCCTTCATCTGCTCTTCGGCCTCGGCCATGATGATCTCGAAAGCACTCTCACGGTCGATTGGCGTGTCGTATTTGCCAGCGATACGGCTCTGCTTGATGATGTCGAGACGCTGACCTTCAGTGATGGCTCCGATCTGGCTGAGGGGGAACAGAATCTTTGCACGTTCCACAATGCCAGGAGCACCCTTTGCATCAAGGAAGGAGACGAGGGCCTCACCAGTCTCGAGGTTCATGATGGCCTCGTCGGTCTTGAACTCGGGATTGGCTCGGAAAGTGTCAGCAGCGGTCTTCACGGCTTTCTGGTCCTTCGGGGTGTAGGCTCTTAAAGCATGCTGCACACGGTTACCCAACTGGCCGAGGATATTCTCAGGAATGTCCGTCGGACTCTGGGTGATGAAGTAGATACCTACGCCTTTCGAACGGATGAGGCGGATGACCTGCTCAATCTTGTCGAGCAGTGCCTTCGAGGTGTCGGTGAAGAGCATGTGAGCCTCGTCGAAGAAGAACACGAGTTTGGGCAGTTCCAGATCGCCCACCTCAGGCAGGGTGGAGTAGAGTTCGGAGAGGAGCCACAGCAGATAGGTGGAGTAGAGTTTGGGCTGCATCATCAGTTTGTCGGCAGCCAGCACACTCATCACACCCTTGCCGCCTTCGGTCTGGATGAGGTCGTAGATGTCGAACGAGGGCTCACCGAAGAACTTGTTGGCTCCTTGTGTCTCCAACTGGAGGAGGGCACGCTGGATAGCGCCGACGGTCTGGGCGGAGATGTTGCCGTATTTCGTGGTGTACTGCTTGGCATGTTTCGACACCCAGTCGAGCATGGCCTGCAGATCCTTGAGGTCGAGCAGCAGCAGACCACGGTCGTCAGCGATGCGGAAGACGATGTTGAGCACACCGTCCTGTGTCTCGTTCAACTGGAGCAGTCGTGAGAGCAGCATCGGCCCCATCTGCGAGATGGTGGCACGCATGGGATGACCCTGTTCGCCGAAGACGTCGTAGAATCTGACGGGACAGGGCTGGAACTGCGGGTTCTCGATGCCGAACTCGGGCATGCGCTTCTCGATGAAACCGCTCATCTTGCCTGTCTGCGAGATGCCGCTGAGGTCGCCCTTCATGTCAGCCATGAAGCAGGGCACGCCTGCCTGGCAGAACGTCTCGGCCATCACCTGCAGCGTGACGGTCTTTCCTGTACCCGTGGCTCCGGCAATGAGTCCATGACGGTTGGCCATCTTTCCTGTAATGCTGAGCGCACCGTTGGCGCAATGGGCGATATACAGCCCTCTCTCTTTGTCTAACATATTATATAATATTTAAGTTGTTCTGTTTGTTGATTGACTTATACGTCGCGGTTGAAGAGCATGCGATATTCGACGGGTGTCATGCCGACTGCCTCCTGGATGCGGCGCTGGAGGGTACGGATGTTCTTCAACCCACTCTCCTCGGCGACAGCGGCAATGCTGTACTGTGGCTTGTCGCGCAGCAGGCGCATCGCCAACAGTGTGCGCAAGTTGTCGAGATAGGCATCTGGCGAAGTGTAGATGCTGCTGCGACGGAACAGACGGACGAGGCGCTCATGGCTGACACCAAGGAGTTTGGCGAGGGCCTTCGAGTCGAAGTCGGGCAGACTCAGGACATTATCCTGCTCTACACGGATTTCGAGGAGGGCCATCAACTGACCGTCGTCCTGCAGGTCGGCATTGCGCTGACGCTCGATGTTCTTAGACAATATCTCACGGGCTACCTCCGCACGGCGGCGCAGTTCTACGTCTTCCTCCAGCCGCTGGGAGAGGTCGAGATTACGCTCCACGAGGCGTATAATCTCGTTTTTCAGTTGGTCTACCTCATGGCGCAAAGCCTCGTTATCGGCTTGCATCTGTTTGATCTCTTTCTCTGTCATAAGCAGTCATAAGCAAAAAGGCTTCCGCTGTGGGAAGCCTTTGAAAGTTATTTGGATTAGTTGTATTTCAGTATCTGTCCCGGCATCAGGCGGATGGACTTGCCTATGCGGTTTAACTTGCATAGCGAGTCGACGGTGGTGTGACACTTGCGGGCGATGCTTTGGAGGGTCTCGCCCTTTTTCACCTTATGGAAATGTACTTCTGACGTGAAGGAAGCAGAGGGGGCTGCGATAGCCAACTCAACGTCGTCCTCGTCCTCGTCGCTGTCAAAGCGTCCCATATTGCTGTTGCCGCTGACACCACGCAGACGAGTTGCCTGGGCCGACTCACGGGCGTACTGGCTGCGACGGAATGTGTAGAAGTCACCAGTGACATCCTGATTACGGAAGTCGAACATCAGCGCAGGATTGAGGGCCACACCACAGACACGGGTCTCGAAGTGCAGATGGCTACCAGTGCTGCGGCCTGTGTTACCACCCAGTCCTATGGGATCACCAGCCTTCACTTCCTCGTTCTCACGTACAAGTTGCTTAGACATGTGGCCGTAGTAGGTCTCCAATCCGTTATAGTGGCGGATGACCACATACTTGCCATAGCCACGCGGCTCATATTTCACGATGCGCACCTTGCCGCTGAATGCAGCACGGATGGTGTCGCCGATATAAACCTTGATGTCGAGTCCCTTGTGCTGGCGTCCCCAACGGGCTCCGAAATTGGAGGTAATCACACGACTGTCCGTCGGCATGCAGAAACCTCTGAGGTCGATAGTGGTCTCGTCGGGAAGGGAGGAGCCATTATAATGTGTCAGTTCGTTATCCCACTCCTCATAGAGGTCACCGGCGGGATTCTCAAACAATTCCTGTTCAATCAGTCTATTGAGTGCAATGGAGTCAACAGCCTTCATTTTCCTGTCTACTGGAGCCTGACGCGCTAACAGATCCTGACCTTGCGAAGGCAGGGAATTAAACGTCATTAATGCTAATAAAACTGTTGTCTTAAAAATCTTAATTGTTATCATTATGGGTTCTGGTTTGTCTTGCTAGAGTGAATAATTCGGTGCAAAGGTATAAATAATATTCTAAAAACATGCAGAAAGTTGTACGCGTTAACAACTTTTTGTGTTAGTTTAACACTTCAAAACTAAGATATGGCCGCCCAGTTGATGTTTGTCTTGCGCAGTTGACGCAGCCGGTTCCATAGGATGGCATACTTCGGAGACTGGCAGTCGGGGTCGTCATCGATAATCTTCTGGGCCTCGTCGCGGGCCATCTGCACCAGTTGGCCGTCTCTGGCGATGTCGGCAATCTTCAGGTCGAAGGCCATACCGCTCTGCTGGGTGCCCTCCAGATCACCAGGACCGCGAAGTTTCAAGTCAGCCTCTGCGATACGGAATCCGTCATTGGTGTCGCACATGATATCGATGCGCTTACGGGTCTCTTCTGAGAGTTTTAGTGGAGTGACGAGGACGCAGAACGACTGGTCTGCACCACGTCCCACTCTTCCACGGAGTTGATGGAGTTGGGAGAGGCCGAAACGCTGGGCGTCGAGGATGACCATGACGGAGGCGTTAGGCACGTTGACGCCCACCTCAATGACGGTGGTGGCAACGAGGATTTGTGTCTCTCCGCTAACGAAGCGCTGCATCTCATCCTCCTTGTCCTTAGGCTTCATGCGACCATGTACCTTGCTGAGGCGGAACTCAGGGAAGGCCTGTCGCAACACCTCGAAGCCGTCTTCGAGGTTTTTCAGGTCGCTCTTCTCGCTTTCTTCGATGAGGGGAAAGACGATATATACCTGTCGGCCTTCATGAATCTGCTGCCGGATGCCATCATAGAGAGTGGTCATACGGGTGTCGAAGACATGCGTGGTACGGACGGGCTTACGACCTGGCGGCAACTCATCAATGACACTCACGTCGAGGTCACCGTAAAGGGTCATGGCAAGGGTGCGGGGGATGGGGGTCGCCGTCATCACGAGAACGTGTGGGGGATTCTCGCTCTTGCTCCAGAGTTTGGCGCGCTGGGCTACGCCGAAACGGTGCTGCTCGTCGACGACCACAAAGCCCAGGCGGGCGAACTGGACGGTATCCTCGATGACGGCATGAGTGCCCACGAGGATATGGATGGTGCCGTCGAGCAGGCCTTCGAGTATTTCCTCACGACGCTTGCCTTTAACGATGCCTGTCAGCAGGGCTACTCGCAGGTCCATCCCGTCGAGGAATTGCATGATGGTCTGCAGGTGCTGTTCGGCGAGGATCTCCGTAGGGGCCATGATGCAAGCCTGATAGCCGTTGTCGATAGCGATAAGCATGGACATCAGGGCCACGAGGGTCTTGCCTGACCCGACATCTCCCTGCAGCAGACGGTTCATCTGCCTACCAGAACCTACATCAACCCTAATCTCCCTAATCACTCTTTTCTGGGCTTCCGTCAGTGGGAAGGGCAGATGGTCGCGATAGAACGTGTTGAATACCTCTCCGACATGAGAGAATACATAGCCGCGATACTTACGGCGATGGTCGCTCGCATACCTTAATATATTGAGTTGTACGTAGAAGAGTTCCTCGAATTTCAGTCTGACACGGGCCTGTTCCAGGTCTTTGGCGTTCTGGGGATAGTGGACGGTGCGGAAGGCTTCGTCACGCCCCATGAGGTGGCGGCTGGCGATAATGAAGTCGGGCAAGGTCTCTGGCAGGGGCGGCAACTTCTCGACAAGTGTCTTGGTAAGCCTTTCCACGGCACGGGAGTTCAGCCCCGTCTTCTTCATCTTCTCCGTCGTGTTGTAGTAGGGCTGTAGGCCCATCGACGAGAGATCCACCTTCGAGGCATCGTCGAGGTCGGGGTGGGTGAAGTTGATACGGTTGTTGAAGACAGTTGGCTTGCCAAAGACCACGTACTTGGTACCGATGCGATAGGTTTGCTTGGCATATTTTCCCCCATTGAACCACGTGAGGTCGCAGATGGCCGTGCCGTCAGTGAAGTGGGCGACGACTCGCTCCTTGCGAGGTCCCATGGCGAAGGTCTCGAAACTGAGGATATGACCCACGACCTGTACATAGGGCATGTCACCCGTCAGTTCATGGATGGTGTAGACTTTTGAACGGTCTACATATTTATAAGGATAATATTCGAGCAGGTCACCATAGGTCTCGATGCCAAGTTCGTTGCTCAGCATCTTCTTGCGGTTAGGGCCTACGCCAGGCAAGAACTTGATGTCCTGATCGAGGATATTCATGAATCTTTTTTTTGCATCGGACTTTACGGACTATCTCGGACTTATTCCTGCCGTCAGATAGTCCGTGTCAGTCCGTGTTTGTCCGTTGCTAAAACTTCTCCGATGCGTAAGTCGTAGGGTGTGGTGATCTTGATGTTCTCACGATTGCCCTCGACAAGCGTGATCTGATAGCCGTAACTCTCCACGACAGAGGCATCGTCTGTAAAGCCGTCGTCATAGGGCTGACGATTCGCTGCCTTGAGCAGTTGGATGTCGAAGGTCTGTGGGGTCTGCACCAGACGATAGTCACCGCGCGGCACAGTCCTTGATTCTTTTTGGCATCGGACTTCACGGACTGTCTCGGACTTTTCGTGGCCTGTGTCAGTCCGTGCTTGTCCGCTGCTTGATAGATGCCGAAGCGTTTCTACGACGGGGATGACGGGAATGACGGCTTTGGCTGTGCGGGCTGTCTCGTAGCAATTCCTGATTACTTCGATACTGGGGAAGGGACGAACACCGTCGTGAACGCCTACCACACCCTCGGCATCGTCAGGCACCTTGGCGAGTCCGTTCTGCACGGAGTGGAAGCGAGTCTGACCACCATTGGCCAGAGTGTACTCCACGTCGAAATGATATTCCTCGCAGAGCTGATGCCAATAGTCCTGCTGGGCTTCTGGCAATACCAGGATAATCTGCAGATCAGCATCGTACTCCCTGAATCTCTCCAGCGTCCGCATCAGCACAGGCTTGCCACCAATGGGCAGGAACTGCTTGGGAATGTCGCTCCCCATCCGCAGTCCCTTTCCTCCTGCCACAATTATTACGTAGTCCATTATTTTTTCTTTTTTTTTGCATCGGACTTTACGTACTAACACGGACTTGTTCCTGCCGTTAGATAGTCCGTGTCAGTACGTGTTCGTCCGTTGCTTATTTTCGAATTATGCGTTTATAATCTCGTCCTTCTCCGAAGTTTAATAGATAACCGACTTTAAATTGAGTGATGTTGAGGTAGTTGATTAACTGAGCAGAATTTGCTGGCGTAAGACTTGGAATCGATTTTAGTTCCAAAATGATTTTGTCATCTACAACTATATCAGGAATGAATTCTCCAATTATTTTACCTTTGTAGTAAACACTTAGATGCTTCTGGCGCTCATAAGGAATTCCTATCTCGTCAAACTCTATACATAAAGCATTCTCATAAACGGATTCAAGTAGTCCTGTGGTCAGATGCTTGAATACATTGAAATATGCTTGTAGTATATTATTTGATAATTCTTCGTACAACAACATCCTCAGTCCGTATTAGTCCGTAAAGTCCGTTGCTAAAAAACTACTGTTGCATCAAATGCTTGTAGCGCATGCCTTCGGCAATCTGGTCAGAGGTCTGCTTGTCTACGAGTTGAGTCAGCAGTTCGTAGGCGTACGGGAAGGCAGCGGCAGGACCCTCGCCTGTGGTGACGTTACCATCGACGGTCACGAGGTCGCCAGTATAGGTGGCTTTCGTCAGAGCCTGTTCGAAGCCAGGGTAGCAGGTGGCACGTTTGCCATCGAGGATGCCTAATGGTGCGAGCACGACTGCTGGTGAAGCACAGATGGCGGCAATCTTCTTGCCAGCGGCAAACTGAGCCTTCAGCGCCTCGCAGACACCCTCATGGGCAAACAGGTTGCTGGCTCCAGGCATGCCGCCAGGCAGCATCAGCAGGTCTGCATCGCTGTAGTCACTCTGTTCGAACTGAATATCAGCCTCGATATTCACGCCATGAGCCGACTCCACCAAAGGGAACTCCGTTGTGCTCACAGTGATCACATCCACACCACCACGACGCAGCACGTCGATGGGAATCAGGGCCTCGACATCCTCGAAGCCGTCTGCCAAGAATACATAAACTTTTGCCATAGTCTTTCTTTTTTAGGGTTTCGATTGCAAAGGTACTCTTTTTTTCAGACAAAAGAACAAAAGAAACAAAAAAATATATGTTCTTGTGTACTTATGTCTGAAAATTCATGTATCTTTGCAGGCAAAAGTGCAGAATTATGGAACATCCCAGACTCAAGTTTGCCCTTTTCGGCAACATCTATCAGACCAAGAAGTCGGCATCGATACAGAAGGTGCTGGCCTGTCTTTCCAGCCACGATGCCGAGATTTACGTCGATAAGGAATACTATGACTTCCTGACTCTTGACCAGCAGATCAGCGTCGATGCCAATGGTGTCTTTAATGGCAATGACTTTGAGGCCGACTTTGTCATCTCCATGGGTGGCGACGGTACGTTCCTCAAGGCTGCCAGCAGGGTGAGGGAGAAGATGATTCCCATCCTTGGCGTGAACATGGGTCGCCTGGGTTTCCTGGCTGATGTCAGTCCCAGCGAGATAGAGCAATGTGTGGAGGCACTCTATGCTGACGACTTTGCGATAGAGAACCGTGCGCTGATCAAGGTAGAGACAGACGGTGATCCCTTCGACGGCTATGACTGTGCCCTTAATGATGTGGCCATCCTGAAGCGTGACACGGCCTCGATGATCTCCATTCGGGCCAACATCAACGGCGAGTATCTCACCACCTATCAGGCTGATGGTCTGGTCGTATCTACGCCTACTGGCTCTACGGCCTATTCCTTGTCTAATGGCGGTCCTATCATTGTGCCTGGTACGAAGGTGTTCTCCATGACGGCTGTCGCGCCACACTCGATGAATATCCGCCCTATCGTACTGTCTGATTCCTCTGAGATCACGCTGACTGTCGAGAGCCGTTCTCATAACTTCCTTGTCGCCATCGATGGCCGCTCAGAGAAGTGCAAGGAGGGTACGAGACTCACGATGCGGCGTGCTCCCTACGACGTGAAGGTCGTGAAGCGTTCGCGCCACAGTTATTTCAATACGCTGCGTGAGAAGATGATGTGGGGAGTGGATGCCCGTTGAATCCCTTTTCTTTGTCAGGCTGGTATCTGTACGATAAAGCGGGCACCGTCGTGGTAGTCCTTGTCCAGCACGACATCGCCGCCCAGTCTGTGGGCAATACTCCTACAGAACGACAGGCCTAATCCCAGTCCTTCGCTGAACTCGTCAATCTTCGTGAAGTGCGAGAAGATTCTGTCTTCGTCGCCTGGCTCTATGCCTTTGCCTGTATCCGTCACCGTGAGCAGCCATTTCCCGTCGGCCATGTCGCTGCTGAGGGTGATGCCTCCTTTTTCCGTAAACTTGTCGGCATTGAGCAGTATCTCCATAACGACTCTCTTGAGCAGGTCCTTATTGCTCTTCACGGTGACGTTCTGATCGATGCTGGACATGTAACTGAAGACTGTTGCCTGGTTCTTGGGCTTGAATTCTGTGGCGATCTCACGGCAGAACTCGTGACAGTTGATGGCCTCGCTGTTGTTGGCGATGTTGATGCTGTCTATGTCGGAGAGTGTGATCAAGTGGTTCAGGCTGTTGGTGATGATGCCTGCATTGTGTTCAATACGCTTTGCCAGATCCTGTCGTTCTTCATTCGTCAACTCTTCATTCTGGCTGGCGAGGATAGTGGAGAAGCCGGCTACGGCGTTGAGTGGTGTGCGGATCTGGTGGCTTACGTTATGGATGAAGGCGGTCTTCATGCGGTCAGCCTCCTGAGCATGGTCGCGAGCCACTGTGAGTTGCTGGTTCTGTGCCATGAGTTGTCGGACGTGCTTCCTGCGGCTCCAGATGAGATATGAGAGGAAGAACACCACGAGCAGACTGGCACCCATGGCGACATAGGCCATCTTGTCGTAGGCTTCCTTCGTTTCCCGTCGCATCTGCTCAAGGTTGATGTCGTTGCTGATGTCGTTGATCTCCATCATCGAGATTTCTCCGTACCATTTCTCCCTGGCCTTGATCAGTTGTTTCAGCGCTTCCGCCTCTGCTGCCTTGTCGCCCTGCATCTCGTAGATCTTCGTCAGGAAGAGCAGTTGGTCAAGTCGGGTTGTCATCTTGCTGTTAATCTCCAGCGCATCGTTAAAGCGCCCCTCGAAGCAGGCCAGTCCCTGCTCAACGTACATCTCGTAGGTGTTGCTGTAGTTCTTCGCGTCGCTCTGTTTGATGCTTTTGTCCTTGTTGTAGGCCTTCATGAAGCCCTCACGGTCTTTCTTTCCGAACTCGATGATGCATTTCATCTGCCATGCGGCGCTCAGGTTACGATTGCCTTCGCTGATTTTGATACATTTGTCGATGTTGATGGTGGCAGAGTCGGGACTGTCGAAGGCGAGGATGTTCGCCAGCAGCATATAGATGTTGCTGGCCTCTGCACGGTATTCTTTCCTGTTGTTGAGTTTCTCAAGCGCCTGGTTGAGGTATTTCTTGCACATCGCGATGTTATTCCTGGTGCCGTAGAACACACCCATCAGGTAGTCCATACGGTATTCCTCGTCGTGATGCTTGTTGTTCATGATGTAGTCGTTCATGTCCTCCGTCTTCTTCAAGGCTGAGTAGAAATGGTCGTTGTTGATGTCGTAGACGATCTCGTTCTCCCAGGCTGTGAACATGTCGTGCCATTTTTCTTCCGCTTTATAGTATTTGCGCAATTTGTTGATGGCATCGCCGAAAGCCTCTTCGTCTGTGGTATCAAAGTATTTGTATGCTTCCTTTCGAAGCCTTTCTTCCTCAGGGTCTTTTTTTTCCTCGGCGAAAATCGGTGCCAGAACGAATAGTAGAATGGTCAGCAGTAGCGCTGTCCTGTATAGATAACAGCAGTCTATAGGCGATGATTGTTTTCTCTTAATCATTGGTAGGTCCATTTCTTCGCTGCAAAGTTACATATTATTCATGATATAGCCAAATTTTTATCGGATTTTTTTTTGTCCATTCTTGATGACGATACCCTTGTAGGCCTACTTTCTCTTTTTTACTTTATCACAAGACGGATACCTACGTTTTCGAAAAGCTCATCTACATTATCCGGGAAACTGAGATTTTGCTCACACCAATCATTTTCGCTGGTGTAACCGCCACCACAGTTAGCAACTTTTCCGTCAACAAGAGTTGATGTAAATTCCCATACGTTACCACACATATCATAAAGCCCCAGTTCGTTAGGTTCCTTCTGAGCAACAGGATGTGTTGATGCATCAGAGTTGTCATAATACCATGCTACCTCGTCTATTGAGTTCGAACCGGCATATATGTAGCCTCCTGATTGTGGTCCGCCCTTAGCCGCATAGTGCCATTCTTCTTCTGTTGGCAGAGCAATCTTCTTGCCAGCAGGCAGTTGGTCCTTAGCCAGTTCGTTCAGTTTGTCAATGAAACCACCGTCCTTGGTGATGTCGTTATAGCTGTTGTAGATTACAGGGTATTTGTCGCCGGTCTGTTCTGATGGCTGTGGAATAGACCCCATTACAGCTTTCCACAACTGATTGGTAACTTCTGTCTGACTCATGTAGAAGTCGCTCATAGTACCTGACAAGTTTACATTAATAGCATTACGTTCAGGATCTTTTCGGCTGATTGTGAATTCGTATGTACCACCAGGAACACGAATAAAGACAAGTTCAGCATTATTCACCTTCACAACAAGGGTTCCAGTCGTCGGATTTGTGCCTGAAGAGATTCCACCATTGTTGTCATCGTTACTGCCACAGGCAGTAAATGAAATACTCATGAAGGCTGCCATGAGCAGCGTCATCATCACTGATAATAAATTCCTTTTTTTCATTACTATTTAAAATTATAAGTAAATCGTATCGTCATTGGGACAGGTGCTGAAGTATGTCAGGTTGATAGCCTCAGAGCCAGAACTTTCATTCTGACGGTGCAAAGATACTAATAATCCCTGACACAACAAAATTAATTCGCCCAAATCATCACTCTTTTATTCTCTTTCTATCCTTCTATATAATATCTTTACCGAACTCCCTTGTGCACCTGAGTCATAGCAGCCGTCATACCCAAGTACTGTCCCAGCGACTAAGAGCATCTGGTAGTCATTAAAGTCATTAGTCATTAGTCATTAAGGAGTAAAGGAAAAGATGATTTTAGATTATATTATTATATATATTATAATATATATAATAATATAAAATTAAGAAGAGTCTAAGAAGAGATTTAGGAGAGAGTCCCATAAAAATATGCAAAGTGCTTAATGACTAATGACTAATGACTATCATGACCGCACCCGGGTCACCTACGATCGCATATCGGGCAAACACGACTGCCCACGACTCTGATACGATCGCAATGTCGGGCAAGTACGACCACCCACGACTCTGATACGATCGCAATGCCGGGCAAGCCTCGACGGGATATCTTCCGTGTCTCGTGCAGATGCTTTCCGCTTTATAGCGCCAGGCATCACCACGACCCACGCCAGGCATCGCATCGACACACGCCAGGCATCAGCACGACCCACGCCATGCATCCCCATGACCCACGCCAAGCGACGCATCAGGCTACACGCCAGGAACTACTTTCGGACACGCGCCTGACGTCGCATCAGGACAGCCTACGGTAGTAATTATTTCCCCTCCTGAGTTAGGAGGGGTTAGGGGTGGTCTGAACAAGCGCCCCGTCCGCCTCACACAAAGGGGACCGCACAAAGGGGACTGTCCCTGGTGTGACATACCCAAGTACCCACGGCCATGTCAATCAAAATTTCGATTGACATCCCGAACCATCGTTCAGCCTAAAGGTGTCACACGGGGACACTAAACTCCGAGGCCCCGTTTTAGGGCGTTTTCGGGCATTTTCCGAATGTTGTCAATGGTGCGAAAAGTATTAACAAATTGTGTGGGGATTACCAACCGCCGGGACGGAAACCGCCGCCGCCCATGCCGCCGCCCATGCCTCCCATGGAACCGCTGACGGAGGTGGAGGCGGTGGCGTCGACACTCTGCGTGCCGCTGCCGATGGTGCAGCCCGTGGTGAGGTTGTAGAACGAGGTGCCGCCGTCGAGCGTGCAGCCGCTGCGGATGGTGTAGGCAGAGCCTGTCTTGAACGAGGGCGAGGAGATGATCAGCGCCGTGCCGCTGCTGGCAGAGGGCGTGGTATAGCCGAGGATGGCGGTGGTGCCGTCGAGCACGCCAAGGGTGGTGCCTAATGGCGCGCTGACGGCAATGCAGGCCTGTTTGGATGAAGAAGATATGGCCTGCATGCCGCCGCCAACGGCAATCACCGTACCTCCGTTGATGAATGCGGAGTATCCCTCTGCTGCGTCGATGCCACACTCAGGCTGCTGACCTCCCTCGGCGATGACTACGCCGCCGTTGATGTAAAGGTTCTTGTTGGCGTCGATTCCGTCGTTGTTCATAGCGCGGGCATAGACGTAGCCGCCGTCGATATAGAGGTTGCCTGCCGAGTTGATGGCATCGTCGTAGCTGTAGCACTCCACGGTGCCGGCCTCGATGTGTATCTCGCTTTTGCTCTCGATGGCTTCGGTGCCGTCGCCGGAGCCTTCCAGCCGTACTTGTGTCTGTCCGCCGTTAAAGGTGATGTTGCCGTCGGCCTTGATGCCCTTGGGCGAGACGCTGCCCTTGGAGTCCTTCTGCCGCTTGCCGGTGGTGATGATGCGCACGGTGCCGTCGTTGACGACAATCTGGTCGTCGCTGTTGATGCCCTTGCCGCCGGTGCCGGTGGACTTGATGTTCAGTTCGCCGCCGTTGATGGTGACTAGGCTGTCGGCCTTGATGCCCGAGCAGGCGGTGTAGTCGCTCTCGTCGGAGTCGTATTCGCAGCCGCCGCTGGTGAGGATGGTGGTGCGTCCGCCGTCGATGCGCACTTCGCCGTCGGTGGAGATGCCCTTGTCGGCGGTACCCGTGATGTTGACGTTGATCACGCCGCCCGTGACGATGACGGCGTCGTTGCCTCGGATGCCGTTGCCGGATGAGGCATCGACGTAGATGCTGGTCTTGGGCAGGGTGCGCACATAGTCGTCGCTGCGGATGCCGGCCTTGCAGTTGGCGTCGACCTCGAGATAGCCCGAGCCGCTGAAGATGAGCTGGCCCTCGCTGAAGAAGCAGGCCTTCATGTCCTCGTCGTCGGTCGCGTCGGAGTAGTTAGTACCATCTGTGAGATAGTTTTTCGTGCCGTCGTTGAGGACGATGAAGGTGCGCTTCTTGCTCTGGTTGTTGATGGCCGCGCCGTCGGGGTTGGTGATGCTGACGCCGTTGAGCACGATGGCTTGTTTCTTCGTGGAGTAGAGCTTGAAGAAGCCGTCGGTGGTGGTGCCGGTCAGCACGTAGCGGATGACTTCGCCAGTGGTGTTGGTGGCGATGACGTCGTTGCCGTTGACGCTGACAATGCCATCGTCGTCGCCCTCGACCGTCGCATCGGCGGTGGTGCTGAAAGTGACGGTGATGGTGCGCTCGATGGTGGTGTTCTCAAGATAGTCTTCGTCATTGGCGTCGGCCTTGTAGGTCTCGGCGATGGCGTTCTTGTTGATGGCTACGGTAAATGTGGTGACGTCGCCGGTAGTGGATACGCCGTTGACGACATCGTCGGCTGCGGCGGTGGTCTGCGTGTTGCCGTCGTTACTTGTTGTGGTGCTCGTCGTGTCAGTCCATTTTTCGTCGTACCAGCTGTCATCAGCGTTACAGGCTGCCATCGTCAATATAGCGGCGACGGCCAGCAAAAATTGATTCATCTTCTTCATACTCATTTGTTTTTATTCAGATTTTGGGTGCAAAGTTAGGACAAATGAGCGTGAAGGGCAACTTTTTTCAGTGAACCAGCCATTTTATTAAGCGAAAAAGTCGCAGAATGGTTGGGGCGGGGCGGAAACTAGTCATGGGGACAGCCTGTCCCCATGGCTGCATTAAAGTCTGAATGTCTTCATTGTTTCTGTATTTGCTTTGTTTATTGTTTGAATTAAATATCTCAAGAGGGAGAGCAAACAGCAGGGCTTAGCCCTACTGCTTACTCGATTTTACAGTCCACGGGGCAAAGATGGAATCTCCTTTCGTGGTCTTTGGAGCGATTGGTGACAGACTAACTGCCCGAGATTGGCTGCCTTTGAAAGTTTCCTTACTAATGCCATCAGCTTCCTTAAGAATATAGTAGGAAGAAAGACTACCATCTTTCCTAAGATAGTATGCTGCATAATATAGATCTTTTATGTAACCATCCTCGAGCACTCCTGAAATAACAACACATGCCCCAGAATGCCAGTATCCAACACCTAATGGAGTATAATTATAAAGTGTAAACTTATTGTCTGTTCCATGAAGCGAGAACTCAACCCAATCATCATCTAATTCACCATTACCATCAATAGCCTGCAAAGCAATCTTATTCTTTCCTTTTTTAGACACATTGAATGTCGAAGCATTTGCCATTATGATATCGCTTGGTATTTTCACTCTAGCGCCATTCACCAATCTTTCCAATTGTTCATCGGTAAGCGGACCTTCCTCCTCCTCATCCCACGTGTCTATCATAAGCTTTCTGTAATAATCAAGATATTGCTCATCATCTATAGCGCAAACCAGTTCGAATTGCGTAACAGAGAAGCTCACCAAACTATCGATCGAAACCGAATTACCTTCATAGGTTGGCATCTGATTCCTAATCTCTGTTGGTATTTGAAGGACTTCAGGAATATCAGGTTCTTCTGGCTCTGGTTCTACCGCGCCTCCATCCTGATAGGACCAGAAATAGCGGGTAATAACGGAGCCATCCTTCATCATGACGGCTACCCAGAAAGAAGTAGATCGCTCGTCTTTGTCAGCATTCGGATTGGCAATGAGTGCGAGTGATTTGGAACCTGTCATAAATGAGAACCCAAGCCAAGTTGCAGAACTTGTACTCTCAATGTATTCGACACCATCGCCTTCAACCGTCACATAAATCGTACCGCCATCAGCAGCGAAGTGAATATCGGAGGGGACGAGAGTGAAGTTGTAATCAATAACCTCTGGATTAGGAATCGTCGGATCAACTTCCAACGTTTCACTCTCATTGGTACTGACCTCAATCTCCGTATCTTTAGTTGGGTCTGTTACGGTCTCCGTGCCAGTAAACTTGTCGCCATTCTCATCCACAATAGTAATCTCATACTCGCCTTCCTCGCTGGTCGGAATGGTAATCTCGCCTTCTCCGCCTGTAACTATGATAGTTCTTTTGCTTGGCGTTGTGACAATGGCTATTTTACCTGGGCTTTTCGTATCCTTGTCTTTCACTTTGACAGAACCTGTATTGTTCACATTATTCCCCATTGCTTTTTCTGCTTCTGCCAATGGCTCAAATATGTATTTATTGGCCGCAGAAAAGGTTCCGTCTATGATTTCGCCTGTAATGAAGCCACCGCCAAACATATTAGCAACAGTATTAGTTATGGTAAGCATTGCATCTCGAGCATTTTCAGAATCACTCTCTTTTAACGCCTTTCCTAACTGTAGTGTAGACTCTGTTATATTGTAACTTGACACGCCCAAACCAATGATAGGATTTCCAGCAGAAGCAGCACCAGCATACACTTTTATACCATCTTTAGTCCCTTGTTTAAGAACTTCTACAGTATGGTTTAAGAATGGGTTATTCCCATAACCGGCATCTTGGCCTGCATCAAAAAAGCCCTCAGCCACCTCTAACTGCTTATAAATGTAAGAGGCAAGGTGTCCTGCATCTCCCCTGTTAATTTTCTTACGCCATTCCCTAAAATCAGTACAGCCCAGCATCAGATCTTTACGACCAGACACTGCTTCAAAGGCTTTAGACCAATGATAATCGTCATTCATTCCTGGCTGTCTCATTGTATTCATAATTTTCTCAGAAGCGCTATTAAGTGTTCTGTTAATGCCGAACAACCAATCGAATGCCGAATCACCAATACCTCGAGTTACGGGAGTCGGATAATCCAATATGCCCATTGCTTTTAGATTGGTCATGGCTTTCACATAACCTTCAAAATTTAGTCCAAACTCTTCAGTATAGTCTAAGAATTTAGTATAATCGTAACTCTCAGGATTACCTTGGAAGTTTTTCCCTGCATTAAAGTTGTCTGTAACACTTTTTAAAAACTCCCAATTCATGGCCTCTATGAGAGCGGCGCCCTCAACAAAAGTCTTCACGTCATCACGCATCTTGGGTGAGCCGACATAGTCCTTATAGGCTTGGCTCACCTTTCTCACGCCTGGCGTAGGATCAGATGACTCTGCACCAAACATGCTGATGTTGGTGAATTCACTCTCACCGTACTGCTTGAACGAGCCGTCCTTCATCCAAATTAAGACTCCAGATTCTGAGGATGTCTGCTCTTGTCCGTCAACAATCGCCGAGTTGGTGATTTTAACAGGCTGCATCTTGTTTATATCTTTGGCCTGATAGGTCTCTGTCTTTCCGTCTTTCTTATTGACGGTGAAGCCCTGGGCCTGCACCTGGTAGGCCTGACCGCCGAGCATGGCGGCAAGGGCTATGATTATGCTAAGTCTTTTCATCGCTTCAGGATTTTAATTGATACATTATCTGATTTCACAGCATACACACCAGCAGGCAGATGAGCCACCAACACCTGCACACAGCCGTCATTGCCTGCCTGCTGAGAGGCCACCAGATGACCTTGAAGATCATAGATGCTGATGGAAGCACCAGCCTTGCAGCCTGTAAACACAAACACACCCTCTCGCTGCTCAAATCTGCTAATAACAGTTGAACTGATGTTGTCAGCCAGAGCACCAAAGGTAAACTCCTTGACATTAGAGGACTCATAACTGGCCTGTGTTTCTGTCGTTGTCAAGGTAAACACACCATCTTTCATCGTCAGGACAGGCTTCTCATTCAGCGGGTAAAACACCTGTTGATTGTTCGCCAGTGTCACGACGAAACAGTTCAAACTTTCGGCGGCCAGCATCATTGGGACTGCCAACAGCGCGAAGAATAATGAATAGAATTTTCTCATATATTTATTGTTTTAGAATTAATATCTGCCGCAAAGATACGAATAGTTTTTGAAATATCCTGAGATCATGTGTAGCCGATTTGTCCACACTTGCATCATTTGTTTGTTTTTTCAGCGTAAAAGGGGGGCTACATCTTCTGCGTAGTCGAGAAAAAAGTTATGTTGGAGGATGACGCTGATGTCCTCAAGTAGCTTGGTGTCGATACTTTTCTTCTTGAAAACCTTATAGACATTGGTGCGGTCACAACGCAACTCTGTGGCAAACCAAGTCACGGACCGGTCTTGCCTGCGTAGTTCCTGTTCTATGAGACTGCCTATATGGATCATATCGGCAGCAAAGATAAGGATAATATCAGCAAAAAGGCTTACAATTTATAAAAAACGACTTACAATTTATGATTTGTAAGTCGTTTTCTGCGAAGCCCACTCACTGGGGGGCATCCCAACGATGGCTTTGAAGGTGCGATAGAATGTCGTTTCGTTGGAGAATCCTGACTCTATGGCGACCTGCGTCATCTTGATGCCAGGCTTCCGAAGCATCAGTTGCTTGGCATATTCAATGCGATAGCCGTTGACGAACTGCGAGAAGTTGAAGGCATTGGAATTGATGCAACGTGACACTTCGTCTAAGCGCACACCGAGTGCCGTAGCCACATCTGCCTGTTTCAGGTCGCTGTCGAGATACGGGCGCTGCTCTTCCATCAGGCGGATGATGCGCTGCATCAGCTGTTCGTCACGCGGCGAATCAGGGGCAGGCTCTGGAGCCATAATCTCAGGAGTTGTGTCCTTAGGAGTCTGAAGCCACCTTTTATATATAATAAGGTACGCGAGGAGTGCTAAGACGATTAAGCCTGCAACGAGGATCCAAGGCCAGATGGGACTGTCCTTTGTTTCAGTAGTGGCGATAGGGTTACCCACGGGAAAGAGCCAAACGGCTGCGGAGGGTGTGAACCAGGTGCCGCCATGAATAATACCGCCAGTGGTGACTAAGTGACCTTCGGGCGACAAGACGGGTATACACCCGTCCGCATCCTTCAGTGGATCGGTATAGTAGAGCGTCAGCGGGGCAGGCTGTTTGGCATATTCGATGCAGAGGATGTATTTCCGAGAGAGTGTGTCGTAGCCTATAATGTAGCCACGCTGCGACTGGCGGTCAACAATGACGGGGGTGTTATAGGAAATCTCGCCAAACCGGCTCTTCATGGGAATGGGCACAGTGGTGGGCAGGATTGAGAAGACCGTATCGCGCACTTCGGCGATGGCCACCTGACCGGTGGAGTCCTGAACGGGAAGGAGATAGGCACAGTCGCCTTTCTCCTCGTCGCCGATAAAACTGTCGTCGCTACGAGGAGTATGGCCGAGCAGGTAAGGCTTCCAGGTTTCCAATAGCGGTACTCGGAACGGCTCACCCTTCAGACGATCGACGATGTTGCTGGTGATGGGCTTTCCGTAGTTGTCCCAGCAACCGCTTATCACCATCACGTCACCGTCGGAGGTACGGAAAAGATAAGGGCGACTGCGATGTAAGGACACGTCGCGGGCCGTCTCGAAATACATGCCGCCATCGTAGGTCTCGATGGCATCGGGATGATACCAGTCGCCTGCTGCAACCACCTGTCCGTTAGGCAGTTCGATGCCGGAGACCTGGGTCCGCCGTCTATCGAGACAGCCGAAGCCCTCGAAGGTATGGGTGGCGGGATCATACAGTTCTGCCTCGATAGTCTGCCCCACGCCCAGATTCTTTTCATAGCCGCCAGCCAGAAGCACTTTGCCGTTGCGGAGCGGCACGCACAGACCGTCGTCGTGGGTATAGGCCATCTGCAACACCTGCCATTGGCCGTCCTTGAGGAATTCGGCGGTAGGGGTGGGTACAAAGCTGGAGGTGTGGCCGCCCGTCACCGTCAGTTCTCCGTCGGCAAAGAACGTACCGTGGCAGAAACGGGGGATATTCAGGTCAGGCAGCCGCTGGGGCACAATCTTGGTCATCGGGATGGTGTCCGTCTGCGCCAAAACGGTCAGCACAGTCATCATTAAGCCTAATATCAGTTGTTGTCGTTTCATAAACCTTACTATGGTTTTGCCATTTTCAGTTGACAAAGATACACAATAAGTAGCATAAATCTCACCGATTAACACAGATTAATAGTCAAAAGGATGGATATACATTTTTTTTTCGTATCGTTGCAGCACTTTTGATACAACTTATTAAATTATAATTATACATTATGGCATTTTTAACGAACGAAAAATTGACCATCGTCGGCGCAGCCGGAATGATTGGTTCGAACATGGCTCAGTCTGCCCTGATGATGGGTCTGACAAGTGAAATCTGTCTTTACGACGTATTCTCTCCCGAGGGTGTAGCCGAGGAGATGCGCCAGAGTGGCTTCGACGATGTGAACATCGTGGCTACCACCGACGCTGAGGAGGCTTTCAAGGGTGCTAAGTACATCATCTCGTAGTCATAGAGAGGCACCTGGGTCATAGGAGCCGTTATACCCAAGTATCTGTCCCAGCGACTAGGTCGAAGACTGACAACAACGGAAAAAGCGAGCCGCAAGGCCCGCTTTTTCTTGATAGTAACGGAGGCTGGCTCCATCTCCGGAAGTCATTAAGTCATTAGTCATTAGTCATTAAGGAGAAACATATCACGCGAGGACTTCAGAGTGCTGTGCTGTAGTGCTGTGCGCAATCAAAATATGACAGCGATTCTCGAGGACAGGATGTGCGCTTTTATCTGCCAGGTTGGTTGCCGCCGCCACCGGACCATCACGGGAGAAAACATGTAAATCGAAATTTCGATTGACATCGAGCGCACACGGGGTACGGAGGTACGAGAATAGACTAAAGCGCACACGGGGACAGAGTGCCCCCACGGCTACCTTTCATGGTTCTAAAGCTGCTCCATCCTGCTTGACTTACAGGCGGAAGCCAAAGAAGGCGCGGGCGCGCCATTTGTTTTGGTTGACGACGACAACTTCGTCGTCGAATACGGAGTTATTCATCACCAGTGTGGCTCCGGCGAAGTAGCGGGGCGAGAAGTTGTAGACCACTGCTGCGCGCTCGTTGAAGATCATGTTGAAGCGCATGTGCTTCGCCTCCCGACGCTCGCCGTTGACGGTCAGCTTGTTGTAGTTGTAAACGACGAACGTGGGCAGGATGGATAGGTGCAACAGCCACTTCTGGCCGAGGACGAGGTTGTAGCCATAGCCGCCGCCGATGCCCACGTGGCCAATGCGTATCTGCACCTCGGGTGCTTTCGGACTTCGTGCCTTTAAGTCTTCGGTGGTCTCGATGGTGCCGCCTTGATAACTGATGCCCGCCAGCCAGGAACCAGCGGATCGCCGTTGGATATAGCTTTGGTTGAAGGCGGCAGGATAGGAGAAGCGACGGTGGTTGAAGGTGTAGTAGCCCACGAGGTTCACCACCTTCATCTTAGCGTCGCCCGACTCCATACTGTAGCTGTTCCCCATACGCTCGATATCGCCCGACAGCGATTCTGCCCGCTGGTAGCTGAAGTCGAGGCTGAGGCGGCTGCTATAGTAGTTGAGATTGAACTCATAGTCCTCGTAGGCCCCACTCAGCTTGGCGGGATTGAGGGCCACGGCGGCAGAGAGGCCCCGATAGGTGGCCGCAATGCTCACGGTGGTCTTATGGCTGGTGCTGAGATCGGCTTTTGAATGTATGTCGTCTTCCTCGGCCTTGGCGTGGATGGTGTTGCCCGTCTGGTTCAGCCTGACCTTCAGCGTCCACCGTCCCTCAGGCCTGACGACATAGTTCGTGTCGTAGGGCGAGCGGTAGTAACGGGCGGTGAGGACACTGTCTACCTTCGCCTTCTTCTGCTGGTACCGGCTCTGGGCCGATACCGGCAGAAAGGTGATGAGCACCAATATGAAGCCGATTATTCTCATGTTACAGGGTAAAGAACTTGGCGCCGATGGAGAGCCCGATGATATCGCCTATTGACACGTCTTGCCCCTGGAAGAGTGACCGGATGTAGAGGTCGCAGGAGCCGATCTCATAGAACAGCGTGATGCGACTGTGGCGCTTACGCTTGTTGTCCGCGATCTTTAACGTGATGCGTTGTCCGAAGGCGACATTGAGGCGGAACTTCGTGGACATGAACTCGTAGTACTTGTCGGGATAGCGGCTGGGCTGCGACTTCCAGAATTCAGAACCATAGACCGTGTTCAGATATAGACTCGCCGTCAGGGGCTCGAAGAGCCAGTGGTGCTTGTCGCCGCCTGTTGCATTCGGCGTCAGGTCGATTCTCCAGGGGATGTAGTTGCCCTTCAGCGTCGTTGTCACTTTAAACCGTGAGGAGTCGTGCTTGGGGATAAAGCCGATGAGCAGGTCGGTTTCCCATTTCCTGTTCTTGCCGTAGCTCCATCCGATACCTGCCGAGAGGACACCCATGTTACCCGCATTCTGAATGACGAAATGGGTGGGTATCAATGAAGCCCACATCTTCTGCTTGCGCTCCAGGTTCCTTTCATATCTACTCTCTTTTGTCTGTTCGACTGCGATGCTGTCGTCTGCCATGACCTGAACCGTGCAGGCCAGCATGATTATACTAAAAGCGAATCTGTTCAATTTCATAGCCGTCGGGGGTAATTGTCATGAGACGATAGTTACGGTGCTCGGCGCAATCGATGCCATAGAACATCAGACCGTCGCCATATAGGTCAGAAACTTTGTCGGCGTGTTCGTGACCATAGACGCAGCACAATAGGCCGGGGGCGAAGTCGAGGTAACGACGGAAGGCCTTGCACACATTATTATTAAACTGCTCGCTGAAAGGAGGCGCATGCATGACGAGTACGGTGCGGTCGAACTTGTCGGTGTCCGTCGTGAACTGCTCTTCCAGGAAGTCGAAGTTGGGCACGGCAGCCAGATAGTCGTACTCGGTGGCATTGGTATTCAGGCAGACGAACTTGACCCTGCCTGCGATGAAGGCGAAGTCGAGTTCGCCATACATCACACGGTATGTCTGATCACCCGTTCCGAGGAAGTCGTGATTACCGATGAGTGCCACCCAAGGGTAGTTCAGGCCATTGAGGACGTCGCGAGACCATTCGAATTCGGTGTTGGTGGCGGTGTCTGTCAGGTCGCCACAGTGTACGACGAAGTCGATGTTCTTCCTGCTGTTCAGGTCTGCCACCTGGTCCTTGGCATCGGCAAGCCACAGGTGGGTGTCGCTGATGAATGCCACGCGCAGGGTGTCCTTGTTGGCGAATTTGCTCTCAATGACGGCCATCTGCCGCGCGTTGATTCCTTTGTCGCCATCGATATTCACATCGTAAGGATGGATGTCGAAGACACCGCCACACGACGAGATAAGGGCAGTCAATACAGCAGCTAGGATTGTCTTAAATAATGCCTTTTTCATTATCCATATTGTTTTATTTCTTTTCGACGAACGCCTTGATACGGTCGGTTTATTAATTGTTTGCATATTTCTTCATCAGCCGGAACTGATGTCTAAAGACTAAGCAGGCCATGCCGAGATAGACGGCGGCCTGAATCCAGAGGATGCGGAGCTCGGGCAGCACCTGGCTGACGCTGGCTCCCATCGAGTTCACTCGGATGAAGGCGCGAACGCCGAAGGTGCTTGGGAACAGCCAGGAGACACCCTGCCAGTAGCCGGGGATGCTGGACTGCGGCCACGACACACCGGTCATGAAGAGCAGGGGCACCGAGACAAACACCATGAGCAGCATGACGTTCTCGCGGTAGCGCACCAGGCATGAGACGGTCATGCCGAAGAAGACACAGGCCAGCGTGTAGGGCAGGAGCATCCAGAAGAGCGTCCAGCCCGTGCCTAACTGCGGGAACGAGAACATCGCAGGCACGGCCATCGAGAGATAGGCCGCAGCGACGGCCCCGATCATGCCGTAGCAGAGTGCCTTACCCCAGACGATGCGGTAGGCCCCGCGATAGTGTGGGTCGTCGTCGGGGATAAGCTGGCCGTTCTTGTGTCGCTCGCGAGCCGTACCCGCAGCCATGCCGATGCCGAGGGCGATGGCCTGCTGCAGGATGAGCATGAGCACGGCGGGCAGCACGCACGAGCCATAGCCGCCCGAGGGATTGAACATTGTCACGCCGTCGACAGCCAATGGCTGAGCCGAGATAGCGGCCTCACGCTTGGTGTAGGCACCGCTCTTCTTCACACTGATGCCCGCGCCAAGCCGTCCAGCCTCCACCATGGCGGTCTGGTAGACGGCCTTGTAGGCCAGCATCAGCGACATGTCGCAGTAGACACTGACATGGGCCTGCTCACCACGATTCACGCATTCTGAGAAGTCGGCTGGGATGAGGTATATGCCGCGAACAAGTTGTCGGCTAACCAGCGAGCGAGCCTCGTCGAGATCCTGTGCGTGATACTTAATGCAGACATCGGGCGTGGCGTCGCAGTCGTTGATGAACTGGCGCGAGAGAGCCGAGTGTGACTGGTCGACGACGACGACGGGTGTCTCGTGCAGTGCCTCGTTGTTGTAGATCCACGAGTAGAGCAGCGGATAGCCCAGGGGCACGACGACAAGGAACATCAGCACGCCCTCGTCCTTGATGACTTTCACCATCTCATGCCGCCAGATGTGGAGCACATCGGTAAAGTGCTCACGTATTCTATTAAGGAATGTAGACATAATTCAGCATTGCGTTTTTGACTTTACGGAGTACGAACCAAGGCAGCAGCGTGAAGGCGATGAGTGCCACGAAATGGAACCAGACCTCGATGACGGGGAATCCGTTGAGCACCGTGGCCTGATAGAGCATCCAATAATGGCGCATGGGGAAGAGCCACGACATGGCCTGCAGCGGGGCATCCATGCCTGCTACGGGGAAAGCCGATCCGCACATGGAGATGCCGAGCACCTGCCACAGCGACGAGATACTCATCGACATACGCATCGAGGGCATCAGGCCGAAAGCGAAGATGCCAAAGCCGAGGCCTGCCGACACTTGCAGCAGCGTGAGTCGTACAATCTTCCATGTGCCACCGAGCCGCGGGAAGTGGAGTACTTCAAAGATATAGTACTCATAGAAGAATATCACGAGCAGGAACACCAGCGCGTGGATGAGATACTTACCGAGGATAGCCACCAGGATGTTGTTGTCAGCACGGGCAAGCCATTCCTTGCCAGTGTCAAACTTCATCTCCGTACCCAGCGCGTAAGCCGAGAGCAGCGCCATGAAGAGCATAAGGATGCCCGGCACGAAGACGGTTGTGAGCGAGTAATTGTACGAACCCTCCGGGTTGGCAATCATGTGGGCATCGACAGCGATGGGCTGCATGGCAGCCTTGATCTGCTCCTCCGAGGCACCCTTAGCGCTCAGGGTGGCCTGTCCGACGGCCTTGGAACCGAGAGTGCCGATGGTGGTCAGGTCTTTCGAGGCCATCGAGCCGGCAGTCATACAGGTCATCGTATAGTAGTACGATATCTTCGGCTGACGGCCGGCCTGCAGTTTCGCGGCAGTGCCTTCGGGGATGTAGAGGTAGGCAAAGACCTTGCCCTCCTGCATCGCATTGCGTGCCTCGCTGACGTTGGCAAACCAATAGACCACCTGCGTACTCCGCATGGCTTCAAGGTTGCGGATGAGACCGCGCGACGTGGCACTGTTATCCTGATCTACCACACCAATGGGCAGGTCCTGAGGGGTTCCCTCGTCGAGCATTGTGGTGAAGAAGACCACGAGCAGCACCGGGAACACTATCATGCAGAAGCCGTAGATGCGGTTCTTGCGCAGGATATTGAGCTCACGCAGGGCGATATCGAAGATTTGAGAAATATACTTCATTAACTTCTTAACTTCTCTGACTTCCCAACTACTTCTTCAGAATCACCGTCATGCCTGGGCGAACATCGGCTATCTTCTCTGCCGGACGAGCCTTCACCTCAAACGTCTTCTGATCATATTGGCCGCTGGCCTTCGTGGCCTTCCATGCGGCAAACGAACCCTTGTCCTTCATCGACGTCACCTTCATCTTGGCCTCTTTGTCGAGAGCCGGAACACGGACGGTAATATCCTGACCTACCTTGATGTCCTTCAACTGGTCTTCGCGGATGTTGAACGTGGCCCACTGGTCGTCCATCACGGCAATTGACATGATGGGAGTGCCAGTACCGACGAGTTCGCCTACCTTCGGGTAGACGTCAGTGACTTCGCCAGCCATCTGTGCCACCTGCACGGTCTCACGGATATAACTCGTCACTTCCTGTACGGCACCACGGGCCTGTCCTGCCGTAGCCTGTGCGGCACGACGCTCCTCGGCACGGGCACCGTTCACGGCCATGTCATATTGGCTCTGCGCGGCTTTCATCTGCGCCTGAGCCGACTTGTACATCGCCTCGGCCTCGTCGAACTTCTGCGCCGAGATGACCTCCTCCTCGAAAAGGATCTTCATGCGGTTATACGACTTCTCGGCAATCTCCAGTCCAGCCTTGGCCTGTTCCAGCAACTGAAAGGCCGATTGAACCATCTCCTTGCGGGCACCGTTATTGGCCATCTGCTCCATAGCCGTTGCTGCGTCGGCAGCGCTCTGTGCCTGAATCATCTTTGCCTCTACCTCGGGAGCCTCGATAATGGCCAGCGTATCGCCGGCTTTCACGAAGTCGCCCTCCTTTACACGGAGTTCGAGAATACGTCCGGGCACCTTGCCTGACACACGGTACTCCTCCACCTCCATCTCGCCCTGGATTACTTCGGGGTCACGGCCCAGGGCAAGGAAACCGATGAGTGCCACGATGACTACTACAATTGAAAAACCTGCGACAGCCAGCAGGATATTGTTATGCTGTTCTTTTGCTTTGTCTGCCATAATCTTATTGTTTATTTTTATTGTTGTACTCTTATTCTAAAGTGCCGAGGGCTTTTTGCAGTTCCACTTCGGAAAGCTTCACGCCGATCTCCGCGTCGATCTTCTTCGACTGGGCCTGGTTCCAGGCGGTCTGGGCTTCCATGACTGTGGTGACAGAGACGGTTCCCTCCTTGAACCCGAGGTTTGCCATGCGCAGGTTCTCTTCGGCATTGGCAACGTTCGAGAGTGCCATCTCCAACTTCTTCTGGGCCTCATTCACCTTGAAGTTACTCTGGTTCACCTGCAGTTCAATCATATCGCGAGCATCATCCAATTCCAGTTTTGCCATGGCGGTGGCAACCTTAGAGGCACGCACCTTATATTTCACGTCGCCCCAGTTCCAGATGGGCACGCGAACCACGACACCGGCGTTCCACGTGCCTCCGAACTTCTTCTCAAAGCCGTTGAACGAATTCGGATTGGTCACGATGTAGCCGCCCGACAGTAGCACCGTCGGCAGGTTCCCCGCCTTCAGCACGTTTGTCGTCTGTTTACTGAGATCTATCGTGTTCTGAAGCACCTTCAGCTCAGGACGGTTGTCGTAATTCAGGGTGTTCACGGTAGTCTGGTGAGTCGGAAGGCTCTCGCTTTCCTCGTCTGCCAGTGTTATTTTCTCATCCACCGGCAGTCCGATCAGCTGGCAGAGCAGCATCTTCGACAGTTCCAGACCGTCGACGACCTCTGTCAGTGCCATTTCGGCCTCGTTCACCCTGACGCCGACACTCAGGCCGTCGCCCTTCGTGGCCACGCCCAGGTCGATCATCTTTTGCACGTCGCCCTTCAGCTTCTTCACGAGTGCCACATAGCTCTCGGCCAGCGTCTGCTTATGTCGCAGCGACACCACCTGCCAATAGGCATGGTCAATATTAAATAAGGTGTTCTGGCGCTTCATCTCCAGTGAGTTTGCAGCCATCTCCTCGTTGATGTCAGCCATCTTGTTAGATGCCACGATGGCACCGCCCATGAAGACGGGCTGCGTCAGCATGATGGCACCGGCCCAGACGTTATGCAGGTTCAGGTCGAGTGCATCCACCAGCCCCTGTCCCATGCCATTCAGTGCAGCCGTAAGTTTGTCGAAACCTTGACTGTTCATCCCGTTGAGGGCCTCCGGCGGCAATCCCAATTGGCCCAGCGTCTGTTTCAGACTCGTGCCGACGGCTGTACCCACCTGGGGTAATACGTTCTTCTGCTCATCATTAAGCAGGCTTGGAGACTTGCTCAGGTACTGGTAAGTGCCCATGGCATTCACCTTCGGCAGATACTCCGTTCGTGCCGATTTCCGCTTGTAGGCACTCGCCTCCTGCTTCAACTTCGCCACGCCCATCTGTTTGTTGTTCCTCAGTGCCATCGCCCTGCAACTGTCGAGCGTCAGCAACCGCTGTGCTTCGCCACTCAGTGGCAAAAGCACCAGGAGCCCGAGTGTCACCATCCGAGCCATCACTTTTGTTTTCGCTTTTGTCTTTGCCTTGTCCATATAATTTAGGTATTTATGAATGTCCGTATATGTACGTAATTGTCCGATGTTAGAATTCGTATCCGAGGTTCAAGTAGAAGTAAGGCTCCTTCGTGCGATTGCTGTAGCCGACGGTGAGACCCGCAGGGCCAAACATCGTATTGTAGTAAACAGCTCCCTGAACACCGAGCATGGTGCGGTAGTCGAAGAGCTCCTTCAGCTCTTGAGCCTTCTGGGCTGCGGCCACGCGGAGCAGCACATAGATTTTGCTGCCGATGCGCTCCTGGGCCTGCAGCTGGGCAGCCACGAACTGCTTCTCCACATATTCCATATAGCCTACGCCGGCGAAGGGCATCTGCTGCTCGATATAGTGTCCGAACCAGTCACCGCCGATGGTGTTGCCGAAGACGGGTGGCACCACGTCGCCGAAGAGCAGGCGGCCATAGACCATCGGCTGGAGGGTAAAGCGGTTGCCCATGGTGAACGACATGCGCCAGTTGGCACTCAGGTCGCTCATGCCTGTCTGACCGTCGAGCTTCGCGAAGTTATCCGTCAGGTAGGCGTACTCCGCATTGAACCTTGCACCACGGGTGGGGAAGTTCCAGCTGTCCTCGGTGTTGAATTTCAGACGGGCGCGGTAGCTGAAGAAGTGCTCATTGTCAAGCTCCACCTGGGTCGTTGTTTCCGAACCGAGCTTGTTGCGGTAGTTCATATAATCCCAGCGCACGCCTAACTGCAGGTTAAAATGACGGAGGTCGAAGTTGATGGGTGTCAGTTCGGCCTGGGTCTGGTTGTAACGGATGTTCCAGTCGCGATCGCCCTCCACATAGATGTCGATGTCGTTACGGTAGAACGTGAAGTTCAGCTTCGGACGGGTGAAACTGCGGGGGTGTGCCGTGAGCTCACCACGGGCCCTCATGCGCTTACCCAGTCTGAGGGTGATCTCCGTATTCATAGGTATGGCGGTCTTCAGGGGAATGTCGAGCCCTAACTGCACGGCAGCGTACTCTTCGGAGTCGAAACGGAATCCGGCATGGAACTCTACCGACTTACGGTTGCCAGCCGAGAGGATCACACGCACGCCGTCGGCATTATTCCAAAGAGAATCCACCTTGTACCAGATACCGGGGATCTTACGTTTGGAGATCTCAGGGAGCTTTTCGGGCACCAACTGGCACTCTGCCGTCTGGTAGAACAGATCCATACGCATCGAGGTGGTCAGCGCCTGTTGCAGTTTGGCGTCAATGCTGTCGATGCGGTTCAAGTGGAACTTCTGGCGCAGGAACTTCTCGTCCTGCGGTGTCATATTCTCAAACGAGATGCTTGTGATGCGATGCTTCTCGGTCATCACCTTCGGGCGCAGCGGATGCAGGATTTCAGGACGGAACGTATCGTCGATGCCGATGCGCTGCTTCAGGGCGACGATCTCGTCCCAGTGGCGCATGGCCTCCTCTTCACCACGGCGCACCAGCGTGTCGATGGCGGGCAGTGAGAAGCTGGCGGCGTTGTAACCCTTTGTATCTACCGACAGATGCAGGTCGGTGATGGCGAGGTTCTCGTCGAGTTTGTTCTTACAGTTCACATCTACAATCTGGCTGATGATGCTCATCGCACCACCCATGTCCTCGGCTGTCTTCGGTGCGCCCTGCACGGTTACGCCGATGATGATGTCGGCACCCATCTCTCGGGCGAGGTCTGCGGGATAGTTGTTCTTCAGACCACCGTCCACCAGCACCTTGTCGCCGAGTCTGACGGGCGAGAAGGCGGCTGGGATGGCCATCGAGGCGCGCATGGCCTGCGGCAGGCGTCCGCTGTGGAAGTCCACCTCATCGTTGGTGATGATGTCCGTCGCTGCGCAGGCAAAGGGTATGGGCAGGTCGCGTGTGAAGTCGAGCGAATCGGTGTATCCCACGCAGAGCTGGGTGAACAGTTCGGCCAGGTTCTTACCCCTGATGATACCGCCGGCGTTCATATCCTTCTTACCGATGGTGATGCCCGTCGAGAAGAAGTAGGTGTTCTGCTTCTGCCAGTCGGTAAGGCTTTGGTTGCGCAGGTCCTCCTTGTCGGTGATCACGTAGCCCCAGTCCTGCACCCTCACCATCGAGTCGAGCGAGTGGGAGTTGTAGCCGATGGCATACAGACCACCGATGATGCTACCCATCGACGTGCCAGTGACGATATCCACGGGAATGCCCGCCTTCTCCAACACCTTCAGCACACCGATATGTGCCATACCCTTCGCGCCGCCGCCGCTCAATACGACGCCGACCTTCTTTCGGGTGTTACTCACAGCCGTGCTGTCTTTCTTCTGTACGACAGCCGTGCTGTCACTCTCCTGTGCGTTCATCGTGCTGCACATCATCGCAGCCATCAATATCATTACAATCTTTTTCATCCGTTAAATCCGTATAATCGTTGTTGTTTTTTACCTTTTTACCTTTTCACCTTTACTTATGGTACTTCCTCCGATACTCCAGCGGCGTCATGCCTAAGTGCTCTTTTACATACTTGCCAAAGAATGAGGCATTGGGGAAATTCAGGTCGTTGGCTATCTCTTGCATCGTCATGTCGGTAAAGCGTAGCCGGCGCTCAATGGCCTTGAGCGTAAAGAGCTTTATCATTTCGCTTGGCGGACGGCTCATCGTCTCCTTGAGCAGTGTCGAAAGGTATTTCGGCGTGATGTTCAGTTGATTGGCGAAATCATCCACCCTGCGTATGCGGCCGTCACTTTCTTCCACCAGACGCATGAACTTGTCTGCCAGCCGCTGGCGGTATAAACTGCCCGTGCCTGCATTTTCCGAGTCCTGCCTCCGCATCATGCAGAGCATTTCCAGCATCATCGTACTGACGAGTGATCTTACGATGTCGGAATACAACATGGGACTTTGGTCTCTCATCCTGCGGCATAACAACTGGAAATATTCATCAAGCAAGGTCATGTCATCATCGGTCAGATGCACTGTTGGATGTTGCTTGAGGTATGGCAGGTCTGCCAAGCTGACTTCACCATACATGTTGATGTTCCATAATTCGCTGCGAGAAAACCAGATCTGTCGGCAATTGAAATCCGGTGATGACATGAAATTTGTGACCACGCTATGCGCCATGTACAGGTACAGGTCATTTTTATGAAGTTGTATCTGCTGTCCGTCGTAGTCAAACTGCGCTATGCCTTTAGTACAGATGACGACAAGCCCATGGTTTTCAAGACGAATTTCACTTTGTGGCAGCGAACCGAAGTTCTCCATGACCACAAGTTCGTCGCTGTCGCCCAAGCGTAGGGTGTCAGAACCACTCCTTGGTTTGAGATTTTGTATTTTCATGCTGTCCTTTTTTTCTTTTCGATGTGCAAAATTCGTCATTTATCTCCGATTTTCGCTGTTCCTATTTTCTTGAAATACGTTCGTTTGTTCTCTTAATGTTGTTAAGTTCGCATATGGAATATTCTTTTAGAAAAACCGAACATTCAACAAAATGGTTGATTTTTCTTCTTGAAATACGTTTTTTCTCTCTTGGGTGCAAATTTAGCACATTTTGAGCGAAACGCCCCCTCCTTCCCCTCCTGAGTTAGGAGGGGTTAGGGGTGGTCTGAACCGCCTCCTTACATCGCTATCGGCCCATACCCCCCTCAAATCGGCAGTCATCTCTGAGAATAAGCGACAGAAATATCACAATAGCAATAGGTCTTTGTGGAACGGGTCTTAATCATGTCCGTGTGGAAATTGCGCTGTTTTTGCATCTTGAGGTTTTG
>JAEEGI010001239.1_pt1 | contig 64557 bp, 49 predicted proteins | sample 8958751 | NCBI WGS metagenome assembly JAEEGI01 (sample SAMN16246545, study PRJNA631951) | gut metagenome | biome: gut microbiome; feature: rumen; material: KS-attached | host: Bos | place: Iran: Karaj | collected 2018-10
AGCCAATCGAGGAGAGAATTCCTTGATATCGCTGTCGTCATAGTCGCGCTTATAGTCATAACGCACGCCTGCATTAAGGATAAACGAGCGCCAGTGGTGCTTGTGCTGGATGAAGGCATTGAAACTGTTTTCCTGGCCTTTACCGAATTTGCTGATCTGGCTTGCTTCGATCTCTTTGTTGAAATTGTAGCCCAGCACATAGCGTGTATCTTCCAGACGGAAGTGGATATACTCTGCACCAAAGGTGAATGTACCCTGATGGTTGGCGTTGTTGACATAGTTAAAGTCGGCTTGCAGCTGTCCTTGCAAGGTCTGCTCCTGTCCGTTAATATAACGGGAGAGTCCTGGTACGGTGTCGAGAAACGCGAGGGCAGGACTCTTTAATCCGATCAGATAAGTAAAGGATTTCAGTATAGAGTCGGAGATGACCTGATAATGCGTGAGGTCGCCATTGTCGTATCTGAATGCTCCAGAGATGTTCAGTTTGCCGAACTTGTGCTGATAGCCGATGTCGGCATGATGAGACTGGGTGGCAAAGCTTGGACGCATGCCGTTGTAGGTGTTATAGGCATCGATGTTGTAAGGTAAGTTGACGTAACCCAACGTAAAGGGTGATACGACCTGTGAAAAATGGGTGTTGTACATAAAGCGTATATCGCCCCATTTGAGTTGGAGTCCCAGATCGTATGACGGGTTGTCGCCCACACATCCGATGGGTACGTCACCTTCATATTCGCCTTGGAAGTATTTCTGGTCTTTGATGTGTTGCATCTGGCCATTTGCCTTGTAAAGACTTCCCCACACCATGATATCGACGTTGTAATAACGCTTTCCAAATAGGAAGTTCCCACGTAACACACCATAGTTGCCAATACCAACAGATGCTTCGAACCCATCAATATCTGCACCCTGCTTAGTAATGAGGTTGACAACCGCCGTCAGTGCCACACCGCCATAAAGTGATGATGCCGGACCTCGCAGCACTTCGATTTGCTTAATCTTCTCGAGATCCATACTGAAGTCGGGGGCGGCGATATTGGTACAATAACTGTTCATGCGGTGGCCGTTGAGCATAATCAGGATTTTCTCTTGTCCATTACTATAGATCCCTCGCATGGCGATATTGATATCATCGTTGCAGTCGACGATGGTCATGCCTGGTACAAATGCAGCAAGCACCTCCTGCAGATTCCGTGCTCCTGAGTTGCGGATCATCTCAGCGGTAATCAGCGTGACAGGTACAGGAACCTCGTTGAGGTTTTCCTCCTGACTTGAAGCAGTGGTAATGGTGGTGCTAAGGCCGGACTTCAGTGTAGCCACCATGTCGGAGAAACGCTGGGGATCCTGCATGGAAGTGGTGTAGTAGGGGTCTTCCTGCAGCAGGAGGTTGGCGTAGCGCTCTGCTTCCTCGTAATTGTCAAGACCTAGATTACAGAGTGAGAGCAGGCGGTAGACACTCACTTTGAGGTTGCCCGAAAACGACCCTATATGATCCTGTAGCAAGTCCATAGCCTGTTCTATACGGCCAATCTGGTAGTCGTTTTCTGCCTGGTCGTATATCTGCCTGATGCCACTCTCTTGTGCATGGGCTGGGAGTAGCATGGCCATTGCCAATAATAATATAAGGTATAGTCGTCGCCTCATCGTTATATCTTGATACCTACACTAAACATGAACCATCGGCCTCGCTGCGGTACGAGTCCTGTGCCCTGGCCACTTTGGTGGTATTTCTTGTTAAACAGATTATACATATTGAGCCTAAACTGTAAATTCCATATGGTATATTCAGCGCCCACATCGCAAAGGAATCGAGGTGAAACATCTATATACCTGATATCTTTTTGCGCGATTTCAATAACTAATTCTGCCAATCGTCTGCGCTCCTCCTCTGTTTCGGCATTTTCATATTGATCTAAGGCCATTGCCTCAAGAACCATGTTATCCATGTCAGCGATATAGGCTGTCTGTTTGGAATAGAACGACAGGTGGGTGTAGAGTCTCAGGTTCTTAGTAGCATTCCAAGCCAGCACAGCATTAGCCATGAAATCGGGGATATTTGGTATACGGGAGAGTTCCTTTTCAAAATCGAAGATTCTCACAAACGTGGCTGTCTGCCATGTGAAATTAAGATTGGAGTAGAAACGCTTCTGACGATAGCTTCCTGAAAACTCCACTCCCCATGACTTGTACTCGCCAAGATTCTCATAGTCGATGGTCTTCACGTAAATCAGATCTTTGGCATGATTGTAGAAGGCATTAAGCTCAAGGTTAAGTCCTCTAACCCATTCTGTGCCTCCCAGTGTGAACTGCATAGAGTGAAGGTATTCGGGGGTCATTTTGTCATCAGATACTTCTGTGGAATATCGTAGCTGATATAGTGCATCATTCATTTTCCGATACAGATAGGGGGCGTCGATAAACGATTTGGAGTAGCTGATCTTAGCATTCCATTGGGGTCTTAGATAAATCAGCGACAATCGGGGCGAGTACTCGTAGATTCTGCTATTGTCGTAGCGATCCTTATAGTCGTAGCGAAGACCTGCGTTTAAGATCAGTGATTTCCACTGGTGTTTCAGCTGAACGAAGCTGCTGAAACTGTTCTCGTTACCTTTTCCAATATCTTTGGGGAGGCGAAGGGTATCGCTTTGAGTGTAGTTATAACCGATGGTATAGCGCATGTCGTCGAACTTGAATCGGCTGTACTCAGCTCCGAAGGCAACAGAACCTTTATGGACTCCGTTGTTGATGTATTTCACGTCGCCTTTCAGTTGGAAACCAAGAGTCTTCTCCTGTCCATTCAGGTATCTGAAAACGCCAGGATATTTGGCCATCAGTTGCCCCAGGTTAGATTCATATGGTATAGGATGTCCTCCTCCGAGGGCCATTGGTTCCTCTGAAAACACTTGATATCTGGTAAGATCATTATTATCATAGGTGACAGCTCCTCGCAGAAAGAGATATTCAGAATTGAAAAGATAGCTGATTTCTATATGATGGGTCTGGCTTGTCGTACTGGGACGGATGCCTTTGAACGTCTGATATTTATCGATGTTATAGGGGTGGAAAGTATAGCTGGCTGTAAAGGGACTAATAGCCTCTGTGAATCGTGACGAATACATCATCTGGAGATCGTTCCACTTCAGAGTTGTACCAAAGTCATATGATGGCTTGTTGCCAAACGCCCCAACATAGACGTCGCCGCCATTCGTCTCCAATGGGAAGCCAGTGTCCTCTTTGTCCACATATATTTTTTGACCGTTGGCTTTATATAGACTTCCCCATATTGCAAAGTCAAGGTCAAAAAAACGTTTGCCACCATTAACGTCAGCCTGTATCTGTCCATAATTGCCAATGCCTACGCGTGCTTTGATACCGTCGATATCAATACCCTGCTTAGTGATAAGGTTGACAACCGCAGTCAGTGCTACACCTCCGTAGATGGATGATGCAGGGCCTCGCAGGACTTCTATCTGCTTGAGTTTCTCGAGACTCATGCTGAAGTCAGGGGCTGCAATATTGGTGGAGTAGCTGTTGATGCGATGGCCGTTAATCATGATGAGGATCTTCTCCTGATTGTAACTGTAGATACCTCGCATGGCGATATTGGCACCTTCATTACTATCGATGATGCTTATACCTGGAACATAACATGCCAGCACTTCCTGCAGATTACGGGCCCCACAGTCGCGAATCATCTCTTCGGTAATCAGCGTAGTAGGCACAGGTACCTCTCTCAAATCCTCAGATTGTGCTGAAGCAGTGGTGATGGTAGCCGTGAGTCCGACTTTGATATTGGACACTAGCTCGGAGAAGCGAAGAGGATCCTGCAAAGAGGAATTGTAGTAGGGGTCTTCACGAAGCATGAGGGTGGCATACTGTTCGGCCTCCATCTCTTTGTCTAAGGCGAGGTTACAAAGTGAGAGCAGTCGGTATACACTGACCTTGAGATTTGCGGGAAAAGACTTGATATTATCCTCGAGCAGTTCGACGGCCTGTTCAATACGACCATCCTGATAATCGCTTTCAGCTTGGTCGTAGATTTGGCGCATACTGCTGTTCTGTGCATAAGCAGAAAGCAGAAAGGCTGTGAAAAGGAGGATAATAGAAAGTCGCCTGCTCATTTTTTGATAGGGATGGTAAAGGTAAAGGTTGTTCCTTCGCCCAAAGTAGAGTCGAATGAAACCTTACCACCATGTTTGTTCTCAATAATATCCCGAACAATAGACATGCCCAGTCCTGTGCCTTGGCCAATGGGCTTTGTCGTGAAGAAATTCTCGTAGAGACGTTGTTTCACCTCATCGTTCATACCCTCGCCGTTATCAGAAATGCTGATGATGATCTGTGAATCCTTGACTGACACGCTGACAGATACCTCAGGAGTATATGCAGATGCAGTCTCCTGTGATTTCTTGCGCACTGCATAGCAGGCATTATTCATCACATTGAGGACGGCACGGCTCAAGTCCTGGGGAATAACCATCAGCAAAGGAAGGTTGTCCTCGTAATTTTCGTGGATGCTAATGTTGAAGCTCTTGTCGTTGGCACGCATGGCATGATAGGAAAGCCATACATACTCCTTTACAAGTTTACAGATATCCGTGGGGCGGAACTCATTTTCCTTGCCTCGTGATACGAGCAGGATGCCTTGGATGATACTGATGGCACGCTCTCCGTGTTCAGCAATCTTCTTGAGGTTCTCCTGAAGATCGGTCACGATGTCGTCAATTTCTTCGCGGTCATCAGTAGAGAACTTGTCTTCATTGTCCTCCACAATCTCAGTGAGATCCTGAAGCAACTTGTCAGACATCTTGCTGAAGTTGATGACGAAGTTCAGAGGATTCTGAATCTCGTGAGCTATACCCGCACTAAGTAGTCCTAGTGAAGCCAATTTCTCTTGTTTCTTCAGTTGTTCTTTGAGCTGTTCGATTTGATTATCCATAAGCCTTAATGATTTAATACGGGGAGCGTGATGATGAACTCGCTATATTCGTCTTTTACTGTTTTTACATTGATATCGCCACCGTGATTCTGGATGATTTCACGGCTAAGATAGAGACCTACACCAGAGGCTTCGCCTGTGGTCTTGGTAGTGAAGAATGGGTCGAAAATCTTTGGTAATATTTTGTTTTCTATACCAATGCCATTATCTCGAATCGTGATTTCAAACAATTTCTCCTTGGGGATGAGTGTGAGCGATACTTCAGGTGTGTACACCACGTTCTGGTCTTTTTCCTCTTGTATCTTTGCTACTTTCTTGATTACGGCATAGATAGCGTTAGCCAGCAGACTCATCAAAGTCTTGCTCAGTTGCTCGGCATTACCCTTGATGGGCAGTTCTTGTTGAGGATAGTTGAAGGTTACCTTGATATGATAGTCTGTAATTTCTTTAGCATAGTATTTGTCAACCATCTTCTCGTCAAGTTGGAGCACTTGCAAGAGGTTCATGTCAACAATACCTCCACTGCGATCCTTGAGCATCTCTTCCATCGCCTTGAGTGTGCGACTGGTATTCTGCCCATGTTCACCCACTTTCTGTAAGTTGCTGCGCAGCATGCTAAGTACATCCTTTGTATCTTCAAAGTTATCGGTATCCATGTGCTCTTTCTCATCATCAATATTGGCTTCAAGGTCTTTGACTAGTCCTTCTGAGAGTTTTGAGAAGTTATTGATATAGTTAAGAGGATTGAGGATGCGGTCGATGAGGCCTTGTGTCAGTTTACCGACAGTGGCCATCTTCTCTTGACGGATCAATTCATTTTGGGCTTTGTTCAAATCATTAAGGGCAGTCTCAAGGCTCTTTGATTTTTCTTCAATTTCGTCTTTCTGCTTCACGACTTCTGCGGTACGGTCTTGAACAACTTTCTCCAAGCGCAACTTATCTCTCTCGAGCTTCTGCAAACGCAGTTGGATGAGTGCATAGACAATCAGAATTGTGAGGAGGAAATAGAGTACCATCATGTACCATCGCATGTAGAAGGGATAGCTGATGGTGAAACTCACAAATGCAATATCGGTAGTACGTCCAAAAGGATCGCGCGCCTGTACCTTAAATTTATAGGACCCAGGAGAAAGATTCAGGAATTCCGCATCATGATCATCGCTCCACGGACTCCATGCGCCGTCATTGAGTTGATAGCGGTAGAGTGTTGCACCTACCAATGGGACATATTCAAGAGAATAATAGAATCGTAGGTTTCGGTCTTTATTCCCGAAGTTGAATTGGTTATGATTCTCGTCAATACCTCTCCAAACGAGACTGTCGCCATCGAGGATAATGCTGCGTATAAGCAGACGCGGAGGTGTCTGGAGGGCAGGATCCTCTGCACTGGTGTCGATGACTGTCAAGTCGCTGTTTCCTCCTATCCAGATTTCGTTGTCCTGACAGTATAGGGCGCGGACTGTCGTGTTGTCGAATGGATGGAGTAACATGTCCAGATCATCCAACCTTTGATTGTTTTTCCATCTATAGAGTTCTTTTCCCTCATTGTTTGTGAGCCAGGTGACACCTGTGTCGTCGGTAAATGAGAATTGAGGGTAGGGGAAAGGGGTTGTTGACTCAGCATTGATAATCTTGACCTCATTGCCCACTCTTACCAGCGTCGCTTCGATATCGTCCTTGCCATTGCCAATCTTATAGTCCTCGAATTTCTCGTGACCTACTTTCTTGCATCCAATCGCTCCATAGATATTTTCCATCCAGATGTTTCCCTGTTCATCTTTCATGATCTTATTGACATTCTCAGAACCATAGACTTTCTGGCGGTAATTTCTGGAAAAACTATTGATGTAGACACCATCGAGCTCGCCAGTGTAGTATAAATCGCCGTCTTCCATAATACAAGTAGCATTGGTTGACGTCAATTGGGTGATCGCTCCATTTGAACTAATGAGATAGACACCATTGGCTGTGGCTACCATTAATCCTTGTTCGGTGATGATCATATCCCAGCAAGCATGTTGAATGGTTGGTATTTTGATGAGAAAATCATTCTCCAATCTGAAAAGACCATTGATCGTGCCGATATATTTCTTGTCTTCATAGGAGATGATAGACAACACTTCATCGGAAAGACCTTCACTTGCTGTAAAACGTTTGAAAGCTGAAGGATAGGCAATGGCGAAAATGCCATTGTCTGTAGCTCCCCAGATCTGTCCGTGCTGGTCGTAATCAATCCATACAATGCTGTTTGTGCAAAGACCGTTAGCCTCAGAGATAGTCTGGATAATCTTGCCTGATTCATCCTTGATTATGATGCCATGACCTTTTTTGATGGCAGCTGTCAGACCATTGCCAATGGCTACCTCACGCGTGATATCAGAGAGTACGACAGCCTCGTTATGATTTAACTTGTTGATGTCAACAACGTCGGATAGGCCTATTTGAAGGTGTTCTGTGCTGATTTGCTTTCTCACTGATATTTTATCATGATCATCTACTTGGTATATATAGCCGTTATCCACCAAGAAGATAATCTTTCCTTCAGTCTCAGAGATCTCAATGACTTCGCCTTTGAATATATTCGAATCATCTACTCTTTGTAGATAAATTTCACCATTAGGCTTCTGCTGGATTTTTCCGAAATAGTTATATCCACCACACCATATATTACTTTTGCTATCACGGAAAAGGACCGTTACTCGGGTAATGCCTGGGGTGTGGATGATATCCCATTTCGCTTTGTCGTAATAAAGGACACCTTCAAAGTTTGCAATAAAGACGACACCATCATTGCCGATTGCTATGTCAAAATTGCGGTTGTGGGCATGATAATCATCGGGTGTGAAATTCCTGATGAAAGGGAAACCTTGTGCATAGGCTACGCAAGCAGAAAGGAGCATCAGCATGTAAAGAAGTAGTCTTTTCATCGATTACCCTCCTTTCCTTTATTAATAAATGGCTCGTATGGTACATTCTGCCCTATATAATAGTTCCATTCGTCGGGAGTGAAGTTGCGCTTGATCTTCTTTTGCAGTCTCTCCTTCATCAGGGGAACGGAAATGGTTGCCTCTGTGATATTCCCTCTTTGGTCACCCGTCCATACGGAGTTCTTGGAATTATCGAAGGTGAAGGTATAAATCCAGCTGCCTGTTGAGAAAAGCGTCATCGGCTCAATCTTCTCGTTGGTTGTAACCCAAAGATTCAATAGTCCATCATAACTACTGGAATAGAGGTCTGTAATATTGATCTTCATCTTGGAGATGCGTGAACGATGACCTTGCAGTCTGGTAATCTTCCCATGCTTATCAATCAGATAGATTGTTCCGTCGTTCATGCCGTATGCCTGCAACTTACTTGTTTTTGAACTGGCATAGGATGTTACCTTTCCTGGGACGGGTATCTTCTTGCTGTTGAACTTGTCAATAGACTCTACGATGTGCATTCTGCCTTTATCGTCGAAAAGCAAGGGCTTATAGTCGACCCTGCTTGCAGAGATAATCTTGAAATCGAGTTCTCTGAAAGAGATAAGCTTGTAAGTCTTACCATCCAACAAAGCCAAAGAGTTCTCTCCGGAAATCAGGTAATATTCGCCATTGTTCATCATGTCTATACGATTCGGATGATTCACCATCTCTAAAGGCACAATGGTCTTAGCCTTAAGATTCTTGATGATTACCAGATGACCAGTACGGCTGACAGCCAGAATGTCGCCCAGTTGTGATACTGTCAGAAAACGGAAGTCATATTGCTTGTCATAAAAAATAAGACTTGACCTCAGCTTGTCGCCATTTTTCTGGTGTATCATGATTTCGCCATAGTCACTGGCTGTAACCATCATATTCTCGTTTCCTTGAATAAAATCCAGACATGTAACAGCACCATGATGCTCAGACCATACGTTCTTGCTCTGACTGGTTAACATCAGAGATGAGAAAACAGCTGGATAGTGTAAATCACCTTGATATCTTTCCGTATACAGACAAGCCGCATAGCTGAGCATGTTGGCTAAGTCATAGTTCCCAGTCTGATATTGAGTCATGGAAAGGGAACCTAGAGAGCGACCCAAAGCAATGTAACTGAGTGTATCAGCGATGCGTTTGGAGAACTCTGCCTGTATACGTTGATGCTCTGCCATCTGGCGCTGACTTTCAGCAAGATCAAATGCTTCGATGGCTTTGCGCTCAGAAGCAAGGGCATTGTTCTGGGCGATGATAGCGTTCTGACGCTCTACCTCAGAGCGCTCACGCATCTGATTGGCATATTCTGTCTGTTCAATTGCTTCTAGTCGCTGTTCGTCGGAGATCATCTTCTGCTGATATGCAATCTGCTCCATCTGCGAACTGACGCTTCGCAGAACAGCTGAGCGTTTCTCCTGGCGCTGGAGGGTATCAAGACGGGCCTGCAATTCTTCTATGCGTCTGGAATCTGATTTCCATCCTGTCCATGCACATACTGATAAAATAATCAGTAGCACGCTGAGAATGCTTATGATGACGTCTTTCCTATCCACAATTGAATGCCAATATGCTTGTGATTATTTAGTCGAGTCTTCTTAATGCCAGCATAGTGATATCGTCACTCTGCTCGGCATCACCGACGAATGCTGCCAGATCTGTCTTAGTGGCATCAATGATGGCCTGACAGTCGAGAGAGGCTGCTTTTCGGAGCGTTTCCTCAAAACGTGGCTCGCCAAATTCCTCGAAAGTTGGGTTCATGGCCTCTGTGACACCATCGGTGAAGAGGAAGAGGGCATCACCTTTCTCCAATTTCATCTTTTCCTCTTCGAAATCATATTCGCTGAGAATACCTACGATAGGTTGTGAAGGCATGGGGAATGCTTTGACCTCACCATTGTTCTTGATGATATATGGCGGGTTGTGACCAGCGTTACAGTAATTAACCTCTCCTGTGGTAGTATTATAAATGCCATAGAAGACTGTGACAAACATACAGTTTACAGATTCTTTAGCCAACAGCTTATTGGAATATGTCATACATTCTGCTGGACTAACGCCATGGAGGGCTGTTGCACGGATCAGGGTACGGCTGACAGCCATAAAGATAGCTGCAGGAATGCCTTTGCCACTGACATCGGCAATAGTGAAACCAATGTGCTCGTTATCGATTTTGAAGAAATCATAGAAATCACCGCCTACATCCTTAGCTGCGGTCATGGAGGCAGCAATCTCCACTTTATCGGCCAATTCAGGGAAAGGTGGGAATATACGAGGCAGAATTGCCTGCTGAATCTCATGGGCTACAGCCAGGTCGCCTTTGAGTGACTCTAATTGTATATGCTCCTTTTCCATCGCACGGATATACTTGATTTGTTCGATGGCCTTTTCAATTGTTACACTCAAGTCATCAAGGTCTATAGGCTTTGTGGCAAAGTCGAAGGCACCATTGTTCATGGCCTGTCGGATATTGCCCATGTCACCATAAGCCGATACCATGATGCACTTCAGGGCCGGGTTCTGCATCTCATTGATTTTTGTGAGCAATGTCAGACCGTCCATCTCTGGCATATTGATATCTGAGAGTATGATATCGTAGTCTTTGTTTTTGAGAAGCATGGTCAATGCTTCCAAACCATTATGAGCGAAAGAGAACTCATATTCTCCCTTACGGATCTTTCTTCTGAAGTATTGCGTCAACAACAATTCGAGATCCATTTCATCGTCAACGCTAAGAATTTTGATTGGCATAATCGAGTCTGTATAAAGTTATTTTCTGCAAAAGTATAGGAAAAATTTCATATTGCCAAATGAAAATGGCAAAATTTGTCTTTTTTTTCTTACCTTTGCGCACAAAAAGTATGAAATTGCATATATTTAACCCCGAACATGACCTTGCTTTGGCTTCTAACCTGAGCAATTTTACTGCGCCTCACGCAGGGCGCCAGCTGCGGGCGGACCTCGGTTATATACCTGCCCTTTGGGCAAAAGATGATGACTATGTGCTTGTAGAAAACGTTGAGCAGGCAAATAAGGCGTATGGTCGACTCAGGGCAAGAATTGGAAGTGGAAAGCGACAGTTTGTTGATAAGAACCAGTTGGCACATTTACCTATTGATGCAGTGGAACCTTGGGGGTGGGATTTGGCACTTCGTGCTTTCTTGTTGCGATATGGTGTTACATGTGTACCATCAGAAGATGAAATTAGTGAGGTTCGGGAATACTCACATCGCAAGTATGCTGTACAGTTGCTTGCTGAGTTGAAATCATCGATGTCAGATGTCATCCAAGTACCTGCTATTTGTATGAAACAGGATGAGGTCTGCCAGATGCTTCAGAAACACCATCAAATTGTGGTAAAAGCTCCTTGGAGCAGCAGTGGAAGAGGAGTCAGGTTCATTGACGGCGAAATCAATAGTTATCATGAAGGTTGGATACGCAACGTGATTCTGCATCAGGGGAGTGTCGTTGTTGAACCTTACTATCATAAGGTAAAAGACTTCGGTATGGAATTTTATAGTGACGGGAAAGGGAATGTTACTTATCTTGGCCTCTCGCTTTTTCAAACTAAGAATGGTGCTTATACAGGAAATATCATTGCGCCTGAGGACGAAAAGCAGGGAATGATAAACCGCTATATTTCAGCTGATTTACTTTTGGATATTAGAGATAAAGTTAAGGATGGCTTCAGCAGACTTTGTGGCAACAGGTATCGAGGCTCGTTTGGTGTGGATATGATGATTATTTCAACGGAGAATAAGGATGGATTCCTGCTACATCCATGTGTGGAAATTAATCTGCGACGGACGATGGGGCATGTTGCTCTTTCAATACCTCCCTTTGCTGATGGATTTCCAAGAGTAATGCAGGTCACATTAACTGATAAGTATAGGTTGAGGATTCACAAGTAGTAGAAGTAATAAGCCCGCCACCATGTTGGTAGACGGGCCTTTCTTTTACTATTTTGCAATGAGTCGTACTTGAGAATTGAGACCACTGGGAACAAGTTCCCAATGATCGTAAGTGGTACGTTTATAATTGATATCTACCACGTTGATTTCTTCCATCTTCCTCCATTTGATTCCTTTGCGATCATAATCGGCTATGCGGTTAGCTGGTAGGTTCGTAACCTCGATGCGGATTTCATTCCGACCTGCTTTTAGCGCATTCCTGCAGTCGAGAATGAACGGTACGGACCAGGCACATCCGATCATTTGTCCATTGATATAGACACGCGCAGATTCGCGTACGTCGCCGAGGTCTATCATCCATGGGGTTCTGATGTCTGCTTTTGAGAGCTTGACTTGTGTCGTGTATATACCAGTTCCCATCGTCACTTTTGCGCTGTCATCATCAAGCGATTCCCACGTCTGTAATTTGTCGAGAGTAAAGGTCTTGGTAACTTTAGGAGTCTCTTCTGTGAAGGAAAGCTTCCAGGGACCTGTTAACTCAATAACTTTCTGATTCTCCTGTTTTGAAAAGCTTGCTTTACTGATTTCCTTGGGTTTGCTAATTGTAGCCGAATCATAGGTCTGCAGTATCATGGACTCTCCACTACGCAGACAGATGTCGATACCCTCATTGTCAAAATCTGCAGGAAGGATATCTCCATTCAATGGATTGAACCATGCTGCATCCTTGTAGTCAACAGCCAATGGCAGATGGTCATGGATATCCTCGGGCGAGAGGTTGACGATGAAATAGTGATATCCTGTTGCGTTACTGCGGCGGATGGCTTTTAAGCCGCATTCTGTTTTCATGGCCTCTGGTTTGGCGGCTGCCTGAAGATCAGAGGCTTTTGTGCCATAAATGATATGGGCGCCTTGAGCTTTCAGTTCGTCTATATGGGCTTTCACATGCTGAGGCATCTCACCGCTTCCTGGGATAACCAGACCTTTATAGCGGGTACCAGCAGCGGTCTCAAGCATACCGTCTTTATACGATGTGGTCAGGATGTATTTTTCTGAGATGTAGTCGCAGTCAAATCCTGCACGTTCGATGTCAAGGATGCTTTGGATGAACTCTGGTGCCAATTTCCCCATCGCGTGGATGGAGAATTGCATGAGCAATTTCTCTGGCTGTTTCTTCCACATATCCCTTACGGGCAGATATACAAGGAAATCATTATCTGGTTGTCCCCATTGCAGGAAACTCTGGCAGCGCTCTACATACTGCATAAAATAAGGAGCGTCGCGCCATATGCTGTTTGTCGGGCTCATGTCGATAGAGGCATAGAACTTCCAACCTGGCCATGGGTCGTTTTTGGGAGAGTAGCAGGTGCCATGAAAGAACATGTGGTTCACACCTGCACAGAACATCAAATCGATATCTGGTTTCAGCTGGGAGAGTGAGGTGCGGAAATGTTCTGTCAGCCACGTGAAGGTTTCACTCGATGTGAAAGGTTTGCCGCAGATGTGAGCTGCAGAAGGGGCATATTTTAACATCGAAAAATCAGAGTCGTTCTTACGCGTCTTACCAGGATCCTTGCGAAGTCCTTTTATTCCGAATTCAGAGAGTCCAAAACCTTCTATCTCAGGGATGTCTACTGCTGCGTAACAGTCTATAAGATTGGCAGGAGACCCGTGAGCCTGATTTCGCGTAATGGATCCGTGTGAGTGTGCCCAGTCTGTCCATTGCTGGGTGAAATTCTCTAATATAAGATCGCCGAGCGTCTCACGATAGTCTGAGAGGATCTCGGGTTCGCCTCTTAATAGTTGTGGTAGTTGCTCTTCCAATTTGTAACCTCTTCGCTTCTCGAATTCTTCTAAGAGTGTAGGTGTCCATGTGGCGGCTTCTACTTCATAGGAGTCGTTGAAGAACGTATGCGGATAGGGTGTTCTCGTTCTTTCGAAAGCATCCTCGATATGTTTGAGATAATGGGCAACGGCTTGTTTATCGAAATGATCTACTACCAATCCTTCCCCTCCAGGGGCAGCACGCTTCACTTTCATGACACCATAGCGCACGTAGATGGCGATAACTTGCCATTGGGCAGTCTCCATTTCCTTTAGTCTGAGCTTCAATGCCTTTTTTAGGGTCTTATTGGTAGCGGTTTTAATTCGCTCTTGTAGCTGTTCTGCTGGCGACCAAGTCAATAGTCCATCTTTCACAAAAGCTGTCACGTCATAGGGATCTCCCTGCCAGAAAGCCATCACCTTCTGAAGTTTGCAGTAAGGAGCATCTTTTTCTGGTGCTTTCAGGCCAAGGGCTTCTACATGAAGGCCTGTGAACATGGTGTCTACAAATACAGCTTTGCAAGCAGACTCCTCAAGTGGTACCCAAGGTCCTCCAAAAGGCCATCCTGTGCCTGTAGCCATATCTGTCTCGATACCCAATTGGTTTCCGTTCTTCTGTACCTCGCGCAGCATTTCCATCCATTGGTCTGAGAGATAAGGGATATTGTTAGCCTGATTCCCTTGTACACCGTAGATGGGGGTGATTTCTACTGCACCGATGCCATGATTGGCATATTCTTGCATGCTCCACTGCAGGTTCTCTTTATCTACCGCAGATCCTAGCCACCACCAACGGGCTCCTGCCTTGGCTTCAGGTTTCACCTCGGGCCACTGCTGGGCAGCCATCGGGAGTGTTGCGCATAATAGTAGAAGTGTTGAAATTAGTTTTTTGTTCATCTGATTAGTAATTTGTAGTTTTGAAAAAGAGAGAGAATGATACGGTGCCATTCTCTCTCTTATAATATTAATAAGGTGGATTACTCGATGACAACAAGTGCATCATCTTCCATCACACTCTCACCGATCTTCACGCAGATGGCTGTCACCTTTCCGTCCTTCTCGGCTGTGAGGGCGTTAGCCATCTTCATAGCCTCGAGCACAACAACAGTGTCGCCAGCCTTTACCTCGTCACCTTCAGCTACGCAGATGTCGGTAATAACACCAGGCAGAGGAGCTTTGATGGCATTAGCCTTATTGACACTTGACTTGTTGGCTGAACTCGAATCGCTTGCATCACTCGAACTGGCAGCAGCTTTAACTACGGGCTTTTTCTTCTCGGGCTCAGGCTGCTTTTCCATTTCTACTGTGTACTCTTCACCGTTGACAGTCAATGTGGCGATGTTATCTGTGATATCGCAAACAACTACTTCGTATTTATTACCGTTGATGGTATATTTATATTCCTTCATAACCAATAGTCTTTAAGGATGTTGTGTGAATGTTTGTGCATAGCCGTTCCACTGAGTGGGGTGAGCATTAATGGTAATGATGCCCGGCTCTGCGTCGTGAACGTTATTGCCTAAGTGCTCATGGAGCGCCATAGCAATGGCTGCATATACTTCATTATTCATATTAAAAACTGCAGTTTTGTTGTTACATAGGAATATTACCATGCTTCTTGGCTGGCAGGGCGTCGCGCTTAGTAGCAAGCTGAGCCAGACCACGACAGATGCGGAAACGAGTATTGCGCGGCTCGATCACATCGTCGATGTAGCCATACTTGGCAGCCTGATATGGGTTAGCGAAGAGCTCGTTGTACTCGTCCTCCTTCTCTGCGATGAAGGCCTTAACATCCTCACCAGCTTCCTTCTTAGCCTTAGCCTCTTTAGCATAAAGCACAGCAGCAGCACCTGATGCACCCATCACAGCAATCTCTGCTGAAGGCCATGCGTAGTTCAGGTCAGTATGAAGCTGCTTAGAACCCATTACGATGTGTGAACCACCATACGACTTACGCAGGGTAACGGTGATCTTGGGCACTGTAGCCTCTCCGTAAGCATAGAGCAACTGAGCTCCATGCAGGATGACGGCATTGTACTCCTGACCAGTACCAGGCAGGAATCCAGGAACGTCAACCAGCGATACGATAGGAATATTGAATGCATCGCAGAAACGAACGAAGCGAGCACCCTTACGAGATGCATTTACGTCGAGCACACCTGCATAGCATGAAGGCTGATTAGCCACGATACCAACACTCTGACCGTTGAAACGGGCGAAACCTACGATGATGTTCTTGGCAAACTTAGGCTGTACCTCGAAGAACTCGCCATTGTCGGTAATACCGGCAATCACCTTGTACATATCGTATGCCTCGTTGGGGTTCTCTGGGATAATCTCGTTCAGAGAGTCCTCCATACGGTTGATGGGGTCATCGCATGGCTTATAGGGAGCTGTCTCCATGTTGTTAGAGGGGATGTAGCTCAAGAGTGTCTTGATCATCTGCAGACCTTCCTCCTCAGTAGCGGCGGTGAAGTGGGTAACACCCGACTTCGTGGCATGTACAGATGCACCTCCCAGATGCTCCTGGTCGATGTCCTCGCCAGTAACAGTCTTCACCACCTTCGGACCTGTGAGGAACATATATGATGTATTCTCCATCATCAGCGTGAAGTCGGTGAGGGCAGGAGAGTATACGGCACCACCAGCACAGGGACCGAAGATACCTGAAATCTGTGGAATCACACCTGAAGCGAGGATGTTACGCTCGAAAATCTCAGCATAACCAGCCAGCGCGTTGATACCTTCCTGAATACGTGCACCACCTGAGTCATTGATACCGATAACAGGTGCGCCCATCTTCATGGCCATATCCATCACCTTGCAGATCTTCTGGCTCATGGTCTCAGAGAGAGAACCAGCGTGAACGGTAAAGTCCTGAGCGAAGACGAACACCAGACGTCCGTCGATCGTACCGCTTCCAGCTACGACACCGTCGCCAAGGAACTGCTTCTTCTCCATACCGAAGTTATGGCAACGATGCTCCTTGAACATGTCGTACTCCTCGAACGAACCTTCGTCGAGTAGCATCTCAATACGCTCACGTGCTGTATACTTGCCACGCTCGTGCTGCTTCTGAATGGCTTTCTCACCACCACCGAGACGAGCCTGTTCGCGCTTCTCGATGAGTTGCTTGATTTTTTCTAATTGCTTGCTCATTTTTATATTGTTTATTTTTGCAACGGACTAGTCCTGTTGTCCGTTGCTATTAAATATTTAATGTTCGCAAAGTTCAGTTAATACACCTGCTGTTGACTTTGGATGCAGGAAAGCGATGTTCAGGTTCTCAGCACCCTTACGTGGAGCCTGGTCAATCAGGCGTACCCCCTTCTCGCTAACCTCTGCGAGTGCATTTGCCACGCCATCCTCGATGCAGAAAGCTACGTGATGTACACCCTTGTTGCCCTTGTCGAGCCACTTCTGAATGGTGCTCTCGGGTGATGTGGGCTCCAGAAGCTCCAGCTTTACCTCACCGCACTTCAGGAAGGCGGTCTTTACTTTCTGGTCCTCTACAACTTCTGTTGCATAACACTCTAAACCCAGCACGTCTGTGAAGAACGGCAGGCTTTCCTCAATGCTCTGGACTGCAATGCCCAGATGCTCAATATGCGAAATCTTCATATCTGTATAATTTAAGAATTGTTATAAATGATGTGCAAAGGTATAGATTATTTCTTAGAAATAGGAACTTTAGCGTTAATAATTAATGATTATTAAAACTCTATTGTCAATTTTCCATTGATTTGTCGACCTGTGAGGTAGTTGGGAACAGCCCATTGGCGGTTGTTGACATCTGACACCCAGTAGTAGCTGTTCACGTTAGAGATACCGAAGAGATTCAGGCAGTCGATACCCAGCCAGAGGTTCTTGATGCCGCGCCCCTCCTTGATGGCTCGGAAACTCATACCGATATCAGCACGCTTATAAGCAGGGGCTCGGAATTGCTGGACTTCCAGTCCTCGGTGGGGGGCTCCGAAAGGCAGTCCGTCAGCAAAGGCGAGACGTAGTGTCATCCGCCAACGGTCTGTTCCAGGGAAGTAGTCTGTGAAATGCAGATTTACAGCCCAGCGCTGGTCTGTAGGCATAGGTATCCATTGGTCGCCCAGCTTCTGGCGGGCACTCATCAGCGAGAGGGTCAGCCATGAATCGGTACCAGGTACAAACTCGCCATAAAGTTTCAGGTCAATACCTGTGGCATAGCCCGAGCCGACATTCTCACCGTAATAGGTGATCTTCAGATTCTGAACATTGTAAGGAATCAGGTTCGACAACGCTTTGTAATAGGCTTCTGCCGAGAACTTGAATGGACGGTTGAGCATTCGGAACCGATAGTCCATTGCTGCCAGAAATTGTATGGAGCGCTGACTCTTGATGTTCTCATTGAGCACTGCAGTCGTCATGCCGTTCTGTGTCAGCGTGTCGCGCATCTCTTTATAGAATGGTGCCTGATAATAGAGACCTGTGGCGAAACGGAATGTCAGACTGTTGTTGAAGGCAGGCACGATGGCCAATGAGGCTCTAGGCGATACGATGGTTTCCTTCGTGAACGACCAGTTGGCCAGTCTGACACCATAGTTCAGTGTGTAGTAAGTCTCACCTTTCGCGAATCGGTAGGTATCTTGTATGTAAGCCTCAATACGGTGACTTTTCACGTCGTTCTTTGCATCCAGTGTGTAAATCAAGTCGAGTCTGTCGGCAGAGTGGGGGATGGAATAGCCGCTGGAGTCCCTCATCTCGTATTCCCTCGATTGCTCCTTGATGTGCTCAGTCTTGTAGGTTATCCCCGCCTCGATGTCGTGATGCTGCATACGGTGCGTACCCACGAGTTTGAAACTGACTACATCTGCCGTCAGGTAGTTGCGGGCATGTTCCATATATGTACCCACACCGAGATTCTCCTGCGTCTGGGTGTCGTCGAGCCAGTATTGGCCCATGATGTCATACCTTTCACTTTCTTTAGTATGGAAGGCTGATGTCAGGAATTTTAAAGTAGTTTTCTCGTTGAAATGACGAGAGATACTTGCAGTACCGAAGAAGGTGCGGAATACATCCTTCTCCTGACCATCAAAATACACCTTGAATGACTTTACATCAGCTAAAGTGCCGAATTTTGTCTCACGGTCTTCCGGTTCGAAATCATAGTGGTTCTCTGAGATGTTGCCAATGAAATCTATCGTCCATCTCTTGTTAGGCTTATAGCTGATATAAGTCTGATAATCAATAAAATTAGGCTTGTATTCTCCAGTTGTTTCTAATGACCCTAACAGATAGCGGGTGGTCTTGTATCTGATACCGTGACTCATTGAGAAACGGCTATTGCCAAAGCCCACGAATCCGCTGGCACCCAATAGTGATCCTGTGACAGAGGCCTCGAAGCCCTTGATGCGGCGATAGGTGATGTCGAGCGCTGACGACATCTTGTCGCCATATTTCGCTTCGAATCCGCCTGTCGAGAATCCGATTTTCTCTACCATGTCCGGATTGATGATCGAGAGTCCTTCCTGCTGTCCGCTGCTGATGAGCAGAGGGCGATAGACTTCTACCTGATTAATATATACCGAATTCTCGTCGAACGATCCTCCACGCACATTATATTGTGAAGACAGCTCATTATGTGTTGAGACACCAGCCTGCTGCTGAATCAGTTCTTCCACAGCGTTGCCTGTTGTCGAGGGTGTCAGGCGGATGTTCTCTACCTTTAGTTGTTCTGTCTGCGAAGTCTGTCTGCGCTGTTCTGTCACCACGATTTCATCGACATTGGCAGATTGCCGCATCACGATTGTCACCGTCATCTTACCCTTTGGATTCCTGAATACACGCTTCCTTGGCGCATAACCTATCATCGAGAATCTGATTTCCACGGAGTCGGCGGAATGCATGTCGAGATTGAATTCTCCTTTTAGATTAGTCATGGTGACCTTTCCTTGTGATGGACACATGACGGTGACAAACTCCAGGGCATGCTCTTCCTCGTCGACCACTTTGCCCTTCAGGGTAAAGTCGTCGGCAATGGCTGCAAGGCTCATTGTCCATGCGATGAGAAGCAGCATCAGACGGTGCAAATAAATCTTCATGTTGTACAAATAACGTGAAAAAAGCCGATTTATTTGCTAAACTTGCAAATTTTCTTGGTGGATTCAGGAAATATGTTTATTTTTGCGCTATGAAATCTTAAACCAATAGCATCATGATCGAATACATTTCTCAGCATGTTTGGCAGCTTTGGGCGGTAATAGCCGTTGTCTGCCTTATTCTCGAACTGATGGCAGGCGACTTTTTCATTATCTGCTTCTCCATCGGTGCAGTTTTCGCTGCCATAGCTGCTGCCCTGGGCTTTGGCACGTGGATCCAGTTGGCAGCCTTTGCCTTGTTTACACTCATCTGCCTTTTCTGGCTGCGCCCCTTTGCCAAGCGCTATCTGCGTAAGGGCGAAGACCAGCGTGTGAGCAATGCCGATGCCCTGATGGGGCGTCAGGGCAGGGTAGTGGAGACTGTCAAGGCAGGAGGCTATGGTCGCGTACAGATCGATGGCGACATCTGGAAGGCTGTCACCCTCGGCGAGCAGGACATCCCTGAAGGAAAGAATGTTATCGTCGTCGACCGTGCCTCGACGATTATCACGGTAGAATTACAGAAATAGGAACTTAAACATTAACAAATATGGACATAATGACTTACATCCTGATAGCCATCGTCGTACTCGTGGTTATCTTTGCCAAAATGGCACTCGTGATTATCCCTCAGTCGGAAACAAAGATTGTAGAGCGGCTTGGACGTTATTACGCTACGCTTCAGCCTGGTATTAACATCATCATCCCCTTCATCGATCGTGCCAAGTCGATTGTCGTGCTCAATCATGGGCGCTACATGTACTCCACCACTATCGATCTGCGCGAACAGGTCTACGACTTCCCTAAGCAGAATGTGATTACGAAGGATAACGTGCAGACGGAGATCAATGCGCTGCTCTACTTCCAGATTGTCGACCCCTTCAAGGCCACCTATGAGATCAACAATCTGCCCAACGCCATCGAGAAACTCACACAGACTACGCTGCGTAATATCATCGGTGAACTGGAACTCGACGAGACACTGACCTCACGCGATACCATCAACAAGAAACTCTCGGCAGTGCTCGACGATGCCACAGATAAGTGGGGCGTTAAGGTCAACCGCGTGGAGCTGCAGGATATCACGCCTCCCGACAGTGTGCTCAACGCGATGGAGAAGCAGATGCAGGCTGAGCGTAACAAGCGTGCGCAGATCCTGACGTCAGAAGGACAGAAGGCTGCTGAGATTCTCGCTTCTGAGGGTGAGAAGACCGCTATCGTCAATAAGGCTGAGGCTGCCAAGCAGCAGGCCATCCTCGAGGCCGAGGGTGAGGCTCAGGCACGTATCCGTAAGGCTGAGGCTGAGGCAAAGGCTATCGAACTGATCAGCGAGGCTGTGGGTAAGTCGACGAATCCCGCCAACTACCTGCTTGCCCAGAAATATATCCAGATGATGCAGGAGCTCGCAGAGGGTGATAAGACCAAGACCGTCTATCTGCCTTACGAGGCCACTAATCTCCTTGGCTCTATCGGAGGCATCAAGGATCTCTTCAAGGCTGAATAAAATCTGCATAAAAGCCGCAGATTTCGCACACTTGCGCAGAAAAATGAAAAAATATTCTGTCGATTATGCGGAATCTGCGGTTATTTTTGTAATTTTGCAGCCGATTAAGATCAGATTATATGGTACATAATATTTTTAAGGGGCTGGGTATCGCGCTCATCACCCCGTTTCTGGAAGACGGCTCTGTGGATTACGATGCGCTGATCCGACTGGTGGATTGGCAGCTAAAGAATGGTGCCGACTTCTTCTGCATTCTTGCCACAACAGGCGAAACACCCACACTTACTCGCGAAGAACGACAGAAAATCAAGGATATGGTGGTCGACTATGTCCAGGGTCGTGTCCCTATTCTCATGGGATGCGGAGGCTATAACACCGCTGCTGTCGTCGAAGAGCTCAAGACTGGCGATTTCCGAGGTGTCGACGGCATCCTCAGTATCTGTCCCTATTACAACAAGCCCTCGCAGGAAGGACTCTATCAGCACTTCAAGGCCATCTCGGCAGCCACCTCGCTGCCCATCGTGCTCTATAATGTGCCAGGCCGTACAGGTGTGAATATGCAGGCTGCCACTACCGTGCGTCTGGCTCGCGACTGCCAGAACATCGTGGCTATCAAGGAGGCAAGCGGCAATCTCGAGCAGGTCGATGAGATCATCAAGAATAAGCCCCACGACTTCGACGTTATCTCTGGCGACGATGCCCTGACGTTCCCGATGGTCAGCTGCGGCGCTGTAGGTGCCATCTCCGTCATTGGCAACGCCCTGCCCAAGGAGTTCTCTCGTATGATCCGTCTGCAGATGCGTGGCGAGTACGATCCTGCCCGCGTCATCCATCATCGCTTTACCGACCTCTTCTCGCTGCTCTTCGTCGACGGCAATCCAGCTGGTGTCAAGGCGATGCTGTCCGAGATGGGCTTTATCCAGAACATCTTGCGCCTGCCGCTGGTTCCTATGCAGATCAAGAACCGCCAGCGCATGAGTGATATCCTCAAGGAACTGAAGATTTAGTTAAGAGTTAAGAATTAAGAGTTAAGAATTGAGACTTATGGAAAGTAAGGTCATTCACGAAATCACGCCGCTGATGGGCAAGGATGTGCTCTATATTGCGGATCGGCGCAAGAAGGAGTTTACCTATCCTATCCATAACCATGAAGTCTACGAACTCAATTTCGTCGAGCATGCCAAGGGTGTGCGCCGCATCGTGGGCGACTCTAACGAGGTGATTGGCGAATACGACTTGGTGCTGATTACTAGTCCTGATCTCGAGCATGTCTGGGAGCAGAACGAGTGCACCAGCGATGATATCCGCGAGATTACCATCCAGTTCGACATCGATATCTCCGATAGCGGCATCTTCGCTCGTAACCCCTTCAACTCGATGAAGCAGATGATGCACGAGGCGCGCAAGGGACTCTGCTTCCCAATGGATGCCATCATACACGTCTATCAGCAGCTCGACACTCTCAGTTCCGTGAAGGATGGCTTCTATGCCTTCATGCAGTTCCTGACGATCCTCTACGAACTCTCCCGTTGCGACGGGGCGCGCACGCTTGCCTCCAGCAGCTATGCTAAGGTCGAGGTATCAAGCGACAGCCGCCGCATCCAGAAGGTGAAGAGTTTTATCAGCGACCATTATAAAGACGAGATCCGTCTGCCTCAGCTGGCAGATATCGCAGGCATGAGCCCTTCGTCGTTCAGCCGCTTCTTCAAACTCCATACTGGTCGCAACCTCAGCGATTACATTATTGATCTACGACTGGGCTATGCCAGCCGCCAGCTTGTCGACAGCACAGATTCTATTGCCGAGATAGGTTATGGTTGCGGTTTCAACAACCTGAGCAACTTCAACCGCATCTTCCGCAAGCGTAAGGGCTGTAGCCCCTCCGAGTTCCGTGAGAATTATCACAAGACGCGTATTATCGTCTGATTTTCTCGCGCGTACAATATTTATATATAGGGTGCCATCTCAATTTTTTTCGAAAAAAGTTTGGAAAAGATTTGGTCAATTCAAAAAAAGGTCGTACCTTTGCACCCGCAAAACGGAAATGGTTCCGTAGCTCAACTGAATAGAGCATCTGACTACGGATCAGAAGGTTGTGGGTTTGAATCCCGCCGGAATCACAAAGTTAAGAGAGAAAATCAAAAGATTTTCTCTCTTTTTTTGTGATTACAGAAATATTTTTGTATCTTTGCCAAAAATAATCGACGATATGGAAGATTCAGCATTAAACAAATACCTCGATGAGATAGGGCGCGAGGCGCTGCTCACCGATGCCCAGGAGCGCGAGCTCTCGGCAAAGATCCTCAGTGGCGATCAGAAGGCACTCTCCAAGTTGATAGAGGCCAACCTCCGTTTTGTAGTCTCAGTGGCCCGCCAGTATAAGGGCAAGGGCGTGGCTATGGAGGATCTCGTCAGCGAAGGAAACTTGGGGCTGATGAAGGCAGCTTCGAAGTATGATGCCACGAAGGGCGTGAGGTTTGTGAATTTCGCAGTAGTCTACGTGCGTCAGGCCATCGAGAAAGCTATCGACCAGCAGGGAGGTCTCTATCAGCTACCCAAGGATCTGAAGCGCGAGGCGGCAGCCCTTCAGCAGAGTCATCCACTCTCCGTCGATGCACCTTTAGGCCACCGCACGAGTATGAGTCTTCTCTCAGTGCTGATTAATCAGGATGCCCCGCTGGCCGACGAGCGTGTCCACTCCGAAGCTATCGAGGATGCCGTAGAGTTTGCCCTGGGTTCACTCGACGGGCGCGAAACGAAGGTCATCAACGCCTTCTTCGGTATCGGACAAGAACACGAGACGATGGCAGAGATTGCCGAGGATCTCGACATCAAGCGCGAGCGTGTACGGCAGATACGCGATAAGGCTGTGCGCAAACTCCGTAAGGCCTACAAAGCCCGCCTGCGCGAACTCCATAGGGCTTAAGTTGTCCCACTCAAAAAGAAATCAGATATCCATTCCTGAGTCATAGCCCACTTCGACGTCGAAGTGGCCTGATGTGCTGAAGTCGAAGATGTAGTAGGTTGCATACTCCGAAGAGCCGTTGACTTTCTTCGAGTTTTTCTGGAAGAGTTTACCCTTCTTTCCGTAGACGTTAGGGTCTACGTTCTCCTTGTACTTCAGTCCTGCTGCAGCAGCATCATCCATCAGCTGTGCATGCCAGAGCGAGTCAGAGGTGATGATGGCAAAGCGGTTCACCGTCCCCGTCTTTCGCGTGTCGTCGAAGAAGAAGTTGGTGTGAACGCCGTAGTATCGCTCACTCGTCGGACTGAACTTATAGTCCTCATACTTCACGTTGTTGCCGAAGCAGTAGCTGATAGCAGGGCTGTCGCCACCATAGTCGGCATCCGAGATGTAGTGGTCTGCCAGCACCATAGGCAGCTGCATCGAGGCGAAGAGCTGCTCGATGACCGTTGGCTCTATGCTCTTTCCAGGCTCTACGAGCTCCATCGCCTTCGCAAACGTCAGGGTGCCCATCTCTGCTGTGGCGGCAGAATCCTCAGCCTCCGTTCTTGTTGTTGTCTCAGTAGTTTCCCACTGTGGTGGTTGCTTGACCGAAGGCTTGCAGCCCGTCAGCACCAGACAGCCTGCGATGGCTGCCGAAAGGGTAAAAGTCAGGTGTTTCATATTTCTTGGAGTTTACTTATTCGCTGCAAATATATTCATTTTCCCCGAGATAGGCAAGCTTTTATGCAAATATCTCCATTTTTATTTTGTTTCTTTCGTTTCTTTTATTATCTTTGCAAACAAATAACGAAACCAATTTAAATTAGATTTATGAATAAGACTCTACTATCCTTAGCAATCGCTCTGTTTGTGTCAGTCACTATCCACGCTACAAACATCGATCGCCAGCAGGCCTCACAGTTGGCCCGCGATTTCATGTCGAAGAACTTCCGTATGTCACGCACCCGCCAGGCACAGACAGTCCCGCTTGATACTGTCGAGACGGGTCAGTCGCTGGTCTATGCCTTCAACGTAGAGGGCGGTGGTTTCGTCGTTGTCGCAGGCGACGACTGTGCGCCAGCCATCCTCGGCTATAGCGAGAGCTCGGAGATTGATCCCTCCGACATGCCCGAAGCAATGAAAGAACTCTTCGCCCAGTATCAGGCAGAGATGCAGATGATGATCAAAGGCGGTATGCGAGCTGCCTCTATCCCCAATCTCGGCTCAAAGATCTCCCCCTTGATGGAATGCAAGTGGGGACAGGGCGCACCTTATAATTATATGTGTCCGAAGTATTACAAGATTGATAGGGAAAAAAGGGTGAAGAGGATGACAAATTCTTTGACGGGCTGCTACGCTACGGCGATGGCACAGATCATGTACTACCACAAGCATCCGGCAGAGATAACCGAATTGCCTGGCAAGTATTATAATCTTAAGAAGAAAGTCGAAGTCGACGGCATTAACGTCAGCAAGACGCTGGAGTGGGACAAGATGCTCCCCACCTATGGCAAGCGCAATGATCCTCAGGGCACGCAGGAACAGCAGAACGCCGTCGCAAAGTTGATGCGACTAGTAGGCCAGGCTATCTGTATGGCTTATACGCCAACAGCTTCAGGAGCTTACGATGCAAGCGTTTTCACAGGCTTCGTCAAATACTTCAACTATGATGCCTCTACCATCAAACACATCCAGCGTGATAGATATTCCTATAGTGAATGGATCAAGACCATCTATGAAGAGTTGGCCAACAAGCGCCCAGTCTTTTATATGGGAGGCTCCAATACCAGTGGACATGGCTATGTTGTCGACGGCTACTCCCACGAGGATTTCTTCTATATCAACTGGGGATGGAACGGCAATTCCGACGATGCTTTCCGCCTGGCACTATGTAATCCCAGCAAGAAATACGAGGGCGGCGGCACAGGCGATGCAGGCTATTCGGCTCGTCAGGCTGCTATCATAGGCATCCAGCCCGCCACGTCGCCACAGAAAAAGGATGATGCGTTGATGGGATATAACAAGCTGTATGGGAAAATCAGCTGCCAGCGTGAATCCGCCGATCAGGATTTCAACATCAGGGGCTGCCTCTCACAGTTTGTCGGAAACTATTCGCACTTTGATAAATCATTCGACTACGGTGCTGTGGTGTTGGATGCCGAAGGAAAGGAAGTTCAGAAACTGTTACCTTTGGGCAGTAAGTACAAGAACCTGAAACTCGATGCCGGCCGTAGCGTCAATTTCTCAAGAGCACCGCTGAAGATTGGTGCTTCGCTCGGCGATGGCAACTATAGCCTGCGGTTCCTCTATCGTATTGGCGAAGGCGGAGAATGGGTGCCCTGTGTACCTTCGCATGACGTCAAGTTCAAAATCAAGGGAAACACGCTGTACTTCGACGCCAAGCCCGACTGGCTGACGGTGAATATGGATATCAAGAAGGGTGAGAACAGCGGCGACGGACAGGTTTATGATGTCAAGGTGACGCTGAAGAATGAGAGTTCCGATAAGACCTTCGATCGCAGCATCAGGTTAGGGCGCGACGACAAGTATAAGACTTACGATAACTACGGCTTCGCCACTATCGTGGAGCCAGGCGAGACCAAGACCTACAATCTGAAATACGTCCCCAATGACTATATGCCATCCAAGCTGTATCTCTTTTCTTATGAAGACTGTGTGCCCCTGGGCGAAGGCTTCGCTACAGGCGCAGGATACAAGTCGAATGGCGCAGCCTTCAAGGGCTCGTGCAATCTCGACAAGGATCTGAAGCAGAAGGCCGACCAGTATTATGAGCTGAAGGCCGACAACAGCTATGAGGTCATCTATACAATTGAGAACACAGGCACGGACGACTTCTATGGCTATGTCGAACTGAACGACTCTGTCGGCACCATGTTCACTATGGATGATTTTGAAGAGGAAGATGCCAATGGAGAAGTCATCAGTCTCAAGCCCGGAGAGAGCAAGGATCTGAAACTCACCATCTATGACGAAGGCGACGAAACCACGATGCATGAGGTCAGCCTCAGCTTCTATGATGACAATGATCAGCCCGTTGCCCTTTATGAAACAAAGCCCTTCTACTTCAAGCCCCTCTTCGAACTGTCGTTCACCAACCCCAGCATTACTCCCACAGAGGCTGTCGACAACGATCTTGCCGACTATATCGTGAAGGGCGACCAGATGACCATCAGCGGCAAAATCAATAATCCCGAGGACACCGACTTCACTGGCACCATCCTCGTACAACGGTATGTCACCGACTTCAGCAAGGATCCAGAGTTAGACGATGAGGATCTCGTCGTTGCCACTCCTGACCAGGTCTACACCCAGGAGGTCATAATACCCGCCAAGGGCAGCATTGACTTCACCGAGCTGTTCGACCTGAAGAATCTGGTCACGGACAAGAACTACAGCGTAGTGGTAGATTTTGACATCAGCTACACGAGCAAGACGGCTATCATAGACTTACCGCTATTCATTTCCGATTTCTATCTGCTCAATGACGGTACGTCGACATCCATTTCAGGCATATCGATGCCACGACGCCAGTCTGAGGCCATCTACGACCTGCAAGGCCGTCGTATCAACGGCAAGCCCACACGCGGCATCTACATCAAGGACCGTCGCAAGGTAGTAGTCAGACCGTAGCCCTTTTTTCACTCTGGGGCCAGGCCCCAAGTTGCAAAAAGCAGAGGGACTCACCAATCATGATGATGGGAGCCCCTCTATTTTGGCACGGATTACACGGATTTTCACTGCTTTTTATTCAGCTGAGTGGAGCCCGCAGGCCTCGGGCCTGGCGCAGCCCCCGGGTCTGGCTCCCAAAGTGGAAGGCGCAGCCCTCGGGTCTGGCGCCCAAAGTACAGTCGCGAGCGACTTTACTTTGGGGCCTGACCCCAGTGTGCAGGGGCTCGATTAAGGATTGACAGGTCCGTCGCCGCTGTCGTTGGTAGGCCCGTCGCCCGAGTCGTTGCCACCCTGAGAATTACCACCTGAGTTAGAACCACCGCCGATGGCCTCGGCCTTTGCAGCTGCGATCTCGGCAGCAGCCTTGTCAGTCCAGCCCAGCTTGGCCACCTTGTTCAGCTCCTCACGAGTGTACTCACCAGTAGCCTGTGCCAGGAGCTTCAGGCTCTGCACGGCAGCACCCGTCTTGTCAGTCTTGCTGATGGTGCCGATGCTGGCAGAGATGGTCTTGTCGGTCTCAGGATCGTACAGCTTGGCACAGCCGTTGCCGATCACGCTCACCTTGAAGATAGCCAGGTCGTCGACCTTCACGGTGTTACCCATCAGGGTCTGCTCACGGGTACACTTCACGAAGTCACGCAGGATACCCTCGATGGTACCTTCGGAGAACGGAGTGTTGTGCTCAGACATGTGCTTGGCCATCTCGTGGATGTTGAGCGTCTGCTTGTAGCTCACGCGAGGGTAGTACTTGCCGTAGCCCACGCTCGAATTGTTGTTGTTTTGTGAAAGATAAAGTTCAATCATGTTTGTAAAATTTTAATGGTTAAATAATTTTGTTACTTTGTCTCGATTCCTCTCCAGCCTGCGCACTGCCTTTGATTCCTTTTGACACTGCGAAGGTACGAAATATATTTTCGGCTTTGCCAGTTCTTGCAAGTTATTGCAAATTGTTGCAATATTTAGTGTAATTTTCTTCGTTTTTCTCGATTGTTTTCCCCAGCTACGCCATCTACATGACCTCACGCGTCGCACGTTCACGCCCGCAGAGGTGCAGCTGATCTACACACAATTGGGCGAGCCGTAACGAACCCACTTCTCAGAAAATAAGAGAATCTTATTTTCCAGTAAGAGCCATTTGTCACGCAGATAAATGGCTCTTATTACTACTACATACAAATTTTGTGCATTGTGCAATTGTGCAATTGTGCATTTGGTCTTTTAAATTTTTCAAAATAGTATGAATTTATTTTTATTATATATTATATAATATATATTATATAATATATAATAAACTTATTTTTGAACAATTTTGTGGCTATTTCAATTTTGCATTTGCACAATTGCACAAATGCACAAGTTGCCTATCCAAAATGGTTATAGATCTTTATCTAGTGGGACAATGGGACAGGGACATTTGGGGACAATTGCTAAATTAGAAAGGGACAAATACTTATAATTGTATATTTAATTTATATTATATTATAATATAATATAAATTAATATTCTTCTTGTCTCATTTTGGCAATTTCAAAATCCAAATTGTCCCGAATTGTCCCTGTCCCATTGTCCCGTTCTTGCGATCGCGATCTGACAACAGCATCTGGGAAATTTTTCCCACATGTCAGATCTACAAGTTGCCCTCCAGTTACAGGGCTTTTTTAGTTTACGTGGAATGGACGATTATTTCGTAAATTTGCCACGTCATGAGGAATTTCGACTACCTAAAGCAGATAACTGCGCTATTTAAAACTTTCCACAAATTATTCTGTAATTAGTAGCATTTCACATGCCAATTCATCACTTTCTGCCCTGCGTTTCGTTACGTTTCAGTAGACAAGAAGTAACTAATGGGTATGTTGTTTTGTTGAAATGTTGAAAAAACGTGTTTTAATTTTGGTGATATGCTGTTTTTTCGCTAATTTTGCAATCAAATTAACTTAAAACAACGATATGAGTGGAATAACAGGTAAGATCAAGAGTCAGGTAGACGCTATCTGGATGAGTTTCTGGACAGGCGGTATCACCAACTCTATCGATGTGCTGGAGCAGATGACCTACCTCTTTTTTATGAAGATGCTCGACGATGCTCAGTTGGATAAGGAGGCTATTGCTGTGAAGATGGGTATGGGCGATGTGGAGCTGCCCGATGCCGTGTTCAAGAAGGGTCTCTGGCATAACCCCGATACTGACAAAGATGTACCCTATAAGAACCTGCGTTGGAGCGAGTTCCGTCACTTCACCCCTGAAGAGATGTTCAACACCGTGCGCTTCGATGTGTTCACCTTCATCAAGCACCTCAACGATGCCAAAACCTCTGCCTACAGCCGTTTTATGAGCGACGCCGTGTTCCTCATCCAGCAGCCACGCACGCTGGTGAAGGTAGTAGAGGGCATCAATGAGCTGGATATGAACGATCGCGACACGATGGGCGACGTCTACGAGTATGTGCTGGGCAAGATGGCCGCCTCGGGCACCAATGGCCAGTTCCGCTCTCCCCGTCACATCATCCGCATGATGGTAGAGCTGATGCAGCCGCGCCTCGACGATCGCATCTGCGACCCCGCCATGGGCACGGCAGGCTTCGATGTGGCCTGTGCGCAGTATATCAAGGAGCATTATCAGCAGGAACTCCTGAAGAAGCAGAACTCCCAGCACTTCCGCACGAAGATGTTCAGCGGCTTCGATACCGACCCCAAGATGCTGCGCATCGGCTCTATGAACCTCATGCTGAATGGTGTCGACGATCCGGATGTCCGTGCGCAGGACAGTCTCTCGAATCAGAACACCTGCGAGGGCTATTACTCGCTGATCATGGCTAATCCGCCCTTCTCGGGCACGCTCGACTATGAGGTGGTGAACGACTCACTGCTGACGCTCACGCGCACCAAGAAGACGGAACTGCTCTTTATGAGCCTCTTTATCCGCATGCTGGAGTTAGGAGGTCGCTGTGCCAGCATCGTCCCTGATGGTGTGCTCTTCGGCACCTCCACCGCCCACCTTGCGCTGCGCAAGGAGCTCGTAGACCATCAGCACCTGCAGGCCATCATCAGCATGCCCTCAGGCGTGTTCAAGCCCTATGCAGGCGTCTCTACCGCCATCATCGTCTTCACCAAGACTAACGCCCAGAGCACGGATCGTGTATGGTTCTACGACATGAAGGCCGATGGATTCTCTCTCGACGACAAGCGCAACGAGATACAGGATAATGATATCCCTGACATCATTGAGCGGTTCCACAAACTCGATGGCGAGGCAGAGCGCAGCCGTCAGGATCAGAGCTTCTTCGTGCCTGCCCAGGAGATTCGTGACAACGACTATTCGCTGGCCATCAATAAATACAAGGAAGTAGAGCGTGAAAAGGTGGTCTACGATGCCCCCGAGGTCATCTTAGGCCGCTTCGAGCAGCTTCAGAATGAGATCACCGAGGCGATGAATGAGTTCAAGACGAAATATATGAAATAGTTTTTGGCTCAAATGCTTGCATGATAGAAAATAAAAGTTTAACTTTGCAGACAAATCAGAATGAAAGATGACATACTTGAATCAGTTTCACAAAGAGGCAGTGGAGAGGAAACTGCGGAAAATCGCAGAATCCATGAAATCGCCGATGAACTCCATCGACGCTGCCAATTATATGAAGCGCAACTTCGAACTAGCCAAGACGATGTAAACCGCCTCGACGTAGAGCAGCGTGTTGCAGAGCAATATGCCAAAGAGAATGGCATGTGGATACCTTTTGGTGATGTTTTCGATTTAGGCACTCCAGGCCCCAGCGGCAACGAGAATGATACCTATGTGTCTAATGACATTATCTATAAAGTCAACAATCTCTTGAATACAGGTAGTATTCTTCGTTTGCTTAGCAGGCTGATGTGGCACAATAATCTCTTTTATGACACCGCATACACGCTATATGGTTTTACAGGATTTGATGGGCGAACAGTCATGCCTGTTTTGCAGCAGCGACTAGTCAAGAATGCTGTGCCCGCCACAGCCATAGAGATAGAGACTTATATGGCTGCTATAGGCTTTGAGAAACGGAATAATGAAGGGCGCTTCTCCAATGGCGATTATGAGGTCTGGGATTTAGTGCCAAGAAATGTCTTGAAGGACAAAGATGGTGACATCTTTATCATCGATGCGGAGATAGCTATGAATAATGAAAGAGGCTAAAGATATGAAAGAAGGCTGGGAATATAAGAAGTTAGGAGAGGTTTGTGATGTTATTGAAAACATAAGCTGGTCTGATGTTGACGATAACACCACATACCAATATATTGATCTTTCGGCTGTTAATAGAAATACTTATTCTATAGATGACACTACAACCATATCTAAATCAGATGCGCCTTCGAGAGCAAAACAGATTGTTAAACATAAGGATATTCTATTTGGGACAACAAGGCCCCTGTTAAAGAGAGTTTGCGTTGTTCCTGTAGAAAACGACAATAATATTTGTAGTACCGGATTTTGTGTGTTAAGGCCAAAAAATAATATGATTCTATCTAAATGGGTCTTTTATCAACTTCTATCTGAAAAGTATTATAATTTTATCGAGCCTCTTCAAAGTGGTGCAAACTATCCTGCTGTATCTGATAGAATAGTAAAATCTTATATTATTCCATTGCCCTCTTTGTCGGAACAGCAGCAGATAGTTTCAGAGCTTGATTTGCTGAGTGGAGTGATAGAGAAGCAAAAGGCTCAATTAGAGGAACTCGATAAACTCGCCCAATCCATTTTCTATGATATGTTCGGCGATCCCGTCACCAATGAAAAAGGCTGGGAACTGAGAAAGTTAAAAGAGCTTGGACAATTAGGACGTGGAGTTTCTAAGCATAGACCAAGGAATGCTCCCGAACTTTTAGGTGGTAGTATGCCCTTGATTCAGACAGGAGATGTTTCCAATTCAGGAATGTACATAACGGCCTATTCGTCAACATATTCGGAAATCGGTGTAGCTCAAAGTAAAGTATGGTTAGCAGGTACATTATGTATAACTATAGCTGCCAACATTGGTAATTGTGCAATATTGACTTTCGATGCATGTTTCCCTGATAGTGTCGTGGGATTTATTGCAAACGAAAAAGTTGCACTAAAAGAGTATGTATATTACATTTTTGAAAGAATGCAATCAATACTAGAAGCAAATGCACCTGCTGTTGCTCAAAAGAATATAAATCTGAAGATATTAGACGAATTGTTGATCCTTCTCCCTCCACTCTCCCTCCAGCAAGAATTTGCGGCAAAGGTGGAGGCAATAGAAGCGATGAAGGCGAAAGTTCGCCAGTCTCTCAAAGAAGCGGAAACGCTGTTTAACTCACGTATGGATTACTATTTCAACTGAGGAAAATGACAAGGATTTACATTATACAAGTCTCAAGACACTTGAGGCCATACTTAAGAATAGAACATAAAACATAAAAAATTTAGATGTGTGTTACATCTATTAATCAAAAATATAGTTTATGAATAAATTTGTTTTACTTACCTTTGGGCTGTTATTCGTTACTTTGAGTTCATTCAGCCAAGAAACCAGGAAATCACTTCTGCAAAAAGCGGAAGCTGGAGATGGTGATAGTCAATGCCTGTTAGGCGTTCGATATTATGATGGTGCTGAAGATACCAAAGTTGACTATAAGAAAGCTTTCAAATGGCTTAAAAAAGCTGAGAATACTGGCGTGAATGAACAAAAGGAATTGTTTAACGTATGTATGGGCCATTGTTATTATATGGGCTATGGAACTGAAAGGAATTATAAGAAGGCACTCCAGTATTATCAGGTTGCAGCAGATATGGGTAATGCAAGAGCTCAGAATCAAGTAGCAGGCATCTATTATTTAGGAAATGGTATAAAAGAGAATAAAGCATTAGGTGCATTTTGGTATGAGAAAGCTGCAATTCAAGGTTTTAGTATTTCTCAATATGTGTTAGGGGCTTTATACCGTGACGGAGATGGTGTTGACCAAGATTATGCAAGAGCTCTATATTGGTTTCAGAAGGCAGCTGATCAAGGACATGTTGAGGCTATGAATGCATATGGAAATATGCTTTTTAATGGTCATGGAGTGGAGAAGAATATGGACTTAGCCATCTATTGGTGGACCAAAGCAGCAGAGAATGGTTCCGCTAATGCTAAGTCAAATCTAAATCGGTTTGCAACGAATAACAATTATAATGATGTGACAGAGTCCTCACAAGATGATTCGGAATCTTCGGGCACATCGACAGTCGACGCTCTTTATCAGCTTGGTAATGCTCTTCAATCGCTGGGTCAATCGCTAGGTGGAGGTAATGTAAACGGAGGTGCTTACCAGAATACTAACATGTATAATACAAATATGAATTCTGGTGCCAATAATAGCTCTTCATCGTCTAAAAGCAAGAAATGTGACGAGTGCTTAGGCAATGGAAAATGCTCTGGCAAAGGCTCTTCGTCAAAATATCATTGTCATGGATCCGGGAAATGCTATGCATGTAATGGTAAAAGTCATAATGGCGTAGGTATGCATCAGACTGCTGGACATTACGGAGATTGTGATGTCTGTAACAATTCCGGAAAATGTAAATATTGTGACGGAAACGGGAAATGCAAGAAATGCAATGGCAAGGGATATCTGTAAAGCTAAAATATAAGGCTGCAAGGCATAATTCGCCCTGATAATTTGGATGTTAATGATATTTTTTCTATATTTGCAGCAGAATGAGGAATTTCGACTATCAAATCACAGGTGATTAATCGTTTTGGGAAATCAACAGCCTATCCCTCCGATCGCTTCACCTCCGCGACTCACTCCTCCCGATGCTGATGAACGGACAAGTAACTGTTGAATAAGAATGATATTTGAAGATATAAAAAAACGATCTATGGATTTAGGAGCTATCATAGCATTCCTGGAACTTGAAATAGATAACGATAAAAAGCGGATTTCTAACCAAGAAGGTAAGAATAGTTTTTTTGGTACTGTCTTTTTTGGCATCTACGAAGATCGAATACCGATTGCTGAAGAATGCAAGGAGAAACTCACGATTGTAAAAGCATTCTTAGAAAAGTTTGATTCAGAGAGTTTTCAAGAGGCCAAAATAGGGGACTATAAACCTAGAAAACTTACCTCTCATCTTGATATTTTGAAATATCGGACAGAAATTACGAAAACTAAAAAAGCAATAGAACCTCTTTTGTTTATCTCAAAATCGAAAGGTGACATAGTGCGAAAGAAAAAGTGCGAAGAATGTCTGGAACATTTGAGACATATATATTCTGCATTGGCAAAGATAAAAAATTAAGATATGATTGAAATCTGGAATACGTTTTGCGAAGATATAAGCAAAAATAAAAGCGTGAAAGAAATGGTATTCGAAAAGGATATCGTTAAGAGTTTCCTTCAAGAGCTGGGATGGTCACGATATAAGCACAACCTAAAAGAACAGTTGGGCTTATATAAGGGCAAGTGGAGACCAGATTTTGTGTTCTATCTGAATAATGATGAGGAAAACAAGGAAATAATTCTTGAGTTAAAGAAACCTGATCATAAGCAACGCAAGGCGGATATAGAGCAAATAGAGGCCTATATGAAACTGACTGATTGCCGCTTTGGCCTCTATTTCGGTGAGAAGCTAGAGGTATTCTATTTGATGGATGTTCAAGGTAAAAGGTCTGCTGTCTCTGTGACAAATATTGATTGGACTTCAGATAATTTGGCTGGAACAAGTTTTATTAAATTACTTTCATTCCAAACGTATGACAGGCGGAAACTCGAAAAATATTGCCTGGAGAATATTGAAGCAAATGACAAAATAGAGTTTTGGAAAACAGAAGCTGGGCAGGATGAACTATATAATGCTGTTATAAACAGCTGCAATTTGTCGGAAGCTATGGTGAATAACCTTCGCCATATCCTGAAGTTCCAAATTCAGAATATCACCGAGGCCGAGACTCCATCACCGACACCTGTAGAATCAAAACCTCGGACTCCAGTAATCAATGAGGATATCATCAGCGAGTTTAAGGCATTTGCTGAAAATTCCGTTGGTATAAATACAACAAGAAACTATATCAGACATCTGAAAGGGAATGTCAGCAAATTCTTTGCTAAGATTATAGATAAGAATGCCGAGAGCATCTTCACCATTAGCAATAGCTTAGAGTTGAAAGACTGCGTCGCAACCCTTAAAGCTAATAATGAGTTTATAGAAGCCAATAAGAAAGATCGTTATTATTATACTGCCTCTTTGTCTAAGTATCTGGAGTTCCTTGAAAGCAAAGAAGGGGTAAAACTACAAACGTCTTCAAGTTCAGAGAACCAAATTGCAGGTGAAGGTATATTGTTTACCCAAGAAATGAAACAAGCTGGTGGTAAATGCCAAATGACATATTACCCCGAAAGCAAGCGATATGTGGTAAATAAAGGCAGTAACTTACTTGATATATCGTACGATTCTTGCGGTAGCGGAGCACGTGACTTACGCGAAAAAGTGAAGAAAGACTCTGCTTTGTGTCGCAAGGAAGGCGATTTGTATACTCTTTTGGAAGACATTATAATGCCTGATAATCTGTCATCCCCCACAGGGGCATCCAAATTCTGCTGGGGAACATCACGCCCAGGCCCCAAAGACTGGCAAGATAAGGATGGCAAGACTTATCCCTCTGAGTGGTGGAAATAAAGTAAACATCGAGATTCTAATATCCAAATTATTTTTTATATGAAAAAACTATTTATCTATTTAATGATTATGCCACTCATGGCATATGCAAAAGATCCAATTGAAATTGATGGCATTTATTATATAATAGAAAATAGTGCTACAGTAACAAAGAATCCAAATAAATATAGTGGCGATATCGTAATACCAGAGTCTGTTTCCTATGAGGGGAATAACTATTTGGTTGGTAGAATTGACTATGATGCTTTTATGGATTGCAGTGGTTTGACCTCTATAAAATTGCCAGAAGGATTACTTTATATTGAAGCATCGGCATTTTCTGGCTGTTCGAAATTATCTAATATTGAATTACCCAACAGTATATTATATATTGGCAATAACGCTTTTTATGATTGTCGCTCATTAAAAACAATAAACATACCAAAAAATGAATTTTACTCTAGTGTTGGACATGAGTTTAATTGTTCTGGGTTAACTTCAATAGATATTCCTAATACCATTACTCGAATAGATGGATTTTATGGATGTACAGAGCTAACATCTGTATTTATTCCAAAAACAGTAACAGAAATTGTAGAATATTCATTCGGAGGATGCTATAGCTTGGAAAAAATAACAGTAGAAAGTGCTAATCAAGTATATGATTCGAGAGATAATTGTAATGCAATTGTAGAGACGAAATCAAACAAAATTGTTGTTGGATGTAAAAATACAAACTATCCTAATAATGTGAATACTATTGGGGAAGGAGCTTTTATTGAGTGTATAGGATTGATGGAATTAAATATTCCTGATAATATTCACACAATAGAAAAAAATGCCTTTTCACGCTGTCAAGGGCTAACAAAATTGGAAATTCCAGAGAGCATTACTAGTTTGGGGATTGGTGCTTTTAACGACTGTGAAAACATTATTTCAGTATCATTACCCAAAAGCATAGAAGATATATCGAGCGTTTTTACAAACTGTATAAATTTGAAATCTATAGATATACCTGAAAATATAACAAATATTAATGATGCCTTTACTGGATGTTCAAGTCTGTCATCTGTAACATTCACGGGTAATGTGAAAAATATGTATATGGCTTTTTTTAGTTGTATAGGATTGAAATCAATAATAATCCCAGAAGGAGTTACGATTATAAATGGTGAAGCTTTTTCATATAGTGGACTTGAAGAAGTTGTAATTCCGTCAACAATTCATGCTATAGAACGTAATTCATTTTCAAAGTGTAAAGAATTAAAGGATTTTTATAGCTATGCTGAACTTGTACCTATTCTAGATGAAACTTCTTTTTATAATACAAACATAGGTAAGGCCATATTGCATGTCCCTTCTTCTTCTATAAATCAATATAAGAGTGCGCCAATATGGAAGGATTTTGGCAGTATCGTTGCGATAGAGGATAAAGATCCAAAAACTACAGCTATCAATACTATATCAAGTGAAAATCGCAGGTGTAATATATATGATTTGAGAGGAAAGAGAGTAGATAACATATCAAGTGGAATCTATATAATTAATGGTAAAAAGCGATATGTTAAGAAATAAATCAGTTAGTTTGAATAATGTACAAAATCATAGGGATAGGTGATTGATTGTTTTGGGAAATCAATGGCCCTCCGATCGCTTTGTCTTTGCTATCCCTCATTTTTGTAATTTGAGTCAAGAAGAGAATAGAACTTACAATTTGCCTAAGAATTGACAGCACCAAACAGCAATGAAGATAATATCATACAACATCAGTCAATATCACCAGGATAAGATAAATAAGATTCTGCAATTCAATACAGGCGTGTTTATCCTGCCTGAGATGGCATGTCCATCTATGGTGCAGCTGCCTGATGGATATGAGATGGTATGGACTGGTGACATTGATTATAAGGGATTAGGAGTCATTTGGAAAACAGGTTTGAAAGCAGATGTGCCAGACTGGTTCAATCCGAATCACAACTATTTCATACCATTGGTTGTTGACGGAATTCTGATTCTTGCCTCATGGCCAACGATAACAGAGCAAAACAAACCTAAAAAATATCCTCAGATCATGATGGAGGTTCTGGAGGAATATAGTACTTATCTTAAAGCATATCCCTCCTTGATTATCGGAGATATGAATTGCTACAAGGGACAATCTGGCGAAACGAAAAAGTTCTCCATACAAAGCATATTCGATTACCTGAAAGGTTTGGGATATGTGAGTGCTTATCATCAGAAGACTGGAGATGCATTGGGTGAAGAATCTGCCCCAACATATTATCATCATTTTAAGGAGAATGCTCCTTTCTTCCTCGATTATGCTTTCACCGATATCCCCATCAAGGAATATTGCTTACTTCCGTGGGATAGAGAGCTAAGCGATCATGTAGGGCAGATGATAGAAATATAGTGGGCACCAAGGTGTCAGCAGCCTCTGCGCCCTCATATTAGTTAAACGAGTAACAAAAAAAAGAATAGAAGAATATGACATCGCTGAGCTATTTTTATTTTGCAGTTTTTATAGTGGTGGCAATCGCCATCGTCTACAACTTGTTTGCAATGCATCGTGAGAATAAAGAGGCAAATCTGAAATAAACTCACATGGGGCTTACACTCTCTGTGAGTCCATCATGCTTCATGCTAAAGAATGGACGCGAAATATATTAAAGATTGTTAAGTCTACGTGGAATGGACGATTATTTCGTAAATTTGCCACGTCATGAGGAATTTCGACTACCTAAAGCAGATACCTGCGCTGAGTGATTTGTATAACTTCTGCCATGCAGCAGAAGAGATGCAGCTATCGGATTATGACAGTTGCGGCTGGAACTGTCGCAAGGCGCTGGAGTGGACGGTGAGGGCTGTGTATAAGCTGAAACACCAGCCTGTAGGCGAACGTGACAATCTCTATACGCTTTCTACAGGAAAGCCCTTCACGGAGCTTATCGCTGATGACGACAAGCTCATGATGGCTGTTCACTATATCCGCAAGGTGGGCAACGTGGCGGTGCATCAGGGCGGTATCACACAGAGAGAGGCCTATTTCTGTCTGCTGAACACATACAACGTGGTGGGTGGCGTGCTCTTGAGCTTAGGTGTGCTCGAAACGTTGGCACCTTTTAGCAAGGATCTTATTCCTGCCAAGCCACAGCCGCACGTGGCCACCTCTGACACCGTTCCCGAGGCTCCGAAGACGTTTGTGGATGCTGTGCCTGAAGAGAACGTGAAGAAGCCCGTGAAAGTGGAGATGCCTGAGGACATCTCTGAAGCAGAGACGCGTAAGGAGTTTATCGATCTGATGTTGAGAGAGGCTGGATGGAAAGTGGTGGAGGTGGAGAATTCGCCCATGGCCTGCATGGCTGGCATCGAGATCTATGTGGAAGGTATGCCAAACAACAAGCATGAGGGCTATTGCGACTACGTGCTTTACGGCAAGGACTGCAAGCCGCTGGCTGTGGTAGAGGCCAAGCGTGCAAGCGTGGAGCCCGAGAAGGGCAAGCATCAGGCAGAGCTTTATGCTGACTGTCTGGAAAAGAAATACGGGCAGCGACCTGTCATCTATTATACCAACGGATTCCGCACGATGATCATCGACGGTCTGGGATATCCGCCACGACAGGTGATGGGATTCCATACGCTCGACGACCTCGAATTGATGATATCGAGAAGGGGCAGGGGCAAGATGACGGATCTGGCCATACGCGACGAAATCACTAACCGTAACTATCAGAAGATGGCCATACGAAGCATCTGCGACCATCTGAACCTGATGCACCGCCACGGACTGATCGTGATGGCGACGGGTACGGGAAAGACGCGCGTGGCTATCTCGCTCTGCGAGGTGCTGCTGCGTAACAAATGGGTGAAGAACATTCTCTTCCTGGCAGACAGAACGGCACTCGTTCACCAGGCTTACGAGAACTTCACAGAGCTGCTGCCTGACTACACCACCTGTATACTGACTGGTGCAAGGAATGAGGAAAAGGGCGCCAGACTGATGTTCAGCACCTATCAGACGATGATCAACTATATCGATGCCGAGGATAAGGAGTTCTCTGTGGGCAGATTCGATCTCATCATCCTCGACGAGGCGCATCGCAGCATCTTCGGGAAGTATACGGCTATCTTCGACTACTTTGACAGCTTCCTCGTGGGACTGACGGCTACGCCGCGCGACGAAGTGGAGCGAAGCACCTTCGAACTGTTCCACCTCGACGGTGAGCCTAACTTCGAGTACTCGATGGCTGAGGCCGTCAAAGACGGCTATCTGGTGGACTATAACCCCATCTCGCGCACTACCAAGCGACTGCGCAACGGGATAGAGTATGACTCGCTGACTGAAGAGGAAAAGGCTCAGCTCGACGCTGCATGGGCTTACGAGCAGGCTAAGGCGCTGGAGAGAGGCGAAGTGAAGCCGCTGACACCGAGAGACATCGAAAAGAAGGAGCTCTTCGACTACATATATAATAAAGGTACGGTAGACATTGTGCTGCAAGACCTGATGAAAAGTGGTCTGAAGGTGGAGAATGGTGAGAAGCTGGGCAAGACCATCATATTCGCCTATAACCACGACCACGCACAGATGATCGTCGACAGATTCTATGAGCTGTATCCGAGCTTCGACGCGAAGTTCTGCCAGCTGGTGGACTATTCGGTGAACTATTCCCAGGATATCATCAACAACTTCAAGGTGCGTGAGAACATGCCCCAGATAGCGGTGTCGGTGGATATGCTCGACACTGGCGTGGACGTGCCGGATATCCTGAACCTCGTATTCTTCAAGCCTGTATACAGCAGCATCAAGTATATACAGATGGTGGGGCGCGGTACCAGACTATGCAAGGAGATATTTGCTGACGGCAGCGACAAGCAGGAGTTCTACATCTTCGACTGGTGCGAGAACTTCGAATTCTTCAAGGACAACAAGCAGGGAAGGAAGCCCGTAGAGTCGATGTCGGTGACGGAGCGTATCTTCGGACTCGAGGCCGACATCATCGTCGTGCTGCAGCATGAGCGCTATCAGCACGGATTTACCAGAGAGTACTGTGAACAGCTGAAGGATAAGCTGGCGGCACAGGTGAACGAACTGAATGAGCTGCACGCCTCTGTAAGAAGAGAGTGGGAGACGGTGAGGAAATATAAGCGGCCTGAAACGTGGGGCTATATCTCGGCCATCGACGCACTGGAACTGAAAAAGAAGATTGCACCGCTCATCGTCAGCGAGAAGGATGATAACGGCGGGAAGATGCTCGACGCGCTGATGCTGAACATCGAGCTGTCGAAACTGGTACCTGACGTGGTGAGCACGCGCAGCAAGAACAAGGTGATCAGGATAGCCCAGCTGCTGAAAGCCAAGGAGGGAATGCCCGCTGTGAAAGAGCGTATGGACGCTATAGAACTCGCCATGAACCCAAATTTCTGGAAGGGGGCGACGATAGAGAACCTGGAGTATGTGCGCACTGCTCTCAGGGATCTCATATACATCATACTGGGCTCGAAACATGAGAAATTCTTCATCAGCATATCTGACACGATGGAGGAGAAAGAGAGCGAGAAGCCAGAGATGCTCACCGACTATCGCACGCGAATCATCGACTATCTCAACGAGCATCGCGACAGTGCCGTGCTTCAGAAGATTTTCCGATTGGAAAAACTGACTGTCGACGATATCAAACAGCTGGAGGATATCTGCTGGAGAGAGCTGGGCTCGAAAGAGGAATACGAGGAGTATGTGAACAAGGGCGACTTGCTCTGTGGCGACAAGGTGGCTATCTTCATCCGCTCTATCATCGGTGTAGACAGGAAGATCGCCAAGGAGAGATTCTCAAAGTTCCTGAGTGATAACGTGCTTAATTCACTGCAGGAGGAATTCATCAATCAGATTATTGGCTACGTCTGCGAGAATGGTGATATCACGCCTATGACCATTATTACAGACGACAGCTTCTATGGCATCGGTGATGCTTTCGGGGCTAACATGTTGAGTATCAAGAACTATGTGGAAGAACTCCACGGGCTGGTGGTTTAGTGCCCCTGTGTGCTGGAGTCAGGCCCCGAAGTAAAGTGATTGCTGGGGTGGTTGCTGGGGTCAGGCCCCAAAGTAAAGTCGCAGGCGACTGTACTTTGGCGCCAGACCCGAGGCCTGCGGGTTCCAATTTGGCGCCAGACCCGAGGGCTGCGGGGTTCACTTGGGGGGTAGAGCCTGGGAAAGAGGATTCAGTTCTTTTTCTGTAGTTTGGCGAGGCGGCGGCGGGCGTCGTTGGCGTCGGGGTAGAGTTCGAGGGCTTTCTCGTAGTTGCGGATGGCGGCATCGGTCATGTGCTCGTGCTCGCACTCACGGCCCAGGATGGTGTACTCGGCGGCAAGGCGTTTGAGAAGTTCGTTCTTCTGAGCAAGTTCTGATTTTAAAGTGTCAATTTCTTTGGTGTATTTTTCCTTCATGCGATCCATCTCATGACGCTGGCGGTTGATGATGCCCAGTTTCGTGCGGATGTAACGCTGGATGTGGGGCTTCTCGATGTCGTAGCGCAGATGGATGGCGGTGAGGAAGTGGCTGAGGAACTCGGTGAAGTCGCCCTTGTCGAAAGCTCTGATGGCATCGCGGTATTCGCGGTCTGCCTTGCCTTCTTCGAGGGCCTGATTGATGAGGCGCTGGTCGTTGTAGCGGTTGGCAAACTGCACAACCTCTGCACGGACGAAGATGTCGCTCTGACGGAGGGGTGCCTTGAGGGTGATGCCCTGCAGCGAGGTGCAGCGCGAGAGGGCTACGTAGGTCTGACCGCCAGCGAAGGCTCCGCCGCCTCCGAAATCGATCTGTACTTGCGAGAACGTGAGTCCCTGGCTCTTGTGGACGGTGATGGCCCATGCCAGTCTGACGGGGAACTGTGTGTAGGTGCCCAGCAGTTCTTCCTCGATCTTCTGTTCCTTCTCGTTGAAAGTGTAGCGCATGTTCTCCCACACTTCGCGCTCTACGTCGTGCTCGACGCCTTCCTCGGTGATGATGCCTATCACGCCTTCTTCCTCGTCGATGTAGTCGATGACGCCCAGTGTGCCGTTCACCCATCGCTTGTCTTTGTCGTTCTTGATGAAGATGACCTGTGCGCCTGGCTTCAGCTGTAGTTCCATCGGCGTGGGCAGCGAGGTTTCGGGGAAGTCGCCCTTGATGGTGCCGATGAAGACGGAGGGGTTGCCGTCGAGGGCTGCGAGTTGCTGCTCGTTGGTGTAGTCGACAATGTCGCGGCGCGTGGCGAGAGTGATGGTTAACGGTTGCTCTTGTGGAATGTGGAATGAGGAATGTGGAATGAGATTACCTTGGAGGGAAGAGCTCGAAACGACTCTTGAATTGAGGGCTGCGAGATCGGCGGTGGTGGCGGTGTTGTTGCGGATGCGGTCGAGGATGGAGATGAACTTGTCGTCGGTCTGTCGGTAGACTTTACGGAGCTCGATGGACACGATGGGCATCTGCTGCCACACCTTCGCGTTGAAGAAATAGGAGCTGGGGTAGAAGGGCTGCAGCAGTTGGCGGTCTTCGTCCTTGAGCACGGGTTCGAGCTGGTAGATGTCGCCCACGAGCAGCAGCTGCTTGCCGCCGAAGGGCTCGGGGTTGCGGGTGTAGATGCGCAGCACTTTGTCGATGAAGTCGATGATGTCGGCGCGTACCATCGAGATCTCGTCGATGATGATGAGTTCGACCTCTCGGATGAGTTTTCGCTGAGCGCCCGTGTATTTGAGAGTCTCCTTGATATGTCGGTAGCTGTAGCGCGAGTCGTTGGGGAGCAGGGGGTGGAAGGGCAGTCGGAAGAAGCTGTGGAGGGTGGAGCCTCCGGCGTTGATGGCGGCGATGCCAGTGGGCGCGAGGATCACGTGTTTCTTCTTCGTGTGGCTGGCGACGTAGCGCAGGAACGTAGACTTACCCGTCCCTGCCTTTCCTGTAAGAAAGAGCGAGCGACGGGTATAGTTGATGATCTGGAGGGCATCTTGCCACTCCTTGTTATCGAGATCGAGTTCCATTAATCTTCCTTCGTGGCGTCGGCGTTGTGCTGTGGTGTCTGTGTGTTGTCGGCGTTATCAGGCTCTGGATCCTTTGCGGGGCGCTGCAGCGGGTTGCCGAAGTCGTCGTAGAAGATGGCTTCGTCGTCGACATTCACAGCGAGTGAGTCAACCCCGATGGAGTCGGAGTCAGCAGGTGCCTTGAAGTAGCCTCCGCAGTCGTACATGTCGCTGGTGAGGTCAGACTGTCGTGGCGGTGCGAACTTCGTGCGGTATTTCTTGAAGGCAGGGTCGTTGAGTACTGATCCGAGGAAGTAGCCGCAGATGGGGAGTGCCGTGCGGTTACCCTGTCCGAGCATACCTGTGCGGAAGTGGATGGAGCGGTATTCGCCTCCCACCCATGCGCCCACGACGAGACGTGGCGTGACGCCGATGAACCAGGCATCGGAGTGATTGTTCGACGTGCCAGTCTTGCCTCCGAAGTCGGTGTCGGCAGCCTTGTCGTAGCCCACGAAGCCCATCAGGCGGGAGCTGGTGCCGCTCATGCCGCCCTTGAGCAGCTGCTGTACGAGGAAGGCGGAGCGATAGGGGATGGCTGGCTTGGCCTCTGTCGGAGCCTCGAAGATGACGTTGCCGTCGCGGTCTTCAATCTTTGCCACGAGCACTGGGTCTATCTGTCCGCCGTCGTTCACTGGTGTACAGTAGGCATCGACCATTTCGAGCAGGTTGACGTCGCTGGCACCGAGGGTGAGCGATGGGGTGGGGTCGAGCTTCGACTTGATACCCATCTTGTGGGCAGTATTCACGATGTTGTCGATGCCGCACTCCTGTCCCAGACGGACGGCTACGGAGTTGATACTCATGGCGAAGGCCTGCTTCAGGGAGATGTTCGCACCAGAGAAGTGGCCGTCAGCATTGGTGGGTGCCCAGGTGACCTCCTTGCCGTGATCCATCACCTTCATCGAGAAGAATTCATCCTTGCGGTAGTCGCAGGGGGTGATACCCTGATTCATGGCTTCGGTGTAGACGAAGAGCTTGAAGGTGGAGCCTGGCTGTCGCATGGCGGTGACCTTGTCGTACTTCCACGAGTGGAAATCGATGTCACCCACCCAGGCTTTCACATGGCCTGTCTGTGGCTCCATCGCCACGAAGCCGCAGTGCATGAAGTGTACCATGTAGCGGATGGAGTCCATCGTAGAGAGTTCTTTCTCCACACGGCCTTGCTCATAGTCAAACACCTTCACCTTGTGGGGTAGGTTCAGATAGTAGTTGATGGAGTCTTCGTTGCCGTTGTATTTCTTGGAGAGGTATTTGTAGACGGGCTGTCGCTTGGCGATGTCCTCGATGAAGTTCTTGATCTCTACATGTCGCTCGTCTTGCCACGGGTTCGTGCTGCCCCAGTGCTGGTTGAAGGTCTGCTGCACCTGCTTCATCTGCTTGAAGGCAGCCTCTTCGGCATATTTCTGCATGCGAGAGTCGATGGTGGTGTAGATCTTCAGTCCTTCGGTATAGAGGGCGTTACGATTGTCGAAGTAGTCCTTGCACCAGTCCTTCAGATAGTCGGCCACAGCCTCGCGGAAGTAGTTGGCGTCACCGTCGTAGGCTGACTCCACGCTGTAGTCGAGCTTTATTTCGCGCTGTTTCAGCGAGTCGCACTCAGCCTCGCTGAGATCGCCGTGCTGCTTCATGAGGTCGAGCACGATGTTACGGCGCCTGAGGGCGTTGTCGGGATTGATGAGGGGATTATAATAGGTGGTGGCCTTGAGCATACCCACGAGGATGGCAGCGTTCTCGGGTGTCAGGTCTTTGGGGGCACAGCCGAAGTAGGTCTTGCAGGCTGTCTTGATGCCGAAGGCATTCGATCCGAAGTCAACGGTGTTGGCATACTGCGTGAGGATCTCGTTCTTGGTAAAGAAGAACTCGAGCTTGTAGGCGGTGATCCACTCCTTGCTCTTCATGATGAGCATCTTGAGTCCCGGGATGTTGCCCAATAGGCCAGTGGAGTATTCGGAACGTGTGCGGAAGAGGTTCTTGGCGAGCTGCTGGGTGATGGTCGAAGCGCCGCGTGCATCGCGGTGGAGGATGTACTCCTTGGCTACAGCAGCAAAGGCGGTGTAGTCGATGCCGTGATGATGGTAGAAATGTTCGTCCTCGGTGTCGATGAGGGCTTTCCAGAACACGGGGTTCACCTCTTCGTAAGTGACGGGTGTGCGGTTCTCGCTGAAGAACTTGCCTATCAGTTTGCCGTCGGCGCTGTAGATCATCGAGGCAGCAGCAGGGCGTTTGTTCTTGATGGTCGACATGGAAGGCGACTTGCCGAAGAGCCAGAGGAAGTTGATGTCGACGGCTCCGAGGTAGAGGAAGAATGCCACTACCAGCGAAGCAATGGCTGCCAGCGTCTTGACATACCAGGGGCGTCCCTTGTAGAGACTCTTATACCAAGTCCATATACGTTTGAGAATTTTCATGATTTACTGATTTTTAGTTTGTTGCTCAATATAACTGATGATTTCTTCTTTGTCGTCGGGATGGAACCAGCGGATCTGCTCGTCTTTCTTATACCACGTCAGCTGTTTGCGGGCATAGCGGCGGGTGTTGCCCTTGATGCGCTCTACAGCCTCGTGGAGCGTCCACTTGCCTTTCATGTATTCGAACATCTCCTTGTATCCCACGGTGTTGAGGGCATTCAGCTCTCGCTTCGGATACATCTGCTGCGCCTCTTCAAGCAGTCCTTCCTTCATCATCTTGTCCACACGGCGGTTGATGCGCTTGTAGAGTTCTTCGCGGGGGCGTGTGAGTCCTATCTTAATGATGCGGAAGGGGCGGGCTTTCTTCTCCTGTTTGCGGAAGGAGGAGTAGGGCTTGCCTGTCATCACACAAATCTCGAGGGCATGCACCACGCGACGGGGATTCTGCTTGTCGACAATCTCGTAGTATTCAGGGTCGCGCTGGCGGAGCTCTTCGCAGAGGCTTCCGAGTCCTTCCATCAGCAGGCGCTTCTTCAGCGTGTTGCGCGTCTCGTCGTCGACGGTAGGAATGTCGTCGATGCCATTGCAGACGGCGTCGATATACATCATGCTGCCACCTGAGAGCAGGGCATAGTCGCTGGTCTTGAAGAGCTCGTCGAGCAGCTTGAGCACCTGCTGCTCATACAGTGAGGCGCTATAGTAGTCGTCCATGCCCAACGTGCCGACGAAGTAGTGCTTGACTTCACTCATCTGCTTGTTGGACGGGCGGGCCGTGCCGATTTTCAGTTCCCTGTAGATCTGCCGGGAGTCAGCGTTGATGATGGGTATGTCGAAATGCTTGGCAATATCCATGCACAATGCCGTCTTTCCGACTGCAGTAGGCCCCGTGATGACTATCAGTGTCTTTTCCAAATGAATCGATTATCGGATGACGCCGCGCTTGGAATTCTCGATGAACGAACAGATATACTCCACCTCCTTGCTGTCGGGGAACTGTTCGCGAGCCATAGCGACACCGTCTTTCAATACACCTTGTGAATAGATGATGCGGTAAGCCTCGTGGATGGCCTCGATGGTCTCGCGTGGGAAGCCGCGACGGCGGAGTCCTACGAGATTCACACCAGCATAGCGCACCGGCTCCTTGCCAGCGATGACATAGGGCGGGATATCCTGGCTGGTGCGCGAGCCACCCTGGAACATGATATAGCTGCCCACCTTGCAGAACTGGTGGAAGAGGCAGGTGGCGGAGATGATGGCATAGTCGTCGACCTCGACTTCGCCGGCAAACTTCGTGGAGTTGCCGATGATGCAGCCGTTGCCTATCACGCAGTCGTGAGCCACGTGCATGTTCTCCATCAGCAGATTGCCGTTACCCACTACCGTCTTACCTTTCGAGGCAGTTCCACGGCTGATGGTCACATTCTCGCGGATGGAGTTGTTGTCGCCAATGACGCAGATGGTATCCTCGCCCTTGAACTTCAGATCCTGAGGCTTGGTGGAGATGCTGGCGCCAGGGAAGATCTCATTGCCGCTGCCAATACGTGCACCGTAATGGATGGTGACATTGTTGAGAAACTTGTTGTTGTCGCCTATCTCCACATTTTTGTCGATGACGCAAAATGGGCCGATGATATTGCCATCGCCCAGTTTTGCCTCAGGGTCTACAACTGCTAAGGGGTGTATCTGATTTGCCATGTTCCTATTTATTCTTTACGATTTGCGCTGTGAATGAAGCCTCGGCTACGATGCGATCGCCCACGAAGATATAGCCTTTCATCGAAGAGATACCGTGACGAACGGGTGCCAGCAGCTCAACCTTGAAAATCAGCGTATCGCCAGGTACGACCTTCTGACGGAACTTCACGGCGTCGATCTTCATGAAATAGGTAGACCAGCGCTCGGGTTCCTCGAGGGTATTGAGAACCAAGAGACCACCACACTGGGCCATTGCCTCGATCTGCAGAACGCCAGGCATCACAGGCTCCTGTGGGAAGTGTCCCTGGAAGAAAGGCTCGTTCGCCGTGATGTTCTTCACACCAACGATGGTTGTGGCTCCCAGTTCGATTACCTTGTCGACCAGCTGCATCGGATAGCGGTGGGGCAGGAGTTCGCGGATGCGGTTCACATCCATGATTGGCTCCTCATTGGGATCGTAGATAGGTGCCTGCACCTCGTGCTGGCGGATCTCCTTACGCATCTGGCGGGCAAACTTGTTGTTGATGGTGTGGCCTGGGCGAGTGGCGATGATACGACCCTTGATGGGCTTACCGATGAGAGCCATGTCGCCAATCACATCGAGCAGCTTGTGGCGGGTACACTCGTTCTCCCACTGCAAAGGCTTGTGCTGGATATAGCCGAGGTCGGTGGCATCGCGATGCTCCACATGCAGCATATCAGCCAGCATGTCGAGGCGCTCCTGAGTGGTCTGGCGCTCGTAGATCACGATGGCATTGTCGAGGTCGCCGCCCTTGATGAGGTCTGCCTGCAGCAGCGGCTCGATGTCGCGAACGAAGACAAACGTACGTGCGCTGGCAATCTCGGAGGTGTAATCCTCAGACTTTTCGAGTGTGGCAAACTGGCTGTTGATGAACTTCGACTCAAAGGAGCACATCGCCGTCAGCGAGAAAGCCTCGTCGGGGAGGATCGTGATGCATGAGCCTGTATTCTCGTCCTTCACCTCAATCTTCTTGCGGATGATGTAGTAATCCTTCGGAGCGTTCTGCTCTTCGATGCCCACCTCCTTGATCTTCTCAACATACTTGATGGCAGAGCCGTCGAGGATGGGGAACTCAGGACCATTGACCTGAATCATACAGTTGTCAATGCCCAGTGCATAGAGGGCTGAGAGTCCGTGCTCAACGGTAGAGATACGTGCATCGCCCTTGCCAAGCACGGTACCACGCTGTGTGTCGACGACGTTCTCAGCAATCGCATCGACCACGGGCTGTCCGTCGAGGTCGATACGCTGAATCTTATAACCCGTATTCTCTGGGGCAGGATTAAATGTTACAGTCAGGTTCAAACCTGTATGCAGTCCTTTTCCGAAAAGTGAAAAGCTGCCTTTTAATGTCTTCTGTTTCATCTTGATATTTGACAATTTGACTATTTTACGATTTGATAATTCAGTTCTTTGGCTCAACCATCTCCTTCAGCTTGTCGATTTCACGCTGCAGCTGGGCTATCTGGCGATACATATCAGGCAGTTTGGCATCGATGGCCCTTGCCTTGAAGAACATCTTCGGGTTAGTGGCAGGAGAGCCGATGAGCTGCTCACCGTCGCCCTTGGTATCGCCAATGACACCGCACTGGGCACCAACGAACGTCTTGTCCTTCACATGGATGTGACCAGCAAAGCCTGCCTGACCTCCTACCATACACCATGCGCCGATCTTCGTAGACCCTGCCATACCAGCCTGTGCTGACATCACGGTGTTCTCGCCGATTTCGCAGTTGTGGGCTACCTGGATCAGATTGTCGAGTTTCACACCTTTGTGAATGACGGTCTGACCCATCGTAGAACGGTCGATACAGGTGTTGGCACCTATCTCTACGTCGTCTTCAATCACCACGATGCCAATCTGTGGGATTTTGTCGTATCCGCCTGTATTCGGTGCAAAGCCAAAGCCATCGGCACCAATGACGCTACCAGCATGGATTGTCACATTATTTCCTAATTGGCATCCTTGGTAGACGGTCACGTTGGGATAGAGCGTGCATCTTTCTCCTATGGTGACGCCGTCGCCAATGACGGTATGGGGATATATCTGGGCTCCCTTTCCAATGACAGCTCCGTCGCCGATATAGGCGAAGGCACCTACATAGACATCTTCGCCGATCTGCGCCTTCGGGGAAATGAAAGCCAGCGTGTCGATGCCTTTCTTCGCAGGTTTCATCGAGTCGTAGAACTGGAGGAGCTTGGCAACGCACTCATAGGCGTTCTCCACGCGGATAAGTGTCGTGCTGACGGGCTTTTCCAACTCGACATCCTCGTTGATGAGGACGACGCTCGACTTGGTGTCATAAATGTAATGGGTGTATTTGGGATTCGACAGGAAGGATAATGCGCCAGGCACTCCTTCTTCGATTTTGGCGAAGGTGCTGACGACTGTATTTTCATCGCCTTCCACTCTTCCCTGAATCAATTCTGCAATCTGTTTTGCTGTAAATTCCATATCTTGGGGCTCTATTTTTACAATAATGCTGCAAAGATAGCAAAAATTATTCTAATCTTTGATAACAAAGATAATATTTTCTTATTTTTTTAGAAAGTAATTGAACATTTAGCAATTCGGAAGCTTCTGAAATATCCTTGATTTCGCCGTTTTTGTAAAGTATTGCGATACTATCATCGTCCACATTGTACATATCTTTCTGAATGGTGTTCAGACTCATCAGATAGTGGGCTTCTTCGATGGGAATATCCAACTTCTGAGCGATTTCCTGCTGCAGTCCGTCGATACGTTCCTGTGGGATAGGCTCCTCGTGAACTTCCACCTTGAATATCTTGCGGTCGAGCATATCGGTGGCCAGTATTGACAGGATCTTGTCATCGTCGTGCTTCCAGGCTTTCATGGCACTCCAGATGTCGGAATCGTCGAGTTCCTCATAGTAGGAAAGCGCTTCCGGGTGGGTGTTGAACCATTCGGCATCGACCTCGTTGGAGAGGAAATAATGGAGGGCGGGAGAGGCGAATACATCGTGCCCTTTACGCACAAGTTCCTTGGCTCTGTTAAGCAGATTGACCAGCACCTTCTCGTAGGCCACACACGTGCGATGCAGATACACCTGCCAGTACATTAGACGGCGCGTGGTCAGGTAGTTCTCAAGCGAATAGATGCCTTTCTGCTCTACTACAAGAGAATCGTCTATCACATTGAGCATCTTGATGATACGTGCACTTCCAATATTTCCTTCGGTAACACCTGTATAGAAGGAGTCGCGTCGCAGATAATCAAGTCGGTCCATATCGAGCTGACTGGAAATCAACTGATGGAGGAAGTTCTTCGGATAGTCGCCCTTGAAGATAGAGATGGCCAGATTCAGTTGTCCGTTCAGGCTTTTGTTGATCTCCTCCATCATCATCAGTGAAATCTCTTCGTGGGAGATGCCGTGGATGAGTGTGTTTTCGAGCACATGGGAGAACGGTCCGTGCCCGATGTCGTGCATCAGAATGGCAGCCTGCACGGCTTCAGCTTCGGATTCGAAGATGAAGATGCCTTTCTGCTGAAGGTTCAGAATGGCCTCACTCATCAGATGGAAGGCTCCCAGTGAATGCTGAAACCTGGTGTGTCGTGCACCAGGATAAACGACTGAGGCGAGTCCCAACTGGTTGATGCGGTTCAGTCGTTGGAAAAGAGGATGCTCAACGACGTTATAGAGCAGTCCTTTGGGTATCTTGATGAACCCGAATACCGGGTCGTTGATAATCTTGGCATCGTTCATGAATGGACAGTTTTTGACAGTTTGACAATCATATTTTGTTATTTAGGGTGCAAAGTTACTACAAAATTCCTGTTTTTCCAAAAAAATACCTATCTTTGCATGCACAAATCAAAAAGAGAAAGAAACGAAGATGAAGAAAATGTTGCTGATTGTCCCCTTGTTGCTGCTAAGCTCGTCAGTATTCGCACAATCGCAGAAAGGGAACTTGCAGAAAGGTGATTATGGCTATCTGTATTGTCACATGAATGATCGTGGACGTGCCTGGACAGCTTATGCGCTAAGTCGTGATGGTTTTCATTATCATGACCTGCTCCAAGGCGATTCGGTGTTCAGCGATGCTGAAGTGGCTCGCATAGAGGGTGCTACCCGCGATGCCTATATTTGTCGTAAACATGATGGCTCAGGGTATCTGATGGTCTGCACGGATATGAATGTCGGTGCCAAAGAACGTCTGGGAAAGGTGGAGACTTGGGATAACTACGGTATAGATCTACTGACGAGTGACGACTTGATCCATTGGCAATCAGTGACCTTCGATTATCGTAAGGGGAAGGAAATCTTCTCTGATCCTCAGTCGGAGAGTGTCTATCAGAACTGGGCTACTATCAACCGCGTGTGGGCTCCACAGATCGTATGGGATGCCGATTTCGTATGGCCTGATGGGAAGAAGGGGGGCTATATGGTCTATTACTCTATGTGGAATCGCGGTGAGGAGGCCTATGATCGTATGTACTATTCGTATGCCGACGAGCGTTTTACCACATTGACGCAGCCTCGACTTCTTTTCGACTGGGGCTATGCCACTATCGACGCAGATATCAACTGGGTACCTGCTGATCACATGTGGCACATGATGATTAAGAAAGAAGGGGGAAAGCCCGGGCTCTTTACTGCCACAGCACCCACACTGACAGGTCCCTGGAGCGAACCCGTGGAGGACGACTATGTAGACTTTGAGGGTAATAAGAAATGTGAAGGTGTGAGTGCTTTCCAGTTGGCAGGAGATTCGACTTGGGTTATCGGCTATATCGAATATTCGTCAAAGCCCAAGAACTATCGTCTCTGTCTGGCAGACCAGAATATACGCAACTTCCATTCTCCCAGGAATATAGAGGGCGTAGACCGTCCACAGCATGGCTCTTTCCTCCGATTGACGAAAGAGGAATATGACCGTCTTCAGAAGTGGAGTGATGAGCAATCAGGGATTAGCCAGTAAACGGAGTTTCTCCCTATCAAGAATGGTAATGGTTTTTCCGCGCATCTTGATTGCTCCGCCCCTGGCAAATTCGCCCAGTACGCGCTGAAGTGAGTACTTCTGGATTGCAAACATGTTGGCTATCTCCTGACGTGACACTTCGAACGTGATGGTATCAGAATTACGTCGTTTTGTGACTTCTTCGAGATAGTTTGCCACCTTCTCCCTGACGGTAAAGAGTGTCAGCTGTTTGACCTTCTTAGCCAGCGTAATAGCCACTGAAGATAAGATCTTGATGAAATTCATCTGGATTCTGTGGTCCAAGTTGAACAACTTCAGCAGTGAGTTGGGGGTTAAGCGCAGCAAGGTAGTTGGTCTGACAGCTTCAATGGTGACTTGTAAAGGCATCTTGTCGTAGAAGATCTGGGCTGGAGTGGATAGTCTGCCCACCATATAGGAGCCGATTTTCACACATCGTCCTGAGCCTCTATCCATCTTTACAGACAATTCTCCGCTGATAACGATATCAGCAAAAGAGTTGTGCTCACCAGTAGAGACATAAATGTCTTTCTTGTTGTATTTCAAAAGGCTGTAATTTACCTCAGACATCACTTGTTCGATCTCTGTTTCCGACAGATCATCGAAAAGTGAACATGCCTTGAGGGCTTTTAAGATATTCTTATCCATGGTAATTAAATAAAACCTATTTTAGCTAATTCTGTTGCCATTTCTATTTGCAGGTCTTTGGCTTTCTGGGCTGCTACTTCAGCAAAATCCTCTCCATTTGATGCATAGATGATGCCGCGTGAGGAGTTAACTAGCAGACCGCAGTCTTTGGTGATGCCGTATTTGCAGACTTCCTGCAGACTTCCGCCCTGAGCGCCGACACCAGGAACCAGGAGGAAATGATTGGGAACTATCTTGCGGATGTCCTCGAACATCTGACCTTGTGTCGCACCAACAACGTACATCATATTCTCTTCGTTCCCCCATTGCTGGCTGGTCTTCAGGACTTTTTCAAAGAGGCGCTCTCCTTGAGCATCTTCTGTCAGTTGGAAATCGTGAGAGCCTTTGTTGCTGGTAAGTGCCAGAAGTATCACCCATTTTCCATCATATCCGAGGAAAGGTGTTACCGAGTCTTCACCCATATAAGGGGCGACGGTCAGAGCATCGACGTCATAGGTCTCAAAGAAGGTCTTGGCGTACATCTTTGAAGTGTTGCCAATATCGCCGCGCTTGGCATCAGCGATGATGAAGTGATCTGGATATTCCTCCTTCAGATAGTCGATAGTGGCTTCGAAAGCCATCAGACCGTCCACTCCGTATGCCTCATAGAAAGCCAGATTGGGTTTGTAGGCCACACAATAGGGGGCTGTGGCGTCGATGATGAGTGCATTGAATTCGCAGAGGGCTCTAAAGATATAGTCTTCGCCGTCGTGACTCTTTGCCTCGTCGATGATACACTGGGGTATCTTGTTGATATCCGTATCGAGTCCCACGCAGAGGAAACTCTGCTTCTCCTTAATCTGCTGTATTAATTCTTTCCTGTCCATTTCAATATCTGATTAATTATTAAGTAGGTCACTGTAAAGCCAATAAACCAAACAATGCCAAAGATGACTAATTTCCAATACCACTCAGTCTCGAACGTATCAACTGCAATATCTGCAATGATGACTGCTACAAAAATGCAGACCCATTCAACCCAAGTGTTTCCTAGATATTTCTTCATAGTTCTGTTTCTTTCATGCGCTCAGCATTCTCGGCTACGGTGAGTGCATCGATCATCGCCTGAATGTCGCCTCCTAGGAATCCTTGCAGATCGTGCGTGGTATAGCCGATGCGGTGGTCAGTTACACGGCCTTGGGGGAAGTTGTAGGTGCGTATTTTTGCCGAGCGGTCGCCTGTAGATACGAGACTTTTACGGCGGCTGGCAATATCGTCCATATACTTCTGGTGCTCCTTATCATATATAAAGGTATAGAGGCGCGAGAGGGCGCGCTCCTTGTTCTTGGGCTGGTCACGGGTCTCCGTACACTCGATGAGGATTTCCTCAGTCTCACCCGTATTGGGGTTCTTCCACATATAGCGCAGACGCACACCCGATTCCACCTTGTTCACATTCTGTCCACCAGCACCAGAACTGCGGAAAGTATCCCACTTGATCTCACCTTCGTTGACATGTACCTCGAACTTATCGGCCTCGGGCAGTACGGCAACCGTTGCTGCAGAGGTATGCATGCGGCCTTGCGTCTCAGTGGCAGGCACACGTTGTACACGATGCACACCCGATTCGTATTTCAAGGTGCCATAGACATCAGCACCACTGACGGCGAAGTCAATCTCCTTATAACCGCCCACGGCTCCTTCCGAGACACTGGTAATCGAGAGTTGCCAACCTTTGGAATCGCAATAACTCTTATACATCTTAAAGAGGTCACCAGCAAAGAGGCATGCCTCGTCGCCACCTGTTCCTGCACGGATCTCCATCTGCACGTTCTTAGCGTCTTCGGGGTCTTTGGGAATAAGGGCAATCTTGATTTCCTCTTCAAGTTTTGGCTGTAGTTCCTCGTTGGCAGCCAGTTCCTCGCGTGCCATCTCCTTCATCTCGGGATCATCCTCATTGGCCAGGATATCCTTAGCCTCTTTGATACTGTTCAGACAGGCGATGTAACGCTTGCGGGCATCCATAATGTCACCCAGGTCCTTGTATTCCTTGGTGAGTTTCACAAAGCGGTTCTGATCGGCAATCACGTCGGGGTCGGTAATCAGGGTTGATACCTCCTCAAAGCGAGCCTCCAGTCCGTCGAGTTTCTGTAATATGCTGTTATTCTCCATAATTGAATTCTCCAAATTCTGATTTGATGGTAAGGCTCTTCTTGCCTTCCTCGATATGGCCTACAATCTGAGCGTCGATATTGAAGCTCTTCGAGATTTCCATAACCTTTTCTGCTACTTCAGGACGTACGTAGATCTCCATACGATGACCCATGTTGAACACCTGGTACATCTCTTTCCAGTCAGTACCAGAGCACTCATGGATAGCACGGAAGAGTGGGGGAACGGGGAACATGTTATCTTTCACTACCTTGCAATTGTCGCTGACGAAGTGGAGCACTTTCGTCTGGGCACCACCTGTGCAGTGTACCATTCCGTGAATCTCCAGGCGTAGCTCGTCGAGCAACTTCTTGATCACAGGAGCATAGGTGCGGGTAGGAGAGAGAACCAGCTGACCTGCATCTACAGGAGAGCCCTCAACACTGTCTGTCAGCTTATACTTTCCGCTGTAGACCAACTCATCGGGTACAGCGTGATCGTAGCTCTCTGGATAATTCTCTGCCAGATACTTGGCAAACACATCGTGACGGGCTGAAGTGAGGCCATTGGAACCCATACCGCCGTTATAGCGCTTCTCATAGGTTGCCTGTCCTGTCGATGACAAACCAACAATCACGTCGCCTGGACGAATGTTGGCATTATCGATCACATCACTGCGCTTCATGCGGCATGTCACTGTCGAATCCACAATGATGGTTCTTACGAGGTCGCCAACGTCGGCAGTCTCACCACCTGTAGGATATATGCCTATGCCCATCTCACGGAGTTCAGCCAACAGTTCGTCGGTACCATTGATGATGGCAGAGATGACTTCACCAGGCACTAACATCTTGTTGCGCCCAATCGTTGATGACACAAGGATGTTGTCAACGGCACCCACGCAAAGCAGATCGTCAGTGTTCATCACGATAGCATCCTGGGCAATACCTTTCCAGACAGAGAGGTCGCCAGTCTCCTTCCAGTACATGTAGGCCAGACTTGACTTCGTGCCAGCTCCATCGGCATGCATGATGTTACAATACTCAGGGTCACCACCCAGGATATCAGGGATGATCTTGCAGAAAGCCTGTGGGAAAATGCCCTTGTCGATGTTCTTAATTGCGGCGTGAACGTCCTCCTTGGCAGCACTCACGCCCCTCATCATGTACCTATTATCAGTCATTTTATCTCTAAACTATAAACTCTAAATTATAATCTGTAAACCGTAAACTGTAAACCGTAAACTATTTCTCCTTCCCATGCCAGAATTCCCATGAAGCAAATGCCTGAAGCAGCAACATTTCCAGTCCGTTCTTCACATCGGCACCCTTTTCTGCTCCTTTTCGCATGAACAGTGTCTGATCCGGATTATATATCAGATCATAGAGAATGGTGTGTGAGTCCATTGCTTCATAAGGAAGGTCGGGGCATTCGTCACTATGGGGATACATACCAACGGGTGTACAGTTTACGATGACATTGTACTCCTTGATGACCTCTGGTGTGATCTGTTGGTATTGTATAGTGTCATTACGCTCATACCGGCTGACGAAGACTGTTTCCAGCCCCAGGGATTTCAGGCCATAGTTGATGGCTTTCGATGCTCCGCCAGTTCCCAGTATCAAGGCTTTCTTGTGCCATTTCTTATCGAGCATGGGTTCGATACTCTGTGTGAATCCGATGACGTCACTGTTGAAGCCTTTGAGTATGGTCTTGTTCTTCTCGTGAGTGACTCGGATGACATTTACAGCTCCGATAGCCCTTGCCTCAGGGGATAGTGAATCCAGGAACGGAATCACTTTCTCCTTATAGGGAATGGTCACATTCAACCCTCTCAGGTCAGGGTTCTTATCCAACACTTCTGTGAGGATATCGATACTTGCAATTTCAAAATTCTCATACCTCGCATTGATTCCTTCATCAGCAAACTTCTGGTTGAAGTAGCTGATGGAAAACGAATGACCTAAAGGGTAGCCAATTAAACCATACTTGTCCATTATCCTTGTTTATTTAGTTGCGAAATACATCGTACAGATACCGAAAGTGAGGCGCTTGAAGGATGCCTCTCTGAATCCGGCCTTCTTGAGAATCCCCACCATCTGCTCTCCCTGTGGGAAGGCTTCGATGGTCTTCGTCAGGTAACTATAGGCGCTGGTGTCCTTACTGATGAGCCGTCCGTAGACAGGGAGCACAGTGTGGGCATAGATGTGGAACAGCTGTTTCATGGGGAAACTGACGGGTGAAGTCAGTTCCACGATGCTCAAGTGCCCACCTGATTTCATCACTCTGCACATCTCTTGCAGTCCCTTGTCCAGATCGGCGAAGTTACGGATGCCGAAGGCTGCTGTCACAGCATCGAAAGTGTCATCGGCATAACTGAGATTCAGGCAGTCTTCCTTGGCGAAGCTGATAATCTGGTCCAGTCCCTCTTTCTTGACCTTTTGTCTTCCGATGTCCATCATCCCCTCACTGATGTCAGCTCCAATGAGTCTGGTGGGCTTCAGGATTTGGGCAGAGAGGATGGCAAAATCCCCTGTGCCAGTAGCAATGTCGAGCAGAGTCTGAGGGTGGAATGGCTCAAGCTGTTTGATAGCCTTTCGCCGCCAACCCTTATCGATGTCCCATGACAACCTGTGGTTCAGCTTGTCATAGGTGGGGGCAATGTGGTCGAACATCTGTTCCACCTGCTGCGCTTTCCCGCCCTCGTGATAGGGCTTTATTTCTTCCTGCTCGTACATTGGTTTTTACGGTTTAGCGACTCTTAAAAGCCTTGAGCCAGTTGCTGACGTTCTTCTCGATGCGGTTTGCGATATCCTCGTCGCCGCTCTCGCGCACGAACTTCTCTCCTACGATATTCTCATAGAGTTCGATATAGCGGTCGGAAACACTTTCTGCATATTCGTCGGTAATCTCAGGCATCACCTGTCCAGGCTCATTCATGAAGTTGTGCTCTATCAGCCACTGACGTACGAATTCCTTCGATAACTGCTTCTGAGGCTCGCCTTTTGCCAGTTTCTCTTCATAGCCATCTGCGTAGAAATAGCGGCTGGAGTCGGGTGTGTGGATCTCATCGATGAGATATACCTTCCCGTCACGCTTGCCAAACTCGTACTTGGTATCTACGAGAATCAGCCCACGTTTTGCGGCAATCTCCTGTCCACGAGCGAAGATCTTGCGTGTGTAGTCCTCCATCACGGCATAATCTTCTGCCGATACGATGCCCTGAGCAATGATCTCTTCCTTCGAGATATTCATATCGTGACCTTCGTCAGCTTTGGTCGTAGGGGTGATGATGGGCTCTGGAAAACGCTCGTTCTCCTTCATACCCTCAGGCAACTTGACACCGCAGAGTTCGCGACAGCCGTTCTTATATTCTCTCCAGGCACTGCCTGTGAGAATACTACGGATAATCATCTCCACACGGAATCCCTCACACTTCAGGCCGACAGTCACCATGGGGTCTGGTGTTGCCAGTTTCCAGTTAGGGCAGATGTCAGTTGTGGCATCCAGGAATTTTGCTGCAATCTGGTTGAGCACTTGTCCCTTGAAGGGAATACCTTTAGGTAATACCACATCAAAAGCCGATATACGGTCTGTTGCTACCATGACCATCAGGTCATCGTTGATGTTATACACATCACGGACTTTTCCGTGATATACACTCTTCTGTCCTTCAAACTTGAAGTCTGTTCTTGTTAATGCCTTCATCTTTATATTTGACTATTTGTTATTTCACTTTTTACCTCTTTATCATACTCCTCGTAAGCATTGACGATTCTTGTCACCAGCTTATGGCGCACGATGTCGGAGCGGTCGAGATTCACAACGCCGATCCCTTCCACATTATTTAATATATGTAGAGCTTCAATCAGTCCGCTCTTCTGCGAGTGGGGTAGGTCGATCTGTGTCATGTCGCCCGTAATGATCATCTTTGTATTCCATCCCATACGAGTCAGGAACATTCGTATCTGGGCAGGAGTGGTATTCTGCGCTTCGTCTAGTATGACTACTGCGTCACTCAAAGTTCTACCTCGCATGAAAGCCAAGGGCGCAATCTGGATGATGTGCTTCTCCATCATGTCCTGCAGCTTTACCTGTGGCAACATGTCCTCCAGTGCATCGTAGAGCGGCTGAAGATACGGGTCGATCTTTTCTTTCATGTCGCCAGGCAGAAATCCCAGCTTCTCTCCGGCTTCTACGGCAGGTCGGCTCAAGATAATCTTCTTGGCTGTCTTTTCTTTCAGTGCTTTCACGGCTAAGGCTATCGACAGGTAGGTCTTTCCTGTACCAGCAGGCCCTACGGCGAATATCATGTCATTAGCCTCGTAAGCCTCAATCAGTTTTTGCTGATTTGCTGTACGTGGCTTGATAGGACGCCCCGACATCGAATATACGACGACGCCTTCAGGAATGTCATCTTTCGTACGCTTACCCTTGATGATGTCAAGGATGTCTTCTTCTTTTAATGAATTGAATCTGAGTACATGTTGGCGCATTTTCTCCACATTTTCTTCAAAGGCCGCCATCTGCTCTTCATCGCCAAGGACACGGATAACATTATCGCGGGCAACGATGCGCAACTTCGGGTAAAGCGAGCGTATCATCTGCAAATGCCCGTTACCAACCCCATAGAAAACGACGGGGTCAATGTCCTCCAATACAAGATGTTTCTCTATCAATCTGTATACAAATTATTATTTTTGCGTGCAAAGTTACATTTTTTTTTTGTAACTTTGCCCCCGAAATAGATTTTTCTTTATGAGATTAACAAAAAAAACATATCTGCAAGGTTTTACAGTCGTAGTATTACTACTGGCTGCAGTACGTTGGTTCTTCCCTCAGGTGGCTCAATCGAGTAATGTGGAAAGAGTCGTGTGGAATGAGAATAGTTCTATGGCAGACTCCACCTTACACCTTACTCGCTCCACCTTACATAAAATAAGATCCGTTCCCAGCTATACTGAAGCATTCCCTGATACCAATGCTGTACAACTGGTTGCTGCCCAGAAGTGGGGCGTGTCGCCTGTCAAGAATCGTGAGGATGCTGAATCCCGTAAGCGTGAATTGGTTTATATCGGCTCTAATCCCTATTTCCATGTCGATCCGCTCTATTCCAGCATTCCATATCTCGTGCCTCGTGCTGCTGTTCTCCTGCAGGATATCGGTCAGGCTTTCTTCGACAGCCTTTACGTTAAGGGTGTCCCCATGCATAAACTGATTGTTACCAGCGTACTCCGCTCAGAGGAAGATGTGGTCAAGCTGCGTCGTCGTAATGGCAATGCTACAGAGAAGTCCTGCCATCTTTATGGCACGACGTTTGATATCTGCTATAATCGTTACAAGACGGTAGAGGCTCCTGAAGGACCAGCGCGCCGCCAAGTCCGTAACGACACACTGAAATGGGTACTCAGTGAGGTTCTTCGCGATATGCGCGAGCAGAATCGCTGTTACATTAAGTATGAGGTGAAACAGGGATGCTTTCACATGACAGTAAGGTGATGAAAAATGTAAAAATGAAATAAGTATATTAACTTAAAACTTAAGCATTATGAGATTAGATGGAAGAAGAGAAAGCTCTAACGTGGAAGATCGCCGCGGATTGAGTGGAAAAGCAGTAGCCGGTGGTGGTATCGGTGCAGTGATCATTGCAGCATTGTTTGCATGGATGAGTGGAGGCGACCCCCTTTCTGCTGGTCTGCAAGCTGCTCAGGAACAGATGGCTGCACGTACGGAGACTGTTGATGAGGCAACCTTTACTGAGGAGGAACAGGAACTGGCCTCCGACTGTAAGAAGATTCTTGCCTCGACAGAAGATGTCTGGGGAAAGGTTTTCCAGGAGATGGGAGGAACCTATACACCGCCGACGCTTGTGTTGTTCTCGAATCAGGTGAACTCTGCTTGTGGCGCTGCAACAGCAGCCGTAGGTCCTTTTTACTGTTCTGGCGACCAAAAGTTATATATCGACCTGTCGTTCTTCACTCAGATGAAGCGCCAGTTGGGTGTCGAGGGTAATACCTTTGCCTATGCTTACGTGATTGCTCACGAAATAGGCCATCATGTGGAGAATCTGACGGGTACACTCGGCAAAGCCCATCAGGCAATGAGCCAGACTGATAAGGTACAGGCTAATCAGATTAGTGTCCGCCTTGAGTTGCTCGCCGATTATTATGCAGGTGTATGGGCACATTACGAGGATGCTATTAATCATTCGATGGAGTACGGCGACCTTGAGAAGGGCCTGGAACTGGCAAAGGCTATCGGTGACGACTGGCTGCAGAAGAAGGCACAGGGACGTGCTACTCCCGAGTCGTTCACTCATGGTACCAGCGACCAGCGTAAGCGTTGGCTGAAGCGAGGCTTTGAGACAGGTGACATGCGTACATCGACCTTTAGCGTACAGAATTACAACGATCTTTAAGTATTGACAAACAGCGATAAAACCGTCTTCGAGGTGGCCTTCGGAGACGGTTTTATCGTTTTTCCTTTGCAAAAATTACTAAAAATAATCGTTCATAATATAGCAAAAATGTTTCATTGAAACAAATTTTGCACGTGATGAACGATATTTTAACGCTTAGACTTGCTATTGTTACTACTTTTGCGCAAAATTTCTAATCAAAATGAGTACTAACAATTTAAACAAGTCAACAATGGAGCAACTAAAGAAATTTTTTCTGAGTTTTGCACTCCTGCTTACGAGTACTATAATGTACGCGCAACAGGAGATCAGTGGAACGGTGATTGATGCTACAGGCGAAACCGTCATCGGTGCCACAGTTACGGAAAAAGGTACCTCGAACGGCACAGTAACCGATTTCGATGGTAACTTTAAAATTAAGGTTAATCCCGGCACTACGCTGGTTTTCACCTACATCGGTTATCAGACCCAAGAGCTGCCCGCTCAGGACGGTATGAAGGTGACCATGAAAGATGATGCCCAAGTGCTCAGCGAGGTCGTGGTAACTGGTTATCAGGTTCAACGTAAGGCCGACTTGACGGGTTCTGTAGGCGTTGTAGAGACCAAGGACTTTAAGAGCAGCAACACCGACCCGATGGCATCACTGCAGGGTAAGGTGCCTGGCATGACCATCAGGACTAATGGTTCTCCTTCCGGAGAGGCCGATGTTCATATCCGTGGTATCGGCAGTATGGGCGGTTCAAGCACTACACCTCTTTATATTGTAGATGGTATGCCTTATAGCGGTTCGCTCAATAGCCTGAATGCAAACGATATTGAGACCATGCAGGTATTGAAGGATGCTGCCTCTGCCTCTATTTACGGATCACGTGCTGCCAATGGTGTGATTGTCATCACTACGAAGAAAGGTAAGAAGGGTGACAAGATCAACATCGACTTCAATGCTTCGGTATCAGCCTCTTGGATGACCCAGAAGATGAAGCTGCTGAACAGCCAGCAGTATGCTACTGCCCTGGTTCAGGCTGCTCTCAATGATGGTAAGAACCCTTATGACTATGCCCAGAACTACGGTCTGACGCTTGAAGCTGCAGGCGGCACTCCAATTTCGGTATACAATCCTGCAACTGGAAGTACGGAGAATTACACCGTTGGTGGATTCTACGACGGATTTATGAATGCCAAGCAGACCATGCAATACAGCGATACCGATTGGGTGAACGAGATCGGACGCACAGGTATCACTCAGAACTACGACATCGCATTCTCAAAGGCTAGTGAGAAGACCACACAGCTCTTCTCTTTCGGCTACAAGAAGGCAGTTGGTGTACTGAAGCATACTGACTTCGAGAACTTCTCGGCACGCTTCAACAGCAGTTACAAGCTTAACAAGATCATTACTGTTGGTGAGAACGCTCAGTTCTCTTATTCAAGCAATGTGGATTGTGCTCCACTGGAGAACGCCCTGAAAATGGCTTCTACACTGCCCGTATACGAAGTCGACGGTGTCACCTTCTCTGGTCCTGTCGGTGGTATGAGCGACCGTCAGAATCCGATGCGTGAACTTTACCATAACAAGGACAACCGTCTGAAGAAATGGCGCATCTTTGCCAATGCATACGTTGACATCACCCCGATCAAAGGTATGCTCTTCCGTTCAAACTTCGGTATTGACTACACGAACGGCTATATCCGCGGCCTGCAGCATA
>JAEEGI010001240.1_pt1 | contig 64552 bp, 59 predicted proteins | sample 8958751 | NCBI WGS metagenome assembly JAEEGI01 (sample SAMN16246545, study PRJNA631951) | gut metagenome | biome: gut microbiome; feature: rumen; material: KS-attached | host: Bos | place: Iran: Karaj | collected 2018-10
CTCATCAAAGTACATATTCAACATGTAATCCTTTTCTTTACGGAAGTTCATTACAAATTCTTCAGATGTCATAATGTCTTCTCTCCCTTTATTTGCACTTTCAAATGATTAAGTTATCTATACTGTTTATTTTCTGTACTAAGGAATCACTCCCTCAGACAAGGTAATTATATCATCCCAATCAAGAACACTTAGCGTACTTTCAACTCAGTTTTAATGATGCAAAAAGACGTATTTTGAGTTTTTAGTGGCTTTTTAGTGGCTTAAAAAATTGAAAGCCCCTGTTTTAGGGGCTTCCAAGCGTTTTGCGATTATTCGTACTCTACTGTAGCTGTCGGCTTCGGTGTGTAATCGTAGAGGACACGGTTGATGCCGGGTACTTCGTGAGTGATACGGTCTGTGATGCGGCACATGAGGTCGTAGTCGATAGGTTCAACTGTGCACTTAACTACGTCTGTTGTGTTGATCGCACGGACGATGCAGAGCCATTCGAAAGCTCTCTTGCCGTCTTTGATACCTGTGGACTTGAAGTCGGGTACTACTGTGAAGTACTGCCAAACCTTGCCTGCGAGGCCTGCCTTCTCGAACTCTTCGCGGAGGATAGCATCAGACTCTCTTACTGCTTCGAGTCTGTCTCTTGTGATAGCGCCGGGGCATCTTACACCAAGTCCGGGACCCGGGAAAGGCTGACGGTAAACCATGTTGTCAGGAAGGCCCAATGCGGATCCTACAACACGTACTTCGTCCTTATAGAGATACTTAACGGGTTCTACGAGCTCGAAATCGAGTTCCGGAGGAAGTCCGCCTACATTGTGGTGAGCCTTGATACCCTGTTCGCTCTCGAGGATATCAGGATAGATGGTGCCCTGTGCGAGGAATGAGATGCCATCGAGCTTTGCAGCTTCTTCTGCGAAGACCTTGATGAACTCTTCACCGATGATGTGACGCTTCTGCTCAGGATCTGTAACACCTGCGAGGAGATCTAAGAACCTGTCGACAGCATCAATATAGATAAGGTTTGCACCGAGCTCATCTCTGAAGACTTTGCATACCATCTCAGGCTCGCCCTTACGGAGGAGACCGTGGTTAACGTGGACGCAGACGAGGTTCTCGCCAATGGCCTTGATCAAGAGTGCTGCTACTACTGAAGAGTCTACTCCGCCTGAAAGGGCGAGGAGGACCTTCTTGTCACCGACCTGTTCCTTTATTGCTGCGATCTGATCAGCGATAAAAGCGTCAGCGAGTTCTCTGGTTGTGATTCTTTTTAGGGATTCCGGTCTTACGTCTGCCATAAGCAAAGCCTCCATTGTATAAAATATTGACTTAAACATTTTACAATATTGTGCAGAAGTTTAGGGGCACAAATGATACAATCAGGCAAAACTTTTTTATTGGCTTTTAGAGGAGATATTTATATATGCGCAAAACTAAGATTATTTGTACGATAGGTCCTGCTTCCGATAACGAAGAGACCCTGACAAAGATGTGCGAAGCGGGAATGAATGTTGCAAGGCTCAACTTTTCGCACGGCACACATGAACAGCACCAGGCAAAGATCGATCTCATCAAGAGGGTAAGGGAGAAGATGAATCTTCCTATCGCGATCATGCTCGATACAAAGGGTCCTGAGTACAGGATCAAGACTTTCAAGGACGGCAAGGTCGAGCTTAAGGACGGCGCTGAGTTTATTCTTACGGCAGATGAGATCGAAGGCGACGAGACAAGGGTATCCGTAACCTACAAGCTCCTGCCCGAGCAGCTTAATCCCGGCGACAGAGTGCTTATCAACAACGGACTCGTTATTCTCGAGGTAAAAGAGATCAAGGGTGCAGATGTTATCTGCGAAGTCGTAGTCGGAGGAATCCTTTCCAACCAGAAGTCGATGAATTTCCCGAATAAGGTAATGCAGGGTGACTTCTTAAGCGAGCAGGATAAGAAGGATCTTATCTTCGGCATCAAGAATGATATTGATTTTGTTGCTGCTTCATTCGTTTCGCGCAAGGAAGATATGATCGAGATGCGTGAATTCTTAGACGCTAACGGCGGCGAGAATATCGAGGTTATCGCCAAGATCGAGAACCGCGCAGGTGTTGACAATATCGATGAGATCTCCGAATACTGCGCAGGCATCATGATCGCCAGAGGCGACTTAGGCGTTGAGATCCCGTTCCACGAGGTGCCGAGCGTACAAAAGCAGCTCATCAAGCGCTGCCGTCTCCTTGGCCGCCGTGTTATCACAGCTACTGAGATGCTCGAGTCCATGATCAACAATCCCAGACCTACAAGAGCTGAGATCTCTGACGTCGCTAACGCAGTCTATGACGGTTCTTCCGCGATCATGCTCTCCGGAGAATCCGCTGCAGGCAAGTATCCTGTAGAAGCAGTCCAGACCATGTCCCAGGTAGCTGAGTACACAGAGATGCACATCAACTACAAGGAGCGTTTTGCCAAGCAGGAATTCAATATGAGAAATAACCTGGACGCTATCTCCCACGCTACATGCCAGATGGCAATAGACGTAGGCGCCAAGGCGATCGTCGTTCACTCCAGAAGCGGTGTAACCGCGAGAATGGTCTCACGTTTCAGATGCCCTATCGACATCATCGGCATGACCACATCCGAGAGGATCTGGAGAAGACTGAACTTGAGCTGGGGCGTTATCCCGATCCTGAATGAAGAGTTCAATTCGACGGATGTTATGTTCTACCACGGTCTGAACGTTGCCAAGGATGTGCTTGCGCTTGAGGCCGGAGACAATGTCGTAATGACGGGCGGCCTTATCAACGGCAAGGCCGGCAATACCAATACGATCAAGGTTGAGACTATAGTCTGATCAATCAATACATTCTACGACCAGCCACCTGTAACTTAAGTCCGGATCATAGACTGAGGTTACGGTGTTGTCGTATACGACTTTATATCTGTCGGAAGCTGCATAGAGATCGTCTGCGAACCATTCGTCCGTTGTGCCCGGCAGGAGATCCAGCACGATGGCATCGCAGTCGTATTTCTCGACAAATTTATCCATTTCCGAGATGTTGTTGATCATCATCTGGCCCGATATGTAATCGGTGCCGGAAAAGCTTGCCATATAAAGGTCAGAACGGTTGTCGATGTGGACGGGGACGCCGTAGAAAGCAAGCCACGTACCGGTATTGAACGAATTGTATATCCTTTTGTAACCGTTCTGCTTTACGCATTCCACGGCACCTTCGTCGTAAGCGGCGATGGCGCTGGCGTCTGACATGGTATTCGTGCGGATATATCTTGCGATGGAGAAGATCGTGATGAAGAAGAAAAACAGCAGGCAGAATACCGTGAGGATGTAGTATGAGATGTCGCTGAACTTGATCTTATCTTTCTTGATGCGGAAGATGTTTGCGTTGATCCACCTTATGAGGCTCTGGATCTCTTCGGTGCAAAGAGCGAGGATGAAGAGCGCGACGAAATTCATAAAGCGGCAGTATTTGCAGGAGATAACGATAAACATGCAGAAGATGCAGAGTCTTGTTATCGCGTTCTTATCGAATTTCTTAACGCGGCCGTCGACTGCGAATGCGACGATTATGAGAAGGAGGACCGCGATCTCCCAGATGGCAAAGGTCTTGGGAGCCCACTCGATGTTGTATTCCCAGACTGCCTTGCCGTCAGACTGGACGAGAGCATAAGCCCACACCTTGATGCCCAAAGGATTAAGGAGCGAGCATACGAATGCGCCGGCAGCTGCTGCGAGGTAAAGAAGAGCGGTCTTAAACTGTTTGAATATCAGTTCGATTACGATGAATATGAGGAAAACAGCGAAAAGCAGGGGCACCATGCCTCCGTGTATCCAGGACAGGAGGAATGCCGCACCGCAGAAGAAGAGCGACTTGAAAAGCGTGCTCTTTTTCCCGAGCATCACATAAATGACAAGAAGGAAAGCGAGCTCAGAGAAAAGATGAGGCCTTGCGTTGTAGTTTGGGAAGGAAAAGAGCCTTGCGACAGCGGCGACGCCGACGATTATCAAAGGGTTGACCTTGCCCTGGTAGTATTTGAAAGCTATAGCTGCGATCGCATAGTTGAATGCAGCCGTTACGCAGATAACGCCGATAAGGCCGAAGAGCTTATAAGCGATACCTACGATGTAGTACCAGCCGATCTCGTGAGGCCACCAGTTAAGGCCTTCGTGCCAGCTGTAGATCTCAACGGGGATGAATCTTCCGCTTGTTAAGCAGTCTAAGCCGATCTTTATCTGGATGGCGGCATCACCGGTGTAGTTGCCGATCATGTCAGTGTAGAAGAACGGACAGTAAATGAGGACAAGCGCGCAGAACAGAAAGACTTTCTTCGCGTCTAAGATCTTGCCGTGTTTATAGTTCAGAGAATTCTTAAGGTCCATGTCCGCTCCACATAAAATCTTAACCAAATCTTTATCAAATAATTATACTATCCTCGGGCCGACAAAAGATATACTCTTATAGTTGGAGGGCAAAATACCCGTGAAACCCTTAATTGATGCCATTTTGATGCCGGTTTGCCACAGTTTGCACCAAAATAAAGAATAGATATAATTGAGCACAAGAGTATAATTTTATTGAAGTGTGGGGACACTGTTATATTTGTATGGATAATAGGATAAACAAAAAGAATCACTTAACTGACAAAGGTGAAGTCAGCGGCATGCGCCCGGGTTCTGAGATTTCTCAGGCCGAGGTTAAGGCTGCCCAAAAGCCTGAAGTCAAGACTGCAGTAAAGGCTGAAAGAAAGCCCGGTACTGCCATTGTTTCTCAAAACGGAGCGAAGCTGGAATATATCGAGAGGCCGAAGCCGAAGAATGTCACGCCTCTTGCGAGCCAGAAGCTCACGCCCAAGGACATCCCTGTTTTCGAGGATACTCCCGAGAGAAAGATCAAGCTCGAACTCCGCAAGAAGAGCCACTTTAAGAGAAAACTCCGCGACTGGGGTATCTTTACCGGCTATCTGACACCGAGCTTTGTCGGCGTCCTGGTATTCTTCTTCCTGCCTTTGCTTATGCTCCTTAAGACTTCATTCTCGAAGTCTCCTACAAATTCCGACTTTGTCGGTTTCCGCAATTATGAGAGAGTCCTTACCAACGAAGCTTTTATCTCAGCGTCAAAGAACACACTCACATTCGCTGTTATCTCGGTGCCGCTCGCAGTAGTACTTGCTCTGCTTATCGCGCTGCTCCTTAATACGGGACTTCCGGGAAAGAGCTTGTTCAGAAGCTTCCTTCTTAACCCGATGATGGTCCCTGTCGCATCCGTCGTTCTTATCTGGCAGGTATTCTTCAGCTACAACGGCGTTATCAACGGCATTACCGAGAAGCTTTTCGATTCGGCGCAGAAGATAGACTGGCTCAAATCGAATTACGCGCAGATCGTAATCATGCTGTTGTTCCTATGGAAAAACTTAGGCTACAACATGGTCTTGTTCCTCGCGGCGCTCAACAGCATTCCGCACGAGATCCTGGAGTCTGCCGAGATGGACGGCGCAGGCCCCGTGAAGAGATTCTTCAAGATCAAGCTTCACTATCTTTCACCTACGATCTTCTTCGTAGGCATCATGTCGCTCATCAATTCATTCAAGATATTCAGAGAGGTCTATCTCTTAACGGGTGACTATCCGTTCAAGAACCTCTACATGCTGCAGCACTTCATGAACAACTCGTTCACGCACCTGGACTACAGTAAACTTTCTGCGGGCGCGATAGTAATGTGCGTTGTCATGATCATAATCGTAGGCGGTCTGTTCTTCGCAGAATCCAAGTTCGATAAGGATGTGGAGGAGTAAGATGGACGAGACCAAGAGATTAGAAAGAAGAAAACAGGCAACACTCGCCCGCCGTAACGTATACGTTGAGACGGTCCAGCCTGAGACATTTATCACTTCGCTCAGTGAAGAAGCAAGAGAGAACTTTTTCGCGGGCGAGAAAAAAAGGATCGAATTAAACTTAAGGAAGCGTAAGATCACCAAGACAATAATTACGGGTTTAGGTGTCATGGCAGCCGTATTTATCTCGGCTCTGGCTCTGGTACCTATCTTCTTTACATTCCTTAACTCATTTATGTCATCTGAAGAGATCGTCGCAAATTACGAGACGGTCTTCCAGAGTATGTCCGGACACGCCAGCCAGGGCGCGACATATATGTCAAGGACGCCTGTATTAAAGCTCATTCCGGAAGAGGTCACGATCAACCAGTACACCACGCTGTTGTTCATGAACCCCGAGTACCTTTTCAAGTATTGGAATTCGATCGTACTGACACTCCCTATCGTCGGAGGCCAGATGGTCGTAGCCTGCCTTGCATCTTATTCATTCGCAAGATACAGAAGGAAGAGAAGAGAGGTCTTGTTCTTCTCATATATCATTCTCATGCTCATGCCGTTCCAGGTAACGCTCGTTCCTAACTACATGATCGCAGAGAAGCTCGGTATACTCGATACTATCTGGGCGATCATACTGCCGGGTATCTTCTCGACGTTCGCCATCTTCCTTCTTACCAAATACATGCGCCAGATCCCGTCAGGATATATCGAGGCGGCAACGCTCGACGGCGCGACAGAATGGCAGATATTCACGAATATCGCATTACCGCTTTGTAAGAACGCGATTTTCGCGTTGACGATATTACTGTTCATCGATTACTGGAACATGGTTGAGCAGCCCCTGGTCCTCCTGACCAATTCGGACAAGCAGCCGTTGTCAGTATTCTTATCGCAGATAAACGAACCGGAATTGGGAATCGCATTCGCGGCATCAAGTGTCTACATGATCCCGCCGCTGCTGATCTTCTTCTGGGGTGAAGATTATCTCGTTGAGGGTATCTCGAGATCAGGTATTAAGTAACATCTACGTCGCGCAAAGCACACGCAAAATATGGAGGAGTAAAGAAAATGGCAAAGGGAAGCAGAAGAAGAGCAAAAGTTATAAAAGCGATGATCGCTTTTGTAATCATACTCGCGTTACTGACGTTCTTCTCGAACACGATCATGAACCTTACGATACCGAAGGTTATGGGAACATATGCATCAAGAGGCAATCTCTCATATTCCAACAGTGCAAGAGGTCAGATCACAGTTGATAATCAGACCGAGGTAAAGGGTCTTGACGGCAGGACCGTTGAGCAGGTCCTGGTCGGTAATTACGACATGGTCCAGAAGGGTGACACGATCTGCACGCTGAAGACAATGGAAGATTCAGAAGAGCTTCAGACAAAGAAAGAAACGCTTCAGACTTATGAGCGTACTGCTGAGTATGAAGCGAGAAAGCCTTCAAATCAACCGGATTACTCCTCTTTTTACGATACGATAAACACGTGCAAAGAGACACTTGCCGCTGCCAAGGACACTTTATCCCAAGTACGTAATAAGAGTTCTGTAGAATCAACAAACCAAGCGATAATCGATGAAGAATCAGTTAAGGCCGTATCCCTTGAGGCCTCAGTTGATGCTGCTGCAAAGACCGTTGAAGATATCAAGAAGGATATCGATGCCATTGACGCAGCAATTGCTCCTCTCCAGTCACAGATTGAAGTATATAAGGCATTGGGCACTCCCACTCCTACTCCCACGCCCGGCCCCGGCGATCCTGTAACTCCGCCGGATCCTTCTTATGTACCTAATCTTGACGGCGACGGCTTAGACAAGAATTCTCCTACATATGAGATGGATAAGCTTATATTCAAGATCGATCAGTATGAAGAGCAGAAGACTGCTCTTAAGTCCCAGCTCTCATCTGCACAGGACCGTCTTGATGAAGCAGCCGCTGCCCTTGCCGAGAGCCAGGGTAAGATAGCCGACGCTAAGGCTGAGCTCGCTTTATTGGATGCACTTCCTTCTGAAACTGCAGCTCAGAATGCAGTAACTGCAGCTCAGAATGCGCTCAATGCAGCTCAGAAATCATTAAACGATCAACAGATAAATGACGGTATCACAAGGGATCAGGCTCAGGATGACATTGATAAACGCAACAATGATATAGAGAAGCTCAAGAAAGAGATTGCCGAATTGGAAGCTATGTCTAAGATCACAGAGATCAAAGCTCCCGCATCAGGCTATATCTATAACATTTCAATAGCCAAGGATGATGTTCTTACAGCAAAGCAGGTCATCACTTATATCCTTCCTGAGACGGACAGAGTATGTTCCGTAACATTCTCATTCTCCGCTCAGGCTGCTCAGAATATCTATATCGGAATGGATCTCGAAGTTACATCCGGATTTATTGAAGGGTGCACCGTAGCATCCATGAAGCCCGATCCGAATGACCCGAGAGGTACAAGGCTTGTTAAGTGCATTATTCAGGGTAATGATGCATGGCCGGGAGAAGAGATCACCGTTAACGCAGGCAAGGGCAACGACAACTACAAGTGCGTAGTACCGGCAAGTGCCGTCAACCAGGATAACAGCAATGATTTCGTCTATGTTATCGAAGGATCCTCCACACCTTTGGGCGATAAGTACACAGTCAAGAGAGTGGACGTAACGATCGAAGCTACTGACGGTATGGTAACCGCTATTAAGGGCGAAGGTCTTGATAAGTACGATGTCATGATCGTCTACAGATCAGAGAAGCCTTTGGAAGACGGACAGCGCGTAAGACTTGAAGACTATAAGGCAAAATGATCCCGACTCTTGTTTAAGAGACCGGATCCGTTAAGGAAAGATTAATGCGAATAATAGAAAAGACAAAATCGTTCTTAAACAGAGAGAAGGGAAAAGCCAAGGTAAGACTCCTGAAGCTTATCATGGGCGCGCCGTTCTGGATAATCGTTGCCGCCTTGATCCTGATCGCGTTTGGAGCCGGCAGGGCTATATACCTGACTGATACCAGACCGGACCAGTATATGGCTGAGGTATGGCAGAACGGTTCGGAGACTTCTTTCAGACACATGACAGTATATGCCGGCGGCATAAGACCCGGCGGCGATACGACACCTATGGTCTGTGCCGAAGGCGGCAAATCGATAAGACTTGCGGACATAACCGAGATAAGAAAGTCGCTGCAGAGTTCGGCTTCCTCCGGTTCTGAGAGTTCCGGCAAGAACACCACGTTCCGCGAAGACAGGCTCAAGGGCTGGGAAGACTGCTATTCTTCTACGGTCATGGCCAAGATCAATGCCATAGAATATAGAGAAGGCCGCGAAATAACGAGTGATACGGCTGATGTACAGCTTGTCGCAGTCGGAGGCAATTACAAGGCTTTCCATCCTTTCAGATTCATGTCCGGCGGTTTCCTTCCCGAGACACCTGTCGATACTTACCAGATAGTAATCAACGACGTTCTCGCCTGGAAGTTTTACAGTTCCTACGATGTAACAGGCAACACGCTTATCATAAACGGACAGATGTTTACCATCATCGGTGTCGTCGAAGAGAAGAATACCAAGGTCGCAGAGCTCGCAGGCGAGCAGAGCAACAGGGCTTTCATCTATTTCTCAGCGCTCGAAAAGATCTATGGCAACGGTTCTGAGCCTTCCGCTTCAGGTGATTCTTCCGATTATGGCGAATTCGGCGATTACGCTGATAACAGTGACTACGGCACCACCGGTTCAGCCACAGGCAACGGATACATCGATTATGCAGTCCAGTGCTATGAAGCTATGCTTCCCGAACTCGTAAAAGGAGTTGCGGTATCAGACTTCAAGAACGCAATGCCGAATTACTCCATTTCGAACCCTCAGGTCTATGTAGTAAATAACACCGGGCGTTTCGGCGTGACCAGGGTATTTGATACGGCTTTCCCCTTAGGAGAGACTGACAGGCAGAGATTAGGCTATGAATTCCCGTATTGGGAGGTCGCAGCCCAGATGACAGAGCAAAGGCTCTTGTACGATTACATTCTCATCGGTATCGGCATACTGCTTATCTTTATCGGCTGTGTCATGATCGCCCTTAAGTTCCGCGCAAAGAGGGCTGTAAAGCCGGAGGAACTCGATGACGAAGAAGAGGAAGATGTTCTCGAGACTGATACAAAAGATCTTCTCTTAAGGTAGTCATCTGACTTTTAAGGATAGAATAATAATCAAGTTTAACTTATAATTCCCTTTAGGCACATTAGCCTGAAGGGAATTTTATATGCGCGGAAAACTAGCAAAACTGATATTGCTGATAATGGCTGCTGCCTTATGTTTCTCACTTGCAGGGTGTATGGGCGATTCAGATTTCTCTTTCTCGGCAACTGATCCTTCAGGCAGCGGCGAGTCGCCTGCGGCGCCGGCTGCTTCTTACGTAAGAAAAGATTACGATGCCGACAAATATCCTTATTTCGCGATGCTGAATGAGACCGAGAAGAATGCTTACTCTCTGATCTGCGAGAATCTCACGATGGGCAACAAGGAGTTTGAGTGTGTGGTCAGCATCAAGGCCGACCGGCTCACCACTGTTATTGATTCGGTATTAAATGATCACCCCGAGCTCTTCTGGGTAGACAATACTTACGGCTATTCTTACGAGCCCGCTACAGGGGATATCAAGGACATCACGTTTGACTTTTTCGATTTTGCGGACACGCCCGAAAAACTTGCTTCCGCAAAGACCGCCTTCAACAGCGCCGCTGACCTCATAGTCGCACAGGCCATGACCAATCAGAGAGCCGTCGAAAGAGAGCTTTATATTCACGATTACATCTGCCAGAACACTGATTACGATACCGAAGCGCCCTACAACCAGAGTGCTTATTCGGTTATCGTGCTTCACGAATCCGTCTGCGCCGGCTATGCCAAGGCATTCCAGTATCTCGCGCAGAGATGCGGACTTACCTGCTACTACGTGACAGGAAGGACTGACGGACTTGGCGGCAGGTTAGTTAGCGGCAGCAACGAAGACGGAAGCCATTCCTGGTGCATGATGAAGATCGATGCAGATTACTACAATGTGGACTGCCTCTGGGACGACACGGCCAGCGATTCATACGGCAGCCAGATCTATCCCTTCTTTAACCTGACAGACGAGCTGTTCATATACCACGCCAGGATCAATATGGCTGTCTCGCTCCCCAAATGTACTGCCACGGAATTTAAGTATTCCAACCAGTTCGGACCTACGGTCGAAGCTTCGAGCATCACTTTTTCCGATGCTGCCTGAACCATACCTTTTCCATATAATATTTATTATTTAAAGGCGGTTCGATTTGTCGTATAATGGACAAATTGATTTATGTATAAACCAGTCTAGGAGATGAAATCATGAAAGAACTAATGCTTGGAAACAAAGCTGTTGCAAGAGGTCTTTATGAGGCCGGCGTAGCAGTCGCAAGTTCGTACCCGGGAACACCCAGTACAGAGACTACCGAAGAAGCTGCAAAGTTCGAGGAGATCTACTGCGAATGGGCACCTAACGAGAAGGTCGCTATGGAGACCGCTTTCGGTGCTTCCAGAGCAGGCAAGAGATCTTATTGCGCAATGAAGCACGTCGGACTTAATGTCGCAGCAGACCCGCTCTTCACCATGAGCTACACCGGTGTCAATGCGGGAATGGTCATCCTCGTAGCAGACGACCCCGGAATGCACTCTTCCCAGAATGAGCAGGACTCAAGACATTATGCCATCGCGGCTAAGATGCCTATGCTCGAGCCCGCTGATTCCCAGGAAGCTAAGGACTTCGTAGTCGAAGCTTATGACATTTCCGAGCAGTTCGATACACCCGTGCTCATCAAGATGTGCACGAGAGTCGCTCACTCACAGTCTGTAGTTGAGCTCGGCGAGAGGATCGATGTCCCGGTCAAGCCTTACGAAAAGGATGCAGCTAAGTACGTAATGGTACCTGCAAATGCCAAGAGACGTCACCCCATCGTTGAGGAGAGAACGAATAAGCTCATCGCTTTTGCTGAGGAGTCTTCTCTCAACCGCGTAGAAGAAGGCACAGATACATCAATGGGTATCATCACTTCTTCCACTTCATATCAGTACGTTAAGGAAGTATTCGGAGATAAGTATCCTGTATTGAAGATCGGACTTATCAATCCGCTTCCCGTAAAGAAGATCAAGGACTTCGCAGCTAAGGTAGATAAGCTCGTAGTCGTAGAAGAGCTTGATCCCGTCATCGAGACACACTGCAAGACATTGGGCCTTGAAGTAACAGGCAAGGATGTATTCCCGCTTATCGACGAGTTCTCACAGGGCCTCATCGCTACTAAACTGGGACTTCCTGAAAAGCCCGCATGCAAGCCCATCGAAGGACTTCCCGGAAGACCGCCGGCAATGTGCGCAGGCTGCCCTCACAGAGGCATGTTCTATGTCCTTTCCAAGCTCAAGCTCACAGTCATGGGCGATATCGGATGCTACACATTGGGCGCTACACCTCCGCTCTGCGCTATCGATACCACGGAGTGCATGGGCGCTTCCATCAGCTCCCTCCACGGCTTCAACAAGGCTCTCGGTGCAGATGCTGAGAAGAAGACGGTTGCAGTCATCGGTGACTCCACATTCATGCATTCAGGCATGACAGGTCTTGCCAACATCGCATACAACCAGACAAATTCCACTGTCATCATCCTTGATAACTCCATCACAGGTATGACAGGACACCAGCAGAATCCTACGACAGGCTTCAACCTCCGTGGTGATCCGGCAGGCAAGATCGATCTCGAAGCTCTCGTGCGCGCAATGGGCATCAGCAGAGTAAGAGTAGTTGATCCTTATAATCTCGCAGAGGCTGAAGCAGCAGTTAAGGAAGAGCTCGCAGCAGAAGAGCCTTCCGTAATCATCTCCAGAAGACCCTGCGCGCTCCTTAAGAAGGTTAAGCGCGGTGAGCCTATCCAGGTCAACCCCGACAAGTGCAAGTCCTGCAAGGCATGCATGAAGCTCGGATGCCCTGCGATCTCCTTTAAGGACGGACATGCTCACGTAGACACGACACAGTGCTTCGGCTGCAAGGTATGCAGCGAGCTCTGCAAGTTCGGCGCATTCGAGACATTGAACGGGGAGGCAATCACATGGTAACCAGCATAATGATAGTAGGCGTAGGCGGACAGGGTTCGCTCCTCGCAAGTAAGCTTTTAGGCAGAGCCGCTATGGACAAGGGCTATGACGTAAAGGTCTCAGAGGTTCACGGTATGAGCCAGAGAGGCGGAAGCGTTGTTACTTATGTTAAGTTCGGCGACAAGGTAAATTCTCCCATCATCGATAAGGGCGAAGCTGACTACATCATCTCTTTCGAGCTTTTGGAAGCTGCAAGATACGTTCAGTTCCTTAAGCCCGGCGGACAGATCGTCACCAACTCACAGCAGATCGATCCTATGCCCGTAATCGCAGGCACAGCAGAATACCCTTCCGAGCTCATCGCCAAGATGGAAGCTTCCGGCGCTAAGGTAGACGCCATCGACGCGCTCACGATCGCTGAGCAGGCAGGTTCATCCAAGGCTACGAACATCGTCCTTATGGGTGTCTTCTCAAAGTACATCAAAGAGATCAGCAAGGAAGAATGGGTCAAGGCTGTTGAAGCTTCTGTTCCTGCTAAATTCCTTGAGCTCAATATGAAGGCTTTCGAGATGGGCCTTGCAGCGGAGTAATACATGGCAAGTCTTGAAGAAGTAAGAAAGTTTTTTGAAGGCGACAAGTACGCCACGGAAGCAACAGGGATCGTTATCGAGAAGGCTGAAAAAGGCCACAGCGTCGTTACACTCGAACCTGACGGCAGACATCTTAATGCTGTCGGAGGCCTGATGGGCGCAGTCTATTACACGATGGCTGATTTCGCTTTTGCCGTTGCGGAGAACTGCGAACTTGATTCCGATACGGTAACTGTTACCCAGGCAACACAGATGAACTTCTTAAGGTCCTGGCACGGCGGCAAGGTAACCTGCAAGGCCGATATCGTCAAGGACGGCAGATTCATCTGTCTTTACGAGGTCAAAGCCTTTGATACCGAAGGCAAAGAACTCGCACTCATCATCGTCAACGGTTTTAAGACCGCACGAAAATAACCACCCCGTTAGGAGGGCACCATTTATGATTTGGAACGAAGCAAAGGAGTGCATGTCGCGTGACGAGATCGAAGCACTGCAGAGCGCAAGACTCGTCAAAGTAGTTAACCGCGTTTATCACAACGTTGAGTACTACCGCAAAAAGATGCAGGCAGTAGGCCTCGAGCCCGGCGACATCAAGGGCATCGAAGACTTAGACAAGCTGCCTTACACAACATACCAGGATTTAAGAGACACATACCCCTTCGGTTTGGCAGCAGTTCCCAGATCAGAGATGGTAAGAGTTCACGCATCCTCAGGTACAACAGGTAAGCCGAAGATCGCCGTCTACACAAGACGCGACATCGACATCTGGGCTGAGTGCGTTGCAAGATGCCTCTCCATGGCAGGGATTACAAGAGACGATATCATCCAGGTAGGCTACGGATACGGCCTCTTCACAGGCGGTCTCGGAGCACACTATGGTGCTGAATACCTCGGAGCTTTGGTTCTCCCTATGTCCACAGGCAACACACAGAAGCTCATCGACATGATGATCGACTGCGATGTTACATCGATCGCATGCACACCTTCTTATCTCCTGCACGTTGCAGAGGATCTTGAGAAGATGGGTCTCGTTGACAAGATCAAGCTCAAGTCCGCTATCTGCGGCGCTGAGCCCTGGACAAACGAGATGCGCGACCAGATGGAATCAAGACTTCACATCAAGGCATACGACATCTACGGTCTCACAGAGATGATGGGCCCCGGCGTTGCATGCGACTGCGAATACCACAAGGGTCTGCATATCTGGGAAGACCACTTCCTCCCGGAGATCATCGATCCTGCCACATTGAAGCAGCTTCCTAAGGGTTCTGACGGCGAGCTCGTCATCACAAACCTCACTAAGGAAGGCATGCCTTTGATCCGTTACAGGACTAAGGACTTAACATCCATCGAATACGACAAGTGCGAGTGCGGACGTACGATGGCAAGGATCCAGCGCTTCAGAGGAAGATCTGACGACATGCTCATCATCCGCGGCGTAAACGTTTTCCCTTCACAGGTAGAGGCAGCTCTCCTTACCATCGAAGGCACAACACCTCACTACATGCTCGTAGTCGACCGTGTTGACAATAACGATACTCTTGAAGTCCAGGTCGAAGTTGCAGAGAATGCCTTTACAGACGAGATCTCAAGCCTTGAGAAGCTCTCCAAAGAGATCCACGCAAAGCTCAAGCAGGCTATCGGTCTCAATGCTAAGGTCAAGCTTGTAGAGCCCAACGGCCTTGAGCATTTCGACGGCAAGAGCAAGCACGTTACAGACAAGCGTAAGCTTTATCAATAATTTATGGGGAGGTACCACTTATGTTCGTAAAGCAGATTTCGATTTTCCTCGAAAACACTGAAGGCAGACTCGATGAGGTCTTGAAGATCCTTGCACAGGGCGGTATCGACCTGCTCTCTGCAAGCCTTGCAGACACAACGGAATTCGGCGTTCTCCGCCTTATCTCCAAGGAACCCGATAAAGCTAAGCAGATCCTCAAGGATGCCGGCTTCGCAGCACGTATCGATGAGGTCATCGCTGTCGTAGTTCCTGATGCAGTCGGAAGCCTCGCAAAGGTTATCGGCATGATCCACGCTGCAGGCATCAACATCAGCTACATCTATGGTCTTTCGATCGACGGCGAAGGTGCTCCGATCGCTATCAAGACTGATGACAACACAAAGGCAGAAAATCTCCTCAACGCAGCAGGCGTTAAGACATTAGGCATGGAAGATCTGCAGTAATTATTTTATTAGTTTTCTTTTAAGGAGTTGTCCTTTGCAGGGCAGCTCCTTTTTTGTTTTGATGGTGCTTGTTGAAATCAGAAAGATTCTATACCGATTGGTATAATATAGGTGTTGTACCAAAAGATTTATCAGACAATTGAGAAAGCATATTATGATTATCTCTTATTTAGCCTTAATATTACTATTGCTTATACCTTTTCCTAAAGTCAAATCATTTATTAAGAATGAATATCATGAAGATTATCTAAAGCCAGATGCCACGCTTCCTATAAAAGGTTTTTTCGTGGTGCTTGTATTTTTCCGCCACTCAAGAGAATACGTCACACTGAGTGTTTCTATTTTAAATTTGCTTTTCTTGTATATTGATCATTACAGCGGTCAGTTAATTGTTGCTGCTTTTCTGTTTTACTCCGGATATGGAATATATGAATCAATCAAGACAAAGGGAACGCAGTATATAAAAAGCTTTCCTCGAAAAAGATTATTCCGCACCTGGATTCGTTTTGCTTTCTGCGTGTCTTTCTTCCTTGTTTTTAATCTCGCTGCTAACATAGTTTATCCTGTTAAAACAATATTGCTGTCTTATACAGGGTGGGAATCAATTGGCAATTCAAACTGGTACATGTGTGTTGTTTTTATATTGTACATAGTCACATATATTTCTTTCCGGTTTATATCCGATAAGAAATCACTTTTGGCGTTATTAATATTTACTTTTCTGTCTATATTGATTATTGCGATACTATTTGTTTGGGGCCCTGGTCATTGGTGGTATAACACAATTCTCTGCTGGGTGATTGGAATGTGGTATAGCAGATACAAAGAGAAAATTGACAGCATTGTTCAAAAAAATAACATAACGTATTGGCTGACGTTCCTGTCCTCAATCCTTTGCTTCTCTGCATTGTACTATATATTATTAAATTGTTTTGGAAGTATATTGATGATTCTCGCAGCCCCTGTTTTAGTTTTGATCATCATTATTTTATCGATGAAGGTACAGTTCAAAAGTACGCTGCTTACATTTTTAGGAAAACATGTGTTTTCAATTTATATTCTGCAAAGGCTGGCATTATCGTTGCTTAGAGACTTAATTCCCAATAATGCCATTTATTTATTGAGTAGTTTTTTGCTGACAATTTTCTTTGCATATTTATTTGATACTCTTTTTAAGTTATTTGAAGATAAACTCTGCAAAACAAAGACAGTGGTAAGTTAATCTGACACAATAAAGGGGTGCCCCCGTGTGGGACACCCCTTTAATCATTGAATTAAAAGTTGCTATCAGACTTCGTCAGCAGGTGCTTCCTCGGGAAGTGAATATTTCTTCTCGATTGTGACCTTCTCGTCGTAACACTTAAAGATATCATCGACCTTTGCCTTGGAAAGCTTAGGTGTGATAAGGCTTACGACAGGAACGATAACGAGGCCTGCGAGCATTGTGATTGCGCCTGCATTAATAGGTGAAGCAATAAACTTCAGGAACATGTTTGCAACAGTGAAGCCTACACCGAAGATAAAGCATACCCATACGGAGAGCTTTGTTGTCCTCTTCCAGTACAGACCCCAGAGGAACGGTGCGAGGAAAGCTCCCGCGAGAGCGCCCCATGAGTAACCCATGAGCTGAGCGATGAACGTCGGCGGGTTAAGAGAGAGAAGGACGGAGACAACGATGAAGAATACGAGCAGGAGACGCATAGTAATGAGTTGAGTCTTTTCTCTCTTTTTCTTGTCTTCGTTCTTCTTGGGCTTGATCTGTTCGATGAGATCCAGTGTAACTGTCGAGCTCGATGTGAGAACGAGCGAAGACAGAGTGGACATTGAAGCAGAGAGTACGAGAACTATAACAACACCGATAAGGATCGTAGGAAGCTTCTCGAGCATTGTGGGAATGATGGAGTCATACATCGGCTTGCCGTCGGCATAGCTGATGCTGCCCTCATAAAGCCTTGCAAATCCGCCTAAGAAATAGCATCCGCCTGCTACAACGAAAGCGAAAAGCGTGGAGATGACGGTGCCTGCCTTAACTGACTTCTCGTCCTTGATGGCATAGAATTTGCCGACCATCTGGGGAAGACCCCATGTGCCGAGCGAAGTAAGGACGATAACGCCGACAAGGTTCAGAGGATCAGGTCCGAAGAATGATGCAAATGCGCCCTGCATTCCGGCGGGAACTGTAGCGTCGGGCTGAGCCTGCGAAAGCTTTGAGAGCGATTCGATAAACCCGCCGTTGTTATTGAGCACCGTAGCTATGACAGCCGTGATGCCGAAGAGCATGATGATACCCTGTACGAGGTCATTTACGACGGTTGCCATGTAGCCGCCGAGGATAACATAGATGCAGGTAAGAGCTGCCATAACGATGATGCAGATCTTATAGTCGATGTTGAAGGCCATGTTAAAGAGTCTGGAAAGACCGTTATAGACCGAAGATGTATAAGGGATAAGGAAGATGAAGGAGATGAGTGCAGCTGTGATCCTTAAGGCCTTGCTGTCATATCTCTTTCCGAAGAAGTCAGGCATTGTCTTGGAGTTCAAATGCTTTGTCATGACTCTTGTTCTTCTTCCGAGAATGATCCATGCGAGAAGTGAACCGATGACTGCGTTGCCGATACCGATCCAGGTGGATGCGATACCGTATTTCCAGCCGAACTGTCCTGCGTATCCGATGAATACTACCGCGGAGAAATAAGATGTGCCGTAACCGAAAGCCGTAAGCCAGGGGCCTGCGTTTCTGCCGCCCAGTACGAAGCCTTCAACGCTGTTTGCTTTCTTGCGGGTCATGATGCCGATCGCGATCATGACAGCGAAAAAGACTACCAAAAAGATGATCTTGATTGCCAGATCCATGTGTGTTCCCTCACTTCTCGCTTCTTCCACCCTCGAAAACGTTTAAGAAGCGTTTTTATTCAAAAAATAAGCCTTGTGTCTAAAAAAGTCACAAGGCTTACATTTTAAGACTGATTTTCCTGTTCGACAAGTCTTTCAGCCCCATATCTTTTGCGGAGAACGGGCTTTTCGATCTTACCGGTGGCGTTTCTCGGAACGTCAGCTAAGATGATCTGCTTCGGTCTCTTGTAACGGGGGAGCTGATTGCAGAACTTCTCTAATTCTTCAACGGTGCAGTTGCTGCCGGGTTCTACCTCGACGATGGCGCCTGTGATCTCACCGAGTCTCTTGTCAGGGAGACCGATAACTGCAACGTCTTTTACCTTCGGATATTCCTGGAGGAAGTTCTCGATCTCGACAGGGTAGATGTTCTCACCGCCACTGACGATAACGTCCTTCTTACGGTCAACGAGGAAGTAGAAGCCGTCTTCATCCTGGCGTGCCATGTCACCTGTGAAGAGCCATCCGTCTCTCAAGGTCTCCTTGGTTGCTTCAGGGTTTCTGTAGTATTCGAGCATTACGCCGGGACCCTTGACGCAGAGTTCGCCGACCTCGCCCTGAGGTACGATGTTGCCTTCTTCGTCAACGATCTTGCACTCCCAGCGGTAGCCGGGAACGCCGATGGCACCGACCTTGTGAGTGTTTGCGAGTCCAAGGTGAACGCAGCCGGGGCCGGTTGATTCGGAAAGACCGTAGTTAGTGTCATACTGGTGATTCGGGAAATAATCCTTCCAGTGACGGATCAGTGAAGGCGGTACGGGCTGTGCTCCGATGTGCATAAGACGCCACTGGTCGAGCTTATAATCTTCGAGCTTGAGTTCACCGCGGTCCAATGCATCGAGGATGTCCTGTGCCCACGGTACGAGGAGCCATACGATCGTGCACTGCTCGTCGGATGCTGCCTTAAGGATTACCTCAGGCTTTGTGCCCTTGAGGAGAACGGCCTTGCTGCATGTCCACAAAGAACCCATCCAGTGGAACTTGGCGCCTGTGTGATAGAGAGGCGGGATGCAGAGGAAACAGTCATTCTTTGTTGTCTCGTGATGTACGGCTTCCATCTCTGCTGCCTGTGTAAGGCTTCTGTGAGGATGAAGGATCGCCTTGGGGAATCCTGTAGTACCTGATGAGAAATAGATAGCAGCGTAGTCCTCTTCCTTGAGTTCGATCATGGGATCGCGGCTGGAATAGTCAGCTACCTGCTGCCAGTAATTCTCTGCGAATTCGGGAGCCTGACCGTCACCTACATAGAGAAGGAGTCTGTCTTTTGCAAGCTCTTCTGCATTGATATTAAGTCTGTCTACGAACTCGGGACCGAAGAACATTACGGAGATCTCGGCTAAGTCCGCACAGTAAGATATCTCGTTAGCTGTATATCTGAAGTTGAAAGGAACTGCGATAGCGCCTGTCTTTAAGATACCGAAGTAGATAGGAAGCCACTCGAGGCAGTTGAACATAAGGATAGCGACCTTGTCGCCCTTCTTGATTCCGCGGCCTAAGAGCATGTTTGCTACTCTGTTGGACTTCTCATCGAAGATCTGCCATGTGATCTCGTGACGGTACGGCATGGATTTTGTCTGCTGTACGAGGTCGAATTCCTTAAAGGAGATCTTTCTGGTGTCTTCCATTGCGGGGTTAAGTTCTACAAGAGCTACTTCATCGCCGTGTTCACGTGCGTTGCGTCTCAATAAATCTGTTACCGGCATGTATATTCCTCCCTTGCTTTATTTGTCTGAATAAAGCCAAAGACAATATTAACATCACAACTGATGTTCGTCAAAAATATTAAATAATAAATACAAATATTTTTAACTGTGTTTTATAATATATTGTCCTAGTTATGATCAGGAGGAAGATCCTTTGATACGAAAACTGATGAAATCTATCCGGCAGTTCAAGAAAGATTCGATACTGTCGCTTATATTTATAATCGGAGAAGCGGTTCTCGAAGTAATAATCCCGTTTTTCACTGCGGATATGGTAAATAAGATCCAGGCGGGTGCCACGCTTGATACCGTCCTTAAGCTCGGAGCCATAATAGCAGTTGCCGCCATCTTATCTCTTGCATGCGGAGCATTTGCCGGCAAGTTCTCGGCAAGGGCTTCAGCAGGTTTTGCAGGCAACTTAAGAGCTGACATGTTCTCAAAGGTTCAGAAGTTCTCTTTCGGAAATATCGATAAATTCTCCACGTCATCTCTCGTCACCAGAATGACGACTGATGTCACGACTGTTCAGAATGCATACATGATGATGATAAGGATCGCCATAAGGGCTCCTATGATGTTCGCTTTCGCGATCATTATGGCTTATGTTCTCGGAGGATCTCTGGCTACGACGTTCGTTATTATCGTCCCGATCCTTGCAGTAGGACTTATCATCATCGGACGTCTTGCAATGCCGGCTTTCCGTGCCGTATTCAAAAAGTACGATAAGCTCAATGAGTCGATCGAAGAAAACGTCCGCGGAATGCGCGTGGTCAAAGGCTTTGCCAGGGAAGATCACGAGAAGGATAAATTCGGCAAGGCATCCGATGACATCAGGAAGGACTTTACAAGAGCAGAAAGGATCGTAGGACTTAACTCTCCTATCATGGAGCTCTGCCTGCACTTTAACGTCGTTTTCCTCCTTTACATCGGATCCAAGATGGCTATTACGAGTCATGGTGTTGAGGTCAACATCGGACAGATCTCGGCTCTCATGACATACGGCTTCATGGTCCTCATGTCGCTCATGATGGTCTCCATGATCTACGTTATGCTCACGATGTCGGTTGAAGCCGCAAAGCGTATCGTTGAGGTCCTTGATGAAGAACCTTCGATCAGCAATCCCGCTGAGCCTGTCATGGAAGTAAAGGACGGATCCATTGACTTTACTGACGTGGCCTTCAGATATTCGGAGAAAGCGGTACGCGATGCGCTCTTTGACATCGATCTTCATATAGACAGCGGAATGTCCGTAGGTATCCTGGGCGGAACAGGTTCTTCAAAGACCACCCTGATCCAGCTTATCCCGAGGCTTTACGATGTTACTGCAGGCGAGATCAAGGTAGGCGGAGTGCCTGTCAAGGACTACGACATCAAGACCTTGAGAGACGCCGTAGCCGTTGTGCTCCAGAAGAATGAACTGTTCTCCGGGACCATTGCCGAGAACTTAAGATGGGGTAACGAGAATGCCACAGACGAAGAACTCGTTGAGGCATGCAAGATCGCACAGGCATATGAATTCGTGTCTTCATTCCCTGAAGGCTTTGAGACGCATATCGAACAGGGCGGCACCAATGTATCGGGCGGACAGAAGCAGAGACTCTGTATCGCCAGAGCACTTTTGAAGCGTCCTAAGATACTTATCCTCGACGACTCAACATCTGCTGTCGATACAAGGACTGATGCCCTGATAAGAAAGGGCTTCATGTCTTATATACCTGAGACAACAAAGATCATAATCGCCCAGAGAGTTGCTTCCGTTCAGGAGTGTGACATGATCATCATCATGGACGGCGGCAAGATCATGGGTACCGGTACTCACGAAGAACTCCTTAAGAGCAATGATATCTACCGTGAGATATATGAAGAACAGACGAAGGGAGGATCTGGCGATGAGTAAGAAAAACGATGCTCCCGAAAAGAAGGTAGAAGCAGCACCCGCACCGGGCGGAAGACGCAGAGGTCCCGCTTCGATGTCACAGGTTATAGGATCCATGGGAAGCCTTAAGCGTGTCATAAAGATGTACATCAAGATCTTCCCGGTCCTTTCCTGGGTCGTAGTTCTGTTTAACGTCTATAACGCTGTTGCGGCAGCTCTTCCTATGGTCTTCCTCCAGAAGGTTACTGTAGTCCTTGAAGAATCCCTGGAATCAGGCGATTGGGAATATGCGAAGATCAAGATCATCTCGTATCTGATACCGCTTATCTGCATATATGCAGGCGCTGCTATCGTAAGCATTTTGAATTCACAGCTCATGGCTTACATGACGCAGAAGTTCCTGCACAGGTTAAGGACAGATCTGTTCAACAAGATGCAGACACTGCCTTTAAGGTATTTCGATACCCATAAGCACGGCGATATCATGAGCCACTACACAAACGATATCGACACATTAAGACAGCTCGTATCGATGGCAATCCCCAATATCATCAGGGCAGGCGTTGTCGTTATCACCGTGTTCGTTACCATGCTCAATTACAGCATCTGGCTTACCCTTATCATGATCGCCGGCATCATTGCCATGATGTTTGCCACAGGCAAGGTCGGCGCAGGTTCTGCGAAATACTTTATCAGGCAGCAGAAGGCTGTAGCTTCCACTGAAGGCTTTATCCAGGAGATCATGAACGGCCAGAAAGTCGTTAAGGTATTTAACCACGAAGGAAAAGTAACAGAGGAATTCAACAAGCTTAATGACGGACTTGCCGAAGACAGCAGCAAGGCGAATACCTATGCAAATATCCTGGCTCCGATCATCGGCAATATAGGCAATATCGTTTATGTCCTTCTTGCCGTAGGCGGCGGTCTTATGACCATATTGGGAGTAACGAATGTCTCGTTCTCCGGACTTCCCATGGGAATCGACATCATCGTTCCGTTCCTCAACGGAAGCAAGCAGTTCATGGGCAACATCAACCAGCTCACGATGCAGATGAATGCTATCGTCATGGCAGGTGCCGGCGCTCAGAGAATCTTTGCCCTGCTTGACGAGGAACCTGAGACCGATGACGGCTACGTCACGCTCGTAAATGCAAATATCGCACCCGACGGCACAATAACCGAGGCCGACCACCAGACAGGTCACTGGGCATGGAAGCATCCTCACAAGGCAGACGGCACGATCACTTATACAGAGCTTAAGGGCGACGTATTGCTCAATGAAGTAGACTTTGCCTATGTTCCCGAAAAGCAGGTCCTTTTCGATGTATCAGTCTTTGCAAAGCCCGGCCAGAAGGTAGCTTTCGTAGGCGCAACCGGTGCAGGCAAGACCACGATCACAAACCTCATCAACCGCTTCTACGATATTGCAGACGGTAAGATCCGTTACGACGGCATCAACGTCAATAAGATAAAGAAGAAGGACTTGAGAAGGTCTCTCGGTCTGGTATTGCAGGATACGAATCTTTTCACCGGAACCGTTATGGAGAATATCCGCTACGGCAAGCTCGATGCATCCGATGAGGAGTGCAAAGAGGCTGCAAAGCTTGCAGGTGCTGCCGACTTTATCGAGCGTCTTCCTGACGGCTATGACACGATGCTCAACAACAACGGTTCCAACCTTTCCCAGGGCCAGAGACAGCTCATTGCGATCGCAAGAGCAGCGGTAGCTAATCCGCCTGTCATGATCCTTGACGAAGCTACTTCTTCAATCGACACGCGTACTGAAGCTATCGTTCAGCGCGGCATGGACAAGCTCATGGAAGGCCGTACGGTATTCGTCATCGCGCACCGCTTATCGACCGTAATGAACTCAGACGTCATCATGGTTCTTGATCACGGCAAGATCATTGAGCGCGGTTCCCACGAGCAGCTGATCGCGGAGAAGGGTACGTATTATCAGCTCTATACGGGTGCATTCGAACTCGAGTGATGGTTTTTCCTCAGCTCTGGGCCGACGCTTTCGCGTGTCGAATTGAGCCTCGGAATAAACATCATTCTTGGAAGATAAAGGAAAAATAAAACCCCTATTCTCAAAGTGAGAACAGGGGTTTTATCATCAAAACAAGATAATAAATCAAATCGATAAATAAGTGTATTCAATTTCGTATGCGTCACCCGTATTTTTCATGGACAGGAAGCAAAATGGTCCTTGTGGATTCTCTGCATAGGATTCCCAATAATCATCTTCCTGAGTACTCTTACTGACCTTATAAGTCGCGGACAAAAGATCATACGTCTCTGTGGCCTTTTCATAATCGTTAATTGAAAGATTCACGGTGACCCAGACCCATAGAGGTGTATCCCAAGTTTCCTCAAATGCTACTGTGTCATCTGATTGAAGAATTAGACCTCTCCTGCTACTTATTCCGCAAATACAATCTATAGGTGCTCTGGAAAAAGAAAAGTTTGGAAAGTCTTTATCTTGAGACGTAGCTTTGAAACTATCATAGTATTCATCAACAGTTTTTCCTGGCGAATTCATTACAGTATCAATTATCATCTCACATTCAGCATATATTTCTTCAGCGGACATTCCTTCTAAAGAATAAACAGTTGGATCCATTGTGGTTTCAGTAACTGTTGTAGTTTCAACAGTAGTAGTTTCAGTTATTTCAACAGATGATTCTGTGGTAGTAGGAACTTCGGAGGAGCTCTCTTCTATACTGGTAATGTTTGATTCTGTTTCAACATTCGTAGTGCTGGAACAACCGGTAATGGCAACACTTCCTAACAACAATAATGAGAGAAAACGTTTTTTCATTTTGAACCGCCTTTTCTATGCTTAATTACAAGTCATATAGTCAATTATGCGCTCCGCTTGTCCAAATCTCAAATAATCAATCCCTGCACCACAAAAATAATTCAAATGTCAAATTGCTAAGATGTTATAATTATTATGTAAAGCAAGGGGATAGAGGCGCATCAAGGAAAAGTATTTATGAAAAAGCTTTTGGCAACAATCCTGACGATAACTGTTTTGTCGCTGTCACTTACGTCATGCTTCCAGCATACGAATGACCCGACCGGCAGTGGCGGCAATGCGCTTGGCAACGATCCGACGGGTTCGACTACTGAGGAGTCACATGCGGTACTTGATACGCGTGATCTGCCGCCTGTCGAAGCTACGGAGACATTCGACGATTATTATGTTCAGGATTTTGACCAGGCATGGGGCGTTGATAAGGAACTCCGCATGGCGACCGGCACGGTCAAGAACTATTTCCGCCAGTATTCTTTTAACTCAATGAACGAGCTGGTCAACGAGAATCTCAATACCATTGCGACAGTAAGCAGACCGGTCATCACTTTGTATGATTCGCAGGATCCGGGATATTCTGTATACGAAGTAACTTATTCGCAGACGTTCCCGATAATTTCGAGGGAGCCGACGAGCGTTTACAAGTCATTCTTCTCATACCACAATGTCGGATACGTTGACTTCTATACGGGCGCGACATTCCCTTGCGTCAACCTTTCCACGCAGATCGACAGCTTCTGCGTATCGGGCAACGTTATCTACAACGGTCAGACCTATCAGGTAAGCTATTACGAGTACCGTGAGACGGATATCCTTGAGAGCACTTACGAGACTGATACGGTCGATCCGAATAATTACCATATCGAGAGATGCACTGTCCAGATAAGCACGACGGCCTACTTTGTTGTCCCGAAGGGTTATGACGGGATCCTCATGTACGTCTATGTTGCTGACGATACCGACAGACCGGTCGAGCAGGTTTTGGAAGAGGACAATCCTTACTTCGAACCGCCGGGATTCTTTGGTGACGACGAGTACGTAAACGATTATGTGTTCTTCGGAATCAACCAGCCTAAATAAAGTTGTTTCTTCGTAAGATGTATACCCCAATAAAAACAGCCCCGTTCGCCGGGGCTGTTTCATTTATCAGTTTATTCTTTTTCTCCCGGCTGCTCTAAGCCTGAGGTCAGGAGCTTAACCGCGATCGCGCATTCGATCCTCTTTCTGAAGATATCGCAGCCCATCTCGTAGATGCCGTTGATGTCGCCTGAGGCGTGATAGGAGTTTGCGGCGCACCCGCCGGAGCAGTAGAGCTTGGCCCAGCAGTCCTTGCATTCGGGACGGCTGTAGGCGTTGCAGGATGCGAACTTATCCTGGAGCCCGATGTTTTGGACGCCGTCGTAGATGGAGCCCATCTTGTATGCTTCGTCGCCTACGAACTGGTGGCAGGGGTAGAGGTCGCCCCAGGGGGTGACGGCCAGATACTCGGTGCCTGAACCGCAGCCGGCGATCCTCTTGTAGATGCACGGGCCGCACGTGAGGTCTAACATGTAGTGATAGAAGGTGAAGGGTCTGCCTTCGTTATAGCGCTCGACCATGAGTCTTGCAAGCTCTTCGTACTGTTCGAAGATAACGGGCAGATCTTCTTTTGTGATCGCAGAGGGGCTGGAAGGATCAGTGACCACGGGCTCCATCGAGAGCTCGTTGAATCCCAGATCCAGCATCTGCTTGATGTCGTTAAGAAAATCCGTGTTGTAATGAGTGAAGGTGCCGCGCATGTAGTAGCTCAAATTGCCACGCTTGGCGACAAACTTCTGGAAGTTCGGAACGATCTTATCGTAGGAGCCGTGACCTGCATAATCGACGCGGAAGCGGTCGTGGACTTCTTTTCGGCCGTCCAGGGAGAGGACGACGTTGTGCATCTCGCGGTTGGCGAACTCGGTGACTTCGTCATCGAGTAATACGCCGTTGGTAGTAAGAGTGAAACGGATATTCTTGTTGTGGATCTTCTCCTGCTCGCGGCCATATTCAACGAGCTTCTTGCAGACATCCCAGTTCATGAGAGGCTCGCCGCCGAAGAAGTCGATATCGAGATTCTTATGGAAGCCGGAATTTTCGATGAGGAAATCGATCGCACGCTTACCTACTTCATAGCTCATAACGGCGCGCTCACCGTGGTACTTGCCCTGGCTGGCAAAGCAATAGGAGCAGTTGAGGTTGCATGTGTGTGCGACGTGGAGGCACAGAGCCTTTATCTTGATATTCTTTTTCCTGAAATCCTTGGCCAGATGCTCGTACTTGTCAGGAGCGTAGAGCTTGCCGGCTTCTTTCAAACCATTGATGTCCGCGATGCACTCTTCAGCATCTTCTCTGGTGATGCCGTGCTTGGCGATTGCTTTCTCAATAACTTCTTCAGCAGGCTCGGTCTCATACCACCGGATCATGTCATAGGCGACAGGATCGACCATGTGAATAGAACCCGAGTAGCTGTCGAGTACGATGTTGAGGCTGTCAAATTGGTAGCAGTGGATCATAAATATCTCGTTTCCATAAAAAAAGGTCCCACGTGAAAATGAGACCTTTTATCTTTAAATGATAACTGAATTACTCAGCGAGCTTCTCGCAAGGCTGGTTAGCAACACCGCAAGATGTCTTGCATGCTGACTGGCAAGATGTCTGGCACTCGCCGCATCCGCCTTCCTTAGCTGACTTCTCGAGATCTCTTGTCTCAACAGTAACGATTCTTGTCATATTAAGTAATCTCCCTTGTTTTTAATATGTGAATTATACTTTGCAAGTCCTAAACCGTCAAGGCAAAACGGGTATCAGTCCCTGATAGGTCCGGCCTCCGCCGAGCATGAGGCGGACATCGCCTGAAGATAGCAGCCTGACGGTGTCTTCCGTAATCACTTCGCCCGGTATAAGAAGCGGTATTCCCGGAGGGAACCCGTAAATGAATTCTCCGGATACGCGTCCGACGGCATTAGAAGGCTCGATCTCCTCGTAAAGAAGCCTGTATTTGGCGGCTTCCCTCAGGGTCATGGCAAATCTGGGATATGGTCTGAAGGTGAATCTGGCAGGAATATACTGACCGTCCATCGCGTTGTCCGTGGCTATGACCGCGTCGCAGAATCTCTTTAACGAATCGGCCGTGTCACCGATGCCTGTCATGGCGATCAGGTGTGAAGGGAAGCTCGCTTCGCACTCGATATTGAATGTTCCTCTCAAGTACTCGAAAAGCTGGTTGCCCATGCCCATCAATACGAACTTCGATCTTTCCCTTACAGGTGCTTCCCAGAGCCTGAAATTGCGCAGACCGCGAAGATTGGTCTCAGCGTAGGAGATTGCATCTTCCCAGGGCATTAAGATCCCGGGTCCCTTGGAATTAAGGAGAGCCAAGCACTTGGAGATGCCGCCCAAAAGGATATAAGAGGGGCTTGAAGTCTCAAAGATATCAAGGCCTCGTCTTATAAGTCTTTCCTCGATGGGACAGCCTTCGTGTAAGAGCATTACCGCCGTCTGTGTAGGTGAGGAAAGGGTCTTGTGAAGGCTCTTTATGACCAGGTCGCCCTTTGCGTCGGGACCGAAGAAATTGTCATCCAGGCCCAAATGCGCGCCGTGGGCGCTGTCGGTGATGAGGACTGCATCGTATTTTCTGGTGATGCGGAAGATCTCATCGGTATCAGAGAGCACGCCCTCGTATGTGGGAGATGTGATTATTACCGTCTTTATGGAAGGATCCCTGGCCAGATTCCTCTCGATATCGGAGGGTGAGACGTGGCCTGCAAATGGCAGTTCGGGATCGAAAGCGGGCATCAGGGGTACAATGGTGCTGCCGGTGAGTTCTAATGCGTTCCACACTGACAGGTGGCAGTTCATCGCGGTGAGGATCTTCGTGCCGGGATTGAGGATCGAAGCGCTCCAGATGGCCGCGAGGATCAGGGCGGTGGATCCGTTTACCGAGAGGAAAGCATTTCGCGCGTTCCAGATGGAAGCTGCGCAGTCCTCCATGTCCTTGAGGAGGCCTTCGGGCGAGTGGAGATTATCGAATCCGCCGATCTCGGTGATGTCGCGCATAAAGGCCTGCGATACAAAATCAGGATTGCGCTTGCCGCCCGGCATATGCATCGGAAGCGGATCGGTTCCCAAATAGAGCTTTAATGCCGCTCCGAGCCTGTCGTTGTCGTATCTCATTCGCGTGCCCTCCTCTTGATTTAGGCTATCACAAAAGAAGTTTATAAAAAAGTTGACATCGGGATTCTACACGTGTAGAATTATGGCAAATTATAAAAGGGGAATAATGACTATGAAAGAGAATTCAATAGGTGACAGCGAATATAAGTTAATGGAGATCATTTGGGATTATGCGCCTGTTGCTTCAGGCGACCTGTCAAGCATATGCGAGATGGTGCACGGATGGAAGAAGACCACCGTTTATACCATGCTCAAGAGACTCCAGGATAAGGGCTTCATCAAGAGTGAGAAATCCACCATTACTTTTCTGGTGGGCCGCGATGAGCTTCAGAAGCAGCAGAGTGAAGAACTCGTTGAGAAGAACTTCAAAGGTTCACTCCCGATGTTCGTTAACGCATTCCTCGGAGGCGGCAAGAAGATGAGTAAGGAAGATGCCGCCAAACTCATCGACATGATCGAGGAACATACAGAGGAATAACCGTTATTTATGGGAGATTTATTTTATAAAGTCCTTGAGATGAGCATTTACGGCAGTATCGCGTTCCTTGCGGTACTGCTCTTCAGACTTGTTTTTAAGAAATGTCCCAAGCGTGTACTGATCATTTTCTGGCTGGTCGTTGCGCTGAGGCTTATTCTCCCGTTCAATTTTAATTCGCCTACGAGCGCGCTCAATATCGGTAAATTGTTTACTTCTAAAACCACAGTCTCAGAGACCGTAAAATACGATCCCGAGACAAGGATAAGAGAAGCGACCACTGTCGACAGATCTGTAGGGCAGACAGCACAGAGCCCGGCTCCGGCAGGTGCTGATAATGCTGCCCCCGCAGACAGTCAGGCAGAAGAAGCCATGCAGGATCAGACGGAGAATAAGGCATCAAAGGTATCCTTAAAGACCATTATCCCTATCGTTTGGCTCAGCGTGGCAGGAGCGATGCTGATCTTCTCTGCCGTCAGATATGCGATGTTCTATTCGAAGGCCAGATGGAGCTCCCGTTCTTTTGACGGAAGATACTATATGGCAAATAACATCGATTCTCCGTTCGTCGTAGGCGTGATCAAACCGAAGATATTCTTTCCTATCAACATGGATGACGATGAGAGGGAATACGTACTTAACCACGAGTGGACACATATCAAGAATAAGGACGGCCTTACCAAGCTCTTAAGCTATATCATCCTTTGCCTCCACTGGTTTAATCCGTTCGTCTGGATAGCTTTCTTTATGCTCTGCGCAGATATCGAGATGCGCGTCGATGAAGAAACTACGAGCAATTTCAACCTGGCAATGGTAAAGGAATACTGCAAGTCTCTCGTAAGACATGCGGCTGACGATAACAACAAGGGCGGCGCATTCATGCAGAGCACCGCATTCAGCGGCCTGGGATTCGGCGGCATGGAGACAAAGCTCAGAGTGACCAATCTTTTGAAGAGCAAGGTTACTTCCAGGGCGATCCAGATAACATCCATCGTCGTTACCATGATCTTTGCCGTTCTTGTATCGGCATCTTCAGTAGATCACGAGAGAAAGACATATGAGAAGGTTTCTGATCCCGAACCGGAAGTCACGGTGACAGAGAGTGCCGCAGTGATCGAGTCCACCGAAGAGTCGGGCCTCTGGAGCGATGACTATATCGGTGCTTATTGTACATTTATTTATAATTTCGAACACGAACATCCGGGCTCGTCTTATTCTCTTATCTATATCAATAAAGATCTTATCCCGGAGCTTGTAGTAGATAATCCCGACTGCGGACGCGAATATGCTTCCGAAGTAAGCGTTTATTCTTTCAGGAACGGGGAGATAGTGCCTGTCTTTGAGGGCTGCATTTACGATGCAATAGGATCAGAAGCTTACGGTTATGTGCCTTATGGAGACTTCCTGTGTCATATGATCGTCAATTCCGAAGACTCCTTAGAGTTCTACGGTTATTCGATGTCAGATCTGATGGCAGGCAATGAGCCTTCAGTTACGTTGACTTATGAATACAAGAATTATTACCTCGACGGTGAGATCGTGGATTATGATACAGCAAGTGCCGCAATGCATGAGCGCGAAATGAAGACGATCTACGGCGAACAGACCGCTGATGAAGTAATATCCACGCTTAACGGTACAGGCAGTCAGACCAGTACAGTGGCAACAACGACATCGGAATCCACTACGGAGTCTGAGACTTCCGAGTCCACGTCTGAGACCACCGTGGAAACTGCTCCTAAGTGGATGCCCGTAAGCCAGATGCAGGATGAGACGGTTTTCGAGTTCAGCGGTGAAACATTCAGAAAGCCCAAGCTCGATTGTACATACGGTTCATTCATCATCGAGGCACCTGCAGACGACAGGCTCAGGATCACATATAACGACAAGGCTTATGATCTTTCGGTAAAGAGCGCAAGGCTTGAGCTGTATGTTTGTGATGCTTATCTGTTTAAGCACAGCGGACAGGTATATATTTATGTCGGAACATCACGTGATAGTATTTACGATATTAATGTCTATAAGGTAACCGATGATTCGGTCAGCTATGTCGGTACAGCTGAGTACATGTCAATGCGTATCTTCTACGGAACTGATAAGATCTTGTGTTATGAGATGAATCGTTCTAATGATTTCCCGCATACAAGCAGATATTACAAAGTCGGTTCCGACGGAATGCCGTATACGGACGATACTATAGTTAAGCTCGAATGGTATGGAGCTTTGAGGGCCAAGAAGGAAATGACGGGATTCATAGTCAGGGACGGTTCAGTAACCCAAGAAACAAAGACTATCTATGCCGGTGATAAGGTTGAGGTAATTTACATAGACGAATCGGACCATATCGATTTCAGGGATGCTGATAATGAGATCATCAGATACTACATTATCGTAGACAGGAACAATTATTACGATCCGGGCAATCCTGTCTGGGTAGTAGATCTTTTGAAGACATTGCTTGAGAACCCTTAAATCCGGGTTGAATTCATAATACGAGGGGGCATTGCTGCCCCCTTTTTTATGCCTGCAGGGGAAAAGCTAAGTGCCGGTACGGCGGTTACCGGTTATGATGCTTTGGTTTTGAGTTTTTTGTGGGATACCCCCGAATTATGATTGTTATGGTATTTAGGGGGTGCTTTTAACCGGTAATTCCTGTTATACGGCAGCAAAACACCCCCATTATTGAACAATCTGCTTGCTTTGGGGGTACAGGCGGAATTTCGGGGCTTCAAACATGATGAAAAGTACCCCCATTTTCGCGTTATTCAGTATTATTAGGGGTATAAGCCAATTCGTATAAGTATTTCCGGATCCTTTTTTCGTACCCTTCGAAAAATAATTCTACAAATGTAGAAAAATCTATTGACATTCGTTTTCTACAAATGTAGAATGACCGCGTGAAAAGAATTCTACAAACGTAGAATCAATGCACAGATAAAGGAGACACTAATATGAAGTTCATAACAAAACCGATCAAGAAGGGAACGATTACAGGAGCTTTCGGAAAAAAGACTGCTGTGCTCGGAACAATAGTAATGACAGGAGCTCTCATTATGGCAGCCACCGGTTGTACGACAGAGGTCAATGCTGACGGCATCACGATCGAGAGCGTTATCGTAAGCGGTTACGACATGCCGGAAGGAGCTGACAACAGCGGCGCAGGAAATGCAGCGCCTTCTGTAAGCGGTGAGACAGAGATCGATAATCAGAACGTTATTCCATCTGAAAGCACAGAAGAGAGCATTCAGGGTACGGTAACACCTGCCCCGACATCCGAAGTTACGGCAACTCCCACACCTGCACAGAACAATAACAACAACAATAACAACAACAGCAGCAAGACGACTTCTTTTGCGAAGATCCCTGACGGTACTGTTTATGCAATGGATTATGATAACGGCTTTGCTCTTAATGAAAGCTTCGGCAAGGTAAAGCTTTATCCCGACGGCGCAAAGATCGCATTCGTTACTGACGGAGCTGTCTGCAAGGCTGACATTTCTTCTGTAACGGGCTTCAGCGATGCATGGCTTATCAGAAGCAACGGAAAGACATATATCTATATCGGAGTTGTGCGCGGCTGCTACAATAACGAGCTTAATGTATACGAAGTCACCGAAAACTCGATCAAGCGCATCGGTGTTGAAAACCTCATAATATCAGGTCCTTCATTCAACAACACAAAATCTTTCTGGTGCTATGAATATAACGGCACAGACTGCCAGACAGACGTTATCTCTTTTGAAAGAAACTACAAGGTATCTTCAAACGGAATGCCCATTCCTGCCGATAACTACAGCGAACTCGGCGCATGGATCCCGGTCTGGGCAAAGAATGAAATGACAGGTTATGTAGTAAAGGACGGTAAGGTAACTTCAGAGAAGTATACGATCACAAAAGGCGAGAGCGTTGAACCTGTCGCAGTAAATGAAGTCGAATATATCGATATCAAAAATTCCAAGAACATGATCATCAGAGTGGATTTCACTGATCTGTGCTGCACATATTATGATCAGAACGACTACCGCTGGACATATAAGGCCGTTATGAGCCTTTTCGAATCCGGAAGCAGCGCTTATAAGTATGATCTGAGCAAACTTGGCGATAAGGATGTTGTGGCTTTCTCTACTGTCAAGGATGGAACAACATGGGCAGACGGTAATTTCGGAAGCTTCTATATAGAGCCCTATGGCGATCATCAGCTCAGGATCACATACAACTCCAGAAGCTATACGGTAGGGTGTGATTATACGGATTCAAAGGCTCCAAAGATCAGCAAGGCTTATCTTACAAAGACAGAGGGCAAAGTATTTATCCTGGTACAGACCATATTGGATGGCGACTTAAGGATGATCAATATCTACAACGTAACTTCAGATTCGATCAAATTTGAAGGCAATGACCCGATGTGCTTTGACGGGGAAGTCAGAACACCCGATGCCATCATCTGCTACGATTACGACCACATGAACGGCGTCATCAGCATCAAGAACGGATACAGATTAACCGGCGAAGGAATCTTAACGCCCTGCACAAATGAATACATACTCAGTTCATCCGTTAATGTTAAGGCAAAGGAAGACCTTAACGGACAGGTCATCAGAAACGGCAGCCTGGTCAACGAGTACAAGCTCATTAAAAAGGGAGAAATCGTTGAGTTGTTATCAACGGACAAGGAGAATCATATCGATGTAAAAACCAAAGACGGTACCGTCTTAAGGATCTACTGCAAGGCAACTTTCGATTACTACTATAATGCGAACGAGGGCTATAAGCCGTTCGAAGCGATCCTTTCCCTGATCGAACCTGCATAACGGTATAAACCGCCAAGCATAGACACACAAAGAAAGAAGCTGCCGTAAAAGGCAGCTTTTTTCTTTTCCGTAGAGGCAAAAAAAGAGGTTGCCTTAAAGACAACCTCTTAACTGTCTTATTCTGTCACAAGGGATCACTTAGCGTCGATTACCGTGAAGCTGTAACCTGATACAACATCGGAATCCTCATAGATTGTCTTCTGCATCTGGAGAGCAGTAGAGAGGAGGAGTGTGTAAGGTGAGAGCTTTCCGCCAAGGAGCTCAACGTCTGAACCGTAGCTGATAGCCTGAGCTTCGTCGTCTGAGAGCAGCATGTACTGGGAAACGAGGAAGAGGGATCTTACGCCAACGTTCATGTGAACGAGCTTGCTGTTGATGGAGTAAGTAGGTGTTGAGTTAGAAGATGCGCCTGACAATCTGCTGGAGAATGAGAGACCCAGAGTAGATGTGCTGCCCAAAGAGCTTGACTCTTCCTGGATGAAGAGAGGCTTGCCTTCGATACCTACCTTACCAACTTCGTGGAAGAGAGCGATGATGATAGCGGACTCTTCGTCGAGCTGAGGCATGATCGTATCCTTGATTCTCAAGAGCTGCTTAGCAACTGCAACGCTTCTGATGAGGAGACCCTTCTCGCATGCGAGAGAACCCTTAACTTCTGCAGGAGATGTGAGCCAGGATGTTCTGTTTTCGAGGAAGTCGATGAAGTGATCGAACTCAGTCTTTCTCTTAACGATAGCTGCCTTGAGCTGCTCATAGAGAGTGTCAACGTTGTCCTTGTTTACCTCGATCATAGGCATAATGCCGGCAACCTTCTCGGACTTACCGGTAGCTGCTGCTGAAACAGCTGCTGCCTGAGGAGAAACTGCAGCAGAATCACCGCCGCCTGCACTCTCGTCTGCTGATGTGAATGTATACTTACACTTAGGGCATCTGATAGCCTGATTGGCAATGACCATACCGCAATCGGGACATTTCTTCATGATTGTGACCTCCTGTATCACGGATGTCCGAGGAAATCCGCAAATATAATTTCCTTTACATTTTACAACTTGATTTTTACATTATCAATAAGAAAAGAAGTCATATACGTTGGTTTTATTGTTATTTTTACTATCAAGAATTTTTATATTTTAGAAAATTCCCGAAAATAAAAGACACTGACGAGGGGGTGTCAGTGTCTTAAGGAGGGTGTTATGAAGTAAGGAACAATTACTTTGAACAACCATATCTTACCACCCACAATATTTACTTTAAGATTCAAAAAAGGCAAAATAGTGGCAAAGAATCAAGCAAAAACGGAGGATTTGGGGTTTTGACACTCGAAGGCCGGCTCTTTGTAGCAAACAGAATGACCGAGATAAAGACGGTTACTACGGAGGATACAGACACCTCTTATTCAAAGTGTCTGGAAAAAGCCCTCATAGAGCTCTGCAGGCAGCTCGATATCCCCGTTCCCATGTGGATGAAAAAGAATACCAAAGAATTTGCGGCTTTCGGCCAGACCATTTTCTTCCGCGAACAGTACACGGAGAAGGTCAGGTTCGACAGATTCCAGATAAGAGTCACGAATGAGGCTTAATAAGATTTGCAGTGATCTTCTTAGGAGCAAACTGATTGGGCGGATCTAAGATGAAGGCAGGAATAATCGGAGGAGGCGCCGCAGGGCTTTTCGCTGCGTGCCAATTAAAAAGACTTCCGGGCGACAAAGATCTTGATGTTACCCTCATCGAGAAAAATCCCATACCCGGCAAGAAGCTTACGCTCACGGGCCACGGGCGCTGCAATATAACCAACCGCAAAGATCCTTCCATGCTCAAGAACTGCTATCACGAAGCGGGCAACTTCATCTATCCTGCACTTAAGGAATTCGGCCCTGAGGACACGATAAGATTTATCGAGAACGACCTGGGATTAAAGACAAAGGAAGAAGACAACAACAGGATATTCCCCGTCTGCGACAGCGCCGTAACGGTAAGAGATACGCTCGTATCCTACATTTCTGACCGTGTGAAGATAATAAGCGGAGCAAACGTTCTGGACATTAAGAAGGGCGATGTCTTTGAAGTCAATACGACTAAGGGACGGTTTGAATTTGATATTGTGATCCTATCTTCCGGCGGCAGCTCTTTTCCGAAGACAGGTTCTGTGGGAGATTCATATAATTTTTTGGAAAGCTTTGGCCATACGATCATTTCCCCAAGAGGAGCATTGGCGCCCGTAAAGGCCGGCAAAGATTCAGCGGAATTGACCAAGGCATTAAGCGGCGTGTCATTAGAGGCGAAAGTCTCTTTATATCTGTCTGACAAGCTGTCCGCTTCGACCAAAGGCGAGATATTATTCGCGGATTTCGGTCTTACCGGTCCCGCTGTCATGGAGATCGCAAGAGAGATCCCTGCAGATGTTGAAGGCTCAAATGCTTGTCTGGAGTTAGATCTTATCCCTTCCATGAGCGATGACGAGTTCGACAGGGAATTGATAGGCCTTATCGGAGATCATCCGGATACCAAGATCACGAATCTCATTGCAAGATACATTCCTGCTTCAGTGGCAGGGGAGATATCCGCAAGGGCGGGTTTTGCTGATATTTATGCGCAGGGCTTTCCGAAGGAGAGCCGCAGGAGGCTTCTTCGCAAGATCAAGCACCTGAAGATAGATATCGCCGAAGCGCCTTCTATGGATAAGGCATATGTTACCAGGGGCGGTGTATCGCTCAAAGAAGTTGACCGCAAGACCATGCAGTCCAAGCTCGTACCGGGTCTATACATAACCGGTGAAGCCTTGGATGTCGACGGAATAAGCGGAGGATTCAATCTCCAGGCCTGCATGAGCGAAGCTTATCTGGCGGCAAAGAGCATTCTTTCCATGCAATAAAAAAGGTGACGGCTGATACCGTCACCTGATTTGCAGTTCTCTTTAAAACTTAGTCGTACTTTTCGCCGGAACGTCTGAAAACTACTTCACCGGGGTAGACCATGTCGAGCTGTGACCTTGCGACACTCTCGATATAAGCATCGTCCTGTCCGAATTCTTCCTGGGCTCTGATCTGCTTAAGCTTGTCGGATAAAGCCTCGGACTGCGCGATGAGGGAGGAGTTCTCAGCTGCAAGACGCTCCTTCTGCTTGTGGATGTTGGCATACTTGGTGACGCAGAGAATACCGACGACAACGAAGCAGATGCAGATCATTGCCATAAGGAAGGATATTCCGCCTGGTTTGCGTCTAATCTTGCGCAAGTTATGCCTCCTCATAGATAGTGATATACAGTTACTATTACATAACCCCGAGTGCAAAACAACAACTCGGGGTTAAACTTAAAATACTTGTAATATTATGGTGTCCTGAGTGCTCGAAATGCCTTATTCCAAGAGCTCGTACATGGAAGCGGCTTCTTCTTTTCTGACCGTCTCCTGAAGCGATAAGACCTTGAATTTGACCTCTCCGCTTCCGAAAAGAATACTTACCACATCTCCTACCTTGAGCTTGACTGAAGGCTTGGCGGGCTTGCCGTTTACAGTTACTCTTCCTGCCTGGCAGACGTCATTGGCGACGGTCCTGCGCTTAATTACTCTGGACAGCTTAAGGAATTTATCAAGCCTCATTATTTTCCCCCGTAAGCATAACTCTGCCCTTCAGAGCGGACAGGAGCGTTAAGTCGTCAGCGTATTCGATGTCAGAGCCCATTGGAAGTCCTGACGCAAGGCGGGATACCTTGATGCCGGAAGGACCGAGCATCCTTGAAAGGTAAAGGGCTGTCGCGTTGCCTTCCGCTGTCTGATTGGTCGCTACGATCACCTCAGTGATCTCGGGGTGATCAGCCAGACGCTTAATAAGATCGGGGATAGTGGTATCCGAGATGCTCATGGACTTCATCGGATTAAATACTCCGTGAAGCACATGGTAGAGTCCCTTGTACTCATGGGCACGTTCGAATGTCGATACGTCCCTCGGTGATTCGACGACCAATACAGTCGTCTTGTCCCTCAACGGATCAGAGCAGATAGGGCAGGGGTCAGAATCAGTGAAATTCTGACAGCAGGTGCATCTCTTTGTAGAGCCTCTTGCCGATGAGATCGCAGATATAAGTGCCTCGGCATCCTTGTCTTCCATTGCGAGGATGTGGAATGCCAGGCGCTGAGCAGACTTGCCGCCTATACCCGGAAGACCGCTTAACTGCGATATGAGATTCTGTATTGAAGGCGAATATCTGGCCATTATCAGAAGGGCATCTTCATGCCGCCGGTGATGGAGCCGATGCGCTCCTGGTTGGTCTTGTCGATCTGTGCCAAAGCCTGGTTAGCTGCAGCGATGATGAGGTCCTGGAGGCCTTCGATATCTTCGGGATCGACTACGTCCTTTGCGATCTCGACACTCTCGATCTGGTGCTTGCCGGTAACAACTACCTTAACGAGCTCGCCGCCTGCCGTGCCTGTAAAACGCATTTCCTGGATCTCGGCCTGAGCCATCTCGATCTGTCTCTGCATTCTCTGAGCCTGAGCCATAACCTGGCTCATGTTGCCGCCCATTCCCATTCCGCCACGGAATCCTTTTGCCATTGTTATAACCTCCGAAAAATTAATCTTTCAAATTATATACTTAAACCCTGACGGGCCAAATATCAGTCTCCGAAATGAACATCGGTCGGAACGCCCATATTTGTTGAACGTTCGCTTAAGCTGTCGAGCTTTCTGTCCTGTTCGCTTGCGCGGTTCTTCTTCTCCTGGTTGGAGTACTGGGTAACCGTGCAAAGATAGAGATGGTCTGCGCCAAACTCGTCCTTTATGCTCGCGGATATCTGTCTGAACGACTGTGAGTTCTTAAGGTTGGATAGAAGCTTCATGTCGTTGTCTTCAAATACGACGTATGCCGAATCGCCTTCTTTCCTGAGCTTTGTGCGTTCAAGGATGACCGCGATGTTCTCGTTGGTGCCGTGAAGCCTGGATGTGACATTAGTCCATCTGACTGCGAGATCTGCATCCTCACCTGTGAAGGAAGGTGCTCTCACAGAATCCTTAGAAGGACCGTCAACGATGAGTCCGCTTCTCTCGGTCTGTGCTACCAGCTGTGAACGGGGCTTCTCCGGAACAGTCCTCTCAGGCTCTTTTGAAGCTGTTTCCTTAACATCAAGATCACCTGCAAGATCTGCGAGGAAAGAAGATGAAAGTCCTGAGAAAATGCCCTTGGAAGAGCCTTCATTATCATAAGAAGACGGAGCTGAAGATTCTTCAGGCTCATCAAGACCGAAGCTCAGCTGGGCTTCAGGCTCTTCGGGAATATATGAGAATATCGTGGGCTCATCAGGCTCGTCCGCAGGATCCGTTGCAGGGATATAAGCATCGTCGGGATCATCAGAAGGCTCGTTGTCTTCTGCCGGTGAAGGATCTGCAGGGATCTCCTGCCTGATAGCAAAAACAGACTCGACGGGAGTCTTGGGTGCTTCCTCTGCGCTGTCCTTGGCTGCCGCGGTAAATGAGAATGTGCCTGAAGGCGCGGCAGAAGGCTGCGGCCTGTAGGGAGCAGGTGCAGCAGACGGCTTGGGCCTGTAAGGCTCGGGTGCCGTTAAAGCAGGCTTTGCTTCATCCTTTTCGGGCTCTTCGGCAGGCTTGTCTTCTGTATTTTCAGTTTTTGCGGGCTCTGCTTCAGTCTTGACCTCCGCATCGTCCTTTTTGCTCTCGTAAGAGGGCTTTTCGTCACTGAAAGTGATCTCTTTAGCCTTCTCTGCCTGCTTCTTCTCAAAGTCAGGGATGACGATGGGAGTAACGGGGAGTGAAGACTTTCTTCCGCAAAGGCGCATTAGCATAAGCTCGAAGCTCGTCGCGATATCGGGCGACTTGCGGAGCTCGGCGTACTCCTTGGAAAGATAGCTGATATATCCGGTCAATGTATCGGCGCTGACCTTGGCGGCAGTCTGATACATATCCTTTATGGTCTCTTTGGGGTAGGGCAGATAGATAACAGGATCTGCCTTGACTCTGATGATCAAAAGGTCTCTGAAATAACTTGCGAGATCAAGCGTGAAGCGGACCTGGTTCTTGCCTGAGTTATTGAGGATCTCGCAAAGGTCGATGAGCTCATCAAAGCGCGCGTCAATAAGGCAGTTGGCCATCTTGAAGAGGAAGGAACTGTCTACCGTGCCGGTGATCCTCTCAACGTCCTGGGAGCTGATCTCCTTGTCTCCTCCGGAGATGGCAGAGATCTGGTCTAAAAGTGACAGCGCGTCTCTCAAGGCGCCGTCAGATCTGGATGCGATGAGCCTTAATGCGTCTTCGGAAGCCCTGATGCCGGACTTGCCGCAGACTTCTCTTAATCTTCCTGAGATAAGGTCTATGGGGATCCTCTTGAAGTCGTATCTCTGGCAGCGCGAGATGATGGTCGCCGGGATCTTGTCTGATTCTGTCGTCGCGAAAACGAAGATGACATGCTTCGGAGGCTCCTCGATGGTCTTAAGGAGGGCATTGAAAGCACCCTTTGAGAGCATGTGGACCTCGTCGATGATGTAAACCTTATATGTAGTCCTCGTAGGAGCGAAGTTTACTTCCTGAAGGATAGGCCTGATGTCGTCAACTCCGTTATTGGAAGCGGCGTCCATCTCGGTGACGTCTAAGATAGAGCCGTCAAGGATACCCTTACATGTGGGGCACTCGTTGCACGGATTACCGTTAACGGGGTGCTCGCAGTTGACCGCGCGGGCAAAGATCTTAGCGATCGTGGTCTTGCCCGTACCATGCTGGCCGCAGAAAAGATACGCGTGAGCGAGCTTCTTTGCAATGACAGATTGCCTTAATGCACCGACAGCAGCCTCCTGGCCGACAACGTCATCGAATGTCAGAGGTCTGTACTGTCTGTAGAGAACGACATGATCTTCCATAATTAATCCCTTGAGCTGAATAATAAAGCCTAAATTAAAAAAGTCCGTCCCGCCCGAACTGCCGTCGGTAAGGCTTGACCCGCGGCGCACTCCGTAAACCGCTTACTGCTGCTTCCTTCCGGACCTGACAGGGTTCACAGCCCGAAATCGCACGGGACCTTGGCCGGCGGCAGACCGCGCGGGACGAACTTCTCATTCATCAAACATAAGGATTATAACATAAAAGAAAATAATGACTATTCAATTAATAGGACACATTACACGCTATAGCAGTCTTCCAGGAATTTTTGCGTATATCCGCCGAGTGTGGCGATGGCTGTACCTGCTGAATCAGGCGAAGAAGCCTCGACATAGATGATGAGAGCGACGGGCTCTTTGTAGTCGATTATCGAGCACTCAAAGTAAGCGTTCATTTCGGTGTTACGGCCGAGAATGTGAAGGATCTTAGTATCCTGCGGGAAAGCAGCCTGGAGGGGAGAATCGATCTCGTTTACGGCCAGGTCGTTGATGAGACGCTGGTACGTCTTGGGATTATTAACGTACTCGTGGTACATGTATGAGATGTAATTGCCCATGTCATAGCATGAGATGGTGCCCTGGATACGGTGTTCCTTGTTCTGGTAATCCTTGTAAATGCTCGAATCGCTGTATGAGATATATCCGCTTATGGCGTTGACGCCTTTGAGCGCCTCATCCATGCCGCCCAGCTGGTCGATCAGATAATTGAGAGCGATACTGTCGTTCTTGGCGATCGCATAGTGAAGGATCGTACGCATGTAGAACTGCTTGCCGTATGAGTAAGTCTTGGCGATATAAGAAGAAGTGCGCGATCCCCTGTAGCTCGAGTCGTATGTTACGACCTCTGAAAGAGCGCTTGTTACGCTGGCGTTCTGATCGTAGTAAACGATCCCGAAAGGTATCGCCATGGCGCCTGAAGGGACAACGGGATCGAGCTCGTCGATGCCTAAGCGTTCGCCCGAGGAGAGCGATACGAACTCATAGCAGATCCTCATGTTGGGATGGTTCTTCTGGTAGTTTTCGACCTTTCCTTTAAGCTCTTCGAGGCCGACGGCGCGCTGCTGGTAGGTCGCAGTCTGGACTTCCATGGGCTTGAAGCTGAATGACCAGTCCTCGTAGAAAGGATCAGGAGAATTGTTCTGTGAGCCCGTCGGTGCGCGGTCGGTATTAATGATCGGAGTAGGTGTGGCGGCGAGGACCGCATGCAGTTCGGTGGTCGTCTCCTCCGTCGTGGTTTCCGTAGTGGTCTCGGTCGTAGTGTGGACCGGTCTCTGGTATTTGGAATACTCGGTAGTAGTACTCGTCGCGGCACCGACAAGATCAGGGTACATGAGGCGGTAGTTATCCTGCGCGGCCGCTATGGAGCTGATGAACACTATGACAAAAGTGATCACCAGCAATACCAGGATGATTATCAGCGTGCGCTTTTTGCGGGATGTCTTTATCCCCTCAGCTTTTTTTAGAAATGTCGGATTGGGACGCTTCATCAAATATCAGAACAGTCCCGTGATAGTGCCGTCTTTGGCGATATCGATATCCATTGCCGCAGGATGCTTGGGAAGTCCGGGCATCGTTACGATCGTACCTGTGAGGATTACGAGATAACCTGCGCCTGTGGACAGATAGCAGTCTCTGACGGTGAGGGTGAAGCCTTCGGGATTGCCGAGCTTCTTCGGATCGTCGGACAGTGAATATTGTGTTTTCGCGATGCAGATAGGAAGATTGCCGAATCCCTTGGCTACGAACTCGTCGATCTTAGCCTGTGCTTCGGGAAGGATGTCAACGCTGCCTGCGCCGTAAACCTTTGTAGCGACTTTAGTGATCTTCTCTTCGACTGTATCCGTGAGCTCGTAAGAGAAAGAAGGCTTTCTCTCGTTGTTCTGCTCAAGGATGGCAAGAGCCTTGGAAGCGAGCAGTGTGCCGCCTTCGCCGCCCTTTGCGAAGATCTCTGCAGGTGCGAATTCTGCGCCTGTAGCCTTGCATGCTTCTTCAACGATGGCAAGCTCTTCTTCGGTATCCGTGAGGAACCTGTTGGAAGCTACGAGTACCGGTACGCCGAAGCTCTGCATATTCTTGATGTGTCTTAATACGTTAGCAAGGCCGTTCTTAACAGCTTCCGGATTGGGCTCTGAGAGCTGGTCCTTAGGGATGCCTGCGTTGTACTTGAGTGATCTGACTGTTGTTACGATGACTACGAGATCAGGCCACAGCCCTAAGTCTCTGCACTTGATGTCGAGGAACTTCTCTGCGCCCAGGTCTGCTCCGAATCCTGCTTCCGTAACGACGATGTCGCTGAGCTTTAATGCTGTCTTTGTAGCTATGCAGGAGTTGCAGCCGTGGGAGATGTTTGCGAAAGGTCCGCCGTGAACAAGAGCGGGAACGCCTTCCAGTGACTGTACGAGGTTAGGAGCCATCGCATCCTTGAGGCATGTGGCGAGGGCGCCTGTGGCACCGAGCTGGCCTGCCGTTACGATGTTGCCGTCCATATCATAAGCTATTGCGATCCTGTCTAATCTGACCTTGAGATCGTCCATGTCCTTAGCAAGGCAGAGGATAGCCATGATCTCGGAAGCTGCGGTGATCTGGAAGATCTCGGGACGCGTAACGCCCTTTGTGCCGCCGCCGACACCGACAGTTACAGCTCTTAAACATCTGTCGTTCATATCAAGACATCTCTTCCACAAGATCCTGTCTTTATCGATATTGAGTTCATTGCCCTGGAAAAGGTGGTTGTCGATCATGGCGGCGAGGAGATTGTTTGCAGTCGTGATCGCGTGGATGTCACCTGTGAAATGCAGGTTGATGTCCTCCATAGGGACTACCTGTGAATAACCGCCGCCGCAGGCGCCGCCTTTGACGCCGAAGACAGGTCCCAGAGAAGGCTCTCTGAGAGCTAAGATGGGGTTCTTGCCGATGAGCTTCAAGCCCTGGGCAAGACCGATGCTGACTGTCGTCTTACCTTCGCCCGCAGGTGTGGGGTTCATTGCCGTAACGAGGACGAGCTTTGCGTCAGGTCTCTCGGGAAGGCTCTCAACATAATCTAAAGGGAGTTTTGCTTTGTACTTGCCGTATAGGTCGAGTTTATCGGGGTCGATTCCGGCTTGTACGGCTATCTCGGTGATGGGTTTGATCTTCGCGTTCTGAGCAATTTCGATGTCACTAAGCATGGTTTGACTCCTTTAGATTTTTTAATAATGATACGATTGTATTGTAAAAGGTCTGCCTTTTCAATCAGGGCGAAAACGTGATTTGTAAGAATTGGTAAGGTTAACACAACAAAATTGTCCGAATACTACATTTTGTAGGAAACGTGGTGTTTTTTTACTAAATGTTGTGTTTCTCGTTGACAACTTATCAAGGAAATGTTAGCATTGGTGCATGTTGGAAATAATTTCGTAATCTTCCTTTAAGGAGTCTGAAATATTTAACAACTAAATCTCCGGGCAGGGGGAATGCTTATGATTATCAGTTCTGATCTGGAAATGTGTAAGGCAAAGTTCGAGGAGCTTATCGGCAAGCGCATCGTTTGCAAGACCAACGGCGGCCGCAAGAGGATCATCACTTACATCGGCACGGTTGAGCACTGCTATCCCAATGTTTTCACAATGCTTTGCAAGAATGAGACAGGCAAGCAATCGATCGTTTCCTTCTCTTATATCGATGTTCTTACAAGAACAGTCAGAGTAGGTGTAATGCCGGAGAAGTCACAGGAAGAAGTAGCCGTTTGATTCCTGGTTAAGATCAAGATCAAGAGGACATCGTCAGAACTTTAATTTAAGGTTTTTGACGGTGTCTTTTTAATTGGATAGCAGAGGGCACCAAAGGGGCGTTTGCTTTTCAATGTACTGAGACTATTGTAAAATATTAAGTAGTATTTGAGTTATTTGTGCAGATGATTTGGAGATCATCATGGATTCTTACGAGATAACAGCTAATGCCAAGTTAAATCTCTTTCTGCGTGTAAGAGGGATTCTTCCCAACGGTTATCACAGCCTTTATTCTGTCATGCAGGAGATCGATCTTGCTGACAGTCTTACCGTCAATATCTATCCCGAGCGCGAGAGCGGCTTTGATATCAGATGTATCGGAAGGAACGATATAGATCCCGACAAGAATCTCTGCAGCAAGGCAAAAGACAGGTTTTTCTCATATCTGCGCAAAAAGGCAGGCGCAGATCCTTCCATCGAGTTTAAGATCCCTTATATAGAGATGGTGCTTACCAAGCGCATTCCTTCAGAGTCCGGCATGGGCGGAGGAAGCTCAGATGCGGCTGCCGTGCTCATGGTGCTTCAGGAGCATTTCGGCAATCCGTTTACCGATGAAGAGCTTAACCAGCTTGCGGTCAATGTCGGTGCCGATGTCCCGTTCTTCCTTTACGGCGGCACATGTATCTGTGAGAGCGTAGGGGAGGATATCAGACAGCTCGAGTCCCTTGCAGGCATACCTCTGCTCATTGTTAAGCCTTCAGAAGGCGTATCGACTCCCGAATGCTTCCATGCCATAGACAGCAAGCCTTTGCCGGAGTTTGACGAAGACAGATATGAGAACTATATAACCGTTTTGATGAAGGCGGATAAATCTCCTTTGGAGAGGTTCCTTGAAGGAGGAGATCTTCTTACTAATGACCTCGAGATGCCGTCTGGTGAGAGCGTTCCCCTTATCGAAGAAGCCAGGAATGCCCTTATTGCGACGGGTGCGGGATTTGCGAGGATGACAGGCTCGGGAAGCGCTGTTTTCGCGATGTATGAAGATGATGAAGCAAGGGATAATGCTTACGAACAGATAAAGAGCGATCCGAAGTTTGCCGGCTGCGACCTGTTCTTAGCTAAGACTATCTGATCTGCTCGCGAACAGACCTCTCATATAACCTCTGGAATTTTCCGAATCGATAAGATCGAATCCGCGCTTACCGTAGAAGTCGACCATATTCTCATTTGATGCTGCCGAGTGAAGGAGTATCAGATCTGTTCCGTTCCCTCGTGCCAGCTCGATGGCTTTTGTGATCAGGTCAATGCCAAGGCCCGTTTTCCTGTATTTTTCCTTTACCGCAAATCTTGAGATATAGCTGCATGAGCCATAGTCTTTGAGAAAGTCATAAGTCGTGTCGGAAAAGCTGTATACCAGCGGGTTCGGGCATTCCTTGATGCATATCGTGCCGACGATCTCATCATCTATTACTGCGATGAGGCACACCTGCCTCCGGATCCTGTCGGCGACGCTCTCGATGCTCTCTGTCATGGCTTCGAGCATCGTGGATGCTATTCCTGAATCCGCGCAATAAGTAAGCATCGCGCTTCTTAAGAGGCGCGATACTCCGGGTGCGTCAGTGACGCTTGCCTGTCTTATTACGGGACTGTTCTTCATCAGTTGAGGAAGCAGTTTACGAGAATTGCCTTGTGGGCATGGAGTCTGTTCTCTGCTTCATCGAAAACAACGCTCTGAGGTCCGTCGATGACGTCTTCTGTTACTTCATAGCCTCTGTAAGCAGGGAGGCAGTGCATGAAGATTGCGTCCTTGTGAGCTACGCCCATGAGCTTTGAATTGACCTGATAGTTCTTGAAGATCTCTACTCTCTGAGCCTTCTCTGCTTCCTGGCCCATGGATGTCCATGTATCCGTGTAGATAACGTCAGCGCCTTCTGCAGCCTCGAAAGGATCTTCTGTCATGACGATCTTTGAGCCTGTTACCTTGGCGTCTTCCTTTGCTTCGAGAACGTACTTGTCAGGGCATGTGTAATCCTTGGGGCTTGCGACGGAGATGTCCATTCCGGCCTTTGCGCAGGCGTGGAGGAGGGAGTTTGCCATGTTGTTGCCGTCGCCCAGGTAAGCCATCTTGAGGCCCTTAAGCGTGCCCTTGTGCTCCTTGATCGTAAGGAGGTCAGCCAATACCTGAGTAGGGTGCTGGTCGTCAGTAAGTCCGTTGATTACAGGGATCCTGCCGTAGTCAGCAAGGTCCTGGACATCCTGGTGCTTGAAGGTCCTGATCATGATGCCGTCTACCATTCCCGAGAGAACGTTGGCAGTATCGTAGATGGTCTCGCCTCTGCCGATCTGGATGTCATTGTTGCTAAGGAAGAGAGCCATGCCGCCAAGCTGGTACATGCCGACTTCGAATGATACTCTCGTTCTTGTGGATGACTTCGTGAAGATCATGGCAAGTGTCTTGCCCTTTAAGAGGTGGTGCTCAATGCCTGCCTTTGTCTTTGCCTTAAGGTCTATAGCGGTATCGAGAAGATAGTCTAAGTCCTCAAAGCTTACGTCTCTGTGGAAATCTATATAATGCTTCATTTTGTTTACTCCTTATGTGTCGTTATCATTCATCGTCGTCTTCGTCGTCAGGCTGCGGTTTGCTGTCTGACAGATCGAGCTCATCAAGTCTGTCGATCTTCGCGGATGTGATGCGTGAAGCTGAGTGCTTGACCTGATTCTTGGAAGGAAGCGCATCCTTGATCTTATCGAAAACACTCTTAGGACCGGATACGTTCTTAAGGATCTTTTCGAGCGCTTTGACGAACTTGCCTGCCTGATCCTTGGTGATGATGAGCGGAGGAGCAAGTCTTATGACGGATTTGCCGATCGCGCTTACGAGGAATCCCATCGCCAGGAGCTGTTCGCGCATGCCCTGGGCCGTGATAGTGTCATCGAACTCGATGCCGATGAGAAGGCCCATGCCTCTTACCGAGCGGATGCAGTTATATTTTGATCTCAGCTTGTTGAGCTTCTCGAAAAGCTCAGCGCTTACGTCCTGAACGTTGTCGATGATGCCTTTTTCTTCAAACTCCTCGAGTACGGCTATGCCTGCTGCGCAAGCTAACGGATTGCCGCCGAATGTCGAGCCGTGGTCACCTACCCTGAAGCCTGATGCGACCTGGTCCGTGCAGAGCATTGCTCCGATCGGAACGCCGCCGCCAAGGCCCTTTGCGAGAGTCATGATATCAGGTGTTACGCCGAAATTCTGATAGCAGAACATCTTGCCCGTACGTCCGATACCTGTCTGGACTTCGTCGAAAATAAGAAGGATGCCCTTCTCGGAGCAAAGCTTCCTGATGGCCTGGATGTATTCCTTATCTGCGGGATGAACGCCGCTCTCACCCTGGACGAGCTCTAACATGATGGCTGCAGTATGAGGGTTAACAGCATCGATCATTGCTTCGATGTCGTTATAGGGAACGTGTACGAAGCCCGGAACAGAGGGCTCGAACGGCTTGGAGAACTTAGCCTGGCCGGTAGCGGCGATAGTGCCCATGGTCCTTCCGTGGAAGCTCATGTCAGCCGTGATGATCTCGTACTTATTTACATCCTTATAATAGAAATAGCTTCTTGCGAGCTTGATGGCAGCTTCGTTGGCCTCAGCGCCTGAATTGCAGAAGAATACCTTGTCAGCAAAGCTTGCGCGGCAGAGCCTGTAGGCGAGCTCGGACTTCTGCGGGATATAGTAATAATTGCAGGCGTGGATGATGTTTTTAGCCTGCTGCGAGATGGCGGATGCGAGCTTTGAATTGCCGTATCCCAGGCAGTTAACGGCGATGCCGCCGATCATGTCCAGATACTTCTTGCCCTCCGTATCGTAGAGATAGCAGCCCTTGCCCTTAACGAAAGCAACGGGCAGGAGAGAGAATACCTGCAGACAATAATTCTGGTCGTAATCCTTAATTAAAGCGAGATCATTTTCTATACTCATAGTGCTCTTTTTTCTCCTTTACTATCATTGTTCCGATTCCGTTCTTGGTAAATGTCTCAAGAATGATGGAGTGCGGGATCCTACCGTCTATTATGTGTGCACGGTCAACTCCGCGCAATACCGTATCAAGGCAGCCTTCGATCTTCGGGATCATGCCGCCGCTGATGATGCCTTCTTCAACGAGATCCTTGATGTCCTTCTCGTCGAGTACCGGAATGATGTAATCACTGCCGTCTGCAAGCTTTCTCAAAACACCGCCGACGTCAGTCAGGGTGATGAGCTTTGATGCGCCCAAAGCTACCGCTACTTCGGCTGCTACAGTGTCAGCGTTGATGTTGTAGCTCTCGCCGTTCTTGCCTACGCCGATAGGAGCGATGACGGGAATGTACTCGTCGTTTGCGAGCATTGAGATGACCTTTGTATTGATCTTCTTGATCTTGCCGACGTAGCCGATATCGATGCTGTTGCCTTCAGCGTCTTCTGTCATCTTCTCAGCTTCGATGAGGTTGCCGTCGATGCCTGAGATACCGATGGCCTTTGCGCCCTTGCCGCAGAGAGTGGATACGATATCCTTATTTGTCTTTCCGATAAGGACCATCTGGGCATAACCCATGGTCTCATCGTCTGTATACCTCAAGCCGTTTACGAAGTGGGACTCCTTGTTTACTTTCTTCAGCATGTCGCTGATGTCGGGTCCGCCGCCGTGAACGATTACGGGGTTGATGCCGATGTACTTAAGAAGAGTGATATCGTCCATGACAGACTGCTTGAGTTCTTCGTTGATCATGGCATTTCCGCCGTACTTGATAACGAATGTCTGACCTCTCATCTTCCTGATGTAGGGAAGTGATTCGATCAGGATCGATGCCCTGTCCACATTGTTCTTCATGTCGCCCGTGATAACGGGATTTTCTTTCTGTCCTGCCATGATCAGATACCTCTTACGATATTTTTGAGTCCGGCTGTCTCATCGAAGCCGAACATTACGTTTGCTGCCTGAATCGCCTGAAGAGCCGCGCCCTTGCCGAGATTGTCCTGAGCCGTGAAGAGCTTGATGACTCCGGTGTCAGGATCGTATACACCATTGACGTCGATGTAGTTTGAGCAGGCTACTGCCTTTATGTCGGGCAGTGTCTTGCCGGAAAGTACTCTTACAAAAGTCTCGCCCTTATAAAATTCATTGTATATAGCGTTGATCTTTTCGGATGATACGTCACCGAAAGATTCGGAGGGCTTTGCATAGACTGTTGCCAGCATTCCGCGCTTGAAAGGAGCCAGGTGGGGAGTGAAGGTCACGTTGATGTCACCGGGATTCTTTCCTGCGAGGAAGGAGCACTGCTCCGAGATCTCTGTAGTGTGGCGGTGGCCGACTGCTCCGTAGGGCTTGAATGATTCGTCGAGTTCGCAGAACGCGTATGCGAGATCAGCTTTTCTGCCCGCGCCGCTTACGCCTGATGTGGCATCGATGATGATCGAATCTTCCTTGATAAGGTGATCTTTCAAAAACGGTGCAAGAGCGATAAGGGAGCATGTGGGGTAGCACCCGGGATTTGCAACGAGGTTTGCTGTCTTAAGCTGCTCTCTGTAGAACTCGGGAAGTCCGTAGACTGCGTCCTTCAGAAGATCCGGATTGGGATGTGTGAGCTTATAAGACTTCTCGTATGTTGCAAGATCCTTATATCTGAAATCGCCGCTGTGGTCTATAACCTTTACGCCTTCTGCAAGGAGCGTGGGAACGATCTTTGCGGAAACGCCGTGGGGAAGTGCCGTGATAACAAGATCTGAATCTTTAGCTACTTCCTCATAAGGAAGATCTTCGCACTCGTTGTCTACGATGCCCCTGAATTCGGGATAGATATCCGAATAAGGTTTGCCTGCAAAAGTCTGGCTTGTGAGGTGTCGGAATCTGAAGCAGGGATGACCTGCAAAACCTCTTACGAGTTCTGCTCCTACATATCCTGTGGATCCGATAATAGATACATACTTTACAGATTCTTCAACTGCCATATTTTTTGCCTCCGGTAGGGGCGTAAATGAATCAGCCCCGATGTTAGTTTATGCAATATAATGCATAAAAATTCAAAAGTCAATATATTAATTACATATATATACCTGAATATTCGCCGGGAATATTATCTCAAAACTTGTCCCCGGATCATCGCGGAAAGGTGTTTTAGTAACCAAAAGGTAATAAAATCGATAGGCTTTTCGAGCCCGTAAAGATATATTGCACAATGCCCAAAACACCGAAAAATGCCTTATTTTACTTAATTTGCCACGCTTTCTTGTACAACACACACAAATTATCTCCAGGGTATTTGATATATTTGCCAAGCAACGCAAATTACTATGCCAAATTACTCAAATCATTTTTGGGGAATGTGTCATATAGTAAACAAAAAGGCGGTTTGATACTATTCTCGTAGTTATCTTGCCCCTCGGGTGGGCACAATTTGGAGGTTAATAAGATATGGCAAGTTTATCTTTCCAGCACGTTTACAAAAAGTATGAGGGCGGCGTAGTTGCAGTTTCAGATTTTAATCTTGATGTAGCAGATAAGGAATTCGTCATCCTCGTAGGACCTTCAGGATGCGGTAAGTCTACAACACTCCGTATGCTCGCTGGTCTTGAAGATATTTCCGAAGGTGAGATTTACATTGACGATCGTTGCGTAAACGACGTACTCCCTAAGGACAGAGACATCGCAATGGTTTTCCAGAACTACGCTCTCTATCCTCATATGTCAGTTCGTGACAACATGGCATTCGCTCTCAAGCTCAGAAAGATGCCTAAGGACGAGATCAACCGCCGTGTTCAGGAAGCAGCTAAGATCCTCGAGATCGAGCACCTCCTCGACAGAAAGCCTAAGGCTCTCTCCGGTGGTCAGCGTCAGAGAGTTGCTCTCGGCCGTGCTATCGTACGTGACCCTAAGGTCTTCCTCATGGACGAGCCTCTCTCCAACTTGGACGCTAAGCTCCGTGTACAGATGCGTGTTGAGATCACAAAGCTCCACCACAGACTTAAGACAACATTCGTTTACGTTACCCACGACCAGACAGAAGCTATGACCATGGGTACCAGAATCGTTGTTATGAAGGATGGTTTCATCCAGCAGGTTGACTCTCCTACGGAGCTCTATGACAACCCGGTTAACACATTCGTTGCAGGATTCATCGGAATGCCTCCTATGAACTTCATCAATGCAGTTATCAACGTTGAAGGTTCTGATGTATTCGTTTCTTTCGAGAACGTTACGATCAAGCTTCCTGAGAGATATGCTGTTGAGGAAGTTATGGAGCGCGACGGTCAGGAAGTTATCTTCGGTGTAAGACCTGAGGCAATCACAGACGATATTACATACGTTACAGATCACCCTGAGTCTGCATTCACAGCTGACGTCGACGTCGTCGAAATGCTCGGTGCTGAGACATACCTCTATGTCACAGTTAACGGATCACTCCCGCTCACATGCCGCGTTGACCCTACAACATCCCAGTCTGCAGTTGGTCAGGTTGTTGACCTCGCAGTTGACTCTAACCGTATCCACCTCTTCGATAAGGATACAGAGCAGAGCATCATTTCCTAATAGAAATAATCTGGAACCTCAAATAGGGACCGTGAATTCTTCAAAAGAGTTCACGGTCTCTTTTTTATGTGGCAAATAAGTGTCAGATTGCGCCATTACTTGCACCTTTTTAAGAAAAATAATATGATTTACTATAGCGTTTTATGAGCGTTTGTATTTATATCTTGAAGAGGTGGAAACCATGGAAGAGATAAAGAAATGTATGCGTCAGGTCAAAACCATTATTCCCGCCAACTGCGGAGTAATTGACACGGCAGGAAAGATTTTGGCTGCAACGAATGAGATCGGCGAAGAAGAGACCGATCCTTCCTTCAGAGCGGTAATCTCTTCTGATAACCTTTTCGCTTCCACGGCAGACAGGACATACCTCAAAGTCTTTATCGGCGAACAGTTAAAGTACATTCTTTACATTGAGAGCACCGATCCGGATGCAAAGATCTCACTCCAGCTCATCGCAGAGTGGATGAAGACTCTTGTAAAAGAGAAGGGTACTGATGCCGAGAAGGCCATCTTTATCCGTAACGTATTGCTCGACAACGAGATCCGCAACGAGATCCCGATGATCGCAAGAGGATACAAGATCGACTGCAACGATCCGAGGCTCGTTATCGTCGTAAGAACTGCTTCCGAACAGAGTGCGGAGGCATTCGAGATACTGCAGAACCTTTATACGGATTCCGATGTCGCTACAGTTATCTCAATGGATGACACGACAGCGATCGTTATCATTGATGCTCTTGAATCACAGGTAAGTGAAGAATCAAGAGACAGCTTCATCGAAGAGACATCACAGTCCGTACTGGCATGCCTTACTTCCGAAGGCTGCAAGGCTAAGGTCGCAGTAGGTTCTGTTGTAGGCTCATTCATGGATATCAGCAAGTCTTATTCTGATGCGATGACAGCTCTCAAGGTAAGCAAGATCTTTGACGGCGAGTCTGATCTGTCCAGATACGACAAGTTAGGTCTCGGAAGACTCATCTACCAGCTCCCGAAGCCTCTTTGCGAGATGTTCATCAGAGAGGTCTTCCCGAACGAAGCTTTCAAGCAGCTCGACGAAGAGACCAGGACGACGATCGATACTTTCTTTGCAAACGACCTGAACGGTTCCGAGACTTCAAGAGAACTGTTCGTTCACAGAAATACGCTTGTATACAGACTCGAAAAGGTGAAGACCAAGACAGGCCTTGACCTCAGAAAATTTGATGACGCGGTACTCTTTAAGATGGCGACCATGGTAAGGACCTACATCGACTATCTTAACGATACCAATGACAATAAGATCAGGTAACCAAATTGATAGATTTTTTTAACGTAGAGAAGACATACAAATCAGGAGTTGAAGCCCTTAAGGGTGTAAGCTTTACAATCGAAGACGGCGAGTTCGTCTTTATAATCGGCAAATCAGGATCAGGCAAATCGACCCTTCTTAAGTGTATCACTTGCGAAGAAAGGCCCACTTCAGGCAAAGTTTTAATCGATAACTTCGACATTTCACGTATGAGCCGCGCGCTCGTACCTTATTTGCGACGCAAGATCGGCATGATCTATCAGGATTTCCGTTTGATCGAGACCAAGACAGTAGCCGAGAACGTAGCATTCGCAGGCGAGATCATCGGTGTCCCGAAGCAGAGCCTCATGAATACTGTCCAGATCTGCTTATCCGTTGTAGGTCTTAAGGACAAGGCTGAATGCTACCCGCAGGAATTATCAGGCGGTGAGCAGCAGAGAGTCGCTATCGCAAGAGCGATGGTAAATAACCCGAGCCTTATTGTTGCAGACGAGCCTACGGGCAATCTTGACCCTGAGACATCAGAAGCCATCATGGCCATGCTCCTTGAGATCAACAGAAACGGCGGCACGACGGTCATTATCTGCACACACGACAGCGCGATGGTTGACCGTATGAAGCAGAGAGTTATCGAGATCGAAGAAGGATATATCGCAAGAGACGAGAAGAAGAGCGGATACAGAGGCGAAGTGGCAGATCACGAAGCTTACAAGCCACATGGTTCCACGGCTCCCGCTTATGAAAGCTCTAACAACGGTGTGGCTTTCGGAGACGACGAAGAATACAACGACGGTTATGACGATCCGGGCTACGGACCTGCTGTCGTATCACCCGTAAGAGGAGTTGTTTTCGGTGAGGACACATCATCTGCTCCTGCCTATGCTCCCGTCGAGCCTGCAAATATTCCCGAAGAAGCATTTTTCATAGCAGAAGAAAAACCTGTTTTCGCGCAGGATGAACCCATAGAAGAGATCACTGATCTTCCCGAAGAGATTATTACGACTGAGGAAGCCGTAGAAGTAAAAGAGGAAGTGAAGGAAGAGGTAAAGGAAGAGGTTAAGGAAGAGGCAGCAAGTCTCCCCGAAGAGCCTTTCGAGGCTGAAGAAGAGAGCATTGAAGAGCCTTTGGAAGCCCAGGTAACTGAGCTTAAGACTACTATCGAAGACAGCTTTGTAGCTTTCGGTGATGAGAAGCCCGAACCGGCTCCCGTTGCTGCCACAAAGCCCCGGGAGGCAAAGCCCGCTGATCCTGATCTTGATCCCGATCTCACTTCTGAAGAAGATGATGATCTCCCTAAGGAAGAACCGGACGTTTCCAAGGAATTAAAGCGTGAACAAAAGCGCAAAGAGCGCGAAGAAAAGCTTGCCCAGAAGGAAGCAAAGCGCAAGGAAAAGCTTGATAAGAAGAAAAAGGTCAGAAGGACCGATTTCCAGCCCGGCAGCGATATAGACCTTTTCCCGGAGGATGAAGAATAATGACCTTAAGAGCATTTGTCAATTCAATCAGGGAAGGTTTCCGCGGAATAATCAGACATCCGCTCGTTACCATCGCTTCCATCTCGACGATCATGCTGATGCTCGTCATCATGGGTGCGTTCTATATGTTCTCGGTCAATGCGAGGACCATCATGACCAAGCTGTCCCAGAGACCTCCTATCGAAGTCTACATGAAGCTTCAGAGCTCGGAAGAAGAGAGGGATTTTGTAGCCCAGCAGCTCGCATCCAATCCCAACATTCTCGAATATTCGATGTCTACTCCGGAAGAGAATTACTTAAGCTTTAAGTCCAATCTCGGTTCTTCCGCTTCCATTCTGGATGATTTCGATTACAACATGTACCTGCCTTATACATTCAGCATCCGTCTTTCCGATCCGGGTATCGCGAATGAAGTATGTGCTGATATCTCAACATATACAGGCGTTTCAAAGGTATCACAGGAAAGCAACGTAATGGCTTTCCTTACAAAGGCTTCCAGGATAGTTAACTTAACTACAGCAGCCACATTCATAGTATTGTTCGTAATTGCTTTGTTCATTATTTCCAACATGGTACGTATCTCGGTATACTCAAGAGCTTCCGAGATCGAGATCATGAAGTTTGTCGGTGCGACTAACAACTACATCAGACTTCCTTATATTACCGAGGGCGCGATCGTAGGCGTGTTCAGCGCACTTTGTTCGTGGGCCATTACGATCCTCGTATACAGACAGGTCTATGGCAAGGCCATGAGCTCAATCGCTTATTCCAGCTTCTATGCGCTGGTTCCGACAAGATCTCTCGTATGGCATGACCTGTTTATACTTGTAGTAATGGGATTGATAATAGGAGCTGTCGGAAGCGGCATCTCAGTAAGAAAGTATGTCAAAGTGTGAGGCGTAATATGCTGCAGCAGGAAGTTTCTTTGGAAACAAAAAAGAAAGATTCCAAATTAGTACGTAAGCTCGCGATGTTCTTCGTAGCATTGCTCGTATGCCTGATCTCCACGGCTTCGAGTTCGTGGTTGTCTTCAAAGGATGTAATAGCAGTCGGAGGTGTTCCGATCATCACAAATGCCGTTACAAAGCAGGATATCGAGAATGCCAAGAAAAAGAGAGATGAAGCCAGAGCTCAGGCTGAAAAGGCTTCCAACATGGTCTCCGATCTCAAGGACCAGAGGTCCGAGCTTAACGGAGAGCTCGAAAAGCTCAACGCGGCAAACGCAGAGCAGAAGGCACAGTACGTTATCATCGCAGGCCAGTTAGAGGCTGCCCTCGAGGAAAAGGCTGCTGCATTGGATGAGTTCATTGCAGCCCAGGAAAATCTCGAGACACAGCAGAAGCTCTTCACAGACAGAATCACCGTCATGTTCGAGTTCCAGAACAAGTCGACTTTGGAAGTCCTTCTTGAATCTGAAAACATCGCCGGATTCTTTACGAATATGGAAGTTATCACTCTTATCGCCGATGCGGATGCCCAGGCGGTAGATACGCTCAAGGTCGCTTTGGACGACGCAGAGCTACAGGCTGAACTCAAGCTCCAGTACGCTGAAGAGATGCAGGCGATAGCAGATGAAAAGCAGAGACAGCTTGATGAACTTGCATCCCTTATCGGAAGCACTGAAGACACGCTCGCAAACGTTAATACCGATATCTCTACATGGGAAGCAAAAGAGGATGAGCTTGAAGAATACGCCGCTTCTCTCGAGAAGGAGATCAAGAATCTTCAGGCAAAATACGATGCCGAGCATTCTTTCAAGACAACCGGCGGAGTCTCATTCAGATGGCCTACATACTGCCAGTCCATCACGTCTTATTACGGCAACAGAGTTCACCCTGTTTACGGCACCACGAAGTTCCACTCCGGAATCGATATCGGTGCAGGCTATGGCGATACGATAATGGCTGCAGCTGCAGGCGTTGTCATCTATGTAACCGAGCCTTACGAAGGCTGCAACAAGGGCGGCTCAGGATACGGCAACTACTGCATCATCGATCACGGCAACGGCTATACAACTCTCTACGGTCACGCAAGAGATATCTATGTTTATGAAGGCCAGACTGTAAGTGCAGGCCAGTCCATTGGTGAAGTCGGAAGCACCGGAACATCCACCGGCGCCCACCTGCACTTTGAGGTCCGTCTGAACGGCAGTACGAAGAATCCTTTGAACTATCTGCCTTAAGCTTCATGGACGACAGCTTTTACGACATTCTTGCCGAACATTACGATGATCTCCAGCTGACAGGCGACACTGAGGCCTGGGGTCCGTACATACTCGGCCTTATCACTGATTTTTGTAAGGCGGAAGGCAAGACGGTGACTGATCTCGGCTGCGGTACGGGAGTCATCACAAATTTCCTCGCTTCAAAAGGCTTTGAAGTAACAGGCGTGGATCTGTCTCCCGATATGCTCGCCATAGCTTCTTCAGGAGATGAGACAGGCACTGTATCCTGGATATGCGCAGACATCACTTCTTATGAGGGCCCGACCTGCGGCTGCTTTATCTCAACGATGGATACCATAGGCCACATTACCGACAAGGACAGCCTTGCGAAAATGTTCGCTTCGGTATCCGGGCTTTTGGAAGAAGGAGGAATCTTTATCCTCGATGCCACGACAAAGCATCATTTCGAAGATACTCTGGGCGAGAATGTTTTCTATGAAGACTACGATGACTTCACGCTCCTGTGGGTCAATCATTACGATAAAGAGACTAAGATCAATCACGCCGAGCTGACACTTTTTGAGCTCTGCGAGGATGATCTTTACGAGAGATACGACGGCGAGCTTACCGCAAGATGCTATTCTTCCGAAGAGATCGAAGAGATGGCAAAGAGCGCAGGGCTTAAGACTTATGCGAAGTTCGGCGACCTGAACAGGGAAGAGCCGTCCGGTAAAGATGAACGCATTTTCTATGTGTTCGGTAAATAATTTATATATAAGGGAAACGAAATGTCTGATAATCCGTATCATGTACCGGGCGCGCCCGAAGACTTAAAGAAAGACCACATCGTCAGAGCCGAAGGCCTGGGCGGTCTTGTTAAGTGTCTTTGCGTCAGGACAACTGCCGTATGCGAGACTGCAAGGATCAAGCACCAGATGTCACCGGCTGCTACGGCTGCTTTAGGCAGGTTCATGACCGGATCTCTTCTTATCTCCGAATCCATGAAGAATGAGAAGGATACGCAGACGACGATCATCAGAGGCGACGGACCCATTGAGGGTATGACCTGCGTTACCGATTTCGGATTTAAGGTAAGGGCATATCCCATTGAAGCTGTTATTCCGACCGAATACCATAAGCCCGGCAAGATAAATGTCGGCGCGGCTGTAGGCAAGGGCAGTCTTACGGTTGTAAGAGATGTCGGCTTAAAAGAGCCTTATGTCGGAGTATCAGAGCTCGTATCAGGCGAGATCGCGGAAGACTTCGCTTATTATCTTGCCAAGTCAGAACAGACAAAATCGATCGTATCTTTAGGCGTTCTCCTTGAAGAAGGACGTGTCAGCGAGGCAGGCGGCCTGATGGTCCAGCTCCTTCCCGGCGCCGGCGATAATGAGATAGATTATCTTGAGCAAAGGGTCTCGGGGTTCCCTGAGATATCTTTCCTTTTCAAGGAAGGCTTTACTCCCGCACAGATAATCGATCTTTTCATGGGCGATCCGGATCTCGTTTATCTTGACGGACAGGAAGTCGAGTTTAAGTGCAACTGCAGCAGGGAGAGGATGCTCTCAGGCCTGGCGGCACTCGGCAAGAGCGATATCGAAGAGATAACAAAAGACGGCAAACCTATTGAAACTGTCTGCAGATTCTGCAATAGTAAGTACGTTTTCGAGCCTTCAGAGCTCAAAAAAGACTAAAACTTGGCAAAACGCTTGAAATAGAGCGAAAAAAGTCGAAAAAAGTACTTGCAAATCCCAAAACATGATAGTAGAATACCTTTCGCACGCGTCTATTTAGGGCGTATTTTGCCCTGAAATTCGAGTGATAAGGCTTTGATAACGGAGATTGCTGCGAGGTGTTGCGCCGGCTGCGCGGATAGCACGAGGCAGGTAACTTCGAAGGAGCCGAGGCAAAGGACACGATCCGATGCCGTCTCAGGACCTTAAGTCCGGAGAGTGGAGCAAGCAGTACGTTACTGCCCAGAGAACCAAAGTGCCGCCCGAAGGTGGTAACTGGATAGTCTGGGTTTTTGAATGGAAAGCTAAGACACTCCCGACAGGGTTGAGATAAGAAAAATACAGCTTATAGTAAGGAGGCCACAACATGGCAACAAAGACAACAATGGTCAGAATTAAGCTCAAGGCTTATGATCACAAGATCCTCGACGAGAGCGCAAAGCTTATCGTAGATGCACTTGCTCGTGACGACGCAAGCTTCTCCGGTCCTATCCCGCTCCCTACAGAGAAAGAGGTAGTTACGATCCTTCGTTCACCTCACGTAAATAAGGATTCCCGTGAGCAGTTCGAGCAGAGAACTCACAAGAGAATCATCGACGTCTATACACCGTCTTCCCAGACGATGGATGACATTGGCAAGCTTGACATGCCTGCAGGCGTTTCTATTGAAGTAAAGATCAAATAAAGACGCTTCAAGGCTTAATTCGGCATTTAAGGAACGCCAAGCCTTAGATCGCCGAGGTCACGTTCTTCGGCAAACCGTTGAACCAATAACCTAAATAGGAGGAAAGAACTTTATGACGAAATTCATCATTGGCAGAAAGTCCGGCATGACACAGTTGTTCGATGACAACGGCAACGTTATTCCGGCAACCGTTATAAGCTGCGAGCCTATGTACGTGCTCCAGAACAAGACGGTTGAGACTGACGGATACAAGGCCTGCAAAGTAGGCACAGGTTCCATCAGAGCAAAGCTTGTAAACAAGCCTGACGCAGGACAGTTCAAGAAGGCTGACGTTGAGCCTAAGAGAATTATCCGCGAGTTTACACCCGACGAGGAGTACAGCCTCGGACAGGAGATCAAGGTATCCGATATGTTCGCAGTCGGCGACAAGGTTGACGTTAGCGGCGTATCCAAGGGTAAGGGTTTCCAGGGCAACATTAAGCGTCACGGACAGAAGGGTGGTCCTTCAGGCCACGGCTCCATGTATCACAGAAGAGTCGGTTCCATGGGCGCTACTTCCACACCCGGTAGAGTTGTACCCGGTAAGAAGATGCCTGGACATATGGGCGCAGTTAACTGCACAGTACAGAACCTTAGCGTTGTCATGGTTGACGGCGAAAGAGGAATCCTCGTAATCAGAGGCGCAATTCCCGGTCCTAAGGGCGGCATCGTAACAGTACAGAATACTGTTAAGGCATAAGACGGAGGAACATAATAATGGCTAAAATTGATGTTAAAGATTTGACAGGTGCCGTTAAGGGTTCCATCGAGCTTTCCGATGAGATTTTCGGCATCGAGCCCAATGCTGTTGCAATGTCTACGGTTGTTAGAAACCAGCTTGCAAACAGAAGACAGGGCACACAGAAGACAAAGACAAGAAGCGAAGTATCCGGCGGCGGTAAGAGACCTTACAGACAGAAGGGTACAGGTAGAGCTCGTCACGGTTCAACAAGATCCGCACAGTATGTAGGCGGCGGCATCATCTTTGGACCCAACCCCAGATCATACAGCTACACAGTACCTAAGAAGATCAAGAGACTTGCTCTTAAGTCTGCTCTCTCTTCCAAGGTTGCTGATCAGAAGATGATCGTTATCGAGAACATGGATCTTGACGAAGTTAAGACAGCTACAGTCGCTAAGGCTCTCAAGGCTATCGGCGCAGGCGAATCTTCACTCATCGTTCTCGAAGGCGTAAACAGAAACGCAGAGCTTTCCGCTAGAAATATCAAGGATGTTAAGACAGCACTCGTTAACACGATCAACGTTATGGACATCCTCAAGTACGACAGTTTCGTAGCTACAAAGGCTGCAGTTGAGAAGATCGAGGAGGTATACAAGTAATGAAGTCCCCCTATGATGTAATCATTAAGCCCATCATCACAGAGAAGACGATGGCTATCACAGAAGAGGGCAAGTACACTTTCGTAGTTGCACCTGACGCTGAAAAGCCTGAGATCAAGGCAGCAGCAGAGAAGCTCTTCGGTGTAAAGGTCCTGGCCGTAAACATCGCTAATTACGACGGTAAGGTTAAGAGACTCAGAAACAAGCCCGGCAAGACACCTGCATTCAAGAAGGCAGTTGTTACTATCGCTACAGAGTCCGTTGAGGGTACATACCTCGGCAAGGGCGGCAAGGCAGTTAAGACCGGCGCTAAGAACAAGACATCAATCGAAGAATTCGGTTTTGGTCAGTAATGTAATCAAGGAGAGATATAAAAATGGCAGTAAAAACATTTAAACCTACTTCTCCCGCAGTTCGTGGAATGGCCATAGCTGACTATTCCGTATTAACAAAGAAGGACCCGGAGAAGAGCCTTCTTAAGTCAAGGAAGAAGACTGGCGGCCGTAACTCTTATGGCCGTATCACGGTTCGTCATATCGGCGGCGGTAACCGTACAAAGCTCAGAGTAATCGATTGGAAGCGTGACAGAGTAGGTATCCCTGCTACAGTCAAGGCAATCGAGTACGATCCTAACAGAACAGCTTACTTAGCACTCATTCAGTATGTTGACGGTGTTAAGTCTTACATCCTCGCTCCCGAGGGCCTCAAGGTAGGTCACAAGGTTGAGAGCGGCCCGGATGCAGACATCCTCAACGGCAACGTTCTTCCTATTTCTTCTATCCCGGTAGGTACAGTTATCTGCTGCGTAGAGATGAATCCCGGTAAGGGCGCTCAGCTCGTAAGAACAGCAGGAGCTTCTGCTCAGCTTATGGCTAAAGAGAATGGTTTCGCTCAGATCCGTCTTCCTTCCGGCGAAGTTCGTATGGTTCCTGAGAAGTGCCGCGCAATGATCGGTTCTGTCGGTAACGCAGAGCACGAGAACGTTAAGCTCGGTAAAGCAGGTAAGTCCAGACATGCTGGTGTCAGACCTTCCGTAAGAGGTGTCGTAATGAACCCTAATGACCACCCTCACGGCGGTGGTGAAGGTAAGTCACCTATCGGTCTTCCCGGCCCTGTTACACCTTGGGGTGTTCCTACATTGGGTAAGAAGACACGTAATAAGAAGAAGCAGTCAAGCAAGTATATTGTTAAGTCGAGAAAGGCATAAGGAGGCAGTTCAATGAGTAGATCAACTAAAAAGGGCTATTACGTTCAGGACGCTCTCATGAAGAAGGTCCAGGCGTTGAATGATGCCAACGATAAGAAGATCATCCAGACTTGGTCAAGAGCTTCTACGATTTTCCCTGAATTCGTCGGCCACACAATTGCCGTTTATGACGGTCACAAGCATGTTCCGGTATACGTTACTGAGGATATGGTAGGACACAAGCTCGGCGAATTCGCACCTACACGTAAGTTTGGCGGACACACAAGCAATGAGAAGTCCGCTTCCAACTCATAAGGAGGGTAAGATCTGTGGAAAAGATTATTTTAAGCAGAGAAAATATTGAGAAGAACCGCGAGAAGATCCTCGAAGCTTATGCGGCTCCTTCCAAGTCTTCTAACAAGCTCCCCACTCCTACAAAGAAGCAGAGAAAGCTTCTCGGAATGGGCAGAGACAGAGGAACAGCTACAGCTAAGTACATCAGAATTGCTCCCCGTAAGGTAAGAGTAGTTGCTGATCTCATCAAGGGTAAGTCTTTGGATGACGCTTATGCTATCCTCACATACACTCCCAAGGCAGCATCTCCTGTCATCGCAAAGGTTTTGAAGTCTGCAGAAGCTAACGCTGTTAACAACTTCGACCTCTCCAGAGACAAGCTTTATGTTGCTGAGTGCATTTCCAATCCCGGCCCCGTACTCAAGAGATACATCCCTAGAGCAAGAGGTTCGGCTAGTTCGATCAAGAAGAGAACAAGTCACATCACTGTAGTTCTCAAGGAAAGGGTATAAGGAGGTTTAAGCATGGGTCAGAAAGTTAACCCGAATGGACTTAGAGTTGGTGTTATCGATGACTGGAGTTCACACTGGTATGCCGACAAGAATACCTTTTCCGAGTGTCTTGTCGAAGATCAGAAGATCCGTGAGTTTGTAATGAAGGCTGTTGAGCCTATCGCAAGAGGCAACGCTAAGAAGCCTGTTGACGAGAACCGTACAAACGTTGCCGGAGTAAGCAAGGTCATCATCGACCGTAAGGGCGCTGACAGAATCAATGTAATCGTAAAGACAGCTCGTCCTTCGCTCGTAGGCGGAGACAAGGGCTCAGGAAGAATGGCTCTTAAGGATGCTCTTGAGAAGGAATTCAACAAGAACGTCGCTAAGGATAAGAAGAGAGTATTCACTGTTGATATCGAAGTTATCAAGAACAGCGATACAGAAGCAGTCCTCGTTGCTCAGAACATCGCTTCTCAGCTCGAGAACCGTGCAAGCTTCAGAAGAGCTATGAAGAGAGCAATGCAGATGGCTATGAAGCAGCCCGGCGTTCTCGGAATCAAGACAAAGTGCTCCGGCCGTTTGGGCGGTGCCGAGATCGCAAGATCCGAGACATATCACGAGGGCACGATCCCGCTTCAGACACTTCGCGCTGATATCGACTATGGATTTGCTGAGGCAAAGACAACATACGGAATCATCGGCGTAAAGGTCTGGATCTACAAGGGTGAAGTATTCGGCCAGAAGAGCCAGTCAAAGAAGTCTGAAGGAGGAAAAGCTTAATGTTACTTCCTAAGAGAACAAAATATAGAAAGCAGCAGAGAGGCCGTATGAAGGGCCAGGCTCACCGCGGTAACTTCGTTGCATACGGTGATTACGGTCTTGTAGCACTTGAACCTTGCTGGATCAAGTCAAACCAGATCGAAGCTGCACGTATCGCAATCAACAGATACATCAAGCGTGGCGGTAAGGTATGGATCAAGATCTTCCCTGATAAGCCGGTATCAAAGAAGCCTGCACAGGTCCGAATGGGTTCAGGTAAGGCAGCTAACGAGTACTGGTGCGCAGTAGTAAGACCCGGCAGAGTTCTTTTCGAGATCGCAGGTGTTACTGAAGAGCAGGCAAGAGAAGCAATGAGACTTGCAGGACACAAGCTCCCTTGCAAGACAAAGTTTATCGCAAAGGTAAAGGAGGAAAGCACAAATGAAGGTTGAAGAAATCCGCAAGATGTCTGATGAAGAACTT
>JAEEGI010001242.1_pt1 | contig 64400 bp, 53 predicted proteins | sample 8958751 | NCBI WGS metagenome assembly JAEEGI01 (sample SAMN16246545, study PRJNA631951) | gut metagenome | biome: gut microbiome; feature: rumen; material: KS-attached | host: Bos | place: Iran: Karaj | collected 2018-10
AAGCTTTAAGCGGGGGTATAAAGCTTACTAGTGTCAGAAGGGGTTAAAGCCCCTTCTGACAGGTGGCACAAAGTGCCACTGCGTTCATGAGGAAGTAGCGAAGCGGATTCCGAATGTCCGCTTTACTCTTAGATTTAAAAAAAGATTATAGTTTGAGAGTATATAGGAAAGATTATGGAAAGACCAATTTTTATTGCAGCTATTTTTGCATTAATAACTGCATTTACATCTATATTTCTAGGGCAGGAATTGACTATTTTTGTCCTAATTGCAGGACTTCTTATACTTCTAGCTTTAAGGGAGTATAAGAAAGTCTCTTATCTATATTTAATAATTCTATTAATAATTCCCATTGTAAGTATTAGGTCGTATTTTTACAAAAACCAAGCTAAGTTAATTTCTAATCTAGAAGTTAAGGAGGAGCTTAATGCAAATGTATCAGGTTACGTAACTTGTATCACCAAGACGGAAAACGGAATAAGCTTTAGGCTTATGAATGCAAGGGTTGAGGTGGATAAAGATGTTTACAATGCTGATGATTATGGTAGCGAAAAGACTGCTTCTGAAAAGACTGCTTCTGGAAAAACTGTTTCTGAGAAGTTTTCAATTCTAGTTTATGCAGAGGCTAATACAGACCTTTTAGAGGGAGATTATATTGAGGCTAGTGGTAAATTAAAGAGGCTAAATACTAGTAGAAATGAAGGAAATTATAATCAAGAAGAATATTATAAATCCCTTGGAATAAGGGCATCTTTTACAATTTTAGATTTGAAAAAAATAGACAAATCTAAAACAGGAATTTACCCAGAACTTTTTAGACTAAAGGGGAATTTAATTGGAGTTTACGATAAAATTTTTACAAAAGACAAAGCAGCCATTGTAAAGGCCATGACCCTTGGAGTAAGAACAGATTTAACAGAACAACAAAAGCTAGACTTTAAGGATAGTGGAATAGCTCACCTACTTTCAATTTCAGCCCTTCATGTATCCTTACTTGGCCTTACAATTTATAAACTACTAAAGAGAAAACTAGATTATTTAGTTGCGGCCATTATAGCTGTATTTATTATGCTATCTTATCTAATAATTACTAATAATGGTATTAGCTGTAGAAGAGCGGTAATTATGTTAATCGCTTATTGTATTGCAGATAATCTAGCTAGGTCTAATGACTTAATTACAACTATTTCTTTAAGCCTGATAATATTAATAGTAGATGATCCTTACGTTATAACTAATACGGGATTTTTACTATCCTTTTTATCCATGGCAGCAATCGCCTTTATTTATCCAATAGTTATAAATGATGAGAAAATCCTTATGCTTTTTAAAAGAGAAGAATTGAATAAAAAGGATATGAAACAAAAGATAAAAAGAAAGCTTAGTGAAGCCTTTTGCCTTAGTCTATCTATTCAAATCGCTACACTTCCTGTGATTATTCTAATGAATTATGAAGTTGCTTTACTTTCTGTACTACTTAATTTAATTGTAATTCCCCTATTTAGCCTTCTTATGGTAAGTGCTTTTCTTTCTGGAATCATAGGACTTTTTAATATATTTTTATCCCTACTTTTTGCAGGAAGTTCAAATTACATATTAGATTTTTATAGCTTACTTATGAAGATTAGCACAAGCTTTAAGGGCTCCATAATTTTAACGGGGGCTCCAAGAAGAGAATTTGTAATTGCTTATTATCTAATCCTTTTGGTAATTATAATTTTGGCTAAACTACTAAGAGATGAGATTCTATTTAAATATGTCTCTTTCTTTCAAAAAACTCTATTTGGCGCATACATTTTCCTAATAATAATTGGGCTTAATCTTCACTACAAGGAGCTGTCAGGCCTTAATATTGTTAGCCTTGATGTGGGGCAGGGGGATTGCCAGCTAGTTAGCTTAGAGGGAAAGAATTTCCTAATTGATGGTGGTAGTACTGATATTAAAAATGTTGGAGAGTATCGCATATATCCTAGCCTTAAATATAGAGGAATTAAAAGTCTTGAGGCCATAACGGTTAGCCACTTTGATTCAGATCACGTAAATGGTTTAATTGAACTTCTTGAAAAGGCAGATAGACTTGAAATAAAGAAAATCGTTATTCCGGATGTAGAAAAGCTGGAGGAGAACGAAAATTATCTAAAAATGATAAAACTAGCAAAGGAGCGAGGTATTAAGCTGGAATATATTAAGGCTGGGGATGTCTTATATTTTCAAAAGAATAAGGGCTTTAAAATTACATGCCTGCATCCCATTAAAAACTTTAATTATGAGGATGCTAATGATTATTCTACATCCTTTTTAATAAATTACGGGGACTTTAAGGCTTTAACTATTGGTGATGCAACTGCTTTAGCTGAAAAAGCTATAATGGATAATGCTATGGCTTTTGGAGTAGATATTAGTAATATCAACCTTTTAAAGGTGGGGCATCACGGCTCAAAGACAAGCTCAAGTAAGGAATTTATTGATTTTACAAAGCCAAGTTTTAGTATAATTTCTTGTGGCATTAAGAATAGATATCATCATCCAAATGAGGAAACCTTAGATAAATTAAATGCTATAAATTCTAAAATTTATATTACAAGTAAGATTGGCGAAATTATTATAAATACTAAGAATTCCGGGAAATTAACTATAAGGGGATACTTAGATTAGTTTTGATTCTTGCCCTAATACATGGTATAGTTGAAGGGATTAATGGATAATTAGGAGTGACTAAATGAAAGAAATTGCTAAGGATATAAAATCTGGGGAATTTAAAAAGGCCTATTTAATATATGGCGAGGAGACCTATTTAATAAAGCAATATAAGGAAAAGTTAAAGCAGGCTTTAGTAGGAGACGACACAATGAATTACGTCTATTATGAGGGCGAATCCATTGATGTGGACGATTTAATTTCTAGTTGCGATACAATGCCATTCTTTAGTGATAGAAAGACGATTATTGTTGAGAATAGCGGCTTTTTTAAGAAGTCTAATGATAAACTTGCAAATTATATTAAAGAATTGCCAGACTATCTTGTTTTGATATTTGTTGAAAAAGAAATAGATAAGAGAAATAAGCTATATAAGGCTGTGCAGTCCATTGGCTACGTTTCAGAGATGAGCTTTCAGACAAGTGCGGTTTTGAAAAAATGGATCGTTACCGTACTTGGAGCAAATCAGATTAAGATTACTTCTGAGGCTTGTGATGAGATTATCTTTAGAACTGGTTCTAACATGGAATTAATTAAGATGGAGCTTGATAAGCTAGAAGGTTATGTGGCGGATAGTAAAGAGGTTACAATTAATGAGGTTAGAGAAATTGTTTCAAGCCAGACAGAGAGTCACATCTTTGAAATGATTGAGGCTCTTGCTAATCACAATCAAAAAAGAGCCCTTAGCCTTTACTATGAATTGTTAATGCTTAAGGAAGCGCCATTAAAGATTTTATTTTTAATTGTTCGTCAGTTTAATGGAATATTACAGACTAAGGAATTAACTAATAGACATCTTTCAAATAAAGAGATAGCATCAGCCCTAAAGCTTCCGCCTTTCGTTATTGGAAAGTATCAAAGCCAGGCTAAAAACTTTAGTCTAGAGGAAATCAAGGATGCCCTTGAATTCTTTGCTGAAATTGACGAGAGCGCAAAGCAGGGTAGAATCTCAGATAGAATGGGTGTTGAGCTTGCAATTGTAAAGTATTCATCAAAGTAGAATTAAATCTAAAGGATTAAATTAAATAAAGCCAAATTATTAGGGCAGTGCATTAATAGCGTATACCTTAATAATTTGGCTCTTTTAGATTAAAATGTTGGCTTTTTAGATTATTAGACTTAAATAGACTTAAAAAACCTCGTTGTGAGTGGGCTCCAACGAGGTTTTCATTAATCATATTATTAATCAAGTCTATTAAGCTAATGTGTTAACAGCCTTTGTAATACGAGATACTTTTCTAGCAGCTGTATTCTTGTGGAAAATTCCCTTTGAAGTAGCCTTAGAAATCTCGCTAATAGCAACAGTAAGAGCAGCTTCAGCAGCAGCCTTGTCACCAGCAGCAACAGCAGCTTCTACCTTCTTAATATAAGTCTTAACCTTAGACTTAATAGCCTTATTTCTCTCAGCTCTAACCTGACTTGTAATTACTCTCTTCTTAGCAGATTTAATGTTAGCCAATCCGTACACCTCCATTTAATAAAAATTATAATTTAGAATTTAAACTGTTTCGCATTAAAGCCGGACACGGACGATCTAATGTAAACATACTCATATATATTAAAGTAGATTGAGAGGAATGTCAATATAAAATGGGAAAAAGATTTATTTAGTAAGTATTTTATCGTCGAAGTCGTAAATATAGACATTGTCTGAGAGTATCTCAGTTTGAGCAAGTTCAGATTGATTAACTGTATTAATTAGGAAATTAAGATCATCTTTTTTGATATTATCAGTTTTTCTTAGGATTAAAACCTCGTGAATTGAGGATGGAATAATGTAGAGATCACTATCAAGTTTTGTAGCGATTTTTTCAAGAACCCCAGGATAGAAGATACATGAGGCACCATTTACTTTATTTTCATTAGTAAGAATTAGTAAGTCGTCATCATCAAGCCTTACCTCGTCTAGCTCCATAAGCTCCATGTGCTTCTTTTCATAAACGGTCTTAAATAGGGAGTAGCAGTTTGGCTTTAAAAATGTTGGCGCATTAATAATGGCATCTGCAAAAAGCGTGTCTGTATCAATATTCCAGAACTTAAGGTGGGAATTCTTAATTAGTACAGAAGCGCTCTGCTTATCATCCTTGTCAATGACGCAAAGAAATACAAGGGCAAGGTCTAACCTTCTGATATGAGGGATGTTTTCTAAAGTCTCCTTATTTCTTTCGTAATTAATAAGCTTAATGGCAAGGTGTTCCTTAACAAAATTGTAATCCGTATATCTATCGGCTTCTTTGGCAAATTCTGGAACCTTGGCATTAGCGTAAGTTTCATTAATCTTCTTAGTAATAGCATCAAGGCTTAAACCGCTTTTATATTCTTCGTATAGGGGATTTAGATAGATGGTTGGGGATACAACCTGGCCGGGACTAATAATTACAAGGCCGTCAAGCTTTAGATTGTTGTTTTTAGTTACCTGATTGATGTTAATCTTCACATCTTCATCAAACTGTGTCTGTAGATTCTCCTTAATAGACTGGGTGAAATCTTCGTAGTTTAATAATTTCATAGAGTTTCTCCTTTTTCTTATCTTTTTGTAAAAATGAAATGTGGTAAGAACTTTACCAATGATTATAGAAATGAATTTTGAAAATTCTTATGTAGTATATACTAAAGTTTTCATATTGGCAAGTAGAAAATAAATGAAAAAATTTGATAGAAGCGCAAGAATATAGTAATATTAAATAGTATGTCGACACATGTAGCTCAGCTGGATAGAGCGTTTGCCTCCGGAGCGAAAGGTCGCGGGTTCGAATCCCGTCATGTGTATTTTGCATTTGCAAATAGAAAGGAATCAAGATGGAGCGAATTAATAAATATTTAAGTGCCATTGGAGTATGTTCAAGACGTGAAGCAGACAGATTAGTTGAGGCTGGAAGGATTTTAGTAAACGGCGAACGTGCTAGCCTTGGAACTAAAGTTAGCGATGAAGATGAGATTAAAATAGATGGAAAACTTGTGGCAAGTAAAAATACAGAAGATGTATTAATTGCCTTTAATAAACCTGTTGGCCTACTTTGCACCACAGCAAGGGACCAGGGAGATAATATAGTAGATTTTATAAATTATAAGACACGAATTTATCCTGTGGGTCGACTAGATAAGGAGTCATGCGGCCTTATTTTACTAACTAATAATGGTGAGATGATGGATAAGCTACTTCGTTCTTCTAATCATCATGAGAAAGAGTATATTGTCAGTGTTGATGGTAAGGTGGATGATGCATTTTTAAAGAAAATGCGCTCCGGTATCTACTTAGAAGAACTAGATAGAACTACAAATAAATGTAAGGTGGAGAAGGTGGATGAGCACACTTTCACAATAATTCTTACTCAGGGCCTAAACAGACAGATTCGAAGAATGTGCAAGGCCTGCAATAGAAAGGTTACAAGCCTTAAAAGACTTAGAATCCTTAATATTAATCTAGGAGATTTAAAGACTGGAGAGTATAGGGAGATTACAGGTAAAGAAAAGGAAACTCTTTATAAGATTTTAGATGATTAGTTGACTTTTGATTTGTAAAAATGCGACATAAGGGAGAAAATATAATGGATAAATTAGATAGAATTAAAGAATTAGTTGAGATATTAAATAAGGCGGGGGAAGCCTACTATTCAAAGGGTACAGAGATAATGTCAAATTTTGAATACGACGCCCTTTATGATGAGTTGGTGGCCCTTGAAAAGGAAACTGGTCATGTGCTTTCAAATAGCCCAACAATTAATGTAGGTTTCGAGACACTTTCAGAACTTCCAAAAGAGCGTCACGAGTCTCCAATGCTTAGTTTGGATAAGACTAAGTCAAGAGAAGCTCTTAGAGACTGGCTTGGTGATAATCTAGGTGTCCTTTCTTGGAAACTTGATGGCCTTACTATCGTTTTAACTTACGAGAATGGTGAGCTTAGCAAGGCAGTAACTCGTGGAAACGGTGAGATTGGCGAAATCATTACTAATAATGCTAAGGTTTTTAAAAATATACCTCTAAATATTCCTTACAAGGGAAAGCTAGTGCTTCGTGGTGAGGCAATTATTTCTTACTCAGATTTTGAAAGAATCAACGAGCAGATTCCTGAGGCAGATGCTAAATATAAGAACCCAAGAAATCTATGTTCAGGTTCAGTAAGACAGCTAAATAACAAGATTACAAAGGAAAGAAACGTGCAGTTTAGAGCCTTTAACTTAGTTTCTGCCAATGATGTAGATTTTCAAAATTCTAGAAAATGCCAGTTTGAATGGTTAAAGAGTCTTGGCTTTGACGTGGTGGAATACAAGATGGTTACAAAGGAAACTATACTTGATAGCATCCAGTGGTTTGCAGATACTATTAAGACAAATGATTTCCCATCGGATGGTCTTGTTATTCTTTATGATGATATTGCCTATGGAAATTCTCTTGGTAGAACAGCGAAGTTCCCTAGAAATTCCATGGCTTTTAAGTGGTCTGATGAGACTGCAAAGACAAATTTACGTGAGATTGAGTGGAGTGCTTCAAGAACAGGTCTACTAAACCCTGTTGCAATTTTTGATACAGTAGAACTTGAAGGTACTAATGTTTCTAGAGCAAGTGTTCATAATATTAGTGTTATGGAGAGTTTAGAACTTGGTATTGGAGATGAGATTGAAGTCTTTAAGGCTAATATGATTATTCCTCAGATTGCTAAGAATCTTACAAGAAGTTCTAAGCTTGAGATTCCAAGTAAGTGCCCGGTATGTGGTGGGGAGACTAAGATCAAATCAATTAATGAGGTTAAGTCTTTATATTGCATGAATCCTGATTGTCAGGCAAAGCATGTAGGTAGATTTACACATTTTGTAAGCCGTGATGCCATGAATATTGATGGCTTATCTGAGGCTACTCTTGAGAAGTTTATTGGAAGAGGCTTTATTCATGATTTTGTAGACTTATACCATCTTGAAAGACATGCAGATGAGATTATTACTATGGAAGGTTTTGGTCAAAAGTCATATAATAATCTAATAGAAGCCGTGAACAATTCAAGAAAGACAAATTTAGTTAGAGTAATCTATGGACTTGGTATTGATAACATTGGTTTATCAAATGCTAAGATGATGGTTAAATCCTTAAAGGGCGAGAATAACAAGGAGACTATTGAAAACATTTTAAATGCTACAGTAAAGAGATTAACTGACATTGACGGTGTTGGGGAAATCATTGCAGCTTCTTTAGTGGACTTCTTTAAGGAGGAGAAGAATTTAGACCTATTTAATCGCTTATTAGCTGAGTTAGAATTAGAAGAGATGCAGGAAACTCAGACTTCAAATATTCTAGAGGGCAAGGTGCTAGTAGTAACTGGTACTGTTAACATTTTCCCTAATAGAAATGCAGTCAAGGATCTTGTAGAGTCTCTAGGTGGCAAGGTTACAGGCTCTGTTACTTCAAAGACAAATTATTTAATTAATAACGATTCTAAGTCTCAGTCAGCTAAAAATAAAACAGCAGCTAAGCTAGGAATTCCAGTTATTACTGAGGAGGAATTCATTAAGCTTATTGGAAGAGAGGACCTTCTTTCATAAGGAAGTAGCGAAGCGGATTCCGAATGTCCGCTTTACAATGTGCAGCTTAGTTACTAGAAGTTAGTTTAGGAGGAAAATATTATGCCAGTAAAAATCGCTAACGACCTGCCTGCAAGGTTAGAATTAGAGGAAGAAAATATATTCGTCATGGACGAGGATAGAGCCCTATCTCAGGATTTCAGAGCTCTTGAAATTTTGATTCTTAATCTTATGCCAATTAAGCAAGATACAGAATTACAGCTACTTCGTTCTATGTCTAATACACCACTTCAGTTAGATGTCACATTTTTACAATTAGAAAGTCATGTGTCAAAGAATACATCGGCTTCGCATTTACGTAAATTCTATCAGACATTTTCTGAAATCAAAAACCGCAACTTTGATGGAATGATTATTACAGGGGCACCAGTGGAAAAGCTTGAATTTGACGAGGTTAACTACTGGGAAGAGCTTACTGAAATTATGGAATGGTCAAAAAAGCATGTAACTTCAACCCTTCATATTTGTTGGGGCGCACAGGCCGGACTTTACTACCACTTTGGAGTTGGTAAGGTGGAATTTGAAAATAAGTTATCAGGTATTTATAAGCACAAGGTAATGAACCGTAAAGAGCCTTTGGTGCGCGGCTTTGATGACATTTTCATGGCACCACATTCAAGATATACAGAAGCCTCAAGACAAGATATCCTTAAAAATAAAGAATTGATGGTACTTGCAGACTCAGAAGAAGCTGGAATCTATATCGTTATGACAGAAGATGGCAAGCAGATTTTTATTATGGGCCATCCAGAATATGATAGATACACTCTAGATCAGGAATATAAAAGAGATTTGGAAAAAGGCATAGATCCTGCCCTTCCGGTAAATTACTATCCTGATGATGACTGCAATAGAAAGCCAATCCTATCTTGGAGGAGTCACGCAAATAACCTTTACACAAATTGGTTAAATTATTATGTATACCAGCAGACACCATATGAGCTAGATAAATTGTCATAAAAAGACATTTTCTAAAAAAATAAATTTGGAAAGTCCCATGAAATCTAGCTTCGACTCTTCTATACTAATAATATTATTAACAGTCCAACTATTTTCTGTTAAAATAACTTCTTGTGCGACAAAATCGCTTATAAGTATGAAATGATATAGAAATAGAAGGAGAGACGGTTATGAGTGAATCACCAGTTAGAAAAAGATTAGGTTCTAGACTAGAATATTTGGGATTTGACCTTGTAAAGTACGAGAATGGTAACAAGTACATTCAGGTTAAATGTAAAAGATGTGGTGAAATCTACGATGACGAAGTTAATGTAATTATTAACAAAGGACGTGTCTGTACAAATTGCGGTTCTTTAAAGAAAAAGTCAGAAATGACAGACGAATGGGACAAGAACCTTTATTTTAATGTTATAAGAAACACAAAGGGCAAGGTTAAGGTAAAGAAAGTGTTAAACAATGGCCTTTTCAAAGCTCAGTGTACAAATTGCAATAAAATTTGGGAATCATCAGTAAAGGAAATCGCAAATTTCCAGGCATGCCCAAATTGTGCATACTAAAATAAGCCGTGAGGCATTATATGAAAAAATAGGTGGAGCAAAGCTCCACCATTTTTTTACCCAATTTTCTAAACATAAGATACGAAAACTTCCGTCGTAAGTCATAAGCCATCCGGCAGCACCCTCTCAAAAAAAGGAAAAACCAGTGGGGCACCTGAGGTGACCCCCAAAAGTTAGACTTTTTAAGCGTAGCAGTTTTTGGCTGCTACGCTGTTTTTATGCAGCCAAGAGGCTAAGCCTGTATTGAACAGGACTCATCCATCCTAGTTTCTCTTTAATTCTTTGTTCATTATAATACTTTATATATCGCTCGATTTCTGATTTTAATTCTTCATAACTGTAATAAACAACACCATAATAGATTTCTTGTTTTAGTAGCCCAAAGAAGTTTTCCATAACTGAGTTATCGTGGCAATTTCCTTTTCTGGACATGCTTTGGAAGATTCGTTCTTCCTTTAATCTGTAAGAGTATGCCTTCATCTGGTAAGCCCAGCCTTGATCAGAATGAAAGGTTCTTCTATAAGGGCAGTCTGAAGTAATTTCAATAGCCTTGTCCAATGCGTCCATTACATTCTTAGCTGAAGGAGTCTTGTCAATTCCGTAACTTAGTATTTCACCATTACACATATCCATAAATGGATCCAGATATAGTTTATGCATGTTCATATGACCTTTTTCATCAACTTCATAATACTTGAATTCAGTTGTATCCGTTGTAATCTTTTGATGTGGTATATTTGTATTAAAACGTCTACGTATTCTGTTAGGTGCGACAGTTCCAACCTTACCTTTATAAGAACTATACTTACGGCTTTTTCGAGTGAATGAAGTGACCTGTAAATCAAGTTTTTGCATAATTCTTTGTACTTTCTTTTTGTTGATACAGTATCCCTGATTTTTAAGCTCTCCTAACATTCGGCGATAACCATAATCCTTATTAACCTTTCGAATCTCCAACATCTTTTCTTCAATTTCTTTGTCTGGATTTTCTCTATCAAATCTTTTTTGCCAATACATGTATGTTGCTTTAGGCATTCCGGTATAAGAGAGAAGGTCTTTTAGTCTGAATTCTCCTCGGAGGCTGTTGATGACGAGCGCCGTTCTCTCATTTTTGCCTCGTCCTCTAAACGCAGCCTCCTCAGTTCTTTTAAAAAAGCATTTTCGATTCTTAACTTAAGAAGCTCATCTTCCAATTCTTTTACATGCTCAGCACTGGTATCAATTGTTTTTTCTTCTACTTCTTGAGATTTATTATTTATCTTAGATTTGTCCAATGTTTTCTTCCGCCCCTTTTTGTGTGGTCTCAAAGCATCAGGACCAGAAATGCGAAAGCGATTAACCCAGTTTGTAATCATACTTGGATTAGTAATTCCTTCTTGCAGAGCTAAATCCTGATACGAGATTTCACTTGATAAGTATAACTCTACAACAAAAAGTTTCTTTTCAAAAGAGTATTTTTCTTTTTTTGAGATCTCTTTAATCCTTCATCTCCGAATTTTTTGTATGTATTTATCCAAAACCATAACTGGCTTCGATTAATACCATACTTTCGAGCGAGAGAATCCCCACCAATTCTTCCACTAAGATATTCAGAAACTAATTGTTTTTTAAATTCAAAACTATATTTAGCCATAAAAATATCGACCTCCCAATCGTTAGATTTTTAGGTCTAACTTTTGGGGGTCGGTACAACCGCCACACCGTTTTTCCATTCTTATTATCCAAACATTGCATAATTTTTACACCTCCCGGCATCTAAACTCTCTCACTCTCCACAGTAGCCAACCGCTAGTGCATCTCGCCGTAGTGGGGCGAGGGGGAGTAAGCTAGGGTCGTAAGCCTGAAGCTCACTGACTTTTTGAAGACAATTCTAACCGCGTCAGTAGTTAGGCTTTCCGAGCCCGTAGGGCAATGGAAAGCCTTATCTACTGCTACGCGGTTAGCTTAGCGGGAGCGTGTCCTTCAAAAAGTTATGTGAGCGCCAGGCGTACCCCCGGGTCACTCCCCCTTACCTCACCCCCCTTGCCTCACACCCTTAAATTTGTTAAAATATACACATAGGGTGATAAAATTTAATATCGATATACGTTTGGAGGAGTTATTATGGAGATTAGAGATTCTAAACCAATTTCTAAGAGCAATAAGACTTTCATGCTTTTACTAATTGCTGCAGTGGTGCTTTTTGCAACATTTGCTATGGCTTATTTTAAAACCACATGTGTTGGAATTTCTGAAGAGGAGACAGAATCAAAGATACAGGTGGCAGCAGATGAGGGAACTATTTATAGTCCAGATAATGAGACTAGTATAGACGCTCTAGATTTAGACAGCATTGATGGAATCTATATTGCTGGCTACAACGACTTTGAAATCTTAACAAATTCAGGCTATACAAAGCTAAACTTAATCGATGAATCTTTTATTGTTGATGCGGAATGCGAAAGAATTGTAAATTTACTTGCGCTAGCGGCTATTAAACTTGATAAAAATCAAGAGGGCTATTATTATAATATTCAGCCGGCAATTACAGATTTATATGGAGGTTCAAAGGAAGTTGAGCTAAAGGAGATAACAGAGTTTTACAATTATTCCCCAAGTGAGATTTTAGCTAGTGAGGTAATAATTGATAAGACTAATTTATCTGTGTCAGATGCTTTAGTTCAAACTAGTAACGATTTACTTCCAGATGGTTGTAGGCTAGAACAAAAGGCTGGAGGAGTGTTGGTTCTTACAATTCCGCAATATCAGGAGAGAATTACATTTCGAAAGGTCAATATAAAGATTGATTAGGGAGACATTATGGCAACTTATTATATGCCTGTAAAGGTTTTTGAAGAGACAGATGTAGTTAGAAAAAAAGCGGGAGAAATAGCTAAACTTGGTAGCAAAGCATTAATTGTTACAGGTAAGCATTCAGCTAAGGCTAATGGTAGCTTAGATGATGTAATAGCGGCACTTGATGAATATAATATTTCTTATATACATTTTAATAAGATAGAAGAAAATCCACTAGTTGAGACCGTTATGGAGGCAGTGGATTTTGCAAAGAATGAAAATGTAGACTTTGTGGTGGCTATTGGCGGCGGCTCACCTCTTGATGCAGCAAAGGCAATTGCACTTATGTTAAAGCATCCAGAGGAGGATTCCTCATATTTATTTAGAGCAGGCGGCGACGATAGTCACCTACCTTTATGCCTAATTCCTACAACTTGTGGAACAGGCTCAGAGGTTACAGGAGTTTCGGTGCTTACAAGAAATGATATTAAGACAAAGCAGTCAATTAGCTTTAAGATCTTTGGTGACATCGCTTTACTTGATGGAAAATATTTAGAAAGTCTTAGCCCAAAGGTTCTTAAAAACACTGCAATGGATGCCTTTTGTCATTTAGTGGAGAGCTATGTAAACAACAATGCAACTATTTATTCTAGAATTGTATGTCTTGATGGTCTTAGTTCTTTTAAAAATGTATTGCCAGTAGTTAAGGGTGAGAAAAAGCCTGAACTTAGCGATTATTTTAACTTGCTTCGTACATCTACATATGCAGGTATGGCAATCGCTCAAACTGGTACTGCAATTCCACACGGTCTTAGCTATGCATTTACTTATAATTTAGGCGTGGAGCATGGTAGAGCTTGTGGATATTTTCTTGCGGGCTATTTAAAGATAGCTTGTAAAAAATGGACATGTCTTTCACAGGAGTTATCTGATTATTTCAAAACAAATTTGAACAATAAATTTAGCACAGTAGGCGAAGCTGAGGTTAATTTTATCCTCAACACTGCAGGAATTGCCTCTGTTGAAGAGTTTGAAAAACTATATGCACTAGTATGTGAAAAAGTAGAAGTGGAAGAGGCTAAGCTAAATAAAGAGCTAGATAATACAGTTAATGATTTATTTAATAATAAGGCTAAGCTTTCAGTGGCACCTTTTACAATTACAAAGGAAGAATTAACTGAAATAGCTTATGATATTTCAAGAAAGAATAAAGATTGCATAAAATAAATCATTAGCAAGCTAGACGAGAGCTAAAGTAAGGCATATAATTTAAGCGAAACACATTACTAGGCTTGGAAGGAGAATAAAATGGCTTGTACAACAATTTTAGTAGGTAAGAACGCATCTTATGATGGTTCTACTTTAATGGCTCGTAATGAAGACTCACCATCTGGTGAATTTACAGCCAAGAAATTTATATCAGTAAATAAGGGAAAGCAGCCTAGATCTTATAGATCAGTGCTTTCAAAGTTTAAGATTAAATTACCAGCAAACCCTCTTAGATACACAGCAATGCCTAATGCAATTGACAATGAAGGTATCTGGGGCGAGGCAGGTATTAACGAATTAAATGTGGCTATGTCAGAAACAGAGACAATCACTAGTAATCCAAGAGTTCTTGGTGCTGATCCACTTGTAAAGGACGGTTTTGGCGAAGAGGATATGCTTACAATCGTGCTTCCATACATTAAGTCAGCAAGAGAGGGCGTGCTTCGTTTCGCATCCCTTCTTGAGGAATATGGTACTTATGAGATGAATGGTGTGGGCTTTCAGGATAAAGACGAAGTTTGGTGGCTTGAGACTATTGGCGGTCATCACTGGATTGCAAAGAGAGTTCCAGATGATGCCTACGTGGTTATGCCAAACCAGCAGGGTATTGATTTCTTTGACTTTGTAGATGCATTTTCAAAGAAGGAAAATCACATGTGCTCTAAGGATATGCTTGATTTCATTAAGGATAATCATCTAGACCTTGGCATGCATGATGAAGGTTATAAGATTGAAGAGGATAAGGCTTTTGATATTAGAGCAGCTCTTGGTTCTCATGATGATTCAGACCACACTTATAACACACCTAGAGCTTGGTTTATGGCTCGTTACTTAAATCCTACAACTTACACATGGGATGGTGAGGGTGCAGATTACACACCTGAGTCTGATGATATTCCATGGAGCTTTGTTCCTGAAAAGAAGATTACAATTGAGGATGTAAAGTACGTCTTATCTTCATATTATCAGGGAACACCATATAATCCATATGGCAAGACTGGTGACCTTACTAATAAGGGTAAGTATAGACCAATCGGTATTAGCAGAAACAATTTCCTTGCTATTACTCAGCTTCGTCCATATATGCCAAAGGAATTTATGGCACTAGAGTGGATTTCAGTGGGTTCTAATGCTTTTAATGTTTCAGCACCTTTCTATGCAAATGTTAATAGAACACCAGATTATCTAGCTAACACAACTGCTAGAGTTTCAACAGATAATTACTATTGGTCATCTAGACTTATTGGCGCAATGGCTGATGCTCACTACAATACAACAGCTATTCACATTGAGCGCTACCAGAATAAGGTACACTCTAAGGGCCACGAGATGATTAATGCCTTCGATAAGGAATTATTATCTAAGGATTTTGCAAATGTATCTAGAAAGCTTGCTAACTGCAATGATGCTATTGCAGAGATGCTTAAAAAAGAGACAGATGATGCCCTTGATAAGGTGCTTTATACAGCAAGTTGCGGTATGAAGAATTCTTTTGCTAGATCTGATGCATAAGTCAAATAATAATTTTTAACTCAGTCGGGGTACAACCTCCAATTCTTTTATAAGTTATTTTAGTTGTTAAATTTACTGTTATAGCATTGCGAATATATGCATAATGTGGTATTATTACTTTAACAATATCGTGTATAACTGAATATTAGGAATTGGAGGTTTTTTGCATATGAACTTTAAAGATTCAATGGCTGGAAAACTTAAGAAGATGAAGGTGGCTGATAAGTTTAAATACATTTTCAAAAATCTTTACATCTATCTTGGTTTACCGATTATAATACTTCTTATTACAACGTTTTATTCTTTAGGTAGTACCTATACTATGTATAATAAGTATTATAAGCAAGACAATCTTCAGGGCGAGTTAAGAATTGACATTCAGGCTTATTTAAAGAATGCCTGGTGGGCACTTTCTGATCGAACCGAAGAAGACCTAAATAGTCATTTAGATGGCTGTGAGGAAAAAATATCAGAGTTAGACACATTTTTATCTGACCTAGAAGATGTTTATGATAATGATGAAAATATTGAAGCTGTAAGAAAGGATATTAAGACCTTAGGCACTTTAACTAGTGAACTTACTGCACTTTTTGCTGAAGGAGAGCTTACAACAACGGGAATGTCTAATGAGGCAGACATTTACAAGTTTATAAATGAAGATGTAAATTCTGCAGTAAAGACTATGGCATCAGATTTAAAGACTATTTCTTCTGATAGTTTTGACACAGCTTGGAAGGCTTTTAGAACATCTTTGATTGCAACAATTGTCTTACTTGTAGTTTCTGTTTTATTTATTGTGATAGCAGTTATATTTGTTAATATGTCAAGTAAGGTCCTTAATGATAGCATTTTGTCTCCGTCTATGGAGATTTCAAAGGCGGCTAAGGATATGGCAGATGGATATATTAACATTGATATTCAATGTGATTCCGAGGATGAGCTTGGAGCCATGGCAAGAGACTTAGAGAAGGCTACAGAGGTTATTAAGTCAATTACTGAGGATATTATTAGAACTGCCGATAAGATGGCAGGGGGCGACTTTAGAAGTGGTAGCTCAAATCCAGAGCTTTATATTGCAGATTACAAGGCTATTAACGCAGCCTTTATAGATATTTCTAATAAGCTTTCTAGTACTTTGAAAAATGTAAAAGAGGCCAGTGCTAGCGTATCAGACGGTGCAGCAAATCTTCAGGATGTATCTGTTAACTTATCGGAAGGTACTTCAAGCCAGGCAGCAGCTGTAGAAGAGCTTACAGCCTCTGTTGAACTTGTTACAGAACAGACGGAACTTCTTGCAAAGGATGCAGTTGAATCTATGAAGTCAGCAAGCATTGTTGTAAAGGATGTAGAGACTGGTACAGAAAAGATGAGTGGCGTTACAAAGGCTATGGAGCGAATTACAATTGCTTCTAGTGAAATTGAGAAGATCACAAGTACTATTGAAAGTATTGCTTCTCAGACAGCCCTTTTATCATTAAATGCTAGTATTGAGGCAGCTCGTGCAGGTGAGGCTGGACGTGGCTTTGCAGTTGTAGCTCAAGAAATTAGTGAACTTGCTAATGAAAGTTCTACAGCAGCAAAGAATACTCACAAGCTTATTGATGATACAATGAATGAAATTAAGACAGGTAATGCAGCGGTTGAGGAGACTACTCTTGCCTTAAAGAAGGTACAGGAGTCTGTATCTGCAGTTGCTGAAATGATGAAGGCTTCTAAGGATAGAGCTAATGCGCAGGCATCAAGCATGAAGGAAATCAACATTGGTATCGAGCAGATTTCTAGTGTTGTAAATGTAAATTCTGCCACAGCTGTACAGGCTAGCCAGGTTTCTGGTGACCTATCAGCTCAGTCACAGGGCTTAAATGCTCTGATTGACGAATTTAATATTCGATAACTTGAGTCTTTTTTATAAAAAGGCGATGCATGGATATAAGTGTAAATAATGGAGATAAACTTAGTCTGTGCGTCGCCTTTTACCTATTTAGAAACATTTTCAATAGACTAATTAGTTAATATAGGCCAAACTAAACACAAAATTTTCATCATAAGAAATCTTTTAGTATAGAAAATAGTTTGATATAATAAATATGTGCTAAAACTATATTTTGGAGAAACAAAGATATGCTAGATGAAAATGAAATTATGCCCTTTAATTTTTTTGCCTATGGTGGAAAATATAGTGGGCAGCATGGAGGCATGCGTTATCTCATTGAAAGAGATGGCGAAAAGCCAGATTTTATCTTAAGAGGTAATGTTTGGCAGGGACCTTATGCCTCATGTAGTGTTCCTAAAGAAAAGATAAGTTCTAAGGAGTTTGACTATAGCGAAGAGGGTCGTCTAGAACTTATAAATTGGTTGAAAGATCAGTACGATGCAAGGTTAGAAGAGTGGGATAGTGCTCCTTCTATACTAGAAACAGAGCCTTATAAACATTAGTTAAAGTTTGATTTATTCTGATTAAATATAATCTTATTTGAATAAAATGCTTGATGTTACTAGTGTTTTTAAGTTATTATTGTTTAGGACTAAGAAAAGAAAGGATTTAGTGTGAAGGAATAAGATATGGAAGTTATTTCTATTGTGCTTTCATTGCTTCTTGGCGTTGCATTATTTTTATATGGAATGTCAGTCATGGGCGATGGCTTAAAGCGTGTGGCGGGTAATAAGTTAGAAACTACCCTTTATAAGTTAACAAATACTCCAATTAAGGGAGTTTTATTAGGCGCTGTTGTAACAGCGGTAATTCAGTCATCATCAGCAACATCAGTTATGGTTGTTGGTTTTGTAAATTCAGGAATGATGAAGGTAGCTCAGGGTATTGGTATTATCATGGGTGCTAATATAGGAACAAGTATTACAGGTTGGATACTTTGTTTGTCATATATCGATGGAGTAAGCGGTATTGCTTCACTTCTTTCAACAGCAACTATTTCAGCTATCGTAGCTATTATAGGCATTATCTTTAAGACATTTGTTAAGAAGAATACTTATAAAAATGTTGGCGATATCATGCTTGGTTTCGCAATCCTTATGGTTGGTATGCAGACAATGAGTTCTGCCGTATCTCCACTTAAATCAAGCCCAGCTTTTGTAAGCTTACTTACAATGTTTAAAAACCCAGCTCTTGGTATTTTAGTTGGTATTGTATTTACTGCTATTTTACAGAGTGCTTCGGCTTCAGTAGGTATCTTACAGGCGCTTTCAGTAACAGGTGGCATTACATTTGCAGCAGCATTCCCAATTACAATGGGTATTGGTGTTGGTGCCGCAGCTCCAGTTTTACTTTCAAGTATTGGAAGTAGCAAGAATGGTAAGAGAGTAGCCCTTGTTTACTTAATTAACGACTTATTTGGTATGATTTTTTGGTCGATTGTTGTTTACTCAATTAATTTTGTAATTGGTGGATTCCCATTTATGGATATGGCTATGAGACCAGTGACAATTGCTATGCTTAATACAATATTTAGAGTAGCAACAGTTGTTATGTTATTCCCATTCATTAAGTACATTGATAAGTTAGTTCATCGTCTTATTAAGGATAATCCAGAAGATGCAGATGATTCGGCTGACTTTGAATTACTTGAAGAAAGATTCTTAGCATACCCTGATTTAGCTATTAATCAGTCACATGAAGCTATTAATGGTATGGCAAGAAAGTCAAGAAAGAATATTTTAAGAGCAGTTGAGCTTATGAACAACTACTCTGATGAAAGATATAAGGTTATTCAGGAAAAGGAAAATGTAATTGATAAATACGAAGATAAGTTAGGTAACTATCTTATGAAGTTAACAGGTACATCTCTTTCTCCTGCACAGACAAAGCAGGTAACTAAGTTCTTACATACTATCGGTGATTTTGAAAGATTAGGTGATCATGCTGTTAACCTTTCAAAGGTAGCCTTAGAACTTCACGAGAAGAAGACAAGCTTTTCTGACTATGCTGAGTATGAAGTTAGTGTATTACGTGCAGCGGTTCTTGAAATCGTTGAAATTACAGAGACAGCCTTTACAAATGACGATGTATTACTTGCAAGAAGAGTAGAGCCTTTAAGAGAACACATTACAATTCTATGTAATGAGTTAAAGACTCGACACATTGTTAGATTAAGTAAGGGTATTTGTACTTATAACCAGGGATTTGCCTTTAACGATTTATTAACTAACATGGAAAGAATTGGTGCTCACTGTTCTAATATAGCAGTTGCTATGATTGAGATCGAAGATTCAGAAATCGCATCTCATAGCTATTTAAAGAGCGTCAAGGAATTAAAGGATGACGAATACATGCTTATCTTTGATGAATACACAAGAAAGTATGATGTTAACAAAAAAGAGAATGACTTAAGAGAAAGAATTGATACAACAAGAGCTTAATTCTTTACACTAAAGTTATAATAACAAATAAAAATTTTTAAAGCCCTTTCTAGAAAGTGAAATTCCTAGAAAGGGCTATTTTACTGCTTGTTTAGTAACTATTCTAAATGTCATACCTACTAAAATTAAAGAAAATTATAAAAATAGGGCAAAAGTACTATTGCAAGTATATATATATTTGCTATAATAAAGTTACATTAAGTAGTGAACAACTTAATATACAGTTTTTAATAGTGATTGCGGCACTATTAATTACAGTGGAAAAAGCACAACCTCCTCCCGGTTGTGCTTTTTTGGCGTTAAAATATCAAACTTATAATTGCCATATGATGTCATAAAGGCTATTATAAAAGTATAAATATAAAGAGAAGGAAAAATTAATATGATAAGTTTTGATAGCCACCTACATACTAGATTTAGCTCAGATTCAGAGGCAGACCCAAGAGCCTATATTAAGTTAGCAAAAGAAAAGGGCATGAAGGGCATTTGCTTTACAGATCACAATGACTATGACTTTCCACTTGAGGATGGAAAAGTGGTTTTTGATTTGGATTTTAAGGCATATTTAGACTATATGCTAAAGCTTAAGGAGGAGTTTAGAGGTTCCTTTGATATAAGAGTTGGAGTTGAGCAGGGACTTATGAAATCAGTGGCTAGCCGTGTGGATTCATATGATCCTGAGAATAAGCTAGATTTTATTATTGGCTCATCTCATTTGGTGGAAGGAGAAGATCCTTACTATCCAAGTTACTGGGAAGGCAGGGCAGTAAAGGATACTATTATAAAGTATTATGAGAGTATTATGGAAAATATAAAAACTTGCCACAACTTCGATATTTACGGTCATTTAGACTATATAATTCGATATGCCCCAGAAAAGGATGTAAATTATAACTGGAAAGATTATTATGACTATTTTTGTGAGATTTTAAAGTCATTAATTTATCAGGGTAAGGGAATTGAGGTTAATACAGCGGGCCTTAAATATGGTCTTAAAAATCCTAATCCTGATATTAATATAGTGAAATTGTATAAAGAACTAGGAGGTGAGATAATTACCGTAGGTTCTGATTCTCATAGTGTTGATTATTTAGGATATGAATTTGATCGAGTTTATAATATGCTAAAAGAATTAGGATTTAAATATTATTCCGTTTTTAAGGATAGAAAAGCGGAATTTTATGAAATTTAGTAAGATGATTATTTTTGTTGTAGTTTGAGTTTTTAGAAGGTTAAAAAATTGGCATTGGGCAAAATTTCCTATATGTTTTTAACAAAAAGAAACTAATAACCTTATTTTAGTACTCTAAAATATGTATAAAGCATACTGTATACAAGGGTTTTTTAGCAATTTAAACAAGGTTTAAATTAAATATTAGTTGTTTGTTGCTAAATTTTTAGAATTGTGAAAATTAAAACGACAACCACTTGATATTTAAACAAAATTTATGTAAAATAACTAATAGTTGATTTTTTAACAAACTAAAATTCAATGTAAAATCACTTTTAGGAGGATTCAATTTATGTCAGTAAAAGTAGCTATTAACGGATTTGGCCGTATCGGTAGACTTGCATTCAGACAGATGTTCGGTGCAGAAGGATACGAAGTAGTAGCAATCAACGATTTAACAACACCTTCAATGCTTGCTCACCTTTTAAAGTATGATACTTCACAGGGTAGATATGTAGAGCTTGGTCATGAAGATGACGTAACAGCTGATGATGAGGCTGGTACAATTACAGTAAAGGGTAAGACAATTAAGATCTACAAGGAACCAGATGCTAACAACTGCCCATGGGGAGAAATTGGTGTAGATGTAGTTCTTGAGTGTTCAGGTTTCTATACATCAAAGGCTAAGGCACAGGCTCATATCAATGCTGGTGCTAAGAAGGTTGTAATTTCAGCTCCAGCTGGTAATGACCTTCCTACAATCGTTTACAATGTAAACCATGAAACATTAACAAAGGATGATAAGATTATTTCAGCAGCTTCTTGTACAACAAACTGCTTAGCTCCTATGGCTGATGCTCTTAACAAGTTTGCTCCAATTCAGTCTGGTATCATGACAACAATTCATGCTTACACAGGTGATCAGATGATCCTTGATGGTCCTCAGAGAAAGGGTGACTTAAGAAGATCTAGAGCAGGTGCTGCTAATATCGTTCCTAACTCAACAGGTGCTGCTAAGGCAATCGGTTTAGTTATTCCAGAACTTAACGGTAAGTTAATCGGAGCTGCTCAGAGAGTTCCTACACCTACAGGTTCTACAACAATCCTTATCGCTGTAGTTAAGTCTGATAAGGAAGTAACAGTTGATTCTATCAATGCTGCTATGAAGGCTGCTGCAACAGAATCATTCGGTTACAATACAGAATTAATCGTATCTAGCGATATCGTTGGTATGAGATTTGGTTCATTATTCGATGCTACACAGACAATGGTATCTAAGATTGATGACACAACATACCAGGTACAGGTTGTTTCTTGGTATGATAATGAAAATTCATACACAAGCCAGATGGTTAGAACAATCAAGTACTTCGCTGAATTAGGTTAATTTAGAATTAGGTTAATTAGAATAAGTAATCAATAATTTTATTGATTTATAGTTGTAAAAATTAAAACCGGAGAATTCTATTAATAGCGTTCTCCGGTTTTTTTAAAAAAGATGTAATTGGGATATAGACCATCAAACATCAAGGTTTGGGTGTTAATTGGTCTGTAGCTCAATTACAGAATCATTTTCTATAATGGAGGAAAATAATATGCTAAATAAGAAGTCTGTTGATGATATCAACGTTAAGGGTAAGAGAGTTTTAGTAAGATGTGATTTTAATGTACCATTAGATGGGGATAAGATTACTGATGAGACACGTCTTGTAGCTGCTCTTCCAACAATCAAGAAGTTAGTTTCAGATGGTGGTAAGGTTATTCTTTGCTCACACTTAGGTAAGCCAAAGGGACCAGATGCTGCATTTTCTTTAGCACCAGTTGCTAAGAGATTAACAGAATTACTTGGTAAAGAAGTAAAGTTTGCTGCTGATGATACTGTAGTTGGCGATAATGCTAAGGCTGCTGTTGAAGCAATGAACGATGGCGATATCATTTTACTTGAGAATACAAGATTTAGAGCAGAAGAAACAAAGAATGGTGAAGCTTTCTCTAAGGACTTAGCTTCAATTGCTGATGTATTTGTTAATGATGCTTTCGGTACAGCTCATAGAGCTCATTGCTCAAATGTTGGTGTTACACAGTTTGTTGATACAGCTGTTGTTGGTTACCTTATGCAGAAGGAAATTGACTTCCTTGGTAATGCTGTAAATAATCCAGTTAGACCTTTCGTAGCTATCTTAGGTGGTTCAAAGGTATCATCAAAGATTCCAGTTATTAATAACCTTCTTGATAAGGTTGATACTCTTATCATCGGTGGTGGTATGTCATATACTTTCCAGAAGGCTAAGGGTGGCTCAGTTGGTAAGTCATTAGTAGAAGATGATTATCTTGATTATGCTAAGGAAATGATGGCTAAGGCTGAAGCTAAGGGCGTTAAGTTATTAATTCCTATCGATACAGTAACAACTAAGGAATTTGCTAATGATACTCCTTCAAAGATTGTTGAAGCTGGACATCAGGAAGCAGACGATATGGGTATGGATATTGGACCAAAGACTTGCGAATTATACAAGGATGCTCTTAAGGATGCTAAGACAGTTGTTTGGAATGGACCTATGGGTGTATTCGAATTCGATAACTTTGCAAAGGGTACTGTAGCTGTTGCTGAAGCTCTTGCAAACTTAAAGGATGCAACAACAATCATCGGTGGTGGTGATTCAGCTGCTGCTGTTAATAATTTAGGATTTGGTGACAAGATGACTCACATCTCAACAGGTGGTGGAGCTTCTCTTGAATTCCTTGAAGGTAAGGAATTACCAGGTGTAGTTGCTGCTAACGATAAGTAAGATATAAGATTTACTGCATAAATTATAAATATAAGGCCATAGTGGCTACATATGTGACCACTATGGTTTTTATTTAAATAGTATCGTTAAAATAATCACAAAGACTGATAAAATTATAACATTAAGATGCGAATGGAATAGATAGAAGTATAGTGCGTGAAATAAAACCTTGTTATTAAGATAATAATTTGAGATAATTAAGTTAGTTTAAATTAACAAGGGGGAATTTGAAGTGTTATATGAAGATAAAATTTTGATAGGTAAAGCCAATGATAAAGAGGTTTACATTTTTCCTGAAATGGCTAATAGACATGGTCTAATAGCAGGAGCTACAGGAACAGGAAAGACAGTAACCCTAAAGGTGCTTGCCGAATCTTTCAGTGAACTTGGTGTTCCGGTGTTTTTAGCGGATGCCAAAGGGGATTTGGCAGGGTTATCATATCTTGGTGAAATGTCAGATAATATCAAGAATAGAGTAGATAAATTGGGACTTGAGAAATATGGTTTTTGCTTAGATTCTTTTCCAGTTACTTTTTGGGATGTCTATCAAGAGAAGGGCATACCACTAAGAACTACGGTTTCGGAAATGGGTCCTATGCTACTTTCAAGAATATTAGAGTTAAACAACCTGCAGTCAGACATTTTAAATATAGTCTTTAAGATTGCAGATGACGAGAAACTTTTGCTTATAGATTGTAAAGATCTAAAGGCTATGCTTTTACATATAGCTGATAATGCGGACAAATACTCCCTTAGCTATGGTAATATGTCTAAGCAGAGTATTGCAGCTATAATAAGAGCTATTGTTTCTTTAGAGGCTAGCGGCGGTGAGACATTTTTTGCTGAGCCTGCAATTGATATTAATGACTGGTTTTCCCAGGATGAAAATGGAAAAGGTTGGATTCAAGTATTAGACTGTCAGAAGTTAATGCTAAATCCAAAGCTTTATGCGACTTTTCTTTTATGGTTGATTAGCGAAATATATGAAAGTCTGCCTGAGGCAGGAGATTTAGACAAGCCTAAGATGGTTTTCTTCTTTGATGAGGCGCATATGCTTTTTGATGATGCCCCAAAGGTGTTAATCGATAAGGTTAGTCAAATGGTTAAATTAATTCGTTCCAAGGGTGTGGGTATTTATTTTATTACACAATCCCCTAACGATATACCTGATGAGGTATTAGCTCAATTGTCTAATAAGGTAATTCATGCAATTAGAGCCTATACTCCAAAGGAACAAAAGGCGGTAAGGGCTGTGGCAGAGTCTTTTAGAGCAAATTCGGAATTTGATATTAGCGAAACTATTTCTAATTTAGGAATTGGTGAAGCACTAGTATCGGTTCTAGATAGGGATGGTATTCCTACTATAGTTGAAAAAACAAAGATTTTACCACCAAGAAGCATGATGGGAGCTATAAATGATGAGGCTAGAAATGAAGTCATAGTTTCTGATGAGTTAAATACTAAATATGCCACTTATGTTGATAATGAATCTGCTTATGAATTTATGGCAAGATTAAAGGCTAGAGAAAGTCTTAATCCGAGTGGAACCACTATAGATAACAATCAAAACGAAAAGAGAAACGTGAATAACACACCAACGATTAGGAGGTCTAGATCTACAAGCACTAGAACTACTAATCCAAGGCCAAAAGAATACAAGCCTACTAGCACAACAAAACGGAGAACTTCATCCAATTATAATAGAACCTTACAATCAAGTGCTAGTAAGATTGGTAGACAAGTAGGCAAGTCAATTGGTGATAGTATTGGAGGTAGTTTTGGTAAAAAGCTTGGTGGGGACATTGGCTCTTCTTTAGCAAGGGGTATCTTTGATACATTTTTAAGAAGATAGATTATTAACCTAGATATATGTGAAAGCTTTGCGTAAAAGATTAGATTTTTTCATTAAAAGTATGGAAAATACCAAACCAATGTGATATAATTTATATAATGTATTGTCAGTGCGGTGAGAATTAAATATATAGGGGTAAACGTTTAGCATTGGCGGAAAATGGAGGCTTGATATGAGACGTAAGGTTATTGCGGGAAACTGGAAGATGAATATGACACCATCTGAGGCAGTAAAGTTAGTTAATGATTTAAAGGCTAATGTAGCTAATACAGCAGTGGATGTTGTATTTTGTGTACCAGCAATCGATATTGTACCAGTTGTAGAAGCAGCTAAGGGTACTAACATTTGTGTAGGTGCTGAGAATATGTACATTGAAGAAAAGGGTGCATATACTGGAGAAATTAGTCCAAATATGTTAGTTGATGCAGGTGTATCACATGTAATTATTGGACATTCAGAAAGAAGACAGTACTTCAAGGAAGACGATGAATTCCTTAATAAGAAGGTTAAGAAGGCAATTGAACATAAGTTAATTCCTATCATTTGCTGTGGTGAAACACTTGAGCAGAGAGAAGAAGGAGTTACACTTACATTCGTTAAGGGCCAGATTAAGGCAGCTTATGAAGGAGTATCTGCAGCAGATGCACTTAACACAATCGTAGCTTACGAACCAATCTGGGCTATTGGAACAGGTAAGGTTGCTACAACAGAGCAGGCTGAAGAAGTTTGTGCTTCTATCAGAAAGGATTTAGAAGAAATTTATGATGCTGATACAGCTTCAAAGATTAGAATCCTTTATGGTGGTAGTGTTAATGGTTCTAATGCAGCTGAAATTTTTGCTCAGGAGAACATTGATGGCGGTTTAGTTGGTGGAGCAAGTCTTAAGCCAGAATTTGCCAATATTGTAAATTACTAAAATCTAAGTGTAGTTGGTATTAGCTTAATGTGTAATATCGACTACACTTTTTTTCTTATATTTAGTATAATAATAAGGCAGATTAGTATAGGGAGGAAGATAGATATGTTTGCAAAATCAGATGTTTCAAGAAATAAGTGTATGCTGTTTAGTGGTTTTGCTTTCAATGGATATGATTGGTGGTGGCATAATTTCACCGGAATCAATGAGAAGACTGGAGAAAAGAAGACATTTTTTATAGAATATTATCTTTGTAATCCAGGACATGGCCGCAAGGAAGCAGTACTTGGCCAATTAGAGGCTAACAAGAACAAGGGAATTAAGCCTTCATACCTTATGGTTAAGGCTGGATGCTGGGGCGAGGATAGCCTTGAGCTTAATAAATTTTATGGCTGGGGAGAAATTGCTGTTTCAAGATCTGTGCCATATTCAATTAACTGTAAGGATTGTTTTGCTTCGGAAAATAGCATCACAGGTATGATAAGCATCGATGAGCAGACAGCTAAGGATCATCCAGAATATATGACAGATGCCGGTTCTATGTATTGGAATCTTAAGGTGTCTAAGAATTTGCCATTTAATGTGGGTTACGGAGCTAGTAAGCTCTTTAGAGACCTAGAGGCCTTTGAGATGTATTGGCATGTAGAAGGCATGAGAACTTTATTTGACGGAGAGGTAGTGCTTAATGGAGTGACTTATAAGGTTATTCCTAACAAATGTTACGGCTACGCAGATAAGAATTGGGGACGCGATTTTACAAGCCCTTGGCTTTGGTTGTCCTCTAACAATTTAAAGAGTAGATTAACAGGAAAGAAATTAAAGGGTAGTGCCTTTGACATTGGGGGAGGCTGCCCTAAGATATATATGGTTTCACTTAAGAGAAAGCTCCTTGGAGCCTTTTATTACAGAGGAGAAGAGTATGAATATAATTTCTCAAAGTTTTGGGATAAGGTTCATACAAGATTTAGATTCTATGAGACAGATGAGGCAGCTTATTGGTATGTTGCCCAGGAAAACCTTGATTCTGTTATGATTACAAAGGTTAAGTGCCTTAAAAAGGACATGATTTATATTAATTATGAGTCACCTGATGGCATGAAACGACATAACAAGTTATTAAATGGTGGAACTGGAATTGGCAGAATTAAGCTCTATAAGAAGCTTGGTGGCAAGTTAAAACTCATAGATGATATTGATGCATATAATGTAGGTTGCGAGTACGGAGAATACGATGAATAAGCTATTTGATTAATATAAATTTTATATTAGTTAATTATTTATCAAAAAACACAATTTCTATTTAAATTTATGGACAAATGTGGTATTATCCTAAAGTATACGAATTTAAGAAATTTGGAGGCAAATGATATGAGTAAAAAGCCAGTTTTATTAATGATTTTAGATGGCTATGGTTTAAGCGATATTAAAGAAGGAAACGGTATTGCAGCAGCAAACACTCCAGTTATGGACGGTTTAATGAAGAATTACCCATTCGTTAAGGGTTATGCTTCAGGTCTTGCAGTAGGTCTTCCTGATGGACAGATGGGTAACTCAGAAGTTGGTCATCTTAATATGGGTGCTGGTAGAGTTGTTTACCAGGAATTAACAAGAATTACAAAGTCTATTGAAGATGGTGATTTCTTTGAAAATGAAGCATTGCTCGATGCTGTAAAGAATTGTAAGGAGAATAACTCAGATCTTCACTTATACGGACTTTTATCAGACGGTGGTGTTCATAGCCACATCACACATCTCTTTGCATTACTTGAACTTGCAAAGAAGAATGGTTTAACAAATGTTTATGTACATGGTTTCATGGATGGACGTGATACACCTACAGATGGTGGTAAGGGTTACATCAAGGCTGTTTGCGATAAGATGGAAGAACTTGGCGTTGGTAAGTTTGCTACATTAAACGGTCGTTACTATGTAATGGATAGAGATAACAGATGGGATAGAGTTGAAAGCGCTTATAAGGCATTAGTTAACGGTGAAGGTATTAAGGCTACAGACGTTAACGAAGCTATTGCTAAGTCTTATGCAGATGGCAAGACTGACGAATTCGTTGAGCCTACAGTTATTGTTGGCGAAGATGGAAAGCCAGTTGCTACAATTAAGGATGGCGATTCAGTAATCTGCTTCAACTTCAGACCTGATAGAGCTAGAGAAATTACAAGATGTTTCTGTGATGATGATTTCACAGGATTTGAAAGAGGAGCAAGAAAGAACGTTAAGTACGTTTGCTTCACAGATTATGATGTAACAATTCCTAACAAGGAAGTTGCATTTAAGAAGGAATCATATACTAACACATTTGGTGAATTCCTTGCTAAGAATGGTAAGACACAGGCAAGAATCGCTGAGACAGAGAAGTATGCTCACGTAACATTCTTCTTTAACGGCGGTATTGAAGAGCCAAACGAAGGTGAAGACAGAATCCTTGTTAAGTCACCTAAGGTTGCTACATATGATTTACAGCCAGAAATGAGCGCTCCAGAAGTTTGCGAGAAGTTAGTTGGTGCTATTAAGTCAGATAAGTATGATGTAATCATTGCTAACTTTGCTAACCCTGATATGGTTGGTCATACAGGTGTTATGGACGCTGTAGTTAAGGCTATTGAGACAGTAGATAACTGCGTTGGACAGGTTATTGATGCTATTAAGGAAGTTGATGGCGTTGCATTTATTTGCGCTGATCACGGTAATGCTGAAAAGCTTATTGATGAAAAGGGTGAAGTATTTACAGCTCATACAACAAACCCAGTTCCATTTATCTTAGTTAACTATGATGAGAATTATACTTTAGCTGAAGATGGCAAGCTTTCAGATATTATCCCAACTCTTATTGAGATTATGGGTATGGAACAGCCAGCTGAGATGACAGGACATTCTCTTCTTGTAAGAAAGTAATTGTACTAGATTTATAAGCTAAGATTTTCTTAAGGCAAAACATAAGAATATCCTCGAGTCAAAAATGTATTATGCCTAGACAAAGCATGACCTCTTTTGATTAGAGACTAACTATAATATTATTAAGTTTTTATTAGAATTTATATTGCGCAGCAACTTTTATTATGATAGAATAAACTCGTTGCTGACTTAATCAGCTAGGAGGTGTTATAGATGTTTGGTATGTCATGGGCTGATACAATTAGAATTTTCTTGATGGGTATCTTTATTTTAGTAGGAATTGCACTTACAATTTTAGTACTTATGCAGGAAAGCAAGCACAGCGGTTTGTCAGGTACAATCAGCGGTGTGGCCGATACATATTGGGGTAAGAATAAGGCTCGTTCAATGGAAGGCAAGCTTGTTTTAATCACAAGAATCCTTGTTATTGTATTTATTCTTATTGCAGTAGTATTAAACATTAATTTTTAGATTATTTAGCACTCTTAAGTTAATCTTAAGAGTGCTTTTTATCTACTAATCGAATTTAGAGGTATATATGAAAGACGAAATTTTTAAAGAACGTGAAGACATGCTTGAGGACTTAATTGTTCGTAATGAATTCTATGTTCCAATGAAAACTAAAGAAATAGCTATTTTACTTAATGTTCCTAAGGAAGAGAGATATCTTTTACAGGAGGTACTAGATTCCTTAGTAAGCCAGGGCAGAATTGGAGTTACTAAGAAGGGCAAGTATATTAAGGCAGAGAATGTAGCGTTGATAGGTACATTTACAATGACCAATAGAGGTTTCGGCTTTGTAACTATAGAGGGCAGAGAGGACGACATTTTCATAAAATCTTCAGATACACTTAATGCCTTCCATATGGACAAGGTTAAGCTTGTTATTACAAGTGAGAAGAAGGGCGACAGACATGCTGAAGGTAAGATTGTAGGTATTGTTGAGCACGGAATCACACAGATTGTAGGTACATATCAGAAGAGCAAGAATTTCGGCTTTGTAGTACCTGATAATAATAAGATTTCAGTAGACCTTTTTATATCAAAGGAATATAGTAATGGCGCCGTAGAAGGTAGCAAGGTTGTTGCTAAGATTCTTAATTATGGTAAGCCAGGTAAAAGTCCTGAGGGACGCATAGTTGAAGTTATTGGTCATATTAATGATCCAGGAACAGATATTATGTCAGTTATTCGTGGATACGACCTTCCAATGGAATTCCCTGAGGAGGTTAAGAAGGAATTAAAGAATATTCCTGATTTTGTAGATGAGAAAGACAAGGCTGGTAGAGTAGATTTAAGAAATCTAACTACTGTAACTATAGATGGTGAGGACGCTAAGGACTTAGATGATGCTATTACTTTATCTAAGGAAGGCGATATTTATAAGCTTGGCGTTCATATTGCAGATGTAAGTCATTATGTAAAAGAAGGCTCTGCTCTTGATAAGGAAGCTCTTAAAAGAGGAACTTCCGTTTATCTAGTAGATAGAGTTATTCCTATGATTCCACATAAATTATCTAATGGTATTTGTTCTTTAAATCAGGGAGAAGATAGACTTGCTCTTTCTTGTCTTATGGACATTGATTCTAAGGGTAATGTAGTGGGACATCGCATTTGCGAAACACTTATTAATGTTGACAGAAGAATGAGTTATACTTCCGTTAAGAAGATCATTTTAGATAAGGATGAAGAGGAAACTAAGAAGTATGCTGATTTAGTGGATATGTTCTTCCTTATGGAGGAGTGTGCTAGTTTACTTCGTAAGAAGAGATTTAGCAGAGGTTCTATTGATTTTGATTTCCCTGAATCAAAGATTGAACTTGATGAGAAGGGACATCCAATTAAGGTTAGTCCTTACGAGAGAACTACAGCTAATAAGATTATTGAAGATTTCATGCTTATTGCTAATGAAACTGTGGCTGAGGATTTCTTCTGGCAGGAGTTACCATTCCTTTATAGAACTCATGAGAATCCAGATCCTGAGCGTATAATGAAGTTATCTACTTTTATTAACAACTTTGGACATTCTCTAAGAGTTTCAGAAGAGATGCATCCTAAGGAAATTCAGAAGCTACTAGCTAAGATAGAAGGCAGTGAAGAGGAGACTCTTATTTCTCGACTTACACTTCGTTCTATGAAGAAGGCTAGATATACAACTGAGTGTATTGGACACTTTGGTTTGGCAGCTAAGTATTATTGTCATTTTACATCACCAATTAGAAGATATCCTGATTTACAGATTCATAGAATCATTAAGGAGAATCTCCATGGTGGTTTGGACAAGAAAAGAATAGACCATTACGATAGAATTTTAGGAGAAGTGGCTGTTCAGACTTCTAATACAGAAAGAAGAGCAGATGAGGCTGAGCGTGATACTGATAAGATTAAGATGTGCGAATATATGCAAGACCATATTGGAGAAGTATATGAAGGTGTCATATCTGGTGTTACATCTTGGGGTATTTACGTTGAATTACCTAATACTATCGAGGGTATGGTTTCTTTAAATAACATGAATGGCTATTACATTTATGATGAGAATCATTATGAAATGGTAGAACAGACTACTAATAAGACTTATAAATTAGGACAGAAAGTTTCAGTAGTTGTAATTGCTACTGATAAATTATTAAAGAATATCGATTTTAAATTCCTTGAGGATTGCTACGAGGATGAAATAAAAAGATAGGAGTATTATATGGGAAAGTCTAGTGAAAGCAGTAATAGACTTGTAGCTAATAATAAAAAAGCTTACTATGACTACTTTATTGAAGAGAAGATAGAGGCAGGTTTAGTACTTCATGGAACAGAGGTTAAGTCATTAAGACAGGGCAAGTGTTCCATTAAGGAGTCCTATATCCAGATTCAGAATGGCGAGGTATTTGCCATTAATATGAATATTACACCTTACGAGAAAGGTAACATTTTTAATAAAGACCCTTTAAGACCTAAGAAGCTCTTACTTCATAAGAATGAAATTAGTAAGCTTTCAGGTCAGATTGCTACAAAGGGCTATACTTTAGTACCTTTACAGGTTTACTTTAAACAGGGTAAGGTAAAGATTGAAATTGGTCTTGCAAGGGGTAAGAAAAACTATGATAAACGTGAGTCTATTGCAAAGCGAGATCAGGAGAGACAGGCTCAGAAGGAATTAAAGTCTAGAAATTTAAGATTTTAGTATTAGATTTATTACTTGGTTTTAGGAAAATGTATTAAGAAAATATACTTTAATGCTATGAAACAATAGTGAATTCCTTGACAGAACTGTCTAGGAATGTTAATATTTTTTATGCTAGTTTTGGCTTTTGCCATTATTAGGAATGGGATAAGGCTTTTAATAATTTACTAGTGTAAAATCTGGGGCTGTAAAGGTTTCGACGGGGATTTTGAAGCTGGTGAAGCTATCCGCAGGGTGATGCGTTAAATTCCAAATTAAATATAAACGCTGAAGAAAATTTAGCAATCGCTGCCTAATGGCAGCAGTCTGACCTAGCGAACCTACGCGCAAGGACCCAGGCTTCGAATTAGTAGGAAACGACCTAGCCAAAGCTTTGAGGCTAGTGGGCGTATTATGAAGCTACCAAGCATTAGGGCGCGTTAACTTGCCTTACTGTGAGGGAATTAAACTATAGTTAACTATGATAGTAGAAGAACAGTGAATGGGTTTTCGGACAGGGGTTCGACTCCCCTCAGTTCCATAAGAGTTATGGTAAAGATAAGTGCTAGTAAATTAGCACTTATTTTTTTATGCAAAAAAAGGAGATAGAGATATTATGGATTTTATTAAAGGACAAATTGCTAAACTCATATTAAGATTTGGTTTAAGAAATGTTGTTATTGGTGCAGTTTCTTCTGTAGTAGCTATAGCTGGAATTACTACAGGAACTGTTATAGCAATAAATAATTTTACAAATAATACAAGTAAGGTGCAGGAAGAGACTAGTGAAAATGCGGATTCAACAGATAGTTTAGAATCAAGCGAAGAAAGCAGCGAAGAAGCTACTGATGAGTCAACAGAGCCTTCTACAGTAGACAGTTCAACTATTGTTTCTAATAATGCTAAATATACTAGTGAAGAGTTAGAGGAAATTGCTAATGATACTAGCGAAGATCCTGTGTATCAGTCAGATTCAGATACAGGTACTGCAACTGCAACAACAGTTAGTCAAACTACAGCTTCTTCTTCAGAATATGCATTAGGTATTGATGTATCGAAATATCAGGGCAATATTGACTGGTCAAGTGTGGCAAGTTCTGGCATTGATTTTGCTTTTATAAGAATCGGTTATAGAACTTTAGTTTCTGGTGTAGTTTGTGAGGATCCTTATGCAGAATATAATATTAAGCAGGCTCTAGCTAATGGACTTAAGGTAGGCGTGTATTTTTATTCAACAGCTACTACTGAGGCAGAAGCTATAGAAGAGGCTAATTGGGTACTTGCTAAATTAAGTGAATATGGCGTTTCAATTAATCTAGGTATAGCTTTTGACTATGAAGGATTTGCAAATAGTTCTAATCGAATTTATGGACTTTCTACAAGCCAAAGAACAGCTAATGCCATGGCTTTTTTAAATAAGATTTCTAGTTCAGGCTATACAGCGATTTTTTATAGTAATACTTCTAGCTTAAATAATTATTTAAATAAATCTACTATTTCAGCAAGCTATAAGATTTGGGTGGCTCAGTATTTACCTTCGGTATATCCTGATACTACAAACCCTTCCTACTCTGGTGCATATAGCTTCTGGCAATATACTAATTCAGGTAGTGTAAGTGGTATATCAGGAAATGTAGATTTAGACGTTTGTTATTATTTATCAAGATCAGGTTCAACAATTTCTTCAAACACTGAAACGACTAAAGCTTCAACTACTACACAATCTAGTGATTCTAGTTCTACTAGTGAGACAACTCAGTCATCAAGCTCAACTACAGCTGCTTCTTCTTCTGGACTAGTAACTGTTACAGTAGATTCGGTAGAATATAGTTTGCCAGTTTCTTATACAACAAGCTCGGGTACTTTGTTTACATTTTCTTTATGCGAAGCAGCCACATATACTCCTAAGGTAGAGTTAAATCTTAGAACTAGCCCTGAACAGGATACAGATAATGTGGCTACAACTATAGCTAATGGAACTAATGTGGTGGTAGTGGCTACAACAAGTTATGGTTGGGCACAGGTTATTTATAATGGAAATGTATATTATTGCGTTTACAGTTATTTGACTAGTGTGTAAAAAATTTTTGAAACGACACATGAAATACACAAGTTTATACTAGAATACAATTGATAGTCTTGTTAAATTAATTGCCATTTCAGACTCATAATGATAAAATAAAATTAGATTTTAACGTGAAAATATTTAATTTTATAGTATGAGGGGCAGAATATGGCTGAAGGAAAAGAGATTAGCGCTGAGGATGAAGAGTTAAGAAAAGCCAGAAAAAAGGCCAGTGACAATTATAATAAAGCCAAGGAAAAGAAGGAGAAAGCCTTTGTAGTTGGCGGTTATAATTTTAGGACAAGTCAGGAGGCTGAGGCAGCTAAAGACGAGATGGCAGCTATAAAGTATTTGTCGTCAAAGACGGACTCAAAAGATCCAAAGCAGGTGTTTATTCTTTACAATAAAATAATTGACAGACAGCTATTTACAACCTCTTTAGGTATTAGCTACCTAAAGAATTTGCAGCAGTTCCTGTATCAAAGTCCAAGTATTCCTAACGACAGAATTAGGCCAATTCCTATTAAGAGTGATACTCAGGCTGAGATAGACAGGCGAAGAGAGAAGGTAATGCACAAGTCAGAAATTCATGAGCTTACCATTTTAGTTGCAAAGTACCGCAATAAATATATAAAAAGCTTAATTGTTATAGGCTTTTTTGCTGCAGTTATAATAGCTATGTTTGTCATTGTAAATACTGGAACCAATACTAATATTGTGAATTACGAAATTAGTATTCAAGATAAATATGCAAGTTGGGCGCAGGAATTAGAATCTAAGGAAGCTTATTTAAAGCAGAAGGAATCTGACCTAAATAAGCTTCAATACGAGTTAGAAAGTGCATCCATTAAGGCGGGCGTTTATTCTGATGAAGACGAGGTTAAGGGCGAGAGCGAAAGCTCTAATGAAGAATTAGATACTAGTAATGAAAATGAAAGCAAGCCCGAAACTACAAAACCAGAGTAGAGAATAATTAATTAAGAAGATTACAATTGATAAACTTAGGAGGACTTATTAATGGATAAGGTTAGAATCTTAATGGTAGATGATGAGAGCAGAATGAGAAAGTTAGTTAGCGATTTCCTAACTAAGGCAGGCTACGAAGTCTTAGAGGCAGCAGATGGAGAAGAGGCCATTGATGTTTTTTATGAGAATAAAGACATTTCCCTTATTATTCTTGATGTTATGATGCCAAAGATGGATGGTTGGGAAGTTTGCAAAACAATTAGAAAAGATTCTAAGGTGCCAATTATTATGCTTACAGCAAAGGGCGAAGAAAAGGATGAGTTACAGGGCTTTCAGGTAGGCGCTGACGAATATATCAGTAAGCCATTTTCACCAAAGATCCTTACAGCTAGAGTAGATGCCATAATTAGAAGAACTTATGGCGTGGATAATAGCGAAAGCGTTGAGATTGGCGGAATTGTCATTGATAAGGCAGCACATATTGTAAAGATAGATGGTGAGGAAATTGACTTAAGCTTTAAGGAGTTTGAGCTTTTAACTTACTTTGTTGAGAATAAAGGAATTGCATTATCAAGAGAGAAGATTCTTAATAATGTTTGGAATTACGACTATTTTGGTGATGCAAGAACAATTGATACCCATGTTAAAAAGCTCCGTAAGAAGATGGGTGAAAAAGGAGATTATATTAAGACAATTTGGGGCATGGGCTACAAATTCGATTTTTAACTCAATCGGAGTACGGTATATTAAATAGAGGCAGGAGAAGAAATGGGTATACATTCAATTAGATTTAAAATAACCCTGTTATTAGTTGCGATCGTTGCAAGCTTGATTGTTTTGTTGCTTGTAATAAATGTTGCATTTGCAGAAAAATTCTATATAAGTGGCAAGCAGGAGACCATGAGTGAGACTTATGACAAGATAAACGAGATAATGCTTCAGTACGATGATGGAGATATATCTAAGTCAACTATGATGGCAGAGCTTGATGGATATGTTTCAGGAAATGCCATGACAGCTCTTGTGGTTGATAGCAGCTGGTCTACAGTTTATGTAAGTAATTCTTCAGGAGATGACAGACTTCTTCAAAGACTTATGCTAAGTATTCTTACTGGTGGTTTGGAAAATGCAACAGATTCTTCTAGTGAGAATGCAACGGAGGCTGAGAGCCAGTCAGAAGACAATACAGAGAATAAATCTGGTTCAAGTTCTGAAGCAGGAGATGCAGGAAGTTCAGATCAGGGAAATAAGAATAATTCTGATGCAAGCAATAAAAATGAGCCTCCTGCAAAGGATGTTCAATCTTCAGGCGAGGGCGGCTATAAGCTAAACTATGATAAGTTTGATAGCGAGACAAGCGAGGTTTTGCAGGAAAACAGTAACTATACAATACAGAAAATTTACGATTCTGTCATGGCTGATTACTATCTTGAATTATGGGGAACTCTTGATAATGGAGACTCTATAATTGTTAGATTGCCAATCCAGAGTATTAAAGATAATATTGAAATTTCCAATACATTAATTCGCTACGTAGGATTAACTGTTTTAGTTATAGGTGTAATTGCTGTGTTTATTTTCTCAGCTTATATTTCAAAGCCAATTAAGCAGTTAGCACATATTTCTGAGCGTATGGCAGAGCTTGATTTTGATGTGCGATATACAGGAAAAGATAAGGGCGAGGTTGGACTTTTAGGACAAAGTATGAATAACATGTCTGCTAAATTAGAGGATAACATCTCAAGGCTTAAGTCAGCTAACCTAGAACTTAAAAGAGATATTGATAAGAAGGAGCAGATTGAAAAAATGCGAACAGATTTCCTATCAAATGTATCTCATGAGTTAAAAACACCAATCGCTTTAATTCAAGGTTATGCAGAAGGCTTAAAGGATGGAATTGCAGACGATAAGGAAAGTAGAGATTTTTATCTTGATGTAATTACTGATGAGGCCAATAAGATGAGCGTTATGGTTAAGAGATTATTAACCCTTAATCAGCTAGAATTTGGCGATGATGAGTTAGTGATGGAAAGATTTAATATAAATGATCTTTTACAGTCAGTAGTTAATGCAAATTCTTTAAGAGCAAAGCAAAATGATATAAAGATTATTTACGAATCATCCGATATAAATATAGACGTATGGGGTGATGAGTACAAAATCGAAGAGGTAGTGACAAACTATATTACTAATGCGATTAATCACTGCGCTAACGAAAAAGAAATTAGGGTCAAACTAGAAAGACCTGATGATAAAAATGTAAGAGTATCCGTATTTAACACAGGAAATCCAATACCTGCCGAAGATATTGATAGAATTTGGGAAAAGTTCTATAAGGTAGATAAGGCAAGAACTAGAGAGTATGGCGGTAACGGAATTGGCCTTTCAATTGTAAAGGCTATTATGACATCTATGGGCAAAGGATATGGAGCTAGGAATGTTTCTAATGGAGTAGAGTTCTGGTTTGATTTGGATTGTGACGCAAAGTAGCAGTCCTTAAGGAGGGGCCACATGAAGAAAAAGATTCTAGTAAGTCTAATAACTGTATTAGCCTTTTTACAGATTCAAGGCTGTAGTGGAGATGTAACAATAACAGATGAACAAGAAGATATTATAAGCCAGTATGCGGCTGGAGTTATGCTTAGATATTCCTATGAAAATGAATGGAAATACACTAAGTTATACGATGCCCTTTACGGTTATCATAAGTCAACAGAGTCAGAGACTGAGACATCTAGTTCTAAAACTACGACTGAAACAGAGTCAACAACTCTAAGTTCAGGCTCAAGTTCAGGTTCATCAAGCACAACTACTACAACTACGGCAGCAGCAAGTCTTTCAGATACTTTGCCAACTGCTCTTGGCTTAACTTCATGTAGCATAACTTATAGTAAATATACAGTAGGATCTAGTTATCCTTTAAATCCGGATTCCATCTATGTTCCTGCTGAGTCAGATAGAGTAGTTGTAGGTGTGGAGTTTACGGTTGTAAATAATTCTTCAGCTGCAATTACAGCTAATACAACAAATGCTGGCGTATTAATGAAATTAAAGGTGTCAGGCACAAGCTATACAAACTATGCCACACTACTAAAAAACTCTCTCCTAACCTTGTCAAATGTGACAATCAATGCAGGAGAGAGCTATACAGCAGTTGCATTATTCCAGATTCCAAGTGAATTAGAAGGAAGCGTAGCTTCCTCAACCCTTACAGCAACAAAGGATGGAGAAAGCTTAGGTTCCATAACACTTAAATAAAACCTATATAAAAATTAATTAAAGTCTGGGCCAAGAACTTTTTCTTTAGTGTAGGCTTGAACTTCAAGATTATTGAGCTGCTTTGAAAAGGCAGCTCTTTTTGATGGTGTAAATCCAGGACCATGTCCATTATATTCAAAGTAATTTACAGTTTCATGAGATTCTGGCTTGTTCCAGTCACAGAAACCTTCCTCAATAACCTGATCTGAATATTCACAATCAATAAATACAGCCTTAGCATAAATTCTCCAAGGTCTTGATAAAGAAACAGTATGCTTAGGACAGTTACCTGTTAAGATACATTTGTTAAAGACATAGCCATATTTAGATTCTTCGTAAGTTGAAGGGGCTGTGTAGTAGCTATTAATCTTCTCATTTCTATCAAGAGCGTAGAGGGTACAGCGGTTAAAATAGCAAACAGCACTACCAAAGATAAAGTCAACTTCACCTTCAATATAGCAATCCTCATATAACTGATGAACAATTCTTCTCTCGGCGTCCATTGTAGGGCCTGTAAAGCCGCCTACTTCTCTTTCTGCCTTTGGAAGTGGACCTGTAAATAAAGTATCCTGATGACCATACATGGCACAGTTCTTAAATGTAATTTTATCCCCTTCAGCGTAAACTGCTACGGCCTGGCCAACCATTTTTCCAAAGCCAGCCTCGTTTTTAAATGTAATATTAGTAGCGTGGAAATTGTTAGCATTTACCATGAAAGTGTAAGATCTAAAAGTGCCGCGCTTAATGCCGTCCTCTAAAATCTCGTTAGCATAGTAGCTCTCAGTAATGATAACGCCGTCTCTTGACTCACCAATTAAGCTAACATTGTCCTTTAAAATTTCTACTCTTTCCTTGTAGACTCCATTTTTAATAAAAATTGTAACGCTCTTTGAAGTGTCCTTAAGGGAGTTAATGGCTTCCTGAATGGAAGTAAAATCACCATTGTTGTTAATATCAACTGTAATCATATTTTTTCCTCTTTTTTTAAATTTTAGGTTTAACCTTTATGTCTAGAATACGCTCATAGTCTATATTTGTCTAGACATTAGTGCTTAAAAGAAGTATACTTTAGCGGTAGGATTTTTTGATATGGAGTAAATGTAAATGATAAGAATAGTTGAAGATTTTAGGGATGTAGACACATACCTTGCTTTAAGAGAGCAGGTAGGTTGGGTGCAGTTAACTAGAGAGCAAGCTAAACTTGCTATTAATAATTGTCAAAAGGTATTTACAGTATTTGACGATGAAAGGGCAATAGGCATGGGAAGAATAGTTTCTGATATGGCAGTAATTAGCTATATTCAGGACTTGATTATTGTGCCAGAGTATCAAGGCCAGCATTTAGGCAGTTACCTTCTTAATACCATGATTGAGTATGTGGATTCAATTAAGCTTGAGGGTAGCCAGATGATGCTATGCCTAATGTGCGCTAAAGGAAGAGAAAAATTTTACGAAAGACACGGCTTTATAGCAAGACCAACTGAGAAACTAGGTCCTGGTATGATTCAGTATCTAAGAAATGATTAAAGTTTCTCATTAACTTATACAAATATAGAGGATTTTTAATCGAGGGCAGTAAAATGCCCTCGATTTTTTGTGCAGTTTGCATAAAATTTAACAATGATTATTACGATTTTTCGATAAAATATAATAGGATGTGTTGCATTAATAAAACATGTATGATATTCTTTATTTACAGGGAAACTAAAAAACTAAGTGAGGTTTCCTAATAGAATATAAATAAAATAAGGGCACTGGGATAGAAACGCAAAATTGATAAAGGAAAGGAAGAGGAAAAAATGGACATTAACGAAATGAAGAAAACAAAGATTGCTATTATCGATGCCACTATTGAGGAATTCAACAATAAGGGTATGAAGTTTACTATGGACGAGCTCGCTAAGAGACTTCATATGAGTAAGAAGACTATTTATAAGATCGTGGATGATAAGAGTGAATTAGTTATTGATGCAATTAACTATTGTTTTGACTTAGTAAAGAAGGAAGAGGCAAGAATCATTAACGACCCTGACCTTGATATTGTTGAAAAGCTCAAGAGAACAGTTATTTGTATTCCAGACAGATTTACTAATTTAGATTGGATGAAGGTTTCAGAAGCAGTTGCAGCCTATCCAAAGATTTATGAGCAGTTCAAATTAAGAATTGACAATGATTGGGAACCTACTTTTAAGCTAATTGATGAAGGTGTTAAGCAAGGTAAGCTTAGACCTATTAATAAGGAATTATTTAAAATCATGGTTGAAGCTGGTTTTGAAGGAGTTTTAAAAATTAGAAACGAAGGCAATACAGAGCTTAGCTATCAGGAATCACTAGAAGAGATGATTAGCATAGTAATGGTAGGAATCGAAATAAAGTAAGAGGGATTAAATATGGGTAAATCAGAAATTATATTTGGCAATAAGATGAGCAAGAAGACTATAAAGTCTGCTAACCGCTCAAAGAGGAAGTACGTTAAGAAATTTGGTGATGACTCTAACGTAGATTATAAGCTAGCTATTGAGGATAACAAGTATATCGGCGATAGCCTTGGAGTAAAGAACATTATTATTAGACGAGAAGATAATACTCCTAGCACTAACGGGCTTAATCCAATTAATGCAGGATTAGATTCTGGTTTTGATAAGGAAAAAGGAATTATAGTGGGCAATATTCGTATGGGCTTTGGACATTATAGAATTTCCATGGCAATAGCTTCAGCAGCTAACGCGCTTGGCTACACACCATACTGGATGGACTTAAATTCCTATACACAAACTACAGGCGGTAAGGTTATTAATGCACAAAATGAGCTATATTCACTAGGTTCAAGAATCTCACAGAAGTCAAAGCTCTTTAACAGAGTGGTGTGGGAGCCAATGAACTATGAAGGCTTTAGAAAGATAAGCTATAACAGTTCAGATCAAAAGAATGCTGAGCTTATGACTAGCGTCTTTAAAAATGTACCAAAGGACATTCCACTTGTAGGTACTCATGTTTGGCCAGCACAGGCAGCAGTTCATGCTGGTATGAAGTATGTAGTTAATGCCATTCCAGATAATTGGCCAATGGCCCTTCACCTAGCTGAAGGCAGCCTACATACAGTGCAGACCCATTCAAGCCTACTAGGTTATAGAAACCTTAATGGCATGAATGGCAAGAAGATACTTAACACTATGACAAGCAAGGATATATGCTATACAGGCCACTATATCGACTACGAGCTTGTAGATAATATTGAGAAGGATTGTGAGCAAAGAATTAATCGAGCAAGAAATAAGAAACCCGTTAGATTTTTACTAACAATTGGTGGTGCTGGAGCTCAAAGAGAGATTTTTGCTAGCATAATTAAGTATTTACTTAAGGCAATTAAGGCTGGTAAGGCTTGTCTTTATGTAAATGTTGGCGATTATAAAAACGTTTGGAATGAATTAATTGCAGAGATTCCAGAGATGAAGGAATATGCAACAGAACATTTTAATAACTGGGAAGATACAACAACATTTGCTAATAAGGCATTAGACGAGAATGAAGAGATAACTGGAATTCATGGTTTTTATCATGAAAATATTTTCGAGGCTGTTTATTGTACCAATATCCTAATGAGATCTTGCGATATTTTAGTTACAAAGCCTAGCGAGTTATCATTTTACCCAGTACCAAAGCTCTTTATTAAAAGAGTTGGCGGTCATGAGAAGTGGGGCGCAATTCATTCTGCTGAAATTGGGGATGGAACTTACGAGTGTGAGGACATTCCACATACATTACAGATGATAAAGATGTTCATCAACAACAGAGAGACAATAATTGAAATGTGTGAGAACATTAAGGCCAACAAAAAGGCTGAGATATACGACGGGGCAATTAAAGTAGTAAAAAAAGCTTTTGAATTAAGAGATAAACAGTAGGGAGGTAAAAATTATGCTTAGTTTAAAAGAAAAGTTAGCTTACGGTCTAGGAGCCGTAGGTAAGGACATGGTTTACATGTTATCTGCTAGTTATATTTTGTATTACTATCAGGATGTATTAGGGGTTAGCGCAGTTGCAATGGGCATTATTTTATTGGCAGCAAGAATCTTTGATGCCTTTAATGATCCTGTTATGGGAGTTATCGTTGCAAAGACAAAGTCAAAATTTGGTCGTTTTAGATTATGGCTTTTAATTGGTACAGTTACTAACGCAATCATTTTGTATTTTATGTTTGCTTGTCCACCAAGCCTTGATGGAGCAGGACTTACAGCTTATGCTGCAGTATTTTACATAATTTGGGGTGTAACTTATACAATGATGGATATCCCATATTGGTCAATGATTCCAGCCTTCACTAATGGTGGTAAGGAAAGAGAAGGCCTTACAACTCTTGCAAGATCATGCGCAGGCGTTGGTTCAGCAATCATTACAATCTTTACAATGATGCTTGTTCATGCCCTTGGTGGCAACAACGAAAGAGTAGGTTTTAAGTACCTTGCATTTATTATTGCAATCCTCTTTGTAGTATTTATTGGAATTACAGTATTTACAATCAAGGAAAAATCAAGTGTAGACATGGAAACACCATCTGTTGGCGCAATGTTTAAGGCACTTATTAATAACGACCAGGCTATGACAGTTGTAGTTGCAATCGTACTCATTAACTGTGCGGTTTATATTACATCAAACCTTGTTATCTATTTCTTTAAGTATGATTTTGGCGGAACAAAATGGTTTAGCAGCTATACACTCTTTAACATGTTTGGCGGAGCTGTTCAGATTTTATCAATGATGTTCCTTTACACATTACTTAGAAAATTCTTTAGTAACATAAAGATTTTCTATATTTGCTTAGGATTTGCAATTATCGGTTATGCATCACTTCTTTGCATTGCTTTTACAAGCATGACAAATGTATTTATCCTTTTCATTCCTGGCTTCTTCATCTTTGCAGCCAACGGAATCCTACAGGTACTTACAACAGTATTCCTAGCTAACACAGTAGATTACGGCCAGTTAAAGACAGGTAGAAGAGATGAGTCGGTTATTTTCTCAATGCAGACTTTTGTAGTTAAGTTAGCATCAGGTATTGCAGCTTTCGTTGCATCTATCTGCCTTTCACTTAACAACTTACAGAGCGGAACAGAAGTTACTGATGCTGAAGCAGTTATTGATTTTAGTGAAAATGTATCAGCTGCCTCAAGACTCGGCCTTAGAACAACAATGACAATCATTCCTATAATTGGTTTATTTATCGCTCTTATCTGGTTTAAGAAGAAGTACATTTTAACAGATAAAAAGATTGAAGAAATCAATGAGCAGGTTAAGAAATTAAACGCTTAGTTTTTCTAGATTCTAATTTAGAGGGACTAATCTTACTAGAAAATGTGTCCGAAGCCGCGGCTTTAGGATGCATTTTCTAATTAAAACGAAAATGGAGGGATTGCGATGATAAAGATTTTTGATGTTAAAGATCAAAGAGTAAATAGAGCTTTTGTTATTGAAAGTCGCAATACAAGTTACGCCTTTGCAGTAAATGAAAGCGGACATTTACTTCATCTTTATTATGGTGCTAGGCTAGAATTTGATGAGAATGCTATTAAGGCAAGACTAGGCTTTAGTAAGTATCTAGCAGGCAATACTATTAGCTATTCAAATGAATATAGTTATTTAGCTCTTGAAGATACAGCCCTTGAATTATCTACAATGGGTAAGGGTGATATTAGAGAAAGTCAGGTCATTTTAACTAATATTGATGGTTCAAATTCTAATGACTTTATCTATGATAGTCATGAGTTAATTGAAGGCTATGCAAGTAATGGCTATAGACACTTAAAAGAGATGCCAGAGGCACATTCAAGTGATAGTCAGCTTATTGTTACTTTAAAGGATAAGCAAAGAAATATCTATATTGAGATGATTTATAACTTGTTTTACGAGACGGATTGTATAACAAGAAGAATTAAAATTATAAATAAAGAGGAGTCTTTTATTGAGGTTAATAGAGCTCTTTCACTAAATCTTGACCTTGAGGGTGAAGACCTTGAAATGCTTAATTTCACTGGGGCTTGGATTAGAGAAATGAATAGGAATTTTACTAAGCTAAGTCAGAATAAGCTTGTTAATTCTTCCTTTACAGGAACCTCAAGTAACAGAAATAATCCTCTTGTAATTTTGAAAAAAAGAGACACAACAGAATTTGCAGGAGAGAGCTACGGCTTTAACCTAATTTATAGTGGAAACCATTATTCTTGCGCTGAGAAAAATGCTTATGGTATGGCAAGATTTGTAATGGGTATAAATCCAAATAATTTCAATTTCAGAATCGAACCGGAACAAGTATTTGAGAGCCCTGAGGCAGTTATGACATTTGCAAAAAATGGACTTAATAGCCTATCTCATAACTTCCATGAATTTATTAGAGAACATGTTCTTAGAAGAACTTGGGCTAAGAAGGTTCGTCCAGTTTTATTAAACAGCTGGGAGGCTTGCTATTTTAATTTTAATGAAACTAAGTTAGTTAATATGGCTAAGGAAGCTAAAAAAATTGGCGTGGAACTCTTTGTTATGGATGATGGTTGGTTTGGCAATCGAAACGATGATAAGTCCTCACTTGGTGACTGGGATGTAAATTTAACTAAGCTACCAAACGGAGTTTCAGGTCTTTGTAGGAAAATTAATGACCTAGGTCTAGATTTTGGTATCTGGCTTGAACCTGAGATGATAAATGTAGACTCGGCACTTTACAGAAGTCATCCAAACTGGGCAGTAGATATTCCTGGAATTGAGCACTCTGAGGGTAGAAATCAAAGAATATTAAATCTAACAATAGAAGAGGTAAGAGATTATCTAGTTGCTAGAATTTTTGATTTATTATCATCTGCTAATATTAAGTATGTAAAGTGGGATATGAACCGCATTTTCACAGATTATTATGGCTTTAACCTATCTAATCAAGGGGAATTTGCTCATAGATATGTGCTTGGTTTATATGACATTTTAAGAAGAATTGTAGAGGAATTCCCAGATGTATTATTTGAAGGTTGCGCATCAGGGGGCAATAGATTTGACCTAGGAATTTTATCTTACATGTCACAAATTTGGGCATCAGATAATACTGATCCTTGGTGTAGAGCTAATATTCAGACAGGCTATAGCTATGGCTACCCTATGTCAGTAATTGCAGCACACATTTCTGCTAGTCCAAATCATCAGACCCTAAGACAGACCTTACTAGAAACTAGATTTAATGTGGCAAGCTTTGCAATGCTAGGCTTAGAGCTTAACTTATCAGATTTAAAGGATGAGGAGCTTGAGATTTTAAAGACAGAAATAGAAGTCTATAAATCAGTTAGAGATTTGATATTTACTGGTGATTATATAAGAATTAAAAACGGCGAAGAGACAGATTTTAATAATCATGTCTTTGAGTGGATATGTGTTTCAAAGGATAAGGAAAGAGCCCTTGCCTTTACAATGCAGGACAAGGCAGTTGCTAATCAGCCAAATGCTTCGCTTCGACTTACGGGCCTTGATGATAATAAGCTTTATCACATTTATAATATGCCAGCAAAGTATGACATAAAACATTTCGGGGATTTGATAAATGCAGTATCTCCAATTCACATTAGACCGGGTTCTAACATCCATAAGATAATTTCTAAATTCAAGAAAATGGATGGAGAAGTGGAAGATTTTGTACTTAGTGGAAGTTTTATTAATAACGCTCCAATTAAGCTACACAATAATTATGCAGCTACAGGTTTTGATGGGGATGTACGTTTTTATCAGGATTATGCCTCAAGAATATTCTTTATTGAAGAGTTAAAGGAGAAGGATGATTATGACAAAGAAGAAAATGCTTGAAGAATTCGCTAAAGTTTATGGCGATAGTGAAGGCGTAAGAGTTTTCTTTGCTCCAGGAAGAGTTAATTTAATTGGAGAGCACACAGACTATAACGGTGGTCACGTTTTCCCATGTGCAATTCCTCTTGGAACTTATGCGGCCATTAGAAAAAGAGAGGATTCTAAGATTAGATTTTTCTCGCTAAATTATGATCAGGACGGAATTATTGAAAGCCGAATTAACAATTTAAAATACAATAAAAGCGACTGGTGGACAAATTATCCAAAGGGAGTTATTGACCAGATTAAAAAGAGTGGAGTTGCATTTTCCTCAGGCTTTGAAATGCTTGTATGGGGAGATTTACCAAGTTCTTCAGGACTTTCCTCATCAGCTTCCATTGAGGTTTTAACTTGCTTTTCCATGATTAAGCTCTACGGCATTAAGATGGGCAAGATTAAAACTGCCAAGTTATGTCAGAAGGCTGAAAATGAATTTTGCGGCGTCAACTGTGGCATTATGGACCAGTTTGCCATTGCTATGGGTAAGAAGCATCATGCAATTTATCTTGATACAGCAAGCCTTGAATACGAGTATGTGCCAATTAAACTTGATGGTGTAAAGCTTGTAATTACTTGCTCAAATAAGAAAAGAGGTCTTGGCTCTTCAAAATATAACGAGCGTAGAGCAGAGTGCGAAGCAGCACTAGAGATGCTTAAGGAAAGTGAAGAGTGCAAGGACATTAAAACTTTAGGTGACCTTGATTTTGAGACTTTTGAGAGAAACAAGGACTTCATAAAGGAAGAGGTAAACTATCGTAGAGCTAGACACGCAGTCACTGAAAATATCAGAACAATTCAGGCTGTGGAGGCGCTTAATAATAACGAAATTGAAAAATTCGGACAATTAATGATTCAGTCTCACCTATCACTTCGTGATGATTACGAGGTTACAGGCCTTGAGCTAGACACTCTCTTTGATGCTCAGAGTAAGCAGGAGGGCGTTATTGGTACAAGAATGACAGGAGCTGGATTTGGCGGCTGCCTTGTATCTTTAGTCAAGGACGAGAATGTAGATGCCTTTATTGAAAATGTATCTAAAGAATATACTATGAAAACAGGAATCGAGGCTTCCTTCTATGCATTAGACGTAGGCGGTGGCCCAAGAGAATTGAGATAAGATAGTAGAGTAGAAATTTTCTACAAAAACTATTGGCTAAAAGCCAAACAAATTAAAGCTTGCAAAGGTTTAAACCTTGCAAAATATACCTTCTTAAGAGCTCATTTTTAATGAGCTCTTTTTTATAATAAAAAAACGTAAAGTAGTAAATTTTTTTATAAGGGGGGACCTATGAAAAAGATGCTACTTTACGTTTTATAAATATAATGCTTATGATAAAAGCATTATATAGCCAAATGCATAAATAATGCATGAGGTTTCGACAATGAAATTTATTAGTTAAGCTCTTAAAGTCTTAACGTATTCGATGATTTTCTCATCCTTAGCGTTAGCAAAGAAGAGATCAGCAAACTTCTCACCAGCAACAGCGCCCTTAACTAAGTCGCTATCAAGCTTCTTTAAGCTTTCAACTAAATCCTGGTTAAGTGTAACAGCTCTAACGCCGTCTAAGATCTTCTTATTTCTCTGCTCTGGAACAACTCTTTCCTTAGGGTATCCGCCACCTGGTTCACCTTCGAATAACTTCTCGAAAATATATGTAAGGTTAAGTTCAGCGCCCCAACCAAAGCCCTTTGCAAATGGAAGAGCGATAGCGTTACCATCATTAATCTGCATGAACATATATGCATCTGAAGGGTCTACAACGTGACCACAAATTACACCTGGGAATGAGTTAAGTGCAAGCATAGCACCTTCACCTGTACCGCAACCTGTAACAACAAAGTCACAAGCTCCTGAGTTAAGTAAGATTGCAGCTAAGATACCGTTCTGAACGTATGTTAACTGAGCGTTATCCTCTGCTGAATACATACCGTAGTTATCTACTGTATGTCCCTTAGCACTAGCTACCTTGTTTAAAGCATCATAAATTACGCTATTCTTAGCAGCCTGGCTGTTCTCATTAATAAGAGCGATTCTCATATTTTTCTCCTCACCTTCTAAAATTTTGTTACAAACGATTAAATTGTAATACACCTAAAAGCTAGCATATATCTAGTCTTCATAGGCATATTTATTTGTAGCATTTTTTGGCTACAAAGTAGAATTTACAAACATTTTAATAATAAGCAAAAATATGCTTTTTGTCAATGATTGTTTCCATTCTTTTCTTGCAAAATCACGCCTAATTCATATAATACACGAACTTGCAATTTAATGGGAGAAAGTATAAATTAATTTTTATAAAATTAATCTTAAATAAGGCAACTAAGAAGGCTAATGTACTTTGCAGAATAGCAATTTACTGTTATAATTAATGTTGCTGTTAATTTTTAACAGCAATGTAGCCTCATGCCGCCGAAGGCATCTAATGCATGAGGTTCCCCCTGTTGCAACTCTTTTAGAGTTGCAATGTAGCCTCATGCTGCCGAAGGCATCTAATGCATGAGGTTCCCCCTGTTGCAACTCTGAAAGAGTTGCAATGTAGCCTCCAGCAGTTTTGCGAAGCAAAATCTCATGCTGGACGGTTCTATAAAACTGTTGCAACTCTTTTAGAGTTGCAATGTGAAGACGAATTATCGGAGGTAATATGGCAGATAACAATCAGGCAGCCTTTATGGAAGCCCTTAACAGCTTAAAAGAATACGCCAAAGTCAATGGCAATATAATAAATCAAGACGATATCAACAGTTATTTCAAGGATTTGTCCCTTGATGAGACAAAGATGGGAATGATTACTGGATATTTACTTGCCCACAACATCACAGTTTCTGGTGAAGAAGACAACCAGTTTAAAGAGATGTTTAAGGATGAGACAAAGTCGGAAGAATCTAAGGATGATGATGAAAATGTAACAATTCAGGGCATTGATTTATTTTCATCAAAGGAAGACGTAGACGAAAAAGATGCCAACGTGGCAAAGGAAATCGCCAACAATCTTAACTATGAAGAAGATGAGAAGTACCTTAAGTTATACTTAGATGACCTTGCAAGAATCCAGCCTTTATCAGATACTTCAAAGGCCTTCTTACTTATGAACATCGTTGAAGATAACGACAAGGAATCCCTTGAAATCCTTAGTGAATCATATTTAGAGAAGGTTATCGAGTGGATCACACCTTATAGAAATAAGGGTGTTTTAGCCTCTGATCTTGTTCAGGAAGCAAATTTAGCCATGATGTCATATATTGGCGAGAAGAAGTGGCTTAATAACTACGAGTGGAAAGATAAGGTTAAGGAAGGCTCAACAGAAGATTTACTTTATGTTTTAGGAGAAATCAACAAGGCTGTTAAGTCAGAGATTGAAGATGCTCTTGATATGCTTCTTGATGAAGAAGGCAACGCAAACCTTGTAACTGGTAAGATTTTAAATAAGGTTAATAAGGTCAATGATTTCGCAAAGGGCATGATGGAAGACTTGGGTCGTAAGCCTACTGTAAAGGAAGTTGCAGCAGAGATGAAAGTCTCAGAAGATGAGATAAATGAAGCAATTAGCCTTTCAGCAGAAAATATTGAAAACATCGACTATCCAAAGACTATAAAAAAGAAATAAAAACTAATACTTTTTAACTATTACTAGTCCTTTTGTACTATTAGGATATTGACTTTTTTCAGTAATAGTGCCATAATAAACGTAAGTTAAGAGAGCAATCTCTTTAGAGAAATGAATACGGGAATATCAATTCCTGGGGCGTTCGCAAACCTACTTATTTTGATCCTACATTTATTCGACGGGATTCCTATATCGCTATGCTGATGTCGAGCCTCCTTAGAGTGGATGGCAGATGTATAGTTGCGGTGACCCACCTGGCTTTGCTAGGAGTCGAAACCGTAGGCGGACGGCGTTCTGGGAGATATTATAAAAGATTATTAAAGTTCCATACGAAAGTATGGAACTTTTTTTGTGCGCGGCTACAAATTAGAATTTAGACTTTTTTGACCTAGAAAATCCTTGATTAATTTCCCCTTAAGGTCTTTAATAAGGACTATAGCTAGGCTTAAAGTATGAAAAATCAAGACATTTCTAGTATTCTAGTCATAGCTATTCTTTAAAAACCCTAAAAAAGTAGGTTTAATTCTTAAACAATTTAATGATAAAATAAGACATCCTATTTAATTATTATTTTCTAGTTTTGGAGGCTTGAGTATGGGATTGAATAAAGTTGAGAACAAAATAACATTTTTCGGAAAAGTAGATGGGGTTTCGGTGGAGCAGCTCATCAGGTATCAAAAGTTTGATATGAAGGTGAAACATTTTCATAGCCAATATGAGTTCTTCTATATAATTGAAGGTAAACGTCAGTTTTTCTTCGATAACAAATCGTATAATGCATATGCTGGGGACCTTGCAATTATTGATACAAATCTAGTTCACACCACACGAACTGTGGATGAGGACGATAGCGGCTACAATCGAGTAATTCTCTACATCGATTACGAGCAGATGTGTGTCTTTGATAAAATGTATCCAGGCCTAAACTTGGTAGATTTTTTTCATAAAAATTATGGCATATATCATTTTAATGACGAGCAAAGGGCAAACTTTCTAAACCTATATAGAGATTTGCGCCACGAATTTACTAAGAAACAATCAGGCTATAAAGATAGAATCTCAGTCTATCTACTAGCATGGTTATCGCGTTTTTCACAAAGCTATTCTAAGAATGAAAATGTAGCAAGTCCGCGAGACGATGCAAGAGCCCAAACAGTATTTAGAATTTCAAGTTACCTTGAAAAAAATTACACCCAACAGATTTCCCTAGAAGAAATCTCAGATAAACTCTATCTAAGCAAATATTACCTTTGTAGAATTTTCAAAGAATACACAGGATTTACAATCACAGAATACGTAAACATTTTCAGAATAAAAAAAGCAACAGATCTACTAGAAACAACAGATAAAAGCATCCTAGAAATCTCAGATTTACTAGGCTTTGAAAGCATGACATATTTTGAAAGAGTCTTTAAGAAGTTTATGAATATCACACCATTAAAATATAAGAAAAGCCATCATAGCGTGACCTATGGTGAGAAAGAATTAAATACTATAGATGATTCAGACTATATTTAATAGTAAAGAAACATAAAAATATCCCATCTCTAAAGCAATGTAGAGATGGGATTCTTTTTACCCAGCCAAAGGCGAAGCAACTTTGGCGTCCTAACTATTTCCTTTCACGGTAGCCAAACAGCGAAGCGCATTTGGCGTATGTCCTTTAAAATCTATTTAAGTCGCGGTAGCCAAATAACGAAGTGCATTTGGCGTACATCAACTCTACACTTCCCGGTAGACAAACGCGAAGCTAGTTTGCCGTCCGTTAAACTAAACCTTCCGTTAGACAAACAGCGAAGCACATTTGTCGTACCCCAACCCAACATTTGCCGTATCCCCACCCACTCGTCCACACTACATTTCCGGTTAGTTAAAGCCCTAGCTAGGGCGCCCCTTCCCGCGGGGGAGATGAAGTGAAGTAGGAAGTTAGGAGGGACTAAAGAAAAATCTGTGTGCAGCCGGCAGTGCTTGCCATCTTTAGGGCGAAGCCCGTAAAGAGGGCTTAGCATCTGCTCCGAGCTGCGCCAAGCGGGAGCGTGTTTTTCGTAGTCCCTTCTAACTTCCATTTTTCTACACTTCCCTTCTTCATCCCCCAACAGTGCAATATAGTTTGAATTTCCCCACCATCCCGCAATATAGTTTAAGAAAAGTTAAAAACATTAATGATATAATGTGACCAACAGATAGCTATATGTTAAATATTAAAGGGTTAAGCAAAGAATATATAAGGGAGGTTTTTCATGAAAATCAAAAAGAAATATTTGGGGTTTTTATGCATAATCTTATGTTTGATAATTGTAGGTCGAACATTTATTAGCGTAAAAGGAATCGAAAATTCGGACAAATTAGTTATTCAGTTAGCACACAATCAGGCAGCAGGTTCAGAGATTGCAGAAACAATAGCTAAATTCTCTGAATTCACAAAAGAAGAGTCAGATGACACAATTAACGTAAAGATTTTTGCTAGTGGCGTACTTGGAACAGAAAGTTCTGAAGTTGAAATGGTACAAGCAGGAATCCTTGATATGGCAAAGGTAAGTTCTAATACATTAGGACAGTTTGATGACAGATACGCAATCTTTTCTGTTCCATATCTTTTCCAGAGCCAGGAGCATTACTACACAGCAATGAGAGAAAGTAGTGAAATCAAGAATTTATTTACAGATACTAGAGAATATGGCTTCATTGCAATTGGTTATTATGCAAATGGATCTAGAAACTTTTACTTAAAAGAAGATAAGGCAGTTACAGATCCAAGTGTACTTTCAGGTTTAAAGATTCGTTCAATGGCAAGTACAACATCAATGGATACAATCGAGAAGATGGGTGGTACACCAGTACCAATGGCAAGTTCAGAAACATATGCATCACTTCAGCAGGGAGTTGTTGATGGTGCTGAAAATACAGAACTTGCATTAACAGTTGATGGACATGAGGACTTAGTAAAGTCTTATACATATACAGAACATCAATTTTCTCCAGACATTTTCATAATCAGTACTAAGACATGGGATAAGATGACTGAAGAACAGAGACAGTGCTTAATCACAGCCTTAGAAGAGACTAATGACAACTTCGTAAGTGTCTACAACGACATGATGGCAGAGGCTATTGAGGAAGCCCAGTCAAAGGGAGTTCATGTTTATAGAGATATTGATAAGACAGCATTTATTGAAGCAGTTCAGCCAATTCATGAGGAGTTCTGTGCAAGAGGCGAAGAATACAAGGCACTTTATGATGATATTCAAAGCTACGCTAATTAAGTAGAGATGGGAGAGAGTTATGAAATATTTGAACAAAACAGTTGAATTTATACTAAGCGTTCTTGTTTGTGGCATGGTTCTTGGTTGCGTATGGCAGGTAGTTACAAGATTTATCCTCCACGATCCAAGTAAATATACAGAAGAATTACTTAGATATATGTTGATTTGGGTAACCTTCATGGGCGTTCCATATGCTTATGGTCAGGACAGACACCTAGCTATTAACATTTTCATGAATAAAAATACTAAGAAAAACGATGCATTAGTTAAGTTATTCGTGGATGTCTTTGTAGTTGCACTTTGCGTACTTGTAATGATTGTTGGTGGCATCATGGTAACAGGCAATGCAGCAGGCCAGTTATCAGCAGCTATGCAGCTTCCAATGGAAGTTTACTATGTTTGCGTTCCAATTAGTGGTTGTTTAATGGTAATTTACGGTATCGATAAGATTGTTAAGCATATTAAAGACTTTAGAGCTGAGCTTCATAATGAAAATGCATCAAAGCAGGAAGAGGCTCCAAGTTTTAAGAAGGCAGTTTAAATAGGGGGGATTTTATGGAAATTCAAGCAGCAATTGTTTTAGTAATTACATTCTTTTTGTTACTGGCTTTGTCGGTTCCAGTTTCATTTAGCATTATTTCATCGGCATTACTTACATTGACAATGTTTTTAACTCCTAAATTTGGAGTATTTATATCAGCACAGAAAATGGTAACAGGTATCGATAGTTTCACATTACTTGCAGTTCCTTTCTTCTTACTTGCAGGCTTACTTATGAGTAACGGCGGTATTGCAAAACGACTGATAAATCTGGCCATGCTAGTTTTAGGTAAGGTTCCTGGTTCCCTTGCTATGACAAATATTGCAGGTAACGCAATGTTTGGTTCAATCTCAGGATCAGGTATTGCAGCAGCTACAGCTATTGGTGGTGTTATGCAGCCACTTGAAGAAGAGCAGGGTTATAATAAGGCCTTCTCAGCAGCAGTAAATATTGCATCAGCTCCAGTTGGACAGCTTATTCCTCCAACAGCTTCATTTATCGTTTACTCAGCAGCAAGTGGTGGTGTTTCAGTAGCAGCACTTCTTATGGCTGGTTGGATTCCTGGTTTACTTTGGGCACTCTTCTGTATGTTAGTTGCATTTGTATATAGCAAAAAGCACGGCTACGTAATTAAGAGAGATAAGTTAACTAAGGAAATCGTTTTAAAGACAATCTGGGATGCAATTCCAAGCTTATTCCTTATTGTAATCATCATTGGTGGTATCCTTTCAGGTTACTTTACACCAACTGAAGCTAGTGGTGTTGCGGTTGTGTACGCATTTATCTTAGCTTGCTTTGTTTATAAGAGCATTAAGTTTAGAGATCTTCCTAAGATTTTAAGAGAAACAGCAGTTATGACAGCTATCGTAATGTTAATTATTGGTGCTTCATCAGTACTTTCATTCGTGCTTTCATTTACAGGCCTTCCACAGGCTATTTCAGCAGCATTACTTAGTCTTTCATCAAATAAGATTGTACTTTTACTTATCATCAACCTTATTTTACTTATCGTTGGTACATTTATGGATATGGCACCAGCATTACTTATCTTCACACCAATCTTCTTACCAATCATTAAGACACTTGGTATGGATCCAATTCAGTTTGGTGTAATGATGGTTATGAACCTTTCAATCGGAACAATCACACCACCTGTTGGTAGCGTATTATTCGTAGGTTGTAGTGTTTCAAAGCTTTCAGTTGAAGACGTTATAAAGAAGTTATTACCATACTTTGGCGTAATTGTGGCAGCACTTTTACTTATCACATTTATTCCAGCCTTTAGTATGTGGCTACCAGGTATTCTTGGATTACTAGGCTAGTTTAACTCAGTCGGAGAACAAGCTCCGACTGAGTTAAACGCTCCGCGAGGATGCGCACGGATTCGGACAGGAATTTGTCTGCTGAAGCAGACCCGAATCCGGCGCGCAAGACTCGCGAGCGAGTCTTGACGAGTGTAGAAATTTTAAGGGCTTTGTGAAAATGTAAATCCTACGGGAATTTTACAAGGCCCTTTTTCTTAAACAATTTTTTGAAAATATTATTAGGATAAGAAGGAAATTTTATGGGTATTAAAAATAATTGCAGAAAAGAAATCGAAGAAAAATTAGATCTTGTAATTAATAAACTAATGAATTTAGGTTCAGAAACAAAAGATGATGCAGAGCTTGCAAAAAAGGGTGAGGCAGTGGGCTTCTTTAAAAGAGACTTTGGAATAAAAGAGTGGGACTGGCCACAGGGGGTTGGTTTACTAGGCCTTCTAAAGATTATGAAGTACCAGAATAACGACAACTACAAGGAGTTTTTATATAACTGGTTTAAGGAAAATATAAGTGCCGGCCTTCCATCAAGAAACATAAACACTACAACACCTCTTCTTACACTTGTGGAGTTAAACGAGTGTTACAAGGATCCTGAATTTGAAGAGCTTTGTCTTAGTTGGGCAGATTGGCTTATGAATTGTCTACCAAGAACTAAAGAGAGAGGCTTCCAGCATGTAACAAGTGCTAACGGGGATAGACAAGGGGTTCGTCTTAATGAAAATGAAATGTGGATCGACACCATTTTTATGACAGTTCTATTCCTTAATAAGATGGGACAAAAATACAATCGTCAGGATTGGATAGATGAGTCCATTCATCAGGTTCTTATGCATATTAAATATCTTTATGATAAAAAAAGCGGCTTATTCTATCACGGTTGGACTTTTAATGAGATGAATAATTTCGGCGGAATCTTCTGGTGTAGGGGAAATAGCTGGTTCACTCTAGGAATCCTTGATTACATCGAATGTTTCAAGGGCACAATGAATGCCGGAGTTAAGGAATTTATCCTTGATACTTATAAGGCGCAAGCAAATGCATTAAAGAAATTACAGGCTAAATCAGGACTTTGGCATACAGTTCTTGATGATAAGTCAAGTTACGAGGAAGTTTCAGGTTCTGCAGCTATTACAGCAGGTATCTTAAAGGGTATTAGACTTGGAATCTTAGATGATTCTTATCTTTGCGTAGCTGATAAGGCTATAAAAGCTATCTTGAAAAATATCGATGAGGACGGAACAGTTCTTAACGTTTCAGGTGGTACAGGTATGGGCTATGATGCAAACCACTATAAAAATATCCTAATTGCCCCAATGGCATATGGACAGTCACTAACAATTTTGGCTTTAGCGGAGGCGTTATTACATGATTAGAAAAGCATTTAAAATGTACCTAAATCCTAGGTGCGCAAAAACATACGAAGAGAGACATCAAAAACTTTGGCCGGAAATGAAGGAAGTAATTAGAAGTCATGGAGGTCATAATTATTCAATTTTCCTTGATGAGGACACTAACGTTCTTTACGGATATGTGGAGGTGGAAAGCGAGGAAAAGTGGCAGGAGATTGCAAAGACTCCAATTAATAAAAAATGGTGGGATTATATGGCACCTTTAATGAAAGTTAATGCTGATAATAGCCCGGTTCAAGATGATTTAAAAAACGTATTTTATCTTAGCTAGTTTTTGATTTGCTTAAGCTTCTTGCTTAAGTTGCTTATTAAAGATAAAGAATAAAGATGCAAAGGGAGGGGCGATAATGAAGGGATTATATCTAGCCATTGATATTGGCGCTTCAAGTGGCCGTCATATTTTAGGTCACATAGATAATGGTAAATTAATTTTAGAAGAAATTTACAGATTTAAAAATGCAATGACTAATAAAAACGGACATAAAGTCTGGGATATAGATTATCTTTTTGATCAGATAAAAATCGGTCTTAAGATGTGTAATGTCTTAGGCAAGATACCAGAATACATCTCCATTGATACTTGGGCGGTGGATTATTGCTTGCTTGATGAAAAGGATGAATTAATCGGAGATGTTTACGCATACAGAGATAATAGAACTAAGGATATTGATCTTGAGGTTGAAAAAATAATAGATAGTGAAAGCTTATATAGAAGGACAGGCATTCAAAAGCAGCCTTTTAACACCATTTATCAGCTTATGGCTTTAAAGTTACAGGAAGAAGAAAGTCTAAAAAAAGCAAAAACATTTTTAATGTTACCAGACTACTTCCAGTTTAAATTAACTGGCGTTAAGGTAAATGAGTACACAAACGCAAGCTCTACAGGCCTTGTAGATCCTGACACAAAGAACTGGGATTACGGACTTATAAAGGCTCTTGGATTACCTGAAGAAATTTTCTTACATTTAAGAAAGCCGGGAGTAATTCTTTCTGATTTTACTAAGGAAATGGCAGAAGAAATTGGTTTTAGAGCAAAGGTTTGTATGTGTGCAAGCCATGACACAGCCTCTGCTATTCTAGCCCTTCCAAGTTTAAAGTCTGACGTACTCTATATTAGTTCTGGTACTTGGTCTTTGTTTGGTTGTGAGAATTTAAGCCCTTGTTTAACAGAAGAAGCAAGAAAATGTAACTTTACAAACGAGGGTGGCTTTAACTATCGCTTTAGATTCTTAAAAAATATTATGGGACTTTGGATGATACAGGAGCTTAAAAGAGAGTTTGGGGATGAGTATACATTTTCAAAGATATGCGAATTAGCTAGAGAAAATTTGGATTTCCCGTCAATTGTGGATGTGAATTCTAATGAGTTTCTAGCACCAGAATCTATGTCAGAAGCTATAAAAGATTTTTGTAAAAATACGAAGCAACAAGTTCCAGAAAGTCTTGGCGAACTTGCAGCAGTAGTTTACAAATCCTTAGCTAGAGGTTATAGAAAGGCAAAGGAGGAAATAGAAGAGCTACTAGGAAAAGAGTATAAGGAACTTTTTATTATTGGCGGTGGTTCTAATGCTGATTTACTAAATGAATTGACAGCTAAAGAAACCGGACTAGTTACCTTTGCAGGACCTGTAGAGGCTACAGCTATTGGTAACATTTTAGCAAGTATGATAGCTACAGGAGAGGTACTTAGTTTACTAGAGGCAAGAGAATTAGTTCGAAAATCTTTTGAAATAAAAAGATATGATATGAAGAAAGACTGTATGAAAAATATTAACTTAATAAATGTTCCTGTTATGAAAATTAGGACGGTAAGTTAGGTAAAAATTGTATTTAAAACATTTCGGAGGGATTATGGACGTAGTAAAAAGATATGAAGAGGCCAGGAAAATTTACAAAAGCCTTGAGGTAGATACAGAGGCCGCACTTGATAAATTAAAGGATGTGGCTATTTCAATTCACTGTTGGCAGGGAGATGACGTTGTAGGCTTTGATTCTAAGGAAGCCTTATCTGGTGGCATTCAAACAACAGGAAATTACATGGGTCGCGCAAGAAACCCAAAGGAATTAATGGAGGATATTACTAAGGTTATTTCTTTAGTTCCTGGGGCTAAAAAGCTAAATCTTCATGCAAGTTATGCAATTATTGATGAGGGAGAAATGATTAATGGTAAGAAAGTGGATAGAGATAGCATTTGTCCTAAGCACTTTAAACCATGGGTAGATTTCGCTAAGGAGCATAATTTAGGACTTGATTTTAATCCTACATTTTTCTCGCATCCAATGGTAAAGGATGGACTTACTTTATCTTCACCGGATGAAGAGGTAAGAAATTTTTGGGTAGAGCATGGTAAAAGATGTATTGAAATTTCAGAATATTTTGCAAAAGAAACTGGCAAGCCTTGTCTTATGAATATCTGGATTCCTGATGGATATAAGGATATTCCTGCAGATAGACTAGGTCCTAGAGCTAGATTTAAAAAGTCCTTAGATGAAATTTTATCTATTTCTTATGATAAATCCAAGGTTTTTATTTGCCTTGAATCTAAGGTTTTTGGTATTGGTGTTGAGTCTTATACAGTGGGTTCTGCAGAATTTTGCATGAACTACGTAGCTAATAAAGGCATCACCCCTCTTATGGATAACGGTCACTATCACCCAACGGAGCTTGTGTCTGACAAGATTAGCTCAATGCTTCTCTTTAATGAGCGCTTAGCCCTCCATATTACTAGACCTGTTCGTTGGGACAGTGACCATGTAGTTTTGTTTGATGATGAAACTAAGGAAATTTGCAAGGAGATCGTAAGAGCTAATGCACTTGATAGAGTCTTTATTGCTACAGATTACTTTGATGCTTCTATCAATCGTATTTCTGCTTGGACTACAGGTCTTAGAAATCTTGAAAAAGCCTTACTTTATGCCTTACTTGAACCAAAGTCTTTAAAAGAATTACAGAATAAATCAGACTTTACAAAGCTTATGGTTATGCATGAGAAGTTAAAGGAAATGCCATTTGGCGATGTATGGCAGGAGTATCTTAGACGCGAAGGCGTGGTGGATGACTACTATAGTGAAGTGGTTCGCTACGAGAAGGAAGTGCTCTCTAAACGAGTTGATTCCTTTGAAAATGTATCGCCAAAGTCAAATGCAAATAAGAGTGGCATGGTGGCAGCAGATGAGAGCTTTGTATCTCCATTGGAGATAGAATAAATGGATAGAATAAATATATGAAAAGATTGTTATTTGGGAGGAGAAAATGGACATTTTAGATGCTAAATTTGTAAAGGAAATGTGCGACACAACAGCTAATATGTATAGACTTGGCTGGGATGAAAGAAATGGCGGTAATATTAGTTATTTGCTTGAGGAAGAGGAAGTAGCTAAATATCTAGATTTATCAAAAATTTCTAGAAATATTGATATGGGCTTTAAGGCAGATTCTTTAATTGGAAAGATTTTTATTGTTACAGGTACAGGTAAATATTTTAAAAATGTTGAGAAGGAACCTGAAAATAATCTCGGAATTATAAGGATTGCTAAAGACGGTCATAGTGCAGAGCTTCTTTGGGGTTTTGAAGATGGTTCGAAATTCACAAGTGAACTTCCGGCTCACTTAATGAGTCACATGGCAAGATTATCTGTGGACCCTGAAAATAGAGTAATTATTCATTCTCATCCAACTAACACTCTTGCTATGAACTATATCCATGAGTTAGATGAGAAGAAATTTACTCATACTTTATGGGAAATGTGCACTGAGTGTATAGTGGTTTTCCCAGATGGGGTTGGTGTTCTTCCTTGGATGCTTTGTGGCACTAATGAAATTGGTGAAGCCACAGCCAAGAAAATGAAGGAGTTTAGACTTGTAGTTTGGGCTCTTCATGGAATTTATGGTGCTGGCAAAAGTCTTGATGAAACCTTTGGACTTATTGAGACAGTTGAAAAAGCAGCTAAAGTTTATATGTTAACAGAGGCTACAGGCAAGGAGAAAATTAACACTATAAAGGATGAGGATATGGTTAAGCTTGCTGAGTACTTTGGTGTGGATTATAGAAGAGATTTCCTTGATTTACCGGGACAGTCTATTAAGAGGATATCGTAGGGTTGAGGCAGTAAATAAGCGGGTTGCGATTGAAAGTTCCGGCATGACCGAGAAGCTTAAGATAGCTGAAAGTCAGTAAGCAAGCGGGTCGCAGCCGGAAGTTCCGGCATGACCGAGAAGCTTAAGATAGCTGAAAGTCAGTAAGCAAGCGGGTCGCAGCCGGAAGTCCCGGCATAACCGAGAAGCTTAAGACACCTGAAAGGCAGTAAGCTTGTGGGATTGACCTAACGGGAGTTTATTATCCTGTTAGGTCAATTTTTTCTTGTTTTAAATTTGTCGATTTTTCAATTGTTGACCTAGCGGCGAAAAAGTCTTCGATTAGGATTAAAAAAGTAAGCTTTTTAGGAGCTTTTTTGGGGGCGATTGACTTAATGCGAAAAAAATTCCCTATAGGGATTAAAATTGAATAAGCAGAATTCAAGAATCATTGACCTAATGAGGGTAAAAAGTCAGGCTAGGGTCAACATTCCCAGAATAGACAGTAAATAAGCGGGTCACAGCTGGAAGTCCCGGCATAACCGAGAAGCTTAAGATAGCTGAAAGTCAGTAAGCAAGCGGGTCGCAGCCGAAAGTCCCGGCATAACCGAGAAGCTTAAGATACCTGAAAGGCAGTAAGCAAGCGGGTCACAGTCGGAAGTCCCGGCATAACCGAGAAGCTTAAGATACCTGAAAAGGCAGTAAATAAGCGGGTTGCGGCCGAAAGTTCCGGCATAACCAAGAAGCTTAATCCCCAGAAACTCAAAAAGTTTCTTGTCATTATTTTCCATAATCCTTATATCCTTTTATTTATAATAAAGTTAAGATATGATATAATTTAACTAGAAATAAAGTTAGATATCTTCTTGGAGGGTGAAGAATCAAACTATAAATCGTGAAGAGGAGAACTGAATATGGCTAAGAAAAAGTGTGTAACAAAGACCTACGTACTAGACACCAATATCTTAATTCAACAGCCAAATTCCATTTATGGCTTTGATGACAATGATGTTGTTATTACATCTACCACATTGCAGGAGCTTGATAGTAAGAAGACTGCCCCTGGCGAAGTTGGTTATCATGCAAGAGAGGCGATTAGACTTATTGATGCACTAAAGCATGATGGTGACTATCTAGAGGGAATTCCACTTCCTCATGGCGGTAGATTTATTATTGATCCAGATGGAATTAACAAGGAAAATCTACCTCAAGGTTTTAGCATTGAAAAGCCCGATAATCGTATTATTAGTTCCGTAATTACTAGAGCAAAGACGACAGACGCTCCGGTTATTTTAATTACTAATGACGTTTCGATGCGTATTAATGCAATTTGTTGTGGAGTTGAGACGCAGGGTTATCACAACGAAGAAATTGATAACGAGGATGACATTTACACAGGCAGATGCGAGGCCTATGTTGATGGAAAATCCTTTAATGAGTTAATAACTGGTGGAAGTGTAGGAGTCCTTGATGGATTTAAATTTTATGAAGACGATGACAGAGAAGTAAAAGTTGAGGAAAACGAGTTTTGTTTAGTAAGAAACGCAGATAAACCCACAGATACAGCCCTTGCGATTTGCAGAGGTGACGTGCTTTATAGAATCAAAGATAACATGCATCCTTTTGGTATAACAGGAAAAAATGTAGCGCAGAAATTTGCACTTTATGCCCTAATGGCGCCACCAGAAGAGATTCCATTAGTAATCCTTCGTGGACCTGCAGGTTGTGCAAAGACTTTTCTTTCCCTTGCTGCTGGACTTGATGAAAGCTATAGTCAGGGTGGAAGAGGAGATGTTAGATATCAAAAGGTTATGATTACAAGAAACAACGTCCTTTCAGATGCAGACATCGGTTATTTACCAGGAACTCTTGAGGAGAAAATGGGACCTCTTGTCGCACCATTTATCGATAACCTTGAGGTTTTACTTAAGGGTAATGAGAAAAATGAATCTATGGATATGATTCATACTCAGATCGATGATTTGCTTGAGGATGGAATTTTGGAAATTTGCTCAATGGCTTACATGAGAGGTCGTTCAATTACTGGTTCTTATTTAATTATTGATGAGGCTCAGAATGCCACAGTTGGCCAGATTTTGGAGATTATTTCAAGAGCTGGTATGGGAACAAAGGTAATTGTTGCCGGCGATCCTGACCAGATTGATAATCCAAAGCTTGATAAGATTAATAACGGTCTTGTATTTGCTGCTGAGAAGATGCGAGGCAGTAACCTATGTGCACAGTTAGTCTTTGATAGAAATGAATCTGTTCGAAGCCCACTTGCCATGGAAGCTGCTAAGAGACTTACTCTATAGGATTTTGAAAATGTGACATAGATGCTTTGGAGTTAATGAGTTGAAAGTAAGCGACACATTTTTATAAAAAGAAAAATATAAGCGTAGTCGAAAGCTAGGAAGAAAAATTCTTTTCTAACTTTTGGCTACGCTTTTTTTGAATAAATGTGACGTCGAAGAAACATATTAATCTCGGCTCCAATAAAGATAATGCAGAGACAAAAGTATGCCCAAACTAGTGCGATTACAAGGGTTGAAAGACCACCATACATTAAAGAAAAGTTTGGCGAATTTTCTACCCATAAAGAGTAGAGGTAGGAGAAAAGTAACCAACCTGCAGCGGCAAAAATTCCTCCTGGAAGCTCTCGTAAAAAGTTTGTATTTTTCCTTGAGATAATGGTAAATACGGAGGTAAATAAAATACTTAAAAATATTGGTAAAAGCAGATTCTTACTAAAAAGAATGGTACCAAAAATGTCCGAAATAAAAGGAATGTGATTTAAATATTTTATTATGAACATAAAAATGTAATTACCAAAGACAAGGATACAAAGGCTTGCAGCAATGATGAATATAAAAATGATTGCTGAAATGCTTGAAATGATTCGCATAAAGAGCCAGTTTGGATAGTTTTCGATTTCATATATTTGATGGAGTCCCTTAATCATTGCAAAAAATCCTTTTCCGGCGGCCCAGATAAGCGCAATTGCTGTAACAACAGTAATGGATGCGGATGATTGATAGGCACTAGTTATAAAGCTAGCGGCTATGGGCTGTAGGGATGCAGGAATTATTGGAACGATGTATTCTATTAAGTCTTGACTTGTGACTGGTAAATATCGCATTAAACTTAAGAGCGCCATTAAGAAGGGTAGGATACTTAAAACAATGAAGTAGCAGGCACTTGCTGCGTATTCGGATACCCTGTCCTTGGCTAATTTGTTGGCACTGTCTATAAAAATATGATAGAATTTTTTGGACTCTAAATTTTTCTTGGCATTGTCGATTTTCTTTTTCATAAAAGTTACCTAACTTATCCCCGTTCATTAGATTTAAAGTCATTTCTCTAAATAATAAAAATTACTTATATATTAATTATACCTAATTTTCTTAATCTTGCAATAATAGTTTATTTTAGGTAAAATATTAGGGTTATGTAGGCTATTTTCAAAGGTCTATAAAATTATAAAGGGAAGATATAAATATGAGTATAAG
>JAEEGI010001243.1_pt1 | contig 64396 bp, 67 predicted proteins | sample 8958751 | NCBI WGS metagenome assembly JAEEGI01 (sample SAMN16246545, study PRJNA631951) | gut metagenome | biome: gut microbiome; feature: rumen; material: KS-attached | host: Bos | place: Iran: Karaj | collected 2018-10
TCTTCACTATAGAAATGATCCAGAAGGGGAGATTCTTACAATCAATTTCAAAAGTTTTCTCAAAATGCCGGATGATCTGGACAAACGTATTCTGCACTGCGTCCTCGGCGTCCTGCTGGTTCTTCAAAATGCGCATCGCAGTCTTTTCGATCAAACCGAGATACTGCTCGTAGATTTCCGTGAACTTTTGCCGGTCAGCCTCGCTTTCCAGAACTGCAAGAAAAAAGGCCAGCATCAGAGTACCCCTCCCTCCGGCAAATGATTCATGCCTATAGAAAACACAGTGCCAGACAATAATAACAGAATCCCCACTAAATGCAACATAATCACGATAAGGCACACATGAAGTACCTGGTAACCAGCAAACCTGCTAATACGTGTCAAGAGTAAAAGCAAAAAAATGGAATTCGAAAAAAGAGTATAACAACCGGGAACAGGAACGATGATCTTCGTCACTTGCGATAATCCCTTCACTTAAACTTTTGCCATTTTCCCGGCAATTCAGAATTCAGGCGCTATTTGTCAAGGGTGATTATAGAAGAAAGGCAAGTTCAGCCAAAAACTGCCCTTGCCCTAATAATACACTTTCTGTGCTCAGTTTGTCGCAAACAAATCAAGCTGTAAATACGTTGTGAAGCTTTTTTGACTGGTAGCTTCAAAGAAAATGGATCTTTCTTTTGACCTAACCTTATCAATCACCCTGCACTTGGTAATTCTGTGTGATATCTAGGAGTTCAATATACTGTGGTGTATCAAACAGCTCGGAAAATGCCGGATCTTTCAGTTTGTTTATGAGCCTTTTCCGAATATTCGCCTCGGTCAGTGTATTGCTATGTGCGTACCAGACATACCAAAGGTCCCGAATTAGAGGGTTTGCGCGCTGCTGAAATGGCGGCAACGAAGTATGTATCCAGTTTATATCAAATTCGACCATTGCTGACAGTTGTTTAATTGCTCGCTCTTTATCTCCCAAACCCAAATATGCTTTAGCTGCAAGCTGATGAAGATCACCGCCATCCAACCAATGTAAAGCCGGAAGAGGTGATCCAGAGAACAGGTGTTGGATCAGGGAAAACATCGAATCACAGATGGTAATGGCATCTGTCCATGCCTCAGATGCAAGACACGCACGGCACATATATGCGCATTCGTTTAGTTGATCCCTCAATCGATAATAAAGGCTTGTGCCGTATTGGGTGATTTCTTTGTTGTATTCTCCTTCATAGTGCAGTATCCACGCATGTGCTTCCAGTCGTTCAGATAACGGAAAACTCTCTGCCAGCGCTTTCGCGCGCTCAAAATCCCGGTGAGCAGCATATAGTTGAACAAGTCTCCTCTTTATTTGCTGCTGGTTATCTATTGAGTGTTCATAAAGCAAAAGAAGGCTGCCTGCTCGAACAGAGTTTTCAAAGATTCTTTCACTATGAACAGGATCAAAATATGGATCCTCCGGACAAATCATGCGGAAACCAAGATTCAAACTGTCTGTTAACAGCTTCGTATCAAAGGGATATTTATTAATGAGCATCTGAAGCTTTGTATATGCCTCCCACTCGCTTGAACCTGCTTTTACACTTTGCTCAAAATACGATGTTTTCTGCGATTCCAATTCAGACGGATTGATACCGAGCAGATAGTCCACACTTACATGGAAAAACTGAGCCAGTGGACCAAGCTGGCTAATATCCGGGCTACTAATGGCAGTCTCCCATTTGGAGATGCTCTGGGTGCTGATACCCAGATGAGCAGCAAGGCTTTCCTGCGTGATTCCGCGTTCTTTACGCAACGTTTTAATTGTTTCCCCAATGTTTGCAGACATTTCTTCACCTTCTAGAGTTTGCTGATGATCAGCCGATTTCCGTCAGCAATGCATTTCTTCTTTCGCTAGCAATCAAACCTCCGAACTATTGTTTAGAAAAGAGGGATCGTATTTTTCGGCTTGACGCATGAACATTGAGTAGTATCGGCCTTTCAGTGACATCAATTCATCGTGGTTTCCGCGCTCTACAACTCTTCCGTGTTCAATATAGCATATTTGGTCGAAGTTTAAAACGGTAGATAATCGGTGTGCAACCATTATTATGGTCGTATCCGCTTTCTTCTCAAGAAGCTCCATGAGATGGGCCTCAGCGAACGGGTCCAACGCAGCTGTCGGTTCATCCAACAGAAGGACGCCGAATTCCCGAAGAAACAAACGCGATATGGCAAGCCGTTGAGCTTCTCCGCCAGAAAGGACAATGCCATTCTCGTTGAATTCTCGGCTCACCATGGTGTCCAAATCATCTCCCGCTCGCTGCAGGACGTTTTCGAGGCCAAATTCGATCAAGGTCCTGCGAATCTGATCATCAGTGGCATCGCCATAAACAATCATATTATTGCGAAGGCTCAATGACAGAATGCGAACATCCTGTAAGGCAACGCCGATTCGCATTCGATAATCGTGAGCTGCATAAGATCGGATATCTTCACCGTTGACGAGTACTGCTCCATTGTCCGGGTCAAAAAGGCGGAGTAAGAGTTTGAGCAGCGTGGTCTTTCCTGCGCCATTCTCACCGACCAGCGCAATTCTCTGGCCAGGACCGACCTTAAGATCAAAATTATCAATACAGAAATCAGAGTCAGGATATCGGAAAGACACATCGTGGAACTCCAGCGAAAAGGACCCGGAAGGGGGCGTTATTCCTGTGTCTTTCTCAATTACTGGTTCATTGGAGAAGAACCGCGCAATGAGTTCGGCATTGGCAAGAAGACCGGCTACACTCCCAATATTCGAGAAGACGCTATTCAACGACGAAGAAAGCTGTACTGCAGCTGCTGTAAGACTGAGATAAAGCCCAAGTTTCGTCACATCTCCCCGTACAAAGAAGAGAACCAGATAGGCGATGATAATCGGACTCTGTATGGCGGAAAGCAGTCCGTTTGGGATCTCATATTTCAGCGCTTTCTTCATTACACTACGACCAAATTGTGTAATCTTGTCGCTTCCCATCTGGTGCTGGTGCAGTACGATATTTCCGGCATTGCTGATACGCAGGTCGATCATGTTTTCCTTCTGCAGCATGATCCTGGAAATATAGCTCAACGGTCGTGCCAGATCAATTGTTTTATATGCAAGCTCCGCGGTGATTCTTGCTATCGGAATACTTAAGAAAGATTGGATAAAGACGATGCCGAACGAGATAAGGCAAAGCGCAGGCCCCGCTTGGAGAATGATCGAACCCATGGCTATGATCGTTACAAAAGAACCCAAAATACTGATTAAAGTCGTCAAAACATTTTGCGATTGATTGGCATAGTTTTGCTGCGAGAATGCAAACTGAGCGAAGGAATCCGGCTGGTCCATGCAGACATAATCCAACTGCATCCATTTCGTGAGGACGTTTTTCTGTAAGGCGTAATTGTATCGCAGCCCACTGATACCCGCTAAACGGCTCAAAACAGAACGAACAGCTGCTAAAGCCAGCAGAGCGATGGCAAAGCATATGATGATTTGTAAGGTCTCAAATACTCTTTTTCCGCTCGACATGGAATCAACAGCGGCTTTCGGAAGCAGCGTGGAAAGAACCTGTGATGTCGGGATAACTGCCATATAGAGCAATGCCGAGAGCAGCACAAACCTTTTGCCCTCCCGTCTGAGAGGTGCGGCCAGCATACGAAGATAGCCGATTTTCTTGCGAAGCGCATGACTGCTGTTTTCAGCCTTTTTGTCATTCCTCATGGCTGCTCTCCCATTTTAATACCCCAGCTGATGCCAATTGATCACAAAAGCTGAGCATGGCTTCAGTGGCTTTTTCAACAGTCAAATCATGGAAAGCGGCCGATAATGCGTTATAAATCTCACCCTCCGTCAGTATTCTATTACTGTTTATATACCTCTCCATGGTTTTCCACAACAAAGAAGCCGAAGAGTTGAGCGATGTAAAGACTCTTTGTTCCCTGAAGTACAAAAGCAGTTCTGAGTCAACTGCGGTTGCTATGTTCTCGGAGATGAAGGCTCTTTGCTTGTGATTTTTTATTTCTATCGAAACGATATTCATTTTCATTACCTCCAAACCCGTAAGATCAAAAGAGTGCGTCAGACAAGCTGGTTGTATTTGCTGTGTTGCTTCGCAAGCAAAGGACCTGCGGATGGTCTTTTAGCGGTTCGACAGACCAATTGAAACAAGGTCTGTTCTGTAAGAGCTGGGAGAATACATATTCATAATACCGAGTAATTTGCTGACACTGCCATTTTCTTGACTTCTTCGAATGGGCGGTTTTTCGCATATGACTTACTGGACATCCACCTCTACAGAATCTAAAGGCAATACATTCTTCGCAGTCGGATAACAGGTTCAGGATATGTTCAGCAAGCGGGCTGCTTTCCGTTGTGACAAAACTGACAACACCATTTGAGACATGGCCGATTTCAGGCTCAAAACCTTCACCCTCCAAACAGGAGACGATTTTCCCTGAAGGCAGTAGCCAAGGACACTCAATACCTAAGGCACCGCAATATTGACTCGCTAACCCGTTAGGAAAAAAGGGTGTAGTAATCACCGCATTGGTGTGATGCAGTTTGGCATAGCCAAGCAAATCAAGATAATAGTCGAAAAAATCACCCGTGTAGCTCTGCGAATCAGCAACTGCATCCTCAGCTCTTCCCTGTGGAAGAACAGGCATGATGTCCCACTGCGAAATCGAATACGAGGAAAGCACCTTATCAGCCATTTCTCGAAGGAGGGAATAGTCTTCGGGCCAAATAGTCGTCCGAACAATCAGTCCTTTACCTTTCATCGCTTCACTGAATAGTTTAAGTGTATTGTCCAAAATGTGTTCAGTTCCAGTATCTGACGCAAGGTGTCGATTTCGGTTTTGTATATCCGGCAAGCCATCATATGAAATCATGACGGATTGAAAATGATTTGAAATGAAGGCAATCTTCTCGGGTGAAAGGATTCCGTTAGAAGTCAGGCTCAATGAATAATTGATTTCATTTTCTTTGCAGATTCTATCTGCGTATTCGACGATGCACTTAAACTCTTGCCAATGGTATGTTGGCTCCCCTCCTCCGGTAATGTGTATACTAAGTGACTCGTCTTTGCCAGTGATCCTCCGGTTCATAATCATCGCTTTAACCATATGTCGAAGATAGGCTTCAACATCTTCGACTTTGATGCTGTCAGCATGCCGCTCTTCTGAACGAAAGCTACAATATGCACAACGTAGCTGGCAGTCATAAGTTAAACAAATGCCTACATGGGGAAAAACGTAGTTTCCGACATTTCTCGGACTTTTTGCCACCCTATCTGCAGCCAAGATTGAAAGTGCAACATCGTCGTTAATTGGCATAGAGTCCAAAAAACTGCGAAAACCTTCTTCACTTATCGACTTTGGGATAAACACTAGTCTTTTCGAATCAAATATGTAATCACCTATCGGAATCATCAGATTCCCTCCTTACATGGCGAAGTGTGTTTGATAATCCTCACTAAAGAGATCCACTTACTGTTGTTACTCACTATGGACAGCGCCAAAAGACAGGTCCATGCTCTGCTGTTACTTCATACTTTTTTCTAATCAGATGTCAGCTGTTGGTAGTTAACAGTTCATAAACCTGTCTTTATGGCTGTTCATTCTCTCCGTTTGGCTAAGTGTCTGCTTTGTCAGTTTAATCAACCAGCGGAGGTAGAGGCACAGTACTGTGCGCCTCCATTACAAAGAATGATGTAAGGTGCCCCAGCAGCACACATGATTGCACCCTGACCAGTCACCTGGCATACTGCCGCAACATTTGTTGCATCAGGGCATACAGGGTAGCCATCTTCAGGGGTAGACGAAACGGTACGCAAACCATCCGCCTCAATAACCTCGACAACAGGAGCTTCGAACATTGAATTCACCTCCTTTGCTTAGATTGCAGATACATTCAATGCTAAAACAAATAACGTTACTTTAGTTCGTTAGATTGAAGTATCTGTTGCAACATAAGCTTAATACATCCACCAAATTCAAAACCACAAATTGTTTGGATGGCTCAACTCTCCAGTCAGTTGATTTTTGACTATCTACACAGCTACTCCGAATATGCACCTATCTCAGATTCCGAACCATACAATTACCGTTCCAGATCATGAGAGCGCAGTTTGCTATGCGAAATCTCAAAAGTGTTTTCATGTTCCCTTGGCTAAGTCGCATGTTCATGCCGCTCAGCCAGGCCGTCCTCTGCCAACAGCTTGTCCGTATCTTGGATGCAAATTAGGAGTCTCCAGAAATCAACATTGCCGCCGCTCATGGCTGCCTGGATGCGTTCATTCGCCTAGGCTTCCATCTGCGGGCGGAGGGCGAGACAGGCGTCGGTCAGTTCGCCACGGTCCGGCCCTGCGGCCTGCTCTTTCAGCCCGGTAAACTTTTCGCGCTCCTTGCTAATGGCGTCGGTCAGCGTGGTTTCATCCTTGCTCAACCTGACCATACCTGCCTCCGCACCGCTGATCTCGGCCTTGATCTATTTCATTCCAGCGGCGTCCTCTTTGTCAAAGGTCTGCACGACGCTCTTTTCCTCAAACCGCAGTTCCTCAATTTCTTCGGTGATTGCCGCAAGCTGCGTTTTCAATTCTTTGCGCCTGCCGATACTGAACAGGGACAAACCATCCAGCTCCTTTTGCAGCCGGTTACGCTCGTCCAACCTGACCCGGATTTGCTCATGGAGCGTCGTATACTCGGTATAGATCCGTTTCGCCTTTTCAACGTATTCCTTTTTGTCCTTTCGCTGGTCCCGGATCAGCAGCAGACCGTAGTTGAAAACGATGATGTTCTGGCGCACGGTTCTACCAGTGGTAGTCCTTGCGTTTTGTGTTGGATGTTTGATGAAAAAAGCAGTTAAAATGGTGTCCTCTCAAAATGAGTACCACAAAAACGACCAGTCATCCGCACTATGGATGACTGGTCGTTACATTTAGATGAAGAGATGCGAAGCCCGCGATTATGCCACTTTTTTCATCCGCAGGCCCCTCGCTCGGATGTACAACTCCTGGGAGAGGAACTTGAGCGTGTCAAATTCATCGTCCAAGCCGTCCAGCTCCCGGCGTAGGATCTCCTCATAGTGGCGCTTCTTCCCTTCCAGCGTGGATATCTTGTTGACCCAGCGCTCCAGGATCGTCGGGCTGGAGCTGCCGCTCTTGATGAGATAATCGGCCCGTTCCTGGAACTCCGAGATCTCCCGCTTGACCGCCGAATAGAATTCCTCCGTCATCTTGTCGCGCTGCTTGGTGTCGTCGATGATGTAGAAGCTGTTGGCCGTCAGGAAGGTATCGTTTTTGTTGAGTTCGTTGAGAGCTTCGATGAAGCCCTCAAGGGCGTCCACCTTCGACATACTGTGCCGAGGGACGAAATAGTTGTGGCCGGTCCCGGTCACCTTCGTCGCCTCCAGCATCCGCAGGTAGTTCACGCAGATGGTCTCAATCTGCCTGCGGTTGGCACACCGCTGGTACAGCTCAAACAGATCTTCCGCCTTGCGGCAGAGGGCCATCGCGTCCACGTCTTCATCACAGATAACGTCCCCATAGCCGAAGCTCAGGTCCTTTTTGTCGAAATGGATATTCGCCAGCTTTTCGTAGCGGTTGGTGTGCTGATTCAGCGTCTCCTTCACCAGCTCGCGGGAGAGAATGTCCGGCGTATGCTCGTTGTCCCTGCAGTAAACCGAATAGATCTTCTGCTCCCCGTTGTGCCTTGCTACGATGCGCTCACGAATCTCGCCGGTGGCGCTGCGGAAGGCATCGGACACGGAAAGGCGCGTCCCTCCCGCATAGGGCATCCCCATGCTGTCACAGAGCTCCTTCAGCTCTTCCTTTTCCACCAGCACGCTGGCCAGGGAGAAGTACAGAAACTTTCCCAGCATATGCTGCTCTTCACCGGAGGAGGTCCCCACCATGTCCTTGAAATCGACCAAACTCATTGTCATCGTCCTTTCGTTTTTAAGTATGGATGGAGTAATACGCTTTCCTGGGATCGTCGCAACTGTGGTAGATCACGCCGCCATTGATGCCGACGGCCTCTCCCCGCAATTCTCTGAAATAAAAGCTGTAGGGAACGGAATCATCGTACATACGGATCTCCGTAGCACCGGACCAGCTGAATGCGCTGCGCAGAAACTTGGAGAGCTTCCTTCGTATCCGTTTATCGGACACGGCTTTATGGAGATTTCCCGTATCCTCAAATACGATCCTCGGCCCGCGAGGTTCTGGCAGGGAAAGCATCCGGACTTCTCTCGCCACATCTTTTTCCGTACAGCTCTCAAGGTATTCGCGCAGTTTGAGGTAAGGCAGTCTGACCCGTTGCTTCCGCCCGGTCAGAAACTGATCGCTGTGTTCGCTGAGCCAATACAGGCTGACGGTAACCTCGCTGCTTTTGGAATCAAGACGGAGCACCGCAAAGTATGAGCAGTCTCTGAGAATCACTTCCCTTTCTCGTTCCAGACGCAGCAATTCACTCCTGGCGGCATAAAAGGTACTTCTTCTGCCTCCGTCACCATGTGCAACTGTGCGGAGGATGATATATTCCTTGTCGCCGCGCAGTTTCACCATTATTGGGTCGTTCATATCCGTCTCCTTATCCCATCGCGGCCACCCGGGAGAGGAAATAGTCGTCTACTCCCTTGTAAGCCGGATTCCATGTGTATTTCGAGTATTTGAGGCCAGGTATTTTCATGACCTCCTTCCTCATCGTCAGAACAGCGTTCCGCACCTGCGGATTGACCATCTGATCCATGTCCATAGCTTCCACGACCTCCGTAACGCCGAGCTCCAGAATCGTTTCCCGCAGCCCTTTGATGGCGCTGACGCCGCCGGTGCAGATAAACAACGCATCATTTGCGAGGAAGCTGGCGACGTCGCCTTTGAGGGGGCCTTCTGTCAATAAAGCTCTCTTCCGGCTCCGGTTCCCGGTGACATGTATCCAGGAATAACTCCGTGTGCCGTTCTCAAAATGTCTGTCTCTGCTGGAAAGCCAGCGGTATTTCCGGTTGGGATTTGTCTCATCGTCCAGCCGGATCTTCAGGCCCTGAATCTGGCTGTCCCTGTTTCGCACCGGAATCAGAAAACCGTTTGGTCCGGCAATCGTCCACCGGCCATATCGAGTGTAAAAGCCGGGAATTCCCAAAAGCGTATGGTGGGCACCAACGAGCTTTGCCAGCAGCCGTCGGCTCTCCTCCGTGGTAGGCATGGACTTATACCCGTTCTGCTCGATTCGTTCATCGTTCAAACCGCGCTCGCGAAGGTTCTTTCGGTGCTCCGGGAGAAGCGTCAGATAGGACAACATCTCCTCATAAACCGCGTTTCGCTCAGCAATATTCGCAGGTTCTCGTTCTGTGTATTGGGGCGTTGGCTGGACGGGAAAGCGATAGATCTTACTCCCGCCGGTCAACTCCCGGTACGCCTCTCCATTTGTGATGCCTTTGATGGCGGCATACAGCGTTACACTGTTGCCATGTGCGCCGCAAAGATTACACCGATACTGATCCTTCTCGGTGTTGAGGCTCAGATGGTATTTGCCTTTTCCGTGATCGCCGCAGAAGGGGCAGCTTGCCTCAACTTCCGAACGCCCAAGCGTTCGGTCGTTGAGGACAAGCCCGCACCGTCTGGCTGCGTCCACGATGGGTATGCGTATGTATTGACTTGCCAAGCGGTGCGCCTCCTTCCTTGGCTGTGAGGATTATGCCGCCTTCGGCATGGGCTGAACCTGCCCTGGCGCGCGCACAGAAAGCGGCGCACTGCGGACGCACTTTGCCATGATAATCTGGCCAGTAGGCTTCACATTGGAGAGGTCGTCCACAGATTCCATGTTGTCCACATACTGCGGATAGTTCCTTCCGGTGAGTCGCTTGATGAGCTCTGAAACCTCCATGCCGGCGCGGATCTTCTCGGAGAGAGACAGCCGGTCATACCGCCGCCCGTTGTAGGTAAAGCGGAAGGCGTCCTTGATTTCCCCGGTCGTCTTCACCACGTCGAACAGGGATATCTGCACCCGGTTCATCTTCAGCTTGGAGAACAGCAGCTCGGCACGCTTGCTCACATAGAGCGCCACGTCGGCGATCAGCTTCTTACGAGCAGTGATCTCAGCCTCAATGCTGCCGATCTTCCCATCATAGTCCTCCGGCTCTGCGTCAGCCACTTTTTGCGCAGCCGCAAGAGAGCTGCGGCAAGCTTCGATCTCCGCCTTGCAGGCGATGAACCGTTCATAGTCCTCCCGGGAAAGTGCACCGCATTCTGTTTCAGCGGCAAGGCTGCGAATCTGATCCCGCAGGGAATCCAGATCGCTTTCCCGTTTCGTATTGGCAACTGCTGCGCGCTCAATGATCCTGGCCCGCTGATCCGTGACTTTGCGGATTTCCGCCTCCAGCTTCTGTACGTCTTCGGCCTGATACTTAAGGAACGTGTTTTCGGTTTCCTGTTCCAAAGCGTTCAGTTCATCCAACTGCCCTTTTGCCGCTTTGCCCTGCGCGAGTGTTTCCTGCATAGATTTGCGCAGGGATTCCTGAATGGCGGGGAGTTCAGCTTCTGTTACGGGACGGCGGCAGGTGGGGCAAATCGTACCGACGGCAAATCCGCCGAGACCGGATGCGTCGCGTTTATAACGGGAAGCCAGCTCCTTGACGGCAGCGTTTTTCTCTGCGATAGGCTGGGTATACTTCGGGTCATATCGTTCTGCGCGGCGCTCTCCCAGCTTCTGGTTCAGATCCGTCAACTGGTCGTCCAGCTCAGCGGTATCCGCGACGGAAGGCGCTTCCCGCGCCAGATCTTCATAACGAGCACTCAGCTCCGCCAACCGCTCCTGCAGCGCGGACGCATCCGTGTCGGAAAAGCGACGTCCGTCAAGCTCCGTGTATTCCTTTTCAAGCGCGGACACCTTTTCTTCCAGTGCGGATTCTTCCTCAGAGGCTTTTGCCCTCTGCTGTTCGGACAGATCCTTTTGACCGGTGAGGTAGATCATGTCTTTTTCCAGCTCGCGGATCTCCTCCCGCTTCTTTTTCAGGAAGCTCTCCGGGGAGAGGATCGTTTCTTTACGCAGCGTCTCCTGTGCGGACGGATTGAGCAGAGACAGCACATCTTCCTGAGAGACCTCCGGCAGATAGCGTTCCAGAAGCTTCTTCCCATCTTCGCCCAGTTCTTCAATGAAGTACAGGGGGTTGAAAATGGAGAGGAACACATCCTTTTCTCCGAAAAGCTCGGTCAAATCGGACTGCCGGATCTCACGGCCATCGTAGGTGATGGTCATGCGCCCCTTCTGCCTGCTTCTGGTAAGCTCATGTGCCAGGCTGTTTTCGTCGGTGAAACGCATGGAGATAAAGAGGTCGGGATTTTCCTCCGCATGCAGCCGGTCGATACCCCGCCCCCCGAAAAAGGGGAGTCCGGTGACGGCAAAAGCGATGGCGTCCGCCAAAGAGGATTTCCCTCTGCCGTTGCCGCCGGTGACTACCGTGGTTTTTGCGAAAGCAAACTCGGTGGTGTCCGAAAAGCATTTGAACCCGGACAAGGTCAGCCCGGTGATTTGAAAACGCTTAATGGGGTCCATATCATTCTCCTTCCTTATGCCGCTTGCGGCATATTTTTGATGACCTCATAGGAGTTGAGAACAAAGAAAATGACAGTGTCCTGCTGCCGTAAGGTCAGATCGACGTTTGTAAGCAGCGCGTCGGGAACCAACGCGGGGTCCGTACCCCGCAAAAACGCCTGTATCGGCTTCCCGTCCCGCCCGATCAGCGTCAGGCTGGTGGTGGGATTCCGGCTCATCCCGCTCTGCACCTTGGCAGATTTGACTTTGTATTCGGGCTCCGGCTGCTTCGCGGAAGGCAGTTCCGTGATGTTCGCGGGAGAAGGCTGTTCTTGTGTCGGCACTTCCGGCGCTTTTGAGCCTTGCTGTTTCTGCGTGGGAGACTTTGCATCGGCTTTAGATTGCCTTTCATTTTCAGCCAGTGTTTCAGGTTCATTTGCCGCAGTCAGTTCGGATTGCAGACCGCCGGGTTTCGCAGGGGTGAGCTTCAGCCTTTTCAGCAGGTTAAGGTAGGCCGCATCCAGCTTGGCTCGTTCGCTGCCCTTGATGATCCAGCTTTTTCCGCTCTTTTCAACGTCCACCCAAACGACGTCCATTTTATAAAGCACACGGCCGATGCCCCACTGAACGGCAGCCCGTTTCATGGAATCGGACAGGCCCCCTTTGATGGCTTCGATATCTGTGTCCTCGGCGCCATCCCATTTGGTGATGAAGCCGCCGTGTTCCTCAAAGAAAATGGCTATCCCGCAGATCTGCGATTCCTTTTTCCCGTTCGTATGCCAGGGCTTGAAGTCGTTGTACCAATTCTGCGGACCAACCACATCATCCAGCCGATCCTGGATGGCTCGGTTTGTCACATAGGGTACAGCTAATCCCCGCCCTTGAGATTCGCTGGTACGCTGAAGGCGCCATTCCAGATCCTCAGGAGCAAAAGGCATCGACAGTTCGTTTTTGATCGTTATTGCGTCTTTCGGCATTTACCTACCTCCAGTTCAAAAAATCCTTTAGGGTCTCCTTGCCGGGAATCAGCACGTCAGTGTAATAGTAGGCTGAGGTTTTGTCCTTCAGGTGTTCCAGAAGGTCCCTATAGCCGAGCCCTAGCTTATTATTGTCTGCATAGAACATATCGTCATTATTGGGAAACCCCAGGATCAGCCGCATCAGAGTGTGGAGCCGCGTCGGATCCTTGTAGACCGGCAGTGCGTTGTTTCCCAGGCAGATACTCTTGTTCCTGTGGACATTGGAAAAGGGATATACATAAGTGGGCATATCCGGCGAGAGTCTTTCGTCCCCGATGACCGCAAGGCCGGTGCCGATTACCTTCCCGCTTTCCGGTGAATACATGAACCGAAAAACCAACCTGGGAAGCGGGAAATCCGGGTACTCCGTTCCGTAATAAGAGATATCCGCACAAAGCTCCGGGTAGCGGAGATAGTAGATGATGTTCTGACCAACCAGCGTTGCCGCAAAGCAGTTTTCCGGCAGAAAGCCCGTCGGATGGATCTCATCGTCATAGCGGCTATCAAGAACACATTTTGCAAAGGTTTCCGGTGTCAGCGTCTTGCGGCTGGTAATACCTTTGTTTGTCTGTTCCACTATGAGTTCCATGCTCACAGAAGAAATTTTGATGATCGTGTCAAAAGACCTCTCCATCAGGCCGCCGCCTTTCTCAAGTGCTTTTTCTTCGGCAGTTCCATGAGCTTCGGCTGACCCAACTCCGCGAGGGCTTTTTTCAGGCGCTGCGTATGATATTCAAAAGCGTCATACGCCTCACAAAGCGCACCTGGCACCATGTAATGACAGTAAAACTCAAGACCGAGCACCAGGACAAGTCTGCATCCGTTTCTCCGTGATGTATCCTCATAGCTGTAAGTGCCGTAGGAGTATTCCGGAAAACTGAGCGCGTTGTTAATTGCCCTAAACATTTCCTCACGATAAGAGTTTTTCTCTTTTGGCGTACCTGTCCGGATTTCGTAATCATCACACAGCCTCCAGTAATCTGTAATGATCGGGTCGAAGAACACGTAGACGTCAAATTCTTTTTCTTCATCATAGTAATTGCGTGTATCCTCGAATATCGTCCCTATGGAGTTTAAGGTGATCTCATACAAATAATCACCGTCGATCTCTGTATCCTTATACATACCCAGGACAGGGGATTTGTCGTTATGGTCGTAAATGTCCTTGAGAACGAAAAGGCTCTCCCATGCATAATCATCGATCTCTATCATGCTGTCACCTTAACAGAAAGCGCGGCTACGACAAGCTGCAGGCTCCGCTTTCGCAATAACGCCCACGAGCGTTTCTAACCGATGGGAAGCTCTGCACCTCCGGTCATAATGGTCTGCCAGGGTTCGGAGATCGTCGGCCTCAAACTGGGTGTAGTCTATATCTCCATAACAGAGCTTCTTTCCACAAAGCAAAGGCTTCAGAACCTCGTTCAAAAGATACGGATTGACACCCTCTGTGGATACGATTTCCTCCTCTTTAGCATCCTGTAGCGATTGGCACAAAACATATAGATCCAGATTCATCTTTGATCTCCTGTTTGTCAGTATTCTTCGGGAAGGAGTACCGTCGTACACGACCTATCCCACTCGGTGATGATCCAGAACTTTGTTTTATCCGGTGCGAGATACGCGGAATGGAGCCGCTCTCCGTGTTCTGCGGCATAATCGTTTCGCTCCCGATCTTCTTCGCAGACAACGCCCCAATCGCCGGAAGCATGCCGGGAAAGCGCGGCATCAATGCTGTCGATGGGAACAGCGGCCAGAACCCCCGGTGTTGCAACGATCTGACCTAATTCAAACATATTTTCTTCTCCTTCCCGCTTATTGATAAACTGCTTCTATCGCTGCATCAGGCCTCTTCTCCGTCATAGACACAGTCGAAGAACCCATAGGTAAGCATAGCGTTGATAGAGCCTCTCAGTTGTTCATCAAAGTCTTTTTTGAGCGACGAAACCTGTTCACGTACAGGGTCTTTTTCGCTGCCGTAGATGAAATCTCCGCGTTCGATCTTCCCTGCAATGAAGGACCGCAGTCTTCTTGGCGACGTCGTTGCCATTGCCAGGCGCATAGAACTCCGGGTTTTCCATTCATCGCAGTCGAAAACGAGGTAAATAGGCCTTTTTTTCATCACCGCTCCTCACGTCAGCGCCTTGAAGCCCTTGGGTGTCAGGACGTTGAAAACCATTTTGTTGCTGACAACCTCCGAGACTTCCGCGCCTGTATGTACTCCGCGATGGTTGAAGTTCTCCGTGCGGGATACGCTTTTGACCTTGACGATCCTTCCCTTGATGATGTGCGGCGTATCGCACTCGATCAGTCCGTTGATGAGGCCGGAGCCGCCCACAAGACCGATCTGGCCAATAGAGAGAGGAAGCAGCGGGCGCTTGCCCTTGTTGTCCAAATCGCTCCGGGCGTTCATCATCCGTTTGATGCTGTCCGAATGAGAGAGCTGGCGTTCCAGCTCCTTCTCATTGAAGAGCTCACCCTTGAACACCTCCACGGTTTTGGGAGTGTCGGGCACGACGTATCGGTCTTCCTCAATCTCGGTAATACATGGCATCTCCGTAGGGACATATGACAGCTTTTCCAGCCAAGCGGCGGCGTCCGGGTCTTCTTCGCGCTTTTTGCGTCTGCCAAGGATTGCTACCTGCTTGAACCGCTTGAACTCCTTGTCGGTAAAGCGCCAAACAGAAAGCTCAGTCAGGTTGTCCGCGAGGATCCTGCAGATGTCGGCGGTCATTCTGTAGAACGGGATCACATAGATCAAAAGTCCGCCCGGCATCAGATGGGGGAGGCTCTCGATCAGGAACCGCTTTTCATGACGCGTCCGGCTCCCTCCCTCGGATATGACGGAGAGGTAGGGCGGATTGAGAAACAGCAGATGAAACGCCTCGCTGCTGATCCGGCTATGGAAAAAGCTTCCCATACCGACGCGGGTAAGGCGGGCCTGTGCTTCCTCGGCCCTGGCTTCATCCAACTCCACGCCATAAGCATAGCAGTTGTTCCCGTCAGCGAGCTGCCGCAGGGCTTTCCCGCAGCCGCAGCAGGGGTCGAGAAGATTCGTGGTCACGCCCTCCGGAAACTTTATCCCTTTGAGGATATGGCTGATGTTCTCCGGATCGGTAGGGTAATACCCCATACGAACGTGATTCATCAACCTTCCGATGACTGCGGCGTTTACCGTGTCCTGTGTTTCCGGCAGCCTTTTGGCAAAGCCGGTCAACGCTTCATAGACCGGCTTGTACGCACGGGTCATGAGATTAAACCCGCCAAGACCTTGCAGAAGCTTTCCGGCGAATGAGGCCAGGCTGTCTTCTTCGGTTTCAAGAAGGGCAAGCTGCGCCTCTCCCAACGCCGTTAAAACGCGATCCCGTGCTTTCTGAAGCTCTATGTAAGCATCCTGTGCTCGGTGAGGATCAGTTTCCCGGTATTTCTCCACCCTTGCACGGTTGGTCAGAAGATCCGTGCTGCCTTTCAGGATCGCAGAGCGTGCGCCGGAGAGCTTTTCCAGGACATATAGACGCTCCTGGGCTTCAGGCTGCCCGCTCATCCCACGGTTCCTTTCTCACGGAAAGCAGGCGGTCCATCAAATCCTCATAGCGCATGCGCGCCAGATTACGCCGGCCTATATAGTTGTTGTGACCTCCCTTGTAGTCCTTCATATGACGGATCGAACGGTAAAGCAGGACGTTTTCTCCCATGGAGCAGGGCTGCTGGATGCAGACGTAGATACCGATTTCGTCCCACATCCCCATGAGGGTGCATTCACCGGAAGCGGCAATGCCTCCGGCATTTGAGGTCACCTTTGCGTCGCGCAGTCCGAGATCTTTTCCAAGGGCGCGGAGAAAACTCTTCCCTACGCACAGAAACGTCTTTTTTTCTCCGTTGGGACCGGACTCGCGCTCCCCGTGGATATACCCCAGGTCATGGCTGAGCAGAGCTGCCAGCCGACGCATGCTGGCTTCCTGGGATTGGATCGACATACGATTACCTCCTATGCAATTCAGAATGATGGCAAGGGTACCGATTTACCCTTGCCATCGATTTCGAGCTTATGCCGCAGGACGGATCAGCTCTTCCTTTTCGAAATCAAAGACCGGCGCATTTTCCTCCGGCGTGCCCGGAACGACGCGCAGCGTGTACCCTTGCGTTCGCAGCAGCTTGAACGTGCTGATGAGCCGTTTCAGCTCGAAGTCCTCGAAGTCCTCGACGTCCTCATCACATCCCTTCTGTGGCCTCTGTTCCGCGAGGGATTCACGAACGATCCGGCCGATCTCCTCGCGCAAAGCAGCTTCTTCTTTTTCCCTTGCCTTGGCTTCTTTCCTCTCGCCCGGAACTCTGTCCACTTGCTCGTAATTTCCGTCTTCCGCTTTCGCGGCAGGAAGGGTAAGGGCCAGCCAGAAGGAACGCAGCGCGGAAAGCAGCAGCGTTCGCAGCATACCGTGCTTGTTGGGGCGGAGATGGATCACTTCATCGGCTTTGATCTCGTCGATCTCGCTCAAAGCCGCGGTCAGTTTGCCGGTCTCCACATAAGCGGTGGAGAGAAAACAGGACACGACGGCGCAATCGGAGGCGAATACCTCAGCGGCGATGATCCGTTTTGACAGCAGGCGCCTGCAAACGACGGTAGAGGTTTCGATTTCGTCAGCGGTGATGATATCGCCATAGACCGTTCCCGCCGTGATCACGCCGCGGCCGGAAATGTGCTTTGCCTTGATGCCGTTCACCACGTTCAGATGGCCGTGTACGATCAGGTTGTCCGCAACGAGGTATTCATAGCTTCTGGATTCCCCTTTGGGAATGTATACGTTTTTCATGGTTCATTGCTCCTTTCTCAGTGCATCCCGGACGGTCATAAGGGCCTGGCCCAGAAGGTTTTGGCCCCTCCATTTGCTGGGATCATTGATATCTGGGTTGTATGCGGGCAAGCCGATGCCCCATATCAGGTCATAAGCGCTCGCCTCGGCCAGAATTTTGTCGCCGGTTTCCAGCAGAAAGCGTTTCAACGCTTCGTTCTGCCCGAATTTCAGGAGATTTCCTTTGACGACGATATCAAATCGGCTGGCTTGCCAAACCGCTTCGTTGTAATGCTTCACGATCCGCCCCAGACGTTTATATTCGCTGGGGACCTGCGCGCTCATGATCCGCGAAAACGCGGCATCATCACCGAACAGGCGGGCTTTTCCGGCCATCATATACTGCTCCGCCGTGTGATAGGCGATCCCGTTTTCGGTGAATCGGCAGTCGTACCATTGACTCAGGCAGCTCTCGGTGATGGTCCCATTTGGAGAAGCACGGTGCCCAAAGAAAAACAGATATTTTTCGGCGTTGCTGTTCATGCTTATCTGTTTCACCTCATGCAGCGTTCCACTGATTGTTAGACGACAACCGCACAGGAAGCAGCAGAGCCGTATTTGGACCGTCGCCCCGAAGGACGATGGGTGCGGTTTTGCTGCTTACGCATATACGGACCTTTTTTTCATCGGCGAACTGTTTCAGCGCATCTTTCATCTTGGTGAGATCGAAAGCGTATCGGATCTGGCTCGCGCCGTCTGCCTTCAGAAGAACGCTGTACTCGAAACCGCCGTTATTCAGGATGAGTTCCCTGCCGTTGAAGAAAACGTAAGGACGCGGCATATCGCGGCTACATCCGTCCAGATAGTCGATGGCGTCCGACAGCTTTTTTCGGTCCACCCAATACGACTCCGCACTGTGAGCTGGAACCACGTTCTCGATGCGCAATTCATCCGCAGCTACAAGCCGGCGGATCAGCAGTTTGGTGTCCGCCGAAGAGAACCAGGCGTAGCGAGGGCCGATACACAGATCGGTATCTCCGGCATCGAATAGCTTTAGCTGTGTCAGAGCATAGCAGGGGAGAATAAAGCTCCGCTCCACGGTCAGGCTTGGGTCGTCGTTGAGGGCTAAACGCAGCCCGTCCACACACCAAACGTGATTCCCGTCAAATCGGACGCCTGCAAAGGCTGGTTTTGAATCGTTCAAAAGCACCGCGTATTTGACCTTTTTGATGCGCTCTAACAGCGTAGGTGCGTTCAGAGCATAGTGTTGCTGTGGTTCCTCGTTCGGCCATGTGGGACACATGCTTACGTCCTGTACCGAAAATACGCCGGATTTGGATTCGGCGCAGAACCGCACTTTCATATCTTTACCGCCTCCGCAAAGCTCCGCAGTCAAATCACCGCCGTAATAGCGGCAGGCGCGGACTGCGTTGGCTGTATTGGAAAACATGAAAGAAAAGCTGTCTCCCTCTGCGGGAATCTCCACGCTCAGCCAGAGCGTAAGATCCGATGCGGTCAAACGGCAGACTCCGTTTTCAAAATCCACGCGGATCTGCTCCAACGACGGGATCGCTGAGCGTCGCAGGGCGCCGCTGACCTTCTTCATGGCGTCATAAAACGCTTCCGCATTGATACGGGCTCTCATGCTGTCCTCCTTTTTTGCTTTGCCAACACCGGCCTTATGTTGCAGGAGGTGGTGGCAAAGGTGACCTGCCGCACCCGGCTCTCGCCCAGCGTCAGGATGTTGTAGATCATATCTACCACGGCGGTCGCCGCCGTGATGTTTGCTGTCATGGCCTGGGGCGCGGACAAGCTCGCCTCGGCGCAGCTCAGCTCCGTGGGGAACTTGTCAGTATCTGACAGCACCTCCGGGTAGAGCTTGCCGACAGGCCGATATAAGGTCCTGCCGCCGGAGCGGATACCGCAGACGACCTGGCCGGTAAACTCGGAATTTCCGCTGTCAATGTAGATCAGCTCCTCAGCCTCGTAAAAGACCTTGTGGCACATTTGGCGGCTGCGGTTGTTGTCCACCGCGCCAACGAGGATCACAAGCTCCTTGTCCACAACTACGGGGGGATAGAATGTCGAGTAGGTCACCCTTGGAGCAATCAGTTCCTTCAGACGTTCCGCACTTTCGATGAAGGCCGGGACATACTCCGTTTCCATGCCGAACACGGTGGAGTAGCGTTCCGCCAGGACCCGCGCTTTGTTTTCGCCCAAATCAGCTGGAATGAAATTCTGCCGGATCAGGTTTTTTTGCTCCACCACGTCGCCATCGCAGATGATGAATCGGACGGGCCTGTTCAGCGTATAGAGCAGCCGGTACAGATGCGGCGCGATATGCCCTCCGGTGCCCCCGGCTCCCAGCATGACGATTTTCACAGAGCGGGTCATGGTAAATTTCATCCAAAGACCACCTCCAGACGCTTGCATTCCAGGGGATTTTCCACACTGCCTTTTCGCCCCTTGTGGCATGATTCATCGCGTTCGACCCGATCCAGCCATTCCATAGGGAAATCCTCCCCGACGCCTTCGATAACGTCGGCCGGGTCGATTTTCAGAAAGGTCCCGCCGCAGGAAACGCGGGCGGAAATATCCGGATAGAAATGATCCAGCCGCCCCACGACGAGATAGAGTCGTGTGGCCTTCTCGTCGGCGTCGTCCACAGCGGAGAATTCCGCTGCCATGCTGTTATGGCTGTGGATGTCTGCATAATGGAGATAGCGATCCTCCGGGAGCTCGCCTTCTTCCACCCGGTAACCTATGAATGCTTTGCTTGTGGTCTGCCGGGGTATGTGCAGGACGAATCGCTCCTCCAGCCGATCCCAATAGATGAGCGCCATCGCCTCAAACTCTCCCCTCTGATCCATGAAAGAGCGGAAAAAGGAAAATAGCTGCCCCATCAACTCTCGTGGGATAAGGGGGAGAGCCGGGGTGAACCCGGCTCTGACCTCGCAGAAATCCGCGACTTTGGCGGTAGGAGCGATAAACTCTCCCAACTCCGTCCTCCGCAGTTCGTAGATCTTGCCGTCGGAAGACGGGATCAGATTGATGATCTTGCCCGACTTCCTGGCGGCTTCTACCGTGGGATAGACGCCCTTGTAGGCGGCAATGCCCTTGCTCCCGGCTCTGACCTGCGGCGACACATAGCACTCAGGGTCTTTGAGCTTGCCCTTTTTCAGCGCGTCCAGGAACGCCTTGGATTTTTCGATCTCCTCCTTGATCGTGGCGATGGTGGTATTCTGAGGGTCCGCAATGGCTTTCGTGATATCACCGTACTTCACGCTCCAGGACACCTTTTTCCCCTCAGCCAGTTCGGGAAAATCGTCCGCCTTTGCGATGCGAAGCTCCTCGAAGGTCACAGAGGCGTCCTGGATCGGCTCCCTGGCGCTCCCATACTTGAAGACTGCGGGCTTGTCAAAGAGGGATACCTGCTGCCCTGCAGAGGGGTTCACTTCAGTCTGTCCTTTTTGGGATGCAGACGCAGATCCTGCGGCATTTTCGGAAAACGCGGCAAACAGATCCGGCTCCGGTCCTTCTTCCGATCCTGCTTTTTCTTCCACCGCCTCTGTCTTAACGGTGGTTTCCTCTTTCGGCTCTGCGTCTGCCGCAGTGCCCTTTTCTTTCTCCCTTGCCGCAGGTGTGGCTTTGGAGTCAGTCTCGGTTTTGTGCTGCGGCGCTGTTGACGCCGGGCCAGTCTGGGCTTCATCGAAGAAGGGGGGAGGATCGGACGGAGCTTCGGCGCTGTTTCCGAAGATCGCCTCTATGTCGATCCCATCATCTCCGACTTCCTGAAAGTCGAATAGTTCATCGGTTCCACTCATAGGTTTGCGCTCCTTTCCTGATTCTGGACACAAAAAAGACCGCAACCGCCCTTGCAGGCAATTACGGTCTTCTTGGTCCTTATGTATTTTTGTATTTCACGGTCCGCTGCGGAGGCTGGGGGCACACTTCGCCCCGGCCTTGTTCATTCCGCCCTCACATCGCTCCGCCCTAAAATGCTCCGCCCTGAAATACGAGTTCAGTATAGCATGGGAGTAGAGGACTGTAAACTTGATTCTTTATCAAGTGGCTGCGCGATTATCAAAGAAAACATTGAGAGACCAGGTTCATCCATGCAAATAGTTGGACATTAGTGCCATATCTCGAACAGAGGAAAGCTGATTCTCTTCAAACCAACTTCGGAGCTATCAGTAGGTTCCCCATAGCCACTTGAACTAGATTTAGGAATACTTCAAGAGAGCAAAAGAAATACCAAGAGGATTAAGACGGTAATCCCATGTAATGGCACGGTCACCGGCATTTTCGATTTCAAATCGAAGTTCTGTGTTTCCGGCAGACCTGGCGAGCTTGTCCAACGGCCGAATGATAATATCCTTGTTGGCCTTAGGCAACTCGTCTTCCGATATACTGACCTGGTAAGAAGTTCTACAGCCGCAGACGATCAGGAATAGTAATGACAAGAAAATAAGAGCCAGTCGTTTTATCCTGCGCATACATTGTTGCTCCTTTCAGGTCTCGAAGTTTGTCCGTTTTGCAACACAAATGCCGAAGGAGGCGGTTTTCTTACAGGTTTCCCGTAATTGTCTTCTTTTCTCGCCGAAGTCTTTAGGCAAGCATGATCATTTCGGATGCATCCAAATTCGCAATGATTGGATTGTGAACTGGACGCTGTCTTCCTCGTAGATCCAGCTCAGGGTCGTCATGCTTTCTGGGTCTTAGGTGAGAAACAGTATGCCTTGGTTTTGCCGACTATTACCTCAGAAACAGTATCCCCGTTAGGGACAATTACTGTCGCCCACCATGCTTCATAGCTATGAAGGAAAAGCTAATCAGTTCATCGGTTTCATATCAATCTACCCGGTGTTTTGTTCTTTGCGCGCCGCGTAGAGAAACAGAGAAAATGTAGGTAAACAACAGATTCCGGTTGTCGCAAACGTGTTTTTGAAGTCAAGAGGAAAGGCTTTGCGCATTATGTTGGGCAAACAGAACGTCAGCCTTTCCAGCTCTGCCGGTTTAGCTCACGCGGGATGATGTGATGGCTTTATGCCGTAACAGGGCTGACAGAGTCGTTTTGAAGCAGCTGCAACCCGCGTCGGAAACCAGCAGCGCATAGGCGAACAGCCGGAAAGGACACAAATGAAATCCTTATTTGACAATCTTGGCGGAACCTACCACAGCGAGGGTGATTACCTCATCCCGGATATCGTCACACCGGAGGCCCCGCATATCGGCGTATGGGGCAGAAGGCGGAAATACTTTTTGCAGCAGCACCATGAAAGTATCCATAACGCCATGCTTCTCAGCGGAAAGTTGAACGCCCATCTGGAAGAGATCGACCGCTCGGCCAATGAAATGTTCGACCTGCTGATGAAGCAATACGCCGAACGCGAAGGTGTGACGGAACAGCTTAGGCTCATCAAGAATCATTATCTTTGCATCTTCGCGATATGCACAGCGGGTCAAGGCAATTTTCTGCCACTGACCTCCGGAGAGGTTATTACCAGTTGCGGAAAAGCTGCCCACGACCTCGTCAAAGCCGCTCGGCTGGTGCTCTATGAATTCCCAAGCACCTGTGCGTTTTGCAAGCTGCGTCAATTCCTCTGTATCTGCTCGGCGGTTCGTATCAGAAACCGTTATGTTTTCTCTGATTGTTGCCTCGTAACGAGCAAAATCCCGAAAGACAGCCGACATTGTTTTACGAGTTCTCGATTAATGATCATGAATAAAAATAAAAATATAGGGACTCGCGGACGTATTACATACTTTTGTTCAGCGTTGCCCAAGATAATATTTTCGTTTGATCGAATCAAGCAGTTTTGCCTTTTGAAACAGACGCTTTTGATTACTGAACCCCGCTGTCCTAAGAGCGGCAGGGGAGCGCCGTATACCATCAGCCCGTGTTCATTTTTTCGTTAACTAATCTTTTTCTTTCATTCCTTCCATGTATCCGCTTGCTTGTAGAGTAAACAGATGAGCATACTTACCTCCTAGCTTCATCAACTCAGTATGGTTTCCATACTCTAGCAGTTCACCTTTTTCTATAAACAGTATCTGATCGGCTTCACGAGTGGTTGATAAACGGTGAGAGATAAGTAACACTGTCTTTCCTTCGGAAGCCGTCATAATATCATGGTTAATATTATACTCACTTTCAGGATCTAATGAACTTGAAGGCTCGTCCATGATTAGTATTGAACTGTTTTTATACAACATACGCGCAATTGCAAGTTTTTGTAACTGGCCGCCTGATAATACTATACCTGCTTCATCAAAATACTTTGTGTATTCAGTGCGTACACCACAGTCTTTCTCCACTATCTCGCACCACAATCCTACGCGTTTAAGGACATCCTCCACAAGCTTCTCGTCAGTGTTTTCCACCTCGGTGCAAGATATAAGCTCGTCCAATGGCAACGAATACATTGGGTAGTCCTGAAAAACTGTAGTCACTGCACTTCGGAGAGTCTCTACATTTATCGTTCTAATATCCCTTCCATCGAGTGTAATTGATCCAGAACTAGGGTCGTAAAAACGTAACAGTAGTTTTATCAGCGTTGTCTTGCCGGCTCCGTTCAAGCCCACAAGAGCAAGTTTTTCACCTTGCTTCAGGGTAAAACTTATATTTCTTAACACATACTCTTCACTATTAGGATAACGAAAACTGACGTTGTTAAAAGCTATTTTTGAAAAGCTATCAATAGGTAGAGAAGAACCTGTTTGAGTTTCAATTCTAGGTACATAGTCCAGTATTTGGCGCAAATGGTCAACATACAAAGCACTTTCTTTTAAGTCTGCTGCTAATAATGAAAATGAACTAATAATACTATGCATATTTTGAAACGAGGTGAGCAATACGGTCATATCAGCAATTGAGAACCATTGTTTAAACAAACCTAACGCAACATAGGCGTATGGAATCGCGGTTGTGCTTGTAAGATTCAAGAACAGCAGTTTCAAGTTGTGTAGCTGCTGGCTCCACGCCATTTTTCTTTGTGCATGATGTTGCTTTTCCTGCGCTGTTATATAATTATTTAGCAACAGCTCGCCCAAAGAAGCGTACTGCTTAATATCAGCCGCAGTGGAGCGCTGAAATAGAACGTTCTTAAAATACTCAGTTCTGCGGGTAAGTGGCACAAGCTCTTCATACGCTACCAATTGCTTTTTGTTAAACGAAATGTTGTAGAAATAGATTCCTAACTCCAAGGCAAAAACGATGATGATAAACCAAGGATTAATATGTGCCAACACGCTGATACCGACTAATGATTTGATTATTCCTGATAAGAGCATATACAAGCTCATAAAGACCCCTATCGATTGGGCTTTCGTTCCATTCGCAGCAAGCATGATCTTGTCATATTGCGTAGGGTCATCAAACTGTGCTGTATCCATATGCATTATTTTCTGCAACAGCATAGTATTTAGAAGCTTTTCCATACGCATACGAAGCGTTACATCAACTCGTATGCTGAGAACTGCCATCCTTATAAGATTATCGAGTAGTTGTATCAGAATATACACAGCAACCAATAATAGCATATGTAAGAGTCCACACTGTTTGGTAAATGCATCAATAAGCAACTTATAGATCAGCAAGCTGATTGTTGTTGGGACAGCTGTCCATATAAGATAAACTGCAACATGGAAGAAAGCATGTTTATCTGCCCTCCATACAAGCCTAAGCATATACCGAATGTTCTTCATGTGTTTCTCCCCCACCCGCGTTGTGGTTTTTGATGCTGCTATGATTACGTGTTCAGCCGATGGTACTAAACAGGCATTTACTGGGAAGCATAGTTGTATATTGAAATATCGACGCAAACGGTAAATAATCTGTACCTACCGTGCCACGACGAAACTTGAGATAATGGATCGGGCAGTGTCACCACTTATCGCCACTTGTCGAGATGTGGCGACACTTTTCGAAATGCTGAATGATGCGAAAGGTTGGATCATCATTGCCTGAGACAGAACAGATCTCCGCCGAGGGGTTGACGGATTGACCGCAATCGTGTAGGAGCAGTTTCAAATGAATCCGGACGAGAAGAATGTGCTGTTCCTGTTTTGCGGAACGAAGCCAGACAGGATTAAGGGTCTCATGTATGAAGGCGATGGATACCTGCTTCTGTATAGGCGGCTAAGCGCCGGAAAGTTTCGCTGGCCCCGAAACCGACAGGAGGCTATGAGCATTACGCAGGAGCAGCTTGAATGGCTCATGAAGGGGATGATCATAGCTTCCACGATCCGGGAAACTCGACCAAAACGCTTATGCTGAACTGGTCAAAACGCAGATTTTTCAGAGGCGAAAACCGCTGAATGTCCCTAGGGAGAGCACCGGGTCTAGGAAATGTCGAAAATGGTGTTCCATTGATGCAAATTCTGAATAAAGCTTTGAAAAAATCGCTTGGAAGACTGTCTTCCCAGGCCAATTATGGGGACACATGGATGATACAGATTTCTCTTTCCTCGATGATCTTCTCCCGTGGTTTGATGCGCTCCCTGATGATTGCAGAAAACCTCGAATAAGATCTTCACCATCGACGGCCTCGTGCCGCCAGTTTCCTTTGGTCGTACGGGTCTTTTACCGCTTACATATCGACCATATGCATAATCTGTTCTACTATTTATAAAAGCTGTACGCTTCTTCCAGAGAGCTATGCAAGTTGTGACGCGATCTATCGTGGCTTGTGTTGCTTGACGGAATTTAGAATCCTCGATATTCCTCCAAAATGCTATACCAACTGCGAAGCGTAAGTACGCATCGCAGTTGGTAAGTTGTTTCCTGAATATCAGCGAGACTTAACCGCCGTGGTATGTTTGACCTATTGGACAAATACTTGGATGATACAAGAATGTCATGGCGCAGTAGCGACAACCGATTGCACATTGATCGCCGCCTGGAATATCGAAAGTCTTAATATACGAGCAGTAATTTGGCTCTTGACAGTTAATCCTCATTTCATTTCGATCCTCTTCGAAAGATAGCAGAATAATAGATGGTGTTTTATACATTTCTAATTCCTCCATAATAATAACTTAAACTGTATTATATGATTACGAATTGTTGTCCCTTCGCTTATCGAAAAAATGGCGAAACAGTTTGTTTATCTATATCTTTCATCTTCGGAAGTACAAAAGACGATACTAATGGAGTTGCCGCCCGCCCGAAATGTCCCCAATTAGACCTCATTGCGTGTCCGTAGATTGCTCGGTATAATGTCCACATCCTGAGGAAAGGAAGCGGCCCCAGAGGATGTAGACATGCTTTGCCCGGCTATGTCATCCTCTGAGGCCATGGTTCCACGAGAACCGTGGTTATTGTATCAGAGTATGACGTAATTGCAATAGGAACCGACGAATTTCTTTGTGTCAGCCATGAAAAATCTGCTGGAGAAAGAGACGCTGGAGGAGTTCCGCTTTCTGCTGAATGCCAACTACGACTCCGTAAACCCCATGTCGCTCATTCTCGTCGGGCAGACAGAGCTTTGGGACGAAAAGCTGCGGTTACAGCGTTATGCTGCGATCCGGCAGCGCATCAACATCTACTGCGTCATGCCCCATCTTGATCGGGCGGAGACCGAGCAGTACATTCGCGCCCACATCAAGTATTCCGAGGCAGAGCAGCAGGAAATCTTCACCGCGCAGGCCGTCGACGAGGTGTTCAGCATCTCGTCCGGCATTCCAAGAGTCATCAACCGCATCTGTGAGCAGTCTCTGACATATGCCGCCCAGCAGCAGAAAAAGCTGGTAGATGATCACATGGTTCGCTACGTCGAAGCCCATGAAATGCTGCCTGTCTGACGCCAGCCGTGGAAGCCGAGGCCTACCACCCCGGCGCTCCCGCGCCAGGGACAGGACAGAGAGCAAAGCAAGTGAGGGACAAAAATTCTGGTCTATTCAGGGACAGCTCATGTGAGCAGCAACACTAATGGTGAAGAAGTGAGCGTTGAGCGATATGGCCAAGACTCCAATCTGACTATGTACTAAGAGTGCTTATGAATATACAGTTGGGGTATACAAATGGAATAATACACAAATCTAAGTGTATCCGTTTGTTTTTTACATTTGCTTATTTCAGGGTGTTCTTATGATTTGCTGAATTCTGGTTTTTAAGTAGTTCTTACGAATAGAACACCGGTTTGATACAGCATTAAGGCTTCCTCGTTCAATAAGTGCTTGTGCTGGACAGCCTCCAGCACAAACTAGTACGAATGCACATTCCTGACATTGGCTAATTGCATGACGTCTGGCATGAATCAATTCAACAAATCTGGAGAATCTAGCACCTTCGAGGATTTCATCAAGACTACATTCATTAATATTCCCAAATGAATACCTCATATCTGTAAACATTTGACAAGGGAATACATTTCCATCGGGTGCGATACGCAAACCACAGTTTATCTCTTCTTTAGACGCATTGTATGTACATCCGATGTCTGCATTTATGAAGTCATAGTTTATTTTTTCCGAATGGGTTTCATTCCAGGTGCTCATTAGGTTAATAGCGGTAGGGTATCTCAAATACTCATCGTCATCCAAATATTCATCAAATTGGCTGTTATTATCACTAGTCCTGTGTAAAATGGCAGCATGGATTGAATCTAATATGCAGTTATTATTTATGTAGAAGCTTCCTTGAATCAGATCAAGAATACGCTCTAGCTTTGTAATGTTTCCTTTGTACAGATTGATTCGAAGTGCTATTTTTCCGCAATACCCTTTTTCTCTAGAGTTTATTATGCCGTATACATTTTGCTTAAAGCAGCCATCTCCTCTAGTTTTATCATTAGACTCTTCATTGAACCCGTCAAGGGTTATTTGAATGTTTGGGTTATATTTTGTTAATATATCAATGTTCCTTTCTGTAAAACACAATCCGTTTGAAACAATGTTAACCCCCAGTCCGATGTGCTTTGAATGCTCTAATGCTTCATCCAAATGTTCATATAAGAAGGGTTCTCCTCCAGATAAGGTTACACTGCTCAATCCTTTTTCAGATAATTGATCAAACAATTTTAACAAAGTCGATATGGGTATATAGCATCCTGAATTAACTAATTTTTCATTATAACAATAAGGGCAGTTGCGATTGCATGTTCCAGTGATTTCAACATATGCTCCAATGATCTTGCTCATAGTTTTGACCATTCCTGTTATTATTGATTTGTATCACAATTTAGTTGCCAGCCATAAGCAGGGGATATTCCATTACTTTAATTGTTCAATTGTGGAGGCATTGGTCTGGCGAATCACAGAAGGCTAATCCTGTTTGCTGTTCATTTATTAAAGTCTATTACAATAAGGTTGGTTGGAAGTCCGGCAAGCCAGCCGGGCTTTTTTCCATCTCATGCCTGAGCTATAATAAGAGGAGCAACTGGCTGGAGCTTAGGGGCTTGATGGATAAGACCACTATTCGGAACGAATAACAACACCAATTGCGCATAAACAGTGCAAAATATACTCGGCATCTTTGATGAGTGTTGTTTTGTTATCAAAAAAAGGAGAATAAGTATTGACATAATCTTGAATGATATCACTTTGGCCTTTTCCATCACAGAGTTGATACATTTTGAATGCTGTTTCATTAAGTACATACATACTACTCGTTTGCACATCCGTTAACAAAACATTACCTCCATATAGTTCTTCAGCATTTAATTGTTTTCTTTTTATTCTCATCAAACCACTCCGATCAAATACCATTTTTAGCATCATTAATATCTTAATTCTGATTATATTAGGAGGTCTGAATAGATATGGCGAATCCCGGCAATGCAGCGAAACAGGAGAATAACAGTTCTCTGCATTTTTAAGGAAACGCCGCACAATAGCTGGAACTAAAATCGTCGAGCACGCGGCGCTATCTTTCACCATGATGTGCGGAATTCTCTCACTTTTTGCTGTCGAGGGAATGCTCAGTCAAACCGCCAGGCAGGGCCTGTCAGCCAGAATGAGATTCGCCAGGGCGAACAGCATATTCAGTTTTGCTGTCTGTTTTCGCAGCCCTCGGTATCGTGTTTTTCGGTATCTGAATTGCCCCTTTACAACCCCGAAGATATGTTCGACCTTTGCTCTGACAGAAGATTTCTCGTGTTCCCGGCGCTTGATCTGCGCCTGAGATCGGACAGACCGTGTTTTGCTTTGTGAGAGTCTGCGGTTGGTCTTATGTTAGCCCATCCATGATGTTCCTGCTTAACTTATGAATCTTTAAATGCTGTACCAGTCCTTTCCTTTATAATTGCTAATTTGCTTTCGTTTGTGACAGTATCGTTCTTATAGACTTATAGATAAAAATGACTTTATAGTGCACTCACTCTGACCATGCAGTTGGGTGTTATGCCGATCTCTCTTGCTGCGGTAACCGGGTTGATGATTTGAAGGGGCTATGAAAATGCTGTAATTCGCAAAACTCAGCTTGTTTTGCTTTTAGTGTCAACTATGAGTATGCAAAAATATACAGCGGTTCAATAAGTTATAGTAACAGAATCATTAAACCTACCTTTGCTGGTGTTGATGTCAAAAGCTACGTTTGATCCGTGGAAGTACGCATTTGAAAACCAAATAGCGCGATTTGAAGGAAGAGAAGAATATGCTGAGTATACTGTTGTAGCTGTGGGATTAGTCTTGTTTATTGAGATCGTATGCGAATAATTCGTTGTGACTACTAATGATGCCAGGTTTGTGGATGTGTTGCATTCAGGAAAAACGACCAAATCGCCACTCGTATCATAATACATATCGAAACTTGAAACGGTTATATTCGGCGCATCGTCTCCGGGTGACCAGTAAGCTGAGAGACCACTAGGCCGATAAATATCAATGGATGAAACACCATAATAGCGAGAATAAGTAATCGTAAAGGTAACTGTCATGAATATTTTTTCATTTAGCGGGGATAGATTAGTGTAATTGGCTTGATACTGAGCGCTACTTCTATCTTGTTCTCTCGTGTAGAAATCATCCAGATTGATTATCTTTAGATCATCCCCTGATTTCTCTATACCAATAATGTAGAGGGCTTCAGGTACTCCATCAGCTCGCATCTGATCAATTCTTATGTAGTTATCAAATACTGAAACTGTAGATGTTTCCGTTAATTCAATCCCCGATACATCGGTAAAGACAGATACGATTTCATCACGCATTTTTTCTCCTGCTTCTTTTGAATCAGCAGCCACAGTAATGAAGGAAAATGGGTAAAGCAAAAGGAAAAAAGCAGCCACAAATGCAACAATTTTACGCATTTTCAATCTCCTCCTATTCTTAATTGATGGAAATCCAGTATGGGCTTGCGTTATTCATACTCCATCATTTCATTCTTTCGTTATACAGATAAGACATTGAGACTCTGTTCAAGCCGTCATTTTCCTTTTCTCCGAATCTGGTAGAAACTACTGTTCTCACCCACATAACCCCACCGGTCATCCTGCGTGTTGATATATAACTGATGGGACTGGATACCGGACCTCCAATTCGTCACCATATCCTCCTGTGCTTTCCGGGGATCTTCCGTCTGCTCCAGCGTTCCCACCAGCTCATATTCCTCCGAGAGCTGGGAGGTATAATTCTCCGTGACCTTATAGATCATACCGTTGTAACGGACATAAGATCCCTTGGAGAAAACGCCCAAGGCTGCAAGACCGAGAAATGCAGCAACGAGGAATACCGGGATGATGATGAACAAGGCCTTTTTGCCCGTCGTCGCGCCTGTGTTCTTCGCCATAGCCAACGCTTTCATGTGGAAAAACCGGCTTTGTTCCTGCGCAAAATTCGGATCAATGTTTACTCCGCGTGCCATAATCTGCCTCCTTTGCAGTATGTCCAGCGTTTCCTGATTATCAAAAGGGTCAACAACCAGTGCAGATTAGGATGCTTTTACCACAGGTGATCCCGGTGAAGAAATAAGTGATTCAATTAGATACCTCATTCTCAATCAGTGTCCCGCCATGCATACGGTAGCACACGTCGCAGGTGGCGGCTACTTCCGGGTCATGGGTGACGATGATGACGCAATAGCCATTATCAATCACCTGTTTCCTCAGCAGTGCCATTATAGCTGTCGTGTTCTCGTCGTCCAGGTTTCCCGTGGGTTCGTCCGCCAAGATCACCTTTGCCCCGGATGCCAGGCTCCGGGCAATGCCCACCCGCTGCTGCTCTCCACCGCTGAGGTTGCCAGGGAAGCGCTTGTGCAGCGTGTCCGGCAGGCCCACGCTCAAAAGAAGGGCGTCCGCCCGCTCGGAAGCTTCCTCCGTGGGGGTGCCCTGCATCTCCATGGGGAGGCATACGTTCTCCCGCGCCGTCAGCAGGGGCAGGAGCTGGTAGGCCTGGAAGACAAAGGCGATCTTCTCCCGACGGTAAGCGTCCAGGTCCATGTCCGCCAAAGGCTCCCCTTCGCAGACGATGCCTCCCTCCGTGGGGGTCTCCATCCCGGCAAGGAGGCTCAGGAGCGTTGACTTTCCGCTGCCGCTGGGGCCGGTGATGGCGTACATCTTCCCCGGCTCGAAGGCGGCGTTCACCTCCCGCAGCACGGCCTTTTGTCCGCCGGGATAGGTGTAACTCAGGTTCTCGATGGACAGGATGGACACGGTATTTCCCCTCCCTCATTCTTTCGTCTGCAACAACCGCATTGGGCTCTTTTGCAGGATGGACGCGGAGATGGCGGCGGAGGCCCCCACGCAGAGGGCGAAGTGGGCCAGTACATACACCAGCGGCACGACGATCACCCTCAGAAAGCCGGAGCCGTTCACCGCAAAGAGGGCGATCACCGCCAGCACCAGCCCGGCTAGGCACAAAACCGCTTGCTCCAATGTAAGCCGCCGGATGGTGAGCTTCTTCGACCAGCCCAGGGCCCGGAGGATTGCCGCCTCCTTCTGCTCCTGAAGGATCATCAGCACGGGCAGCAGTGTACCCAGGATCAGGGCCGCCGCCACGGTGAGGGGATAAAGGGTCTCGATCAGCCGATACACCCGGTAGATGCGGTCCGCGTCGGAGGTGTCCATGCTGAACACAGGGGGCTTTTTGGCGGTATACTGAATCTCCACTGCCAATTCTCTGATCTTATCCGCATCCTGATAATCATTCAGCGTGAAGCTGGCGGAATCAAGATACAAGGTCGTTCCAAAGAAGAAGTAGGCACCGAATGCCGTTACGGGAGCATAAACAATTGTCTTTTCCTGCGTTGTTTCCACCTGACCGATAATCGTATAGAAGCTGCGATACTGATCCCGTAGGGCCAATTTCTCCTCCATGGTACGGGGATTTACGTTGTGGCCTGAGCTCAGCCACTCGATACAGTTGAATTCCTCAATGCGCACCTCATCCCCCAGCTTCATTCCTTTTCGTTCCATCACCGGGGTGGGCAGGATGCAGACCTTACCCTTTTCCTGCATGGCCGTTTCTTCGTCCCAGCCATCCAGCCAAGTCACAGGGTCAGAAATAACGGTGTCCAGACGGTTGGTAAAAACCACCTCGGCCAGCTCCAGTTCCAGTTCACCTTGGTCGATGCCATCGTCATACCGGCACACATAGACCGGGTCGCTGAGCATCCCGGTCTTCATCAGGTTTTCAGCTTTGCCCAGAGAAAGCCCGTCATAGAAGTTGACCTCCACTCTGACATTTTTCATCATTTCCCCATAGCGCTCCCGCAGCACCGTGAGCTGCCCCACGGCCCCCACCAGCAGGGTCGCAAGCAAAAGGGTCAGCAGCGTTTTCACTCCGGCTCGGCGGATATGCCGCAGCACATAGCGCCGCAGGAAGCCCCGGATGGGCTTCCCTGTGACGGTCACGGGGACGGCCAGCACCGCGGCCGCCCGAGCCAGATCCTCCATGCCGATCTCCGCAGCGGCGGTCCCGGCCTTTTCCTTCCTGCGCTCGCTGTCCTGCAGAAGCTGGAGGGGGCTGCGCTTCCCTAATGCATGGAGATAGGCCCCAGCCATGAGGGCGGTCACCAGCAGAAGGCTTAGTGCCCCCAGGAGATAGACGCCCCCGTGGACTTTCGGCATGGCCTCCAACCCTGCCTCGGCAAATTCCGCCGCGCTCTGCCTTGCCGCCGCGCCGGACCGGACCCAGGCGGCGGCCAGCCCCAACAGGGAGGAAACGCCCGCCAAGGCCAGCAGGGGTAGGAGCAGCGCCCTGGCTGCCGCCCGCCGGGGCGTACCCAGAGCCCGGAGGATGGCATATTCTCTCCGCCGCCGGTGGAGGAACAGATAGAGGGTCAGCCCCACCGCCAAAAGGGAGGCGGCGGCAAAGATCAGGAGCTTCATCAGGGTCAGGCTCCGGGTTTGGGCCATTTTCTCCGCGATCAGCGGCCATCCGGCGTCGTTCCAGGCATACTTCAAGCCCATTTCCTCCACCAGCGGCAGGCATTCTTCTCCAAAGGCGGCGATATTGTCCGCGTTATGGACGATGAAGCTTACCTCCGCTGGGCGGAAGCTGTGGTTTTCCAGGTCGCAGCTTGCAGACAGAAAAGACGCGGGCACAAAGATGGTGTTGTCGGAATATGCCCAGTAAAGCTCTTGTTCTTGCAAAGAGCCGGTGGAATAGTAAGAGTAATGTTCCTGCTCCTGCCAGCGGCGGCCACCCGTATCCTGCCAGGTCCCCACGATGGTGAAAGTTTGCTCGACCCACTGTGTGGCATATCGCCCTTGGGTGACAGCCACGGCTCCCAGGGGCTGATACTGTTCCATAAGGTAGTTCCCCAGCTTCATCGTGACTGTATCCCCCAGAGCCAAACCGTTTTCTGTCAAAAATCGCTCACTCACCACACAAACGGGGCTTTCCTCATCTTCGGGACCCAGAAGGCGGCCCTGGCCTATGGTCAACTGATTGCGGGCCGCCCGGCGTATGGAGGCCATATCGTCGGTATATACTACGTCGAAGGTATGGAGATCGTCGTTGGTGACTTGAATCAACTCCCGCAGAGGTGCGAACTCCTCCGTTTCCAGGTAGTTCTCCGGCAGATCGGTGATATCCGTCCAATAGGGCCACCAGCCCTTGCGACTGTCGTCCCCCAGGAACAGGCAGTTTCTGGTGCTGCTGGCATAGAAAGCCTGCGGATTCCGAGCCACGAATACATAGCGCCGCCCCTTTTGGATGGACAGCATCTGCTCGCGTGATATATCATAATCCATGCAATTCACGGTATATCCACTGCCGGCATACATGCTGACGTTCGGGTCAGTGCCAATATAGTCTTCCCGCATAGCGTAGACGAGCAGGTAAGTCTTTTCATCAAGAAGTGCCTGCATCTGAGCCAGCTTTGCCGGATCTCCGGCCAGGATCTTAACATCTTCCAAAAAAAGAGTACGAACGCCATCTGTTGCCCGCTCACCGCCTGTGCTTGTGAAATCTAGGTGTATCTGTGATTCGTCTACATACCCACTTACTGTAGCTTCGATTACCATACGGTCCGTGTAACAGTACTCTGCAAGTGGACCTTCGATCCGCCGGTATTCCTTCATAATTCCTGCGGTCATATAGCGTTTGTCCACAGCGTCGATGTAAGGCAAGGCTTCTAGGGTTTCCAGGTTCGCAGCACTAAGGGCTTCATGGTGCAGATCCTCGTTGTTTCCGTAGTAGAATGTACCGGGATTCGTGGGGTCTGTCAGAAGGAAATGGCTGACCTTCCCAGTCGCGGGTCTGCTCACCTGGCTCCGCTCCACGGTGAGGACGCCCTCCACCTTCTCTTCCGCCTCCCGCACCGCCTCGGTCTGCATGGCGTAGCTGGATAGGTTATCCAGCAGCAGAAAGCAAGCTACTGCCAGCAGCAAGACGGTCAGCGCCGTCTTCACCGGGCTGCGAAGCAGCATTTTGAACGCATATCGGCTTTTCATTCATATCCCTCAATAAATAACAAATGGTATTGCAGCTTAGGTTGGCTTAATAGATTGTTGAATTGTCTTATTATTGATATTGCGAAGTCACTGCTATATCGGTGGTTGCGTTTCGCAAAAGGACTTTAGCTTCAAGCATCAAACGAATTGCGCAATTGTCACTCATTCTTCAATCATCACTAAACAGCAGGTAAAGCATGACCTTCTATTCACAGGCTCAAGAGCAAGTGAGGCAAGCGCATACACTTCACACACTTTAGATGCTTTCTGCAGATAAGCGCTTCTGGGTCTTTTTTCGATTCCGAATTAGCTACAGTTTATGCCTGATAGGGCTTTGCCGCATTAGATGCTGCAGATGTGGCGTTTTCAAGGTATGCAAAATTGTAGGTGCCACACTCGTTGAGGCAGTCAGTAGGCGATCCGCAAGCGCATGAATAGGCAAAAACCGTCATTTTCGCCTGTTTATGTCTTTTCCGCTGATTAATTCTCTTCATAAGAATCTATCCTTTCCAGATTTCAGAAATCATGATTTATAGCTGCAATACCATTTGTATTCTTCAAGCGCTATTTGATATCCATTTAGCAAGGTTATCTATAGTCATATGCTGGTAATTACTCACGAAATCAGGATGAATTTCAAGGTGAAACCTTGTTTGAACCAGCAGCATAAGGTAAGTCATTGAAATTGCATCTAAATTGAATGGGGCAAGAAATAATGACGTCATATGATAGGCGCAAGAAACTGACTCTGGTATCTTAAATTCATGAAACAGATGCTCTTGAATTACTTTCACAGCGAGTGCTCTCTTCATTTCTATTTCATTCTCCTTACGGAATAACACGAGTGGAAGCGAATTGCAAATAGGCATCTTCGATATCCAACGCCAATCGAGTCATCTCATCATGGCTGAACGTGTTATATACAGGAATCGAATCAACTGGATGAACTGGATTCGAGTAATTTTCTACCACTTCATTTTTTACATACACAATGGATACTCGTTCCTTATCAACAGCAGATGATGAGTCAATCAGCAAATTAGATATGCTTATTCCATCAACAGGGTAACCGTTCTGTCGAAAAATCCCCTCACTTAGGTTTTCTGCGAATTCGACGGAGTAGTATATAAACGGGATGCTGCAAATAAACAAATTTGTTGGCATTGATTTTGAGAGCATAAAGGGAACTATCCCAAAGCCATTTGGTACAGTATCGTCGAACGGGAGTACAGGTTCCGATATATGCAAGATCACAATTTCTGGATGGCTTCTTCTTTCTATATCTGCCAAGAATCGATTAACAGCGTAAACTTTCTCAACTTCAGAAGCGCTTGAATACAGAATGGGGTATAGGGTCTTCGTTTCACATAACAAAGAATTCTCGTCAGTACTAAAAACTATCACCCGGTATTTTTGGGATAGTTGTTCTACACATTTCAAACAAGTTCCCATGCTTATTGGGTCGCTCACTATGCTGCCAAACAAAATGTAGAATGAATGCAAACGTTCCAACGCGCCTGCGGGTTTGGATGGCATCGGAGGGACCTGTGCCGGCAAATACATAAAGCCGCAATTATTCGCAGCCGCTATTCGCTCAAACGATTCACGCTCCTCTGTAGTTAGCCTTTTTGAACAAACCACTCGCTTTTGCAGTCTAATTGCTGCAAGAACAAGTTGTTTAGTGTACTCATCGTTCTTTTCTTTATTTAATACATCTTGGTGATCCGCGACCAAGAGACAATCCCAAAGATGCGAATCTTTTTCGATCTCTTCCTGCACGCACAATCCTAATCGTTCACGATAGTCAGCAAAGCCTCCATCTTCTCCAATCAACCCGGAGCCTGGAAAAGACAGTAATGTAGTAATTTTATATTCGGTACAGCCATCCATGATATACCTAACAACAGGAAGTGTAGCTGGAAGAGTCGGGAAAAAAGCACACTTGATCATACTGATATCTCCTTACCCCAGTCATATAGGGACTCATTTTGGAAGATTATCGAACGAATCTTGTTTTCGACGGAACGCTTACTTCTAGCACAATGCATTAGTTTAGTCTTTGCGGAGAGCATTTCGCCATCATCACACAGTCTCGAGCAAATAGTGCAGTGCCTGATTGCCCAACAATTCTTGCACTGTTCAGCAGTTAGCTCTCCGACATTCATTAAATCCTTCACGCGCTGATAATCAAAGCCTGTATTGAGACTTCCAATACACATGTGCGTTTTCTCGTTAACCCGCTCACACGGATAAAGTCTACCCTCAGTGGTAACAAACAATCTCGTTTTCCCTGCGATACAAGGCCCCCCATGAGAAAACAGATTAGGAATCCCACTTGTCGGTCGAAATCTATCATAGTCATCCTGAATGCTGAGATGGAACTGTATCCCTAATGGTGATAGGTTTTCTATTGGATATTTTCCGCACAGAGATAACAAGGCCAAAAACTTATGGTATTCATTTTGTGCTAAAAACTCGGGTGTTGGGACATCAGCTTCATCATCACTTTCCACAAGATTATATCGAATGTTTTTCCTCAACCCAACGAGATCATTCTCTAATTTGATCATTGAATCAAAGTCGTTTTTAGGATCTAAAACGGTGTTGATGTGAATATGTGAATAGTAATCCGGGTAACTCTCTTTAATGCCCCGAAGATTCTTCATAATCGTCTCAAAGGTACCTTTACCGTTCTTGAAAACCCTATTTCTGTCATGAGATTCTTCCCGCCCATCTATGCTTATCAGGAGTTGAAAGTCATGTTCGACCAAGAAAGAGACTACCTTATCTGTCAATAACGATCCATTGGTTGTCATGTGAAAAACAAGACTCTTCCCTTGTGCTTGTTGTTCAGTATACTCTACAATTTTACTTATTAGCTCAAACTGAAGCAATGGCTCACCACCATAAAAGCCGACACTCCTGCTTTCACTGTCCAGTGAATGCTTGATATAGAAATCAATCGCTTGCTTTGCAGTCTCCCAAGTCATTATTCTTGAAGAGTGGGATCTCTGATTTCGATTGAGATGATCAGAATAAATACAGTATCTGCACCGGAAATTACACTCCTGTGTTAGTTGCAGGGTAATCATGTCGATCTTTCGTTCAAGATAATAAGGGGATAAATCTGATAAAGGGTGTCTGATTATTGATGGCCGTTTACCAGAAAGATACCCATCATCAAGCAACAACCTCAATTCTTCATCAGGTTCCTCTAACAGTTCACGCCACCTGAGAGCACCTGTTTCCACTAAATGAAGGTTATTGAATAATTGATTGGAAATTAGGACGATCTCATTTTGTCCAACGTCATAGAAATACTTGTTCCATGGCGACGAAAATAATTTGATAAAGGGTGTATCATCCATATTGCTCCTCCAAGTCAGGGCTTCACTTGTAATTGCACTCCTTAAAACGTAACGTTGAACGAAAACCTGATGGATTCTTATCTGCCTAAACAGTGTTCAGGCTCAAAGTGCGTAACACCAAAAACAGAACATAGTTCCATCGGGCTTGAGAAAATTACACAGGAAGTAGCCACCTGCAGCATTAAAGCTGAGTACGCCACAAGTCCAAGGTGTTCTACAGGATATTTGTAGCTCTGCAAAAGCACCCAGATTTCAACACTATTATGGACAAGTATTCGTGACCGAGATATCGGGCTGAGTGATGCCATTGACTGTCCAGGTCAATTCCAGGCGATAGGTTACTCCACTAGATACGCTACAGTTCCCGGATACCGGTACTCGGAATGTGCCAGAGTTACTCCACGAATCTATCTGGGTATTCCCCTGATAGAGCGTTAAGGTTGCTGAAATAGTATCTGTGGTTTTGTCACCGCGGCAGACCACAGCGCAATAGGCTGTGGTTCCGCTGAAAGACAGGCTCGGGTTTGCGACATAGGCCATAGAAGCTGCGTGAGCTGTAAGGCTCAGCATAAGGACCAGCAGGATTATGAACAGGAAAAACCTTCTCTTCATAAAAACATCTCCTCCCAGATTACAATACAGATTTTGACTCCCTACTATGTAAATGCAGAAGAAGGAGGTTTTCTTACAAGGTTTTCGCAACTTTTTTGGCGATTTTCAGCAAGCCCAATCATATTAGATTGTACATATCCTCAAAGACTATGATACATTCTTCGCTTTTTCTCATCTTTTTCATCGGTTCCCCTCATCGCAAATTAATAGACAGTAGATCGTGTTGTCATTGTATAAAGAATGACCGCCACTGGAAGGTACCTAAGTCCTTTCTGTGGCGGTCATTCTTTATACTTGCTGGTTCACCAGCGTTTGCACAATATCATCCCTTACCACTTCCGAGGTCCGATAAATCGCTTGACAGAAGGGCTTCAGGCTGAAATCACTGGCTCCGACATCTGTATCCAGAAGGATTCCGGTAATGCGGAAAGCCAATGTTGCCTGTTTGTCAGCCAGTTCGTCCTCAAACATATTAGGCAACTCGCAGTATCCATCCGTGATAAATACAATATCCGCATTCTTAAAGCCTGCGTCCTCAATTAGGCGCAATGCTTCCTTCAGCGGTGTCTCATAATCGGTACCTCCGTCGAGGAAAACTTCCGCAACAGCCATTTTGTCCTCTGCTGCATATTGCCCAGGAAGGAAAATATCCGTTTTACAGCAACCAGGTCCTGAAAAGTGGATCAGTGCGAACTTCCGAGCAGCGTCAGTTGCGATGTCCAGAAGAGTCAAGGCCACCGCTTTTCCCCATGCTTCTGCATCGCCCTTCGTCGAGCCGGATTCGTCCAGACAGCAGATAATGTCTCCCATGCCCTTATAGATCGGTTCACGACGCTGGTACTGCTTGATTTGCTTGCGCTGGTATTTCCGCAGGAAGAGCGGCGTCGTTTCAGGAGCAGCCAGCATCGCAAGCTCTGAGGTCAAGGCCCGTGTGATATCGTTTCCTAGCTCCAGGGAGTATTTCTCCCCGCGCCCATAGGCGTATCCGTTCTTCTTGGCCTGTGCGAAGATCTCACGATATTTACCCAGGTATTTTGCGATTTCTCGCAGTTTTGGATTGGATCGAACCTTTTCTAATAAAGCCGTGTTTGCGGGCGTCCTCTTCATGTTCCCGAATTCGTCGCTCCACGCGCCGAGGATGCTTTGTACCTGTTCTGCCTTTTCAGCCGCAGCCTTTGCAGATTGGGAGAGGATGGTGGATATGCGTTCTTTGTTTTGCGCAGTATTGGCATCCACCAGCTTGCTGACCGCCGCCGCCTGCTGCCGTTTGCTTTCGGCCTTGTTTGCTGTATTGACTAACGCCTGTTCCAGGGTTTCGTTACGCTCTGATGAAGAACGAAGCCGCTCCAGAAGCGCAGTCAATTCTTCGGCTGCGGCATCTTCAGCGTTCCGGAGTTTTTCCAGCGTTTTCAGCGCACCCTTTTCACCGCCGAAATCCCGGAGGAGATTATCCAATTCTTCAGCAGTGCGGGCGGTAAACTCAGATGCCGCTTCATAGGCAGGCAGTTCCCGGCCCTCGCAAACGGCTTTGATCGTCCGGTAGTCTTCGCCGTTCATCACATGATCCAGTATATTGCTGTTGAATTTCTGTGCGATCCCGGACAGTTCCGAATTGTCATTGCGCCTGGGCATCAAAGAATAGAATGCCTGAAAGATGTCATGGGACAGCGCCGGAAAGGAAGAAAGCTTGGCCTGAGCATCCGTTTCCAGTTCATCCATTGCCGTATCACCGTTCCGGCAATCCGCAAAGATGCTGTCTTCCAGGCGGGTGGAGCGCAATACACGGTCCGTACCTCTGTTATTGTGTTCTGCAGACACGTTGGCCCATGGTGAGGCCCAAACATCATCAATGGTTCTGTATGCCTTTCCCATAGCTCAATCCTCCTCGTCAAAGGAATGAATCCATGCCATAAGGATCTCCCGCGCGCGAGTACGGTCATCTGCTAGCTCTGGGAACTCTCTCTGCAGATACGGTAAAGCTCCCAGCATGTTCGTTTCGCCGCTCTCACGGAGTTTTTCCAGATAAACAAAGTATTTCTCCATCTTCCATTTCTCCTTGTTTCTCATGAATTGAAAACCAATCGGCAAAGTATCTCCTGCTGTTGAAATAGACGAACGCCTCGCTGCCTTCAACGGTTCGAACCGCTGAAAAATGAAAGGCGGAACGAGCCAGACCTGACAGCCAACCCCGACGTCCCAATAAGCGGATCGTTTCATCACGGGAAATGCGTTTCCCTTTAGCTTCGTTGTTTTCATACAGCAAGTAACTTGTGTATTTTACCGATGCCACTTCCTGGATCTGCGCGAAGTCGCTGGAAGGAACGTCCATATTGAGGAGATCCGCCTTGTCTTCTTCGCTTAGTTTCATTATCGATCCTCATTTGAATAGGCGTTCAGGTACATGTTGTAATCGCGCTTCCGGGTGATGAGCCTGATCCAATAATTGCAGAGCCTTCCTTCCAGATAGAAGTTGTACTCTGTTCTCGAATCACCAACGCAGGCATCCGGGTGCAATTCGCAAAACCGCGTCAATGTGGGAAGATCGCAAAAGGCATCCCTGGCAGTGAGCGCCTCGTAGGTGGCGTCGATCTCCCGCTTCATCTCCGGCGTTGCCAATTCATCATGACAAGGCCAGACCGTATTCCACCAGCGCCAACCGTCATAGTCAGCTCGAATGTGCGCGATTTTGCTGGGAGGAGCGTTATAAATATTGCCCTTGATTGGTTCGGTTTCACGGAATAATTCAGAAAATGTGCAAACGCTCGTCAGTTTTTTCAAGATTTCAGAAGAGAGTTCATCCATGTGATACCTCCACATAAGATAAGCGAGGCATTTCTCCAGTCCAGAAATGTCTCGCTTCAATGTTTGGGCACAGCGCCAACTGGCTGCTGTGCCTTATTCAGTTTTACAGAGCTACGTGATCACTCTGCTGCGGAACGGCAGTATCAAACCGGATAATCGATTGGTTGCCGCGTTGTGCCTGATTCAAACTGTTTTTCACAAAAGGCCCTGAGAACAGGAACATCGTGAATCGCAGTATCCCACAATATATCAAGTTCAATGTTGCCATAGTCATGAGCGACCACGTTGCGCATCCCTTTAATCTTGTTCCATTCGATCTGGTCAGCGGTAGCCGTGCGAAGCTCTTGTGACAGATTCCCTACCAGTTCGCCAATTTGGAGGATACGGAATGCCGTGACGTCATGGTAATCCTTATCCGCGAAGAATACATCGTAATCCTTTCCAAATCGTGCGATTGATTCTTCGATCTCCACGCAGTAGTCATAGATGTGTTCCAAACGCTGCAAATCACGCGGCTGTATAGATCATCACCCTTTCTCGCTTTACGGCCTCACGGAAATGAAGCTGACCACGCCTCTGTGTCGGATACTCCAGTGAAGCGACCGTCACCAAATCCAATTCCTTTTCAAGGGCATCTGTCAGATCATTGTAGAGACCGCCTAAATCCATCCCGCGGACTGTTGACCCGCGCAAATCAACCAGCAAATCAACATCACTGTCCGCAGTAGCTTCTCCTCTTGCATATGACCCAAAAAGGTAAACGGCAGATAGTTCATATTTCCGCGCAACCGGCAGAATCCGTCGTTTGATCTCTTCAATCGTATAGGGCGGCATAAACTTATCCCCCTTTCCTGACCTATCTTGGTTCTCTATTTCTCCACTCATAATATTAGCAGACACAGAACCGATTATCAACCGTTGCCTTCTTCCACGTTAGGGCTTTATCCTGTATTTGACCCTTTTTCCGTAAGCTGCGCTTTCCAAAAGCCCGATGGCCTGGAATTTCAGTACGAAGCTGCGGATCGTCGCGTATGCTGCGTTGCCAAAGTCTCGCTCCAACTGTTTGGTAGAGAACTCATTGCTTCCATAATGGGAAAGCACGAATCTCCACAGCGCCGATTCCTTCTCCGTGACCTGCCCTGCTTCGGTAGCCTCCCGGTATTGCGTGAGGATATCCGTGCTGACGGCAGATTGCTGCATCCGATCATATACCATTTTCGTGAAGTATTGCAGGAAAGGCGTTACATCGAGAACACCAGACAGCTTGCTGTTCTCCTCCACGACCGTAAAAGCGGAATAGTATTCTCTGCGGCTTTTTGCAATCAGGCTGGAGAACGGCACAAACAATGTGGTCTGATACCCCCTCTGGATCAAATACCAAAGATGTACCATTCGAGCCATACGACCGTTTCCGTCAAAATACGGATGAAGATAGGCGATATAGAAGTGGATCATCGCCGCTTTGAGCAGTTCATTGATCCCGTCCTCAGCTTGGATAAAGACGATCAGAGCGCGCATATACTCCGGCAGCAGTCGATGATCGGTCCCGGAATGCTCCACATGATCACTGACAACGTAGACAGCGTCGTTGCGATAATACGCTCCGTCTGGGAGGCGTTCTTCTGCCGGCAGGAAATCTCCCACCATCATCTGATAGAGTGCGTGAAGGTTTTCCTCCGTAATGTTGTTTCCGGGATTGGAAATAAACTCCACGCCCTTTTTCTGCCCAAGTATCCGGTTTTCCGCCTCGTCCTTCGGCGCGAAACCCCGCAGGATGCTTCGGACGCTGTCCCGGTCAAAGTCGATGCTCTCAATCGCGGAAGATGCAAGGATCTCATCCTCAACCGCTTTGACACCGTAACTCTCCCTTTGTTGCCGCAGCAGCAGCTTGACGGAACGGAGATCCACGTTGACATAGTTATCCATATAGACGAGTGGCGTTCCGTCAGTAGCTTTGATCGGAAGCTCCTTATAGTATAATGTCTTCAGTGTTTCTACGAAAACCGCAAAATCGCCCGGATACTTATATTTCAGCTTTTTGAGGTTGGGAAAGTCCTTATCTGACAGCATACGGGTGAATTGTATAACGTCCATTTCTTTCACCTGATAGATATTAGTATCAACTAGCATCAGTATAATCGGCGTTTCTCAACTTGTCAATATTGCATTTCTTTCCGGATGGGGAGGGCAGTTTCGCGCTGCCCTCCCTCCCGCGTGTTCAGAACGGCAGTTCCCCGTCGTCTGCGTCGAAATTCGGAATGAAGTCCTCCGGAACGTCCGTAGTCCCGACGGCGCCTTTCGCAGCGGTTTCTCCGGACTTCGGTTTGGAATCGCCGAAATAGACCTTTTCCGCTACGATCTCGGCGGCGTATCGCTTCTCGCCCTCCTTGTCTGTCCAGGTACGCATCTGCAGGCGGCCGTCCACCACGGCCATACGGCCCTTGGTAAAATACTTGGCCACGGTTTCGGCCAGCTGACGCCAAACGACAACGTCAACAAAGTCGGATTCTTTTTCTCCGTCCTTATTTTTGAAGTCCCGGTCACAGGCGATGCGGAAGCTACAGACCGAGATCTCACCGGCTTTTCGCAGTTCGGGATCGCGGGTCAATCTGCCCATCATCACGATACGATTCAGCATTGTTGGGTTCCTCCTTAGTAGTTTTGAAGTTTGTATTTCGCTTGTGTTCTCCGAGACAAGCGCTTAACTGCTTGCGCATCACTGCAGCTCCACCAATTCCTCCAGTCGGGCATAGGTAAAGCCGCTCTTTTCATGGGCCGAACGGCTGTTCCTTTCCAACTCTTCCAGAAGATCCTTCAGCATGGCTTTGTCGCTGTCAGTCTCCGTCTTTCTTTCCAGCTCCAGATAGAGCCGGTAAACACGGAGCATCTCTCCGCGGTACTTACGGAACGCTTTTCTCGTTTCCACGCCGTCAGCGGCAGCGGTCTCCAGCTCGTCCTGGATCTCTTTCGCCATCGCACGAATGTCATTCACCTTATCCTGCAACGGGTTCAGGCACATCCGGGTCAGCGTCGTTTCCACCAGTGGGAGCTCGGAAGGTTTGTTCCAAAGGTAGTTCTTCAACGCCAAAAGATCAGAGGTCTGCACCTCGCTGTGCCCGGAAAGCCAGGCCTTTGCCTGTACGATGGGATAGTAGTTAAGGTATTTACGATCCGAAACCGAGATGTCCTTACGCAGCACACAAAGCACGTCGTCTACCAGTTCATTGATGCGGTCCGGTATTGGAATACCCGCTACTTCCTCCTGCATCCGAGTAAGCTCCTCCAGCGTAATGGTGGCGCCGATCTGCCCGAAACGTCCGGCCTGCTTTTCCCGCAGGACCGCAAGCCGCTTGTTTCTGTCCGCGATGTTCTCCGTCACGACCTTCAGTTCCAGGCGGTCATAGAGAGCCTGCAGTATCTTTTCCTGCGGGTCGTTAAAGTTGGGGATCTCATTGGACGCTGCGAAAAAGGAAATGACGGGGATATGATACGTTCGGCCTTCGTTTGTGTACTTGCGCTCGTTGAGTGCCGTCAACAGGGAGTTAAGGACGCCGTCGTTTGCCTTGAAGCACTCGTCCAGGAATACGATATCCGCCTCCGGTATCTTCCCTGTGGTATCCACCATAGGCTCCGTGCTGTGAAGCGCACCGAGAGCCCTCCGGTAGGTTTCCAGTTTCTCCGTCAGTAGTTCAACTTTCCTTTGCGCATCCTCGGAATCCGGATTCTGGGCCTGCTCGTTCAGCGCGCATTCCAGTTCCAGCTTCATTCCCTCATAGGAAGGATCGTCCTTCAGATATGCTTCGGGAACGCTTCCGGGGATGAGGCTTGCAAGGTCGATCCGGCCAAAGAGCTGATCCTCGTCCGTCTGTTTGGAGAGCAGCCGTTCAAACTGTCTTGCGCCTTCGATCCGGCTGCGGAAGCAGTTGATGGCCGCACTTTTTGCCTGGCCCGGCGCTCCAAGAACAAACAGGTTTTTCCGGGAAAGCAGAGCGATGGTAATCATCTCGATCAGTTCTTCCCGTTCAGCGAGCTGGGCATTCACGTCTGCAATCACAGAGAGCATTTTGTCCCTCAGGCTCACGCGGCAGCGCCTCCCTCCCCTTTCCGGTAGACTGGAATGGGAGAAAGCCGGTATTCCTTATAGAAATCCGAGGCCACCGGGTCTGCTCCTTCAAAGATGAAACGACTTACCGCTTCCGTTTCTTCGCAGTGGGAAAGGACCGCAGGCGTTTTGTATTTCGCCAGGTCATTGAACATGATCCGCATGAGGGCTTGCCGATCAAAAGAGACAAAATCCATGTTCCCCGTGCGGAGAACGCTGCAGGGCCTTGTCATGTTCGTTCTACTCCTTCATCATTAGTAATCTATCTGCGCCAAATCAAGAGCCGGTTCTGTGTCGGCTCTAAAAGCGCGTCAGGTATCGGTTCATCCGGGGTGCACATGAAGGCAAACAGTGGAAGTCCTGCCAAAAGGACGTCCCAGGGCCTCACCTCGGCAACATGGTGGATGTCCCGTCCCCATTCAGGCATCTTGTTGTCGATGTAATTCTGTGCTTCTTCGACATTCTGAAACTTGCGGGCATGTGCAGCGGTGTCATAGCCAACAGCATCAGGCATGCCGCATTTTTCCCCGTGCGTGGTATAGCAGCAGTAATCATGCGGGTTCTTCGGGTCGCCGTCATATCGGCAGATCACAAAAATCCTACGCATCTATCATGCAGCCATCGCCGCTTCACGCCGCAGAATGCTGCTCCGATAGGCATCCAGGGAAACGACTTTCCCGAAGAAATCCGCAGGCGTATCGGTCATGCCAGATCTGAGGTCGGGGTGCAGGCAGTTTCGGAGCTCACGCCGAAGCTGTGCCATGATATGGACTTTCAGATCGCCTTTGTCGGGATCATAATTTCCTACTGCTTTGATGAGCCGGAGCGCCAGCTGCTGGTAGACGTCCTCTGGATCCAGACGGGCGCTTCGGATCGTTTTACGTTCATGCTGCATCATGGCATTGATACAGGGCAGGTATTCCTCTACGAGGGCATTTCTTTGGGCGATGGAATAGGTGTTTTTCATGATCCTTTCCTTTCTGTATTTGGGGAGCCCAGAAACGGCAAAAGCTGCCGTTTCTGTCCTCCAGGTATTTCTTCTCCGTATAACAAACGGAGTTATAACGGCGGCTGCTGCAATGCTGCCGCAGGGTGCCGTTCTCTTCTATGCGGTACGAGTGCTTGCAGGTATCACAGTGCTGTTCCGTCAGCTATCTTCCTCCTTGTTATGTCGGTAGCCATCTCTCGCAGCGGAATAATACCAACGCGAACTTTTCCAGGCTGTTCCACATGGTCCTGCCGTTCCCGGCGCGGCTCGCTCCTCCTCAAATACCATCACGCTCCTTCTCGTTTTTCCGTGCCCTGTTTGTGTCGAAGAACGGCACGATTTCAAAGCCGGTCTCGGTTCTATAGAAGCACACGGGCTTGAGCCCGTCGTCGATCTCAACGACCCAATAGGTGTCCACCCGGATCGGCAGCAAATCGGATATAGCCTGGTCCTCCAGGCTTTCCCAAAAGCGTTTTGGCGTAAGATCAGTGGTACATTCCCCTGCTACGCAGTAATTCCATGCTCCCGGAAGGACAGCTTGGCCGAGATCTCGGCAAAGCATATCGTGCAAATGCCACTCGCGGGCGCCCCTGAAGCCATAGACGCGCACCTCGCAGGGGGACTTGCGTTTCGGGCACCATTTGGGCGGGTACATCTTCGGGTCCTTGCGTCCAAAGCGGATCGGTTTCTTTGCCCCAAGGCAATACCGATCACCCGGTTTCATCAGAACACCGTTCTGCTTTTTCGGCAGGCGCTCATCAAAAAGCAGAGGGGCACTACAACCCAGGCAGGTAGGAAGCAGGAGTTTATCCTTCATTGGTGTTCAGCTCGATTCTCTGATTATTTGTAGGTTTCCGTGGAGTCTCCACAGGCATAGTAGGTGCTGATCCTGCACCACCCATTGTCCTGCAAGGCCTTGATGCGGTAATAGGCTCCGGCATCGTCTTTTCCCTGCTCAATGATAAGGAACTCGCCGTTCGCCGAGGTGCACCCAATGGGAAGATCCCTGCCGCTGACTTCATTGCGGATGCGATCATACATATCCACTGTCAGGCGGCCTCCTCGCCGGTTTCATCCCCGCCACAAAAATCAATGACCTGCTGGCATTGGTCCATCTCGAAGCCGCCGATATGGGTCTGCTTCGCGGGCAGCCGCATGTGCTGCGACAGCCACTTATACGCGCCGGTACGGGTCATGTGCTGAGATTTCCAGTAAGCGTCAAAGATGTGATGCGTCTCGATGCGCTTCAACCGCAGCGCCTCATTTGCCACGTTTCCCAGCGGGCGGGTCGTCCCTTTATGGCAGCCTACGCGCGCGCTGCAGTTCTGGCACTGATAGATGTATTCTCCGATCAGCCCCAGGCGTTTCGCGGACTTCATGCCGTAAATGTTTTCCGCGGGAACCAGCCGGATCACGCTGCCGCAGTAACGGCATATATCAGGTTTCTTCAAATAAGCAGTTCCTCCTTATGCCGCCTTTGCAGGGGCGGCTTCTTTCTTTTTCTTTGCTCCTGTCTTGGGTTTCTCTTTGGGCTTGGATCCTTTGGCCGCAGCTTCGATTTTCTTGGTTTCCCTTGGCTTGATAACGATCGGCTGCGGCTCTCGTGTGGCAAGCTGCATACAGATCAGATCATCGGTACGCAAGATCAAAGCGCCGTTTTGTGCCAGCTCCAGGATCAAGGTTCCGCTCTGAGCGCGAAGGCACTCCATGAGTTTGCCGGGATTGTACCAATATTCGCCTGCCGGAGTCCCGGACAGCGGCACCACATCCGTTGCAATGGAAGATGCGCCAAACTCACTCTCAAATCGCATGCGCAGCTTTGTGCCCGCAAACGTCATACAGAAGCGGTTTTGGTTTCCCGTGACGGAATAAACCGAAGAAAGGGCCTGTCTCATCTGCTCGGCGTCTGTGAGCACGGTAAAGCTGGACCTTGCCCGGCTGAACAGTTGGTCGGCGTCAAAATACCGGCCCTCCATGAGGCGGGCGGCAAAAGCAAAATCGTCCTTCATGAACACGATGGTTTTACCCGTCGTTCCCACTTTGAACGTATCTTTGTTGGATACGAGCTGTGCCAGCTTCTCCAGAGAAGTCGCCGGGATCAGCATATCCACGTCGCCCACCGCTTTGCTGTCCCCCCTGGCCAACGCGATGCGGTATCCGTCGCTTCCAACCGCACGAAGGCCATCGCCGGAAAAGACAAGATGGACACATTTCATCTCAGGGTGCGTTTCCTCATGGGACACGGCAAAACAAGTGCGCTTTGCCATGGCGGAGATGCCGGTGACGGGCACTGCATCCTCCGGGAACGGGATTTCCATTCGCGGATAAGTGCCCGGATCCAGTACGGAGAGTTCGTATGACGTATTCCCGCTCTGAATGACGACGATCCCGTGTCCTCCAGACCGAATGCAAACGCAATCCCCGTCCATTAGCTTCAGTATGGCGGTAAGCAGATCCGCTCCGATCACAATACAGCCTTCTTCGCGGATATCCGCGGGGATGCGGCGTTCCAGGGACACCTCCATATTGCTTGCGGCCACGGTGAGCTTTCCGCTTTCCGTTGCCAGAAAGGTGCATTTCAGTATGTCCAGTGTTGAATTTGTCGGAGCGATCCACTCCGCGTCCCTTGCGGCGGACAACAGCTCAATGCGATTTACTGTGATTTCAATAAGTCATACCTCCTTCATGCCGCGCCGAAGAATGACAGCTGGTTCTCGTCAACGGCGTTCTTCCTGCGGCGCTGTTTTCGATTGCTTTCAGTCTCAATAAGAGCCTCAAACAAAGCGGCCTTTTGGGGATCATAACTGTGTTTTGCGACGGTTGCAGCAGCTGTCCGATGGTCTTCTTTATGTGTTATGTTCGACACCGGAATCGGCTTTGCCGTGGATTCTGCGGGTTTATGTCGCTCTGGATTGACAATGGCCATCTTTTTGAAAGATGCGGCAATGTCCTCCACGTTGTCCCGTATGCCTATCATCAGTTCTTTTGCCAGCTGCGAGGTCATGTCCTGCATATCGCTCATAGCGGCAAGACCTTCCTCGCTGAAATTCCCCTCGATGATCCCTGCGACCGCGAGCTTGGAGGCCATCAGCTTCATGGCTTTCTGCTGCATCGTGTCCTTGTAGTAGAGAAGATAGACCTCCACCTTCGGCGCGGTCTGGTTGATTCGCCAGCTGCGCCGGGAGGCCTGACGAAGCGTGAACAGCTTGTAGCCCATGGAGTAGAAAATCAGAGTGGTAAAAGCATTGAGATCCAGACCCGTTTCCACAAGGGAGGGATTGACGATCAACACCTGCATCCCGGAGGAAAGGCGCTTCTGCACCCATTCTTCACGGGCTTCCGGTTTGATCTTCTCGCTCATGATCTCCGTATGGTACCCATTCTCTGTCAGGAGCTTCAGAAGCTTCTTCTGTGAATCAATACGGACCCAGCTGGTGTAGACGAGTACCTTTTCCCCGGCTTCGACCTTTCTTTTCACGATGTCCAAAACCGCGTTTTCTTTCTCCCAAAGCTGATCGGGGCCGCCCATGTCCTTTGGCTCCACAAGGGCTTTCCCCGTTTCGGGATGAAGTACGGCAGGCTGCCCATAGGGCTGATCCGGATAAACGGTCAGCAGATTGAGGTATGTGGACAGTATTCTTTGCGCGATTTTTCTGTCAGTCCGCAATACCGAGACAAGCTGCTTTTCGATCCGCTTATACTCATTGAATACCTGCTCCTCCATGTCGAGAGCGACGGGTATCTCCTCATAATCCGGGAGTTTTTTACCCATATCTGCCAAGGAAAGGAAGGCTGTCTTTTCCAGGAGAAAGCGGGAATAGACGAGAGGCGACACGCCCGGAAGCTGTTTGGACTTGCGTTTGGAGATGGCGGCCCGTCGGTTGGCAGCGTAGTCTGCGTCCGTTTCTTCATAGGTCGTTTCAACCACACCGTATTCCGAATTAAAGTCCTTTGGAGCGGTAAACGCCTTGCCGTCGCGCTGCATCTGCATTGGCATTGTCCGGTAAAGAAGGTGAAAGATGCCGGAGGAATAACCGTTGATCAGCGTCGCTGTCATGCCAATGACCTTTTTCGCCACAGAGAATATTTCTCCCATGGCATCGCCCTGTCCGCTGTTATTGTTGTACTGATGGAGTTCATCGAAGATGGCGCCGTCGATTTTTCCTTTATACATCCGTTTGATATACGAGGAGAGCGGATACCTGCGGCACGCACCGCTGGGGGTAAACTTCTGTTCCGGGTTATCCATGATCTCCTGAAGCTTGTCGAGGACCGCTTCGTTCTTGGTTTTCTGTAAGTGTTCGTCGGCTTTTCGTCGGAACACCCATCCATAACCGCCGATTTTGACCCAATCGGCATCCTCACCGGGATTTACTGCAGTCCACAGAGGCGCTCCGCATTCTTCGCATTTGTGGTTCTTGCGCGTTTCCGTCAGGAAGAAGAATTGGGTCGCCCGCTCGAAGTAGGAAATACCGTCGCTCATTACAGGTATTTCGATGGCATGATGGCAGGTTGGGCAGAGAAACGCGCGTTGTCGTGCGTTCCACAATACCGCCGGCCGCTTCATGTATCCGTCGCGGGCGCTTTCCTTGCTGATCACGGCGTAAACGCTCCTGTCGCCTTGTTCGTACAATGCGTAGAGCTTGTCCAGCTCCGCCGGATTGCGGACAACGACGCCCGCTGTTTCCGGCAGCGTCTCCGCGATTTCGCGCACCCACTTTTTCGCCACATGGGAGGGACAAAGGATAATATTGAAGGTTTTTCTCCACTTCATCTGTCCCTGCTTTCCGGGGGCGGCAGAGATCGAGGCTGCCATAGCCGTTGCTCCGATCTTTGTTTTTCCCGATCCGCACTCTGCCACGACGAAAGCGAACTTGTCCTTTGCGAGCTGCCGCTTAACTGATTCAGCAACGGCGAGCTGCGCGTCATAGAGCGGATATCCGGCGTGTTTCTGAATGTAATCGTTGATGGCGAGGATCTCCGGGGAAAGGGGGTCCGCCGCTGGATCGAACAAAGGCTCAAACTGATTTCGGATACGCTCGGCAACGGTCACGCCGAAAGTATTCAGATAACCCGTGACATTGTCCACGGAATCAAAACCGTCCGGGTCCCTGACGGCAGCAGGTATTTGGATAGCACCGCTGTTCAGCCCATCCTCCACTACCGAAACGATATTGGCGTCATCGCTTTCGCAGCGAAGTACCCAGGCGTCGATCTTTTCCCGGATAGATATCACAGTCAGTTTCTGAAGGATTCCTCTGCTCTCCAGTTCTGAAAGCATATAGTCCCGAAACTCCGGGATGAGAGGCATGGAGGTTTTGTGATCCAATTCTTCAAAGAGTCGTTCCTGGTCTCCCGCAGGGCAGAAGATCATGCACTTACGGGGCAGTTGTGCCACGCCTTCCGGTTCATCGTTTTCGGTTATTCTTCCTGCATCCTCCTTTGTAGCATGGTTAGGTCTCTGTGCTTCCTCATCATCGTCCTTTGCTAGCAAGGTCGCCTCTGCATAGACGCCGTCGCGGCTGATCTGACGAATGAAGCGTTTGGGTTCCGAGGAAAAACGACGAGTCACATCCCCGATCCTCGCCTCAATCGTAGCGCCGGCGTAGATCGAGTCATACATGGCTTGAACCATTTCCGGGTAACCGCCAAAACGGATGCACCGAAGGATCGGCTCAGGTCTGGCAGGCTCGCTGACGATGATATCCGCGTAGGCTGAGATACGGATTTCTTTAGATGCGTTGTAATACGTAATTGGGATCAGTCTGCTGCTTGGCATTCATCTGCTTTCTCCTTCCCTGATTCCGGACACAAAAAAGACCGTAACCGCCTTTACAGGCAATTACGGTCTTCTCGGTCCTATGTATTTGGTATTTCACGGTCCGCTGCGGAGGCTGGGGGCACACTTCGCCCCGGCTTTGTTCATTCCGCCCTCACATCGCTCCGCCCTAAAATGCTCCGCCCTGAAATACGAGTCTAGTATAGCGCACTTCCGCGTTCCTGTAAACTTGAGATTTAATCAAGGGGGATGATGCTTTTGAAATTCTGACGGGGAAAATGTCGAGCCATGTCCCCTTACTTCTTGTTTAAACAATAATATAAAAAAGAGTATTTGTCTGTTAGCAGCAGGCAAGACTACGAAGCTTTCGATAATAGGAGGTAACTGAACAATCATGTGCAATGAACTTATGCCCGCCACTGCGGACTTTCAGAAGAGAGCTCCAGAATACGAACATAATTCTCGCTGGGTAACGAGTGATTCCATTAATAATGTTCCATATACATACTTGTGTCTAAGAAAGTCTCTTGGGCGCTTACTGGATGCTGGAGGAGGCACTGGATACCTCTCTTGGTTCTTATCCAGCAAACTACCTTCTGATTCAATTACCATTCTAGATGCAAGCTCAAATATGTTATTGCAGGCCAAAGAGAGACTCCCATATGCCAGAACGGTTTGTGATTCTCTTGAGTCTTTTTGTCTCAGTTCTTCGGAGAAGTATGATACAGTTTTGGCAAGACAGATCCTACACTATGTCGATGACGTAGATTTGGCTTTATCTTGTCTCAGAAAAATGCTGAAAAAAGAAGGTGTTATTTACATCGGCCAATTCGTCGTTCAGGACTCAGCTTCAGACGATTGGCATATGGCGTTAATACAGAGAATCTCGAAAAGCAGGAAAAGGTCATTTGTTCAAGCAGAATTAATCAGGCAATGTGAAAAAAGCGGTTTCAAAGTTCTCAATTCATGCTGCACAGATTATGAAGAAAACTTAATGGATTTCTTTAAACGACGAATGAATGAGGAAACTGAATATAGTGCGCTGTTAGACGCCTCAAAAAAGAGTTTAAACAGACAAGTTATATCGAGCCTTTCAATTCGTACAACAAACAACAATCTGTTCTTTACGGTGCAATTTTGCCATTTACTACTCGGTTACTAAAAACAAAGGAGTCGTTAGAATATGTCGATCTTAAAGAAAATTCTGCGGATACTGCTCCAGAACGGCACTTCAATCGCAGCAATTATCGTTGGTATTGTTTCCTTTTTCTCTTATAAAGGCAGAACCGTAGAGGGCTCGTTAGCTTATATTATTGCCCTGGTAGTCCTAATCGCGAGCACACTTCTTATTGAGAAGGTCTCTACTTTAAGTAATATTGACAAAAACTTAAAAAGCATTACAGAAAAATCCACCATTTCGGACAGATTCCTATTTTGTAGTACTTCTTCATTTTGGGATAATGCCACTAATAACTGCGATGCAGTTTTTATTTCTGGTGGATCCCTATATCATGTTTTAAGCGAGAAATCCGGAAAGCTAGAAGAGTTACTTAAAAACGGCAGAAAAGTTGAGATTGTACTAATGCATCCCAACAATGATGCCACAAAGTTTTTGTACAATAGCGTTGTAAAAGAAGTATCATCCATCAGCGCGTTTAGAAATAACATTTTGGAAACGCTTGCATTCCTGCTAAGATTCAAAGAACAATATCCAGACACACTAACTATTCGCTTGAACAATCTCGTTCCAGCGTTTGGACTTATGGCAGTTTATCGAGGCGGGAAAGTGAAGACAATACAAGTTAACTTTTATTCAGAGAAAGTTCCTTTTGACAATCGTCTTTCTATGTTCGTTGACGATACTTTTGGAAACGGATATATGGCCTATGAGTATTTTTGTAATCAAATCAATCATATTCGTGGCCGTTTGAGTGAATGCACTGCCGATACAATAAGACGTGTTCTTAAGAGCAAATGACTATAGTGCCTGTGATCTTCGTTAAGAAAAAACTTGATGAACATCTTTTGCCGATATATAATTATTTTATATCGATTTGCAAAGAATTAGTCAATTCATCACTTTTTTATACAAGTGTTTCTTCAAAATTCACCCGGTTTTGACTGTTTCTACTTATCATATCTTTGTTTTGCCTAATCATTGTTCTTACAGAAAGCTCCTTTTCCCGATGTGGCAAGGCGTTTAGGCGGAGGTGAGATACTCGATGCTGTCCTTTTTCCTTTCTGTTCTGGAAAGCGAAGCTGATCGGCAGAGGTTCACAGAAATATACAATCAGTACCATGCCTTAGTAGAAAGAACGACTATAAGGCTTTTAAAAAACCAAGAAGACGCTGAGGATGCAGTGCAGAGCACTTTTCTTCAAATCATTCGGCATTTCAAAAAAGTTTTTGAAATTGATTGTAAGAATCTCCCCTTCTGGATCATTTCTATAGCGAAGAATGAATCTCTGATGATTCTTCGGAAAAAGAATCGGATTACACTATTGGAGGATTGGGAGAGTATTTCCAAAGAAGCAGAATCCGTAACAGAATACAATGAACTTGTAGGCTTGTTTTCCAAACTGCCTGATACATACCGGGCTGCTCTGGAGATGCACTTTCTCCTGGATTATTCCGGAAAAGAAATCGCACAAAAGCTGGGTATATCTGAAAGCGCGGTTAATACTCGCATTTCCAGAGGCCGCGCTCTGCTGAAAGAAATCATTGAAAAGGAGGGCTGATTAAATGACGGAAGCAGAAATGGATCGCATGATGCGAATGGTCTTGCTCGACGCGATTGCTCTCAATGAGAAAGACGCCAACGATCCGGAAACTGCATTTCAGTCTTCCCACCATCATTCAAGGCAAATGCAGCGAATGCTGAAGGATCCGCTGCACTGGGCGAGAAATCGAAACAAAGGTGCTTTGTTGAAGACCGCCCGGTGGGTTGCAGTTATCCTGCTTTTTGTTGCCCTTAGCTTTGGCATGGCGATGCTGTTCAGTGCCCCGGTACGGGCCGCTGTTGAGCGGTGGGTCGTTGAGTGGTATCAAACCCATATCATCTATCGGTATTCCGGGAAAGCTGTAGGCCTGCCAAGCTATGAGCTTACAGGGCTTTCCGAGGGATTCTCTGAAATCGAGCGTATGGAGGAACAAACTTTCACAAGTGTGATATATGGAAATGAAACTGATGAAAGGATATGCTTTGACTATGAGGTTTTGACGCAAGGAGGGGCAAATGCAATTGTCCTTAATGAGGATGTTGTTGTTGAGGTCACAATCAAAAACAACCATGGGAAACTATGTATTCCACAGGACCCAGAAAGTATGAAGACGCTTATCTGGATTGATGAGAAAGATAGCGTTCAGTTCACAATCATTGCAGATCTGAATGTATCCGACCTAATTGAGCTTGCTGAGAGTCTCCAGAAGAAAAAAGGAAAATAGTTGCGAAAACCTTGTAAGAAAACCACCTTCTTCTGCATTTACATAGTAGGGAGTTAAAACCTGCATTGTAATCTGGAAGGAGGTGTTCTTTATGAAGAGAAGGTTTTTCCTGTTCGTAATCCTGCTGGTCCTTATGCTGAGCTTTACAGCTCACGCAGCTTCTATGGCCTATGTTGCAAACCCGAGCCTGTCTTTCAGCGGAACCACAGCCTATTGCGCTGTGGTCTGCCGCGGTGACAAAACTACGGATTCCATTTCTGCGACCCTAACGCTTTACCAGGGGAATACCCAGATAGATTCGTGGAGCAACTCTGGCACTTTCCGAGTACCGGTATCTGGGAACTGCAGCGTAGTCAGCGGAGTGACCTATCGCCTGGAATTGACATGGACGGTCAACGGAGTGTCTCAGCCAGATGTTTCGGTTATAAATACCTGCCCATAAAGAATGTCATTTTTCATCAGCTATAGAGGTTGCATACAATAAGATGCAATTTTGATTGATACTAATAATCGACGCCATTGTTTCGCATATATATTGCCTATTCATTATCACAAACTTTACGCTGGACTAGGACCTAGAAGTTGATTTGGAGGTTAAAATGAAGAGTGCATTTAGTATTTTTCTAGCAGTCGTTATACTATTATTTATGAGTGCCACTGTTTTTGAAGCAGAAGCAACCAATAACAGCCAAATAGCAGATAGTTTAGCTGAAGTCAATAATGCTATCGTTACTGACCATGAGCTTGAGAACAGCTTTTCTTATTGTAATTCTGATGAGGAACTCATCAAAGAAACGATCACTTTTCTGTTGGATATAAAGTGCAGCCAGCTTACAGGCGAGGATAAAGCAGACTATGACTTTCAAGGTTTTTGGTACAAAAATGCTGACAAAAATAACGGTTTGCAATACTTTGAGGACTATATCTCTGTCTTAAAAAGGACACATGCAAGAGCAAATGCGTTCTTTTACGACACCAGCGTAACCCTTACTTTTGAAGACATTTCAATAGAAGGAAACCAAGCCTTCGTATCTGTTTACGAATGGTTCCGTTACAAAGATAGCCGGATAGAGTATAATGATATGATTGCAATCTCCGGTGTTGGCCACAATTACAACCTGGAACTTATCAAAACAGATAATACATGGTATATTTCCAGCATAGACTTCCACGATGAGTCAACTGAAATGCTGAGAAGCGACAACATGTCAATTGAAGAGTTGCTTGACAACCGATTTGGTGCGATTGAGTTTGCTCCACCGTTGTCGAACAATGCGATACCTGACACTGGAATCATGAGTCTGGGAATCATTACATCTTTAAACACATCGGACTTTGTTACCTATGCAACCACTTATTCAAGCGAATCTAGCGGAACCTCAAGCTATAATAGCTTGTTCCCCAACTATTATAATAATAATAATGATTGCCAGAATTTTGCGTCGCAATGCCTTTGGCGCGGTCTAGGTGGAATAGAAAATTCAACATCTATAAGCAGTAAGTCGCGCCCAATGGTTTCCAGTGGCAGTTACACGTGGTACCATGGTACTAATAAGTATGATTGCTCAAACAGCTGGACAAGTTGCACTTTCTTTGGCGATTATATTAATGACCACAGTTTTGGTGAAGGGCTCTATGGCGATATCTATAGTGGCATTAACAACGCTTGCGTCGGTGATTTAATCCAATATAGCACTGACAATGGCGCAACATATGATCATGTATATGTTGTTGTTGGTGCAAGTGGAACATACGGTTACCGAACAGCCTCTGATTTGATTGTCTGTGCACATACAACAAACCATCAGAATGCCAACTTTGGTGATTTATATGTCAGTAGTCGTATCTGGAGGACAATACATGTAACTCATCACTGGAGGCCGATTGACTCACCCCCAGTCGAATAAATGTGAATACAGGCATTTGCTAATTATGCTTTATTAGCAAGAAGCAAATTGAATCAACAGGAAGGAAAAATGATGAAGAACACACTTATATCAGTTTTGTTGCTGTTGCTGCTGGTACCTTTTGCCGCTTGCAATCATGCTTCAACGGATATAATTGCTGAGGATGACCATATAGAACAGATGGAACAGCCAAAGAGTGAAGATACTTCAAATACAGAATGTGTCTTACCGCTTGTCGCTGTTAAAACATTATTGTCACGTAATGGTTTCATAGTATATTCTAGTGACATACCGAGTTTAAACTGCACGGTGTTGTTACCGGAGTCCTGGCGAGGGAAATATGAACTCGGCGTGTTCCAGAGTGCTGTCAAAGTTTACTGTGCAAAAGCGTCGGAGAACACAGGTACATGGTTGGGATCTCTATGTACTTTTTCATGGGGCACTGAAGAACTAAGCGAGAGTTTCGAATTATCCCAGCCAGGGAAAATATTGAAAAATGAAGAAGGCTTTCATTTCTTTATTGAGTATGCCTCCGATGTTCAGTATTCATCCGAAGATGCAGCGGATTATCTCGAGATGGCTGCAGATCTTGAAGAAATAAAAGTGTTCTTCGGGGATTAACTGCAATTATCCCGTCGCTGGAAAGCAAGTATTGCCAGTGGTATTCGCGACTCTGTTGGCCCTGATGCTGAATTCTATAACTCATGCGCCTTCTATTGCTTAACGAGTTTGTTCGTCAAGCTGAGTATAGGTCGTATTTAGTCTTAATCCTATCCAGCTTTTCCAGCATGGGCTCAGCGGCAAACCACAGGAACAGTACGGTTGCCGTCGCATGGACCAGATCTACCGGGATACCTGAAACATAGTAGGTCAGCAGCAGTTTCCAATTCAGTGTCCGTGCGTAGATCAGGGCTGCGGCGGGATTCATGATGCCGCCGTAGATTACGACTGTGGCGATGGCACCGAAGATACAAAGGGAGATCCGACTGCGGCGCAACAGACCCTTTCGGAACAGCACCCCGGCAAGGAAGCCGATGATCCCCGCGGAGAACATCTGGAACGGCGTCCAGGGGCCTTGTCCGAACAGCACGTTGGAGGCGATCATGGTCATAGCCCCTACCAGGAAGCCGGTTTCTCCGCCGAAGGCCACACCGGAGATAATGACCAAGGCCAGTACCGGCTTGAAGGAGGGCAGCATAAAGAAGGCTGACCGTCCCACTACCCCGATGGCGCACAGCACTGCAATTACCACCAACTCCCGCGTTTGGGGCTTCCTTCCCTCGAACACCAGGAAGAAGGGCAGCATCGTCTCGATCAGTATGAGGAACGCAATGAGGTAATACCGCATACCGCCGAGATAGTAAGCGCCGATGAAGATCGTCAGAGGGATCAGGAGAAGGATCGATATCGCGGCGGTGACAGTGCGTTTGGAAAGCTGTCTTTTCTCTTTGGGCGTCTGAATATGCACCGGCTGCGGTGCTTTCCGGCTCAGTGAAAAAGCACAGATCAGCAGGCAGGCCACCAGGAGAAGGTAAAGCGGTATATTCTTCAACGCGGTATCGGTCAGGCCGTTTGCCGTGATGAGGGCCGACAGATCGTTTTGTGAAACGGTGAAGATAAACAGGATGATCGCGCCGATGCCGCTGACTCCGGCCAGGATCAGCCGCCAAAGAGGAAGGCGCTTCGGCTTTGCATTAACGCTGCCCTCCTCCGGCTCCGGCAGGGGCGGCGTTTCCTCCGGCAGCTCCGGCTCCGGGGGCAGGATGCCGCCGCAGGCGGCCATCACATCCCTGGGCGTCGCCGCCTCCGGCAGCAAACCTCGGGCCATGCGGTTCGCGGAGGTGGTATAGAAGCTGTTGCCGGAGAAGAACTGCCTTGGTCTCCCCTGGGATACGATATTTCCATCGAAGAACAAAGCGCAGCGGTCTGCATACTCCGCGCAGAACTCTACGTCGTGGCTCACCATGAACACCGTGACGCCCCGGCGCTGGAGGGTCTTCAGAATTACGGCGAAGATCTGCTTGAACTCCGCGTCCAAGCCCTTTGTGGGCTCGTCCAGAAGCAGGATCTCCGGGTCCAGGAGCAGCACCTTGGCCAAGGCCGCTCGCTGTTGTTCCCCCCCGGAGAGGTCGTAAGGATGCCGGTCCAGCAGTTCCTCCAAACGGCAGAGCTGCACCGCTCTGGCCACCCGGTTCTCCTGATATTTCTTTTCCAGCCTCATACCCCGGAAGATCTCAAACAGGTCCTCCCGGACCGTCTTTTTCACGAAAAGGGTCTGCGGATTCTGCGGCAGTGTCCCCACGCGGCCATTCAGCTTTACTTCCCCCCGATAGGGTTTCTGCAGGCCACCGATCAGAGAAAGTGTCGTGGTCTTGCCTGTGCCGTTGCCACCGAGCAAGGTCAGAAACTCTCCCTTCTTCACTGTGAGACTGACGCCTTTCACCACATCGGGCAAATCCTTGTCATATTTGAACCATACATCCTCCAGGGTGATGGCGGTTTCCTCCGATGCTGCAACCTCCTTTTCCTCCGGGATCATACCCAGGGGATGCCGCTCTGCGTAGTCCGTCAGCCAATCCCGCCCGTCCCGGACTGTAATGGGACAGGGATAAGAATCGTTCACGCTGGCCCAAACCCGCATGGCAGTGGGCATGGCCAGGAACATCCCATGGCCGCTGCCCCGGAGCAGTTCACTCACTTCACTTGGCGTCCCGTCTGCAATGAGCCGCCCTTTGTCCATTACAAGGACACGGTCGGAGAGAGGGAATGCCTCCTCCAACCGATGCTCCGTCAGAAGAATGGTGGTGCCCAGCTCCCGGTTAACCTTGCCGATGGTGGCCAGGAAGTCCGAAGCGGCGATGGGGTCCAACTGGCTGGTGGGCTCATCCAAAATGAGGACGGAGGGCTGCATGGCCATGATGGAGGCCAGGTTCAGCAGCTGCTTCTGGCCTCCAGACAGCTCTGTTACGTTCTTATAGAACCAGGTCTGTATCCCGAAAAAGGAGGCCATCTCCGCCACCCTGCTGCGGATGGTGGGCGTGTCATAGCCCAGGCTCTCCAGCCCGAAGGCCAACTCATGCCACACCTTGTCGGTCACGATCTGATTCTCCGGGGATTGCTGCACGAAGCCGATGCGGGAGCTTTGTGTTCGCTGGTCCACCTTGTCCAGAGGCGTCCCCTCAAAGAGAATGGCTCCTCGCCGGTAACCGGCAGGGGCCAGCACTGTTTTGAGCTGTCGGAGAAGGGTGGATTTCCCGCAGCCGGAAGGACCGCAGAGGGTAACAAACTGCCCCTGGGGGATGGAGAAGCTGAGATGGGATAGGGTGTCCTTTCTCTGCTCCGGATAGGCGAAGCTCAGGTCCCGGATCGCAAACGCTTCCATTTCACATCCTCCCATCCGTTCAGGATCAGTGGGGTTAGACAGAGTGCCATGTAAACCAAGAGAAAGCTCACAGGGAAGGGCGTGAAGTCCGCCCCCCTGATAGATGGATAATAGCGAAATTCCATGCCTCCGCTGATCCATCCGAATACGATGTACCAAATGCAGAAGCCTAGCCAGAGCAGAGCATATCGGTCCCGGCTATCCATACGGTAAATGGAGAAGGCAGACCGTCCCGGCAGGCCGTAGCCCCGACTCTTCATGCTGTCCGCCGTCTCGATGGCGTTCTCCAGGCTCCAGGTTACCAGAATGGAAAGAATGGTGATCCCGTGCTTCATGCGCTGAATAATGCTGCCGTTAGACACGTCCCGCCCGATACACTGCTGGGCAGTACGGACGGTTTTCAGTTGGGCATTGAACTTCGGCACAAAGCGGAGGGTCATGCTCAGGACCAGACTCAGGGCCGGGATGACCCTCCCGAAGAGATACACGAACTTGTCCGAAGTCATGACTTCATTATAGCAGGAGAACCACTGCACCACGCTCACCAGCATGGCGGCGGAGGCCACACCGTAGATGAGACTCTCCAGGGTGATGGGGTTGTCATTAGGAGTGTAGGCCAGGATGGTGACGCCCTCATGGTTGAAGGCCGGATTCAGGATTGCCGCCAGGAGCATCATGGGCAACAAGAACCTCAGGGAGAAAAGAAGCCCTTTTCTCCCCTTGAGATAGAGATTGTATGCTGTGGCGCTGCCCAGAGAGATGAGCAGGCAAATGGGGTGCATGAAGCACATCCCGAAGACCAGAACCAGGGCGAAAAACAGGAAGTTCACCAGCGGGTGATAGCTTGAAAAAGAATCACGGTTTATCATATCTCGTTTGATTGTTTCAGCAGATTCCCCGAATCACGTGATCCAGAAACCAGTTTCCTGTTGGCTCCGGCTTACATCTGGCTTTTTCTCTGCGTTCTTCCATTTCAGGGACGGTCAGCTTGTCCAGTTCAAGCACATAGCCCCTGCGAATCACGCGCATCTGATTCCGGATTGCGCTGATCCTGCCGCAATAGACATTGCCGCTGATTTCATGGGTCAAATATTTGGGCTGAATGCGGTCCAGGATCATAACGCATTCTTCTGCCGTCCAAGGGCGATGCCGATCGATCTCCAGGATATGGGCATAACTTCGGGAAAACTCATCGTTGTATGGCAGGGGAAAATCCTCTGGCAGCTTGCCCACGGTCTTGCGGCAGTATGCTCCGCTGACAGATTGGTGGAAGTGCAGACCGTAGATGGATTTTGATAGTACCCCATGCTTGTCGATCATGTCCAGAATGTACTTGATGCCCTCCCATTGGCTGGTGATTCTCCAGTTGGTGTTCATCAGATGTCCGGTGTCCAGCATGATACCCACACGGGGGTAAAGGATATGGGACAGGAGGTACTCCGTCTTTGCCGGGTCAGTAAAGGTAAAACCGGGCCACCATTGGTTTTCGACCAGAAAATCGAAGGTGGGCTCCACACCGTCCAACAGGAGGTTGATAAACTCGATCGCCCCGTCCAACACCTCCATGTCGGAATGGAGCCAACGATAAGTGTACCCTTCCTCTAAGGATACATCCGACACATGGAATACCATATAGGGCGCTTTCAGTCGGATACCCAAAGCCAGATCTTCCCGGAAATGCCGCAGCAGATCCTCCGGCTTTGTCCCGCGATAGACCTCGTTCACAGTGTCCCAGGAACCGAACTTGCGCATGAGCGCTTTCTCGTCCTGCCGCCAGAAATCCAGCCAGTCCACATAGAAAGTCATGTGATAACCTTTCACCAGCGAAAGGGGGATGTCGTCCGCCAGGTTGTCCGGATCGGCAATCAGTTCCAGCCCGTCCAGCCCAACCTCCTTCACCTTATTGCTGATCTCCTCCCAGTCCCCATAGGGCTCCACGCTGTAGGTTGAGAGAGGGAAATTTGTACTCTGAATCATTGTTTTTCTTCTTTCTGTTAATCTGATTCGGTTGTGCCGCCCACAGCGTAGCCGCCGCCCACGTCATAGCCCAGATCGCAGGTATAACGCCATTCCACAATGTCACCGTCCATGAGTGCATAGCGGCTGCAGCCGTAGTTGGGATACCAGCCGTTGACCGAGTACATCCAGCCGCTGAGTTCCCCCACGTCAAATTCGTAAAGGTTATTGATCCCCTCGATGTAGGCGCTGTTGTATATGGGGGTATTCTCAAACTCCATGTGAATGTTTCTCCGTTTGCACTCACGTTTCAAAACCTGAAATACATTCTCGCCTTCGAAGAACACGACCTCCGTCGGCTCCAGGATCCAGCCATCCTCCGGCACCAGCTCCCGCTTGTTCTTCTTGCACTTATCCATATTGTCCAGAATGGAAGCGCAGGAGATGGAAAGGGTGCAGTGGTATTCCGTTTCCGTCACAGTAGCGTTTTCCGGCTCCACGGGCAGGGGCTTCCCTTCCGGGACAGGCTCGGTGTTATATTTGTCCAGCTTCGTTTCCGGGTCCAGCTCCATGCCCTGGCTTTCGGAATAGTCGATATTCTCCTGGGCAAAGGTTGGGCTGGGAGAAGGCGTCGAATTCTTTCCGTTCCCGCCACAGCCCGCCAAGGCAAGCAAAAGCAGGAGGACAAGCAAAAACAGCAGTATTCGTTTCATTTCAAAAGCCTCCCCTCACGCGATCAGATTCGCCAGCGCCAGCATCCGATACAGCATTTCCGCCACCTCGCAGCGGAGGATATCCCGCTTCGGCTCGGCATCCATAGCGGCGGTGTCCAGCAGCTCATATTTATAGCAAAAAGCCATCGCTTCTTTGGCCCAGGAGGCAATGCT